>Ga0114931_10010610_pt1 | contig 10961 bp, 10 predicted proteins | sample 2SBtaG_FD_89579 | JGI IMG/M metagenome (GOLD analysis project Ga0114931, IMG submission 89579) | Deep subsurface microbial communities from Kolumbo volcano to uncover new lineages of life (NeLLi) - 2SBTROV14_V59a metaG | ecosystem: Environmental > Aquatic > Marine > Volcanic | place: Kolumbo...
GAAAAACCTCGCCGTTTTTTCTGAGGCCTTCGACCTCGCGGATTCTACCAATCGCTTTGGCCTGACCGGTGGTCTGATAGGCCCGCATGTACCCGTCGTGGCGCTCTCGATACGGCGAAGGCATGAGAAGCCCTATGTTCGAACCCAGAACCTTGGAAGCCGAGTAGCCGAACATCCGTTCAGCTTCGCGGTTGAATCCTATGATGGCCCCGCGCGTATCAATCGACACAATAGCATCGCGCGCATGATCGAGAATCGCTTGCGCCTGGGCGCGGAGCAGATTCTCGTCACCGGACTGAACGTTGATACCAAGAGGACGCTTCGTCGTTTTTCCCATCGAGACGGGCACGATGCGACTCGCTTCGCCTGCCCGTGCAGCAATCTAGCGAGAGAGCGCTCTCATGGGAAGCCGGCCCCCGCGGCGACATGGGCCTACCAGCGGCGATTCAGAATCCTAGCGTAGCCCCCGCGTTTATAGGCCTCGGCATCGGCGTGATTCGCCAGCCGCATCACGCCGCGGATCGTTTCCAGCGTCTCGCAGTGGTGCTCGTCCAGCCAACGTGAGAGAGCGTCTCGAATGTGGCGCGTTTGGTACGGCCCCTCAGCGAGGAGGACCGAGCACAGCATCGCGACATCCGCACCGGCCATGAGCATACGTACTACGTCCTCGGCAGCGAATATGCCGCCGCTCGCTGCAAGGCCGGCGCTCAGTTGACCCGTGAGGATGGCGATCCACATCATCGGCAGGCGGGAGTCGGCCTGCGTCGACAAATCGAGGTCCCACAGCAGCCTGCGCTCCTCGACGTCGATCGAGGGCTGGAAAAACCGATTGAACAATACGAGTGCGTCGGCACCGGCTTCATCGAAGCGCGCCGCGGCGGCCGCCAAATTGGTGAAGTACGGGGCCAACTTGAGGGCAACCGGTATCGAGACAGCACGCTTGACCTGATGCAGACAATCGCAATAGCCCGCTAGGACGCCGGCATCGTCAATGCTGGGATCGGCCATCACTTTATAGATGTCCAATTCGATGCCGGCCGCGCCCGCCTGTTCGAGTTCGACCGCGTAGCTCTCCCACGGACCGACTCGCGAAACATTCAGGCTGCCCAATACCGGCACGTCCACAGCATCGACGACGCACGCCAGGTGCTCCACGTATTCGTGGGGTCCGAAAGTCGGCGTCCCATACTGCGTCCGATACGCCTTGTCGCTGCAGCCCCGCTCGTAGTCCTCGACGGTTTCCTCGAATAACGAAAAGAGGACAATTGCAGATATACCGGCATCTTCGAGCCGGCGACACCCCTCCAGAGTACGAGACAGCGGCGAGGCCGCCGCCACCAATGGTGAGTCCAGATTCAACCCCATATAGCGAGTCGAGAGCACAGCCACGTTTTGCCCCCCTCCCTAACGCGCTGCATACCGGATGCCACAATTGCGGCCCGCCCCGCGCCGTACAGATGCGCGACCCCTCCGAATTACGAGAAAGCGGCTGCGCACGGCTCTCGCTTTCGGGAAAGGCCACACGCCTGCGATCGCCGAACGCTGCGAAATTGCCGGGCCTGTTCTTACCTATCCGTTGGCAAGATCGTTGCTTCGCATAGGAAGAAGCTGTGACCGACCCATTGAATCCCCTCGGGGCGGAACTTGGCACCCCGCCCGTCGGCCTTCGGCCGTCCGAGCTTGACACGGCCGATAGTACCCATCCTACTACCTCCGCGATGGCGAGTTCGATTCTGGTAGCCGATGACGACGAAGCTAGTCGGCAGAGCCTGGTCGACGTCCTCAGTGATGCCGGCTATACGGTCTCGGCGGCAGCCGATGGATTCGAGGCCCGTGACGCGCTGCGTGAGTCGGACTTCGATCTGGTTCTCACCGATCTGAAAATGCCCGGACTCGACGGTCTGGAGGTTCTCGAGCAAGTCCGCAGCCTGTGCCCGCAAACGCTGGTCGTCATCATCACCGCTCACGCCAGCATCGAATCGGCCGTCGAGGCCCTACGTCAGGGCGCTCACGACTACATGCTCAAGCCTCTGGTGTACGACGACGTAATCACCAAGATCACACGCCTCCTCGAACAAAAGCGGCTCGCCTGGGAGCTACAGGATCTTCGCCGTCAGGTAGACGCGCGTTACGACTTCGACAACCTGGTCGGCGAAAGTAGGGCGATGAAACAAATCGGCGAGAGGATCCAGCGCGTGGCCGCCACCACATCGACCGTACTGATCTCCGGTGAGAGCGGTGTCGGCAAGGAAGTCGTTGCACGTGCGATCCACAAGCAAAGCCCGCGTAGCGGCGCCATCTTCCTTCCCATCAACTGCGGCGCAATCCCGGAACAACTACTCGAAACCCAGATGTTCGGGCACGTACGCGGCGCATTCACGGGAGCAACCCAGTCTCACGATGGAGTGTTTTCACGCGCCCGCGGCGGCACGTTGTTTCTCGACGAAATCAGTGAGCTGCCCATGCCGTTACAGGTCAAGCTGCTCCGCGCTATCGAAGAGAAGGAAATCCTTCCCGTCGGAGCCAGTAAGCCGCGCACTGTGGACGTGCGGATTATCGCCGCGACCAACCGAGACCTAGAGGCGCGCTGTGCGGACGGTAGTTTCCGTCAAGACCTGTATTACCGGTTGAACGTGTTCGGCATCACCATCCCGCCTTTGCGCTCGCGCCGCGAGGACATTCCCCTCCTCGTCGACTTCCTCGTCCACCGTCACAACGTCGAGATGAATCGTCACATCAAGGGCGTCGATAACGCCGCGATGAAACTGCTCTCCACGTTGCATTGGGAAGGCAACATCCGCGAGCTTGACAACGCGATCGAGCACGGCTTCATCGTCGCCGCCGGCGACTGGATCACCACCGCGGATCTGCCCGCGCGAGTAGTCGGCGCCAAGGAATTCCCCGCCACGGGGGTCGACGACAACCTCAAGTCGGCCATGCGCACTTATGAACACCACCACATCGCCGGCGTACTCAATCAGACCGGCGGCGATAAGCGAGAAGCGGCCGACAAACTCGGCATCGGACTATCGTCTCTGTATCGAAAGATCGAGGAACTGGGTATCGAGTAAGCCCCGGCTCAGCCGGTGACCTTCCGGGCTTCGCGGATGCGCGTAGGGTTCACCGTCAAAACAGGACACGGCGCCGCGCGGACGACGGCCTCCGTAATCGACCCCAACAACGCATGCTTGACGCCGGCGCGGCCGTGCGTGGCCATGACCACCACGTTCACACCCAAGTCTTCCGCCACCTGACAGATCGTATCCGCGGTGGGGCCGCTGCGAACGAGGGTCTTGGCGTTCGCGTCGCGCAGATGCTTGGCAACCCACGCCTCGAGTTCCTGGCGTGCGCCTTGTTCGATCTCACGGTCGATTTCGACCATGGAGGCAGCCGGCATCCAGTGCGAATACACAAGCGCCACGCTATGAGGAACGTGGAGCACGGTCAGCTCGGCACCGTCCACCTTCGCAAGATGGGCCGCATACTGTACCGCCGACCAAGACTCGGGACCAAGATCGGTAGTCGCCAAAATGTGCTCAAATCGCTTCATGACACAATCCTTTGCCGAGTCGTTTCTACCAGTGCGTTGAGGTGGCGATCTTGGCCAGGCCGGTGGGTTCGAACCACTCCGCCGGTACCCTGGCTTTTTCATCCGCGTCAACCACGCGCAACTCACTGGTTCCACCCTCTTGATGGTTTTCCATCCGTATGCGGAACGCGACCGGGACTCCGTTCACAACTCGATAATCTTCAAAGTGCTCGGTGCGCCACAAATCGCCGGCAGGATCGTAATAGCGGCGCTCGAGAAGACGATAGTTGGAGTGATCGATGCGAAGTTCCAATTTCGCATACGGTGCGCCGGAGGCAAGCGTTTCCCGTACGATATAGGCCCCGTGTCCGTCGCCCTCATCGGTGCCTATCAGGGAAAACGTCCGCCCCTGAATTCGAACAAAACCGAGATCGGTGAGCGTAAAGTCGGTTCCCAAAAAGAATTGTTCGCCACCGGCAGCAACGATCCGGCGTATGCGCCGGACAGGCGGTAGGTACACCCAGATCTCGTCCGGACCGGCCTCGTTCTCACGCGCGAGCACCGCGAAGCTCCGTACACTCTCGGGTCCCACCAAAACAGTTAACAATCTACCCAGGCCGCCCTTACTGCGGTCGTACGCCTGTCGTGCCGTCCACTGGACGTTCGCCTGACCGGGCGCGCCTACCGTCACTTCGATGACCCGCTTGCTCGCCACAGAAGGTTCCATCACGGCTTTCATCCGCTTCATGATCTCCTGTGCCGAAGGCGGCACCGCCGAGGGAGTCGAAGCCGCCACTACAAACGGCGACAGCACCATCAGAAAGGCAATCCATCGCGGCATCATTCGTGGTAACGCCGGCAACATTCGTGGCATCTTCAGCACCTCCGTTCCGTAAGCGGTTCAACGATCGCCACTATCCTACCTAACCACTAGACTCTGCAGCACAAGTCATGCCAAACGGTCGTATGTCGCCGGAGCCGTGCGATTACACCGCCGGAGGCCAAAAATAGAGATTTGCCGCGTACTTAGGAGACCCCGCTTCCCACCGCTGGGAAGCCACCGGCACCGGTTTCCCGTCGCCGGGAAGGACGTGCGGACAAGCCCCGGCCCTACTCGACGCTGCGCAGCTTCAGCCACAGCAGTGCCATCAGCACGATGATGACGACCATCGCAGCGTACAGCCCAAGACGCCGGCGGCGGTATTCACGCCTCGCCCGGGCGGCATCGGCGTCAAGTTGGTCGAGAACCTTGTCCGCCGGCCCGCCGACTTTCATGAAACGGTCCGCATCAAACGTATGCACCTGCGAGCGGAGCTGGCGCAAGAGATCGCCGAGTTGACCGAGGCGATCCTCCAACGGCTCGACGTCCAGCCCTTGCCGCGCAAACTGTTCAGCCTCGGCCTTCACACGGGACTCACCTTGCGCGAGGTAGAGAATCGAACCGTGAAAGAAGTCAGCAGTAGCGACACAAGCCGGATTGTCTTTGGAGTACTCGTCGTGACAATCCCGGCACAACGCCCCCTTTGTAACCGCCAACATCTCGTCATTGGTTTTGCCGATCGCGTGGTAGCCGTGACACTTGCTGCACTCAGCCCACCCGTGGTCGGCAAATGCTTTTTTGTGCTTGCTGCCGGCAAACAGCTTTCCGTCTCCGGCGTGGCACTCCTCGCATACGCGCTGCGGCGGGATCTTCGTCGCGTGGTTGCCGTGACAGTCGTCACAAGCAGGAGAACCCGTGTCGCCTCGCTCGAGCAAGGCTTTGCCGTGCACACTGGTCCGGTAGCGCTCGAATTGATTGGTCGGCAGCGGTGAACCATCGTCCAGCCGGTAGCCTTGCATTTTGCGGGCATCAGCATGACACGAGGCGCACGTGGCCGGGACGTTCTTGGCATACACCGGTGAACGCGGGTCGTTCTTGCCGAGGATTCCATGCACGCCGTGGCAGCTAACGCACTCTGCCGAGCGATTGTCTTTGTCTTTGAGGAGGGCCTTCCCGTGAACGCCAAGCTCATACTTGGCAAGCTGATCGGTCGGGAGGTCGGAGTTAAAATGGCCGACGAGATTCACGTCGGCGTGGCACTTTCCGCAAAACACCGGAACCCACGATCGATCTCGCGTACGCGCGTCGGCGTCATCGGGCCAGATCGGCGGGTAGTCGTGATCCATCACGTCGCTCGGGTCACCGCCGTGACACCCTGCGCACGAAAGTCCGTGTTGCATGTGCACGTCCTGGGTCAACGACGCCAGCGACATGAACGGAGGCGACCCCGCCGCCTTTGGATCCATCGAGAACAGGTCTTCCTCGGTCTGTGACTCGGGGTCCGTATGGCACATGAAACAGTTGTCCGTCAGTACCACGTCGAGACGATCCGGCGTCATCCTGACTTTCAGCAGCTCCGCGAGGTGTCGGCTCGACGTGATATTCTCGTCGGCTACCGCGGAGTTGAACAACTCTACCGCGCTCCCCGGAAGGCTCTTGAAGTACGCAAGCTCGTCCGAATCGAGGGCCGGATTGCCTTTTTCATCCTTGCCGTTCAACAGTCCAGCCAGAGCCTGTGACGGATTAACTGTCTGTTTTACCGATGCGGGCATACTCGTCGGCGACTTCGCCGGTTCATCCGCATCGGGAGCGACGACACTCGCGACCACCGCCGCCAACGCTGCAGACGCTACAATACCGAACGCGGTTCGCCCGAGCACACGCTTCATTCTCTCACCACTCCGCCGTCGGCACCGGGCGTGCGCCATCTGCCGACGAGTAGGGCAAAGCCCCCAAGAGCGCCGGCGATCACCGCCGCTACGAGGTACGGCACCCCGGCAAAACCGTGCAACACAACGTGGAGGACCTCGGTCCCGCTCAACAAAAACCAACGATGTCGATAGACGGTGGCACGAACCACGTTGATCGCGACCGCCAACACGACCACGATCCACGCGCACGTACGCGCCACCGTCGCCAGATTCGCGGCTTCATCCGCCCCCTTCGTGGCGCCGATATCCCATGCTTTCAGCATCAGGAAGAGCAAGAAGAACACCGCCGCAAAACCGAGATCACTGAACTCTGGCGATTCCTGCTCCGCACGAGCACGTCTGTCCAACCACGGGATCAATCCCCACAATAAGCCCAGAACACTGACGATGAGGAGGCAAAGCTGCGGCCCTTCGAGGCCGAGAATATGGGGAGGGAATTCCTTGAGAAGCTGATAAACCCAAAGGAAATACCACTCAGGCTTGATACCCGGGTACGCCGGCGCCAGAGGATCGGCCTTCAGACCCAACTGCCATTCCATGCCGGGGACTCCCGGCCCGTAGGGAAGAAACACTGCAAGCACCAGCAAGATGAGCAAGCACGCAAGCCACAAGAGAAGGTCGCGCATGGCGAAGTTGGGGAAAAACCGCATACCACGCGACGGCCCGGTTTCTCCGATCGGAGGCGCCATGCCCTGACGCTGAATGAACAGTAAGTGTAGGGAAATGAGACCGACGATCGCCAGCGGCAAAATCACAACGTGGAAGCTGAAAAACCGGTACAACGTGTTGATCGTCACATCGGGTCCGCCGCGCAGAACTTCGAGCAGCCATTGCCCCACCACCGGAACCGATTTGACCGAATCGGTTCCCACCGAGGTCGCGAAGTAGGCAAGCTCGTTCCAAGGGAGCAGATACCCGGAGAACCCGAAGCACAGCGCGATAACGAACAATGCGTAGCCGCTCACCCAGGTAAGCTCTCGCGGTCGCCGGTAGGCCTTGAGCAGAAGCACGCTGAACATGTGCACGATCAAAGACACGATCATGAGATGTGCGCTCCAACAATGCACCGACCGGACGAGCCACCCGAAGGGGACTTTGGTCGTTATGTAGCGAATGCTCTCATACGAAGTAGCCTCACCGGGACGGTAGTACATGAGCAGAAGTGCGCCGGTCGCCACCTGCACCATGAAAAAGAACAAAGTCGCCCCACCGAGGAAATACCACAGCAGGGAATGCCGGCCGATCGGCACCTCCTTGTGCCCGAGAAAACGGAACAGCGGCTGGAGATCGTAACGATTATCCAGCCAGCCGAGTACGCCTCCGTATCGTGCTTGGTCGCTCACGCTTTCTCCGGTGCGACGAAAATGTTTCCGTCCTTGTCTTTGGTAACGACGTAGGCAGGCAGAGGCCGAGGCGGCGGCCCCGAGATGACGCGCCCCTCGGTGTCAAAGTGCCCGTTGTGGCACGCGCACCAGACCACCGACTGCGCCGGCACGAATTGAACCGTACAGCCTTCGTGTGTGCATTTCGCGCTAAATGCGTGCAGTTGTTGCTTTTTGTCCCGAAACACGAGAACCCGTTTTCGTCCCAGCGGAACGATCGCAAACGACTTTTCATCCAACTTGTTCAGATCCCCGCGCGTCAGCCTTTCGGGACCGCTGTGAACAGGCGCGGGCAACGGGGTTAGGTAGCGAACCACCGGGTAGACAATGCTCGCCAGCCACGCGAGTACCGTGGTTCCGAGAAGCCAATCGAGAAAGCTCCGTCTTGTATGCGTGCGCGCCACGTCGTGTCATCCCGTCTCCGGAGGCCACGGACGGCTCGACGGTGCCGTCGAAACTGCGGCCGCGCGCCCCGGTCGTTTTCAGACGCTACTTGGAAAGCCCGATCACGTGATCGACGAGCGCCTCGATCTCCGTCTTCGACAACTTCTTCGCGAACGTCTTCATCCGCGCCTTGCCCTTGTCGTCAAGGATCCCCTCGGTGACCCGCTTGATCATTTCGCAACGGTCGAACTCAGCTACGATTTTCGGATCGGTAAAATCCTTGACTTTCTTGGCACGCCCCGCCTTGGTCTTTCCCCTTCCGTCGCTACCGTGGCAGGACTTACAATGTTTTTTCCACAGGGCATCAACATCGATCGCAGGCGCCGCCGCCGGTGCCTTGGCTGCGCTCGGTGCTACGGCCGCGCCCGCAGCCGACGTCGCGGCGCCTGCGGCCGAATCCTCCGCTTTCGCCTGTAACACAAACACCAGCGAACAGGCGGCGAGGAACAGCACACCTGAGGCAAAAGCAACGCTCCATCTCGAGTCCTTAAGAACCAGCCCATCGTATCTCATTGAAATGACACCTCCATCGTTCCGGAAATTACCGACACATTGTAATCGTTGTTCCCACCCGTCAAGCCTTCGTCGTTGCTGAAGAAGCCGTAGCGAAGCCCTGCGCGAGTGTTGTCGCTGAGCTTTCGATTCCAACCTATGCTCACGCCGTGCTCTTCTGCATCGGCACCGAAGGGCTGGCTGGTCGTAGAATTGTTCTTATAATTGCTTGCCCGATAGAAGAAGTACCGTCCCGACAAATCGGTTCGTTCATCCAAGGCGATGCCGGCCGTCAACACGGCGTTCCAGTAGTCGTTGTCGAAATCCGTCACCAGACCCGCCGCTGCGCCGCCGAGACGATCCGCCGGTGTATCGGTCCGGCTGCTCGTGTAACCGACGTTGCCCTACAGATACGAACTCTGCGACGGGCTCCACGTGGCCGAGGCGGCGATGGTGTCGGATCGTACGTCCACACTTTCGACCTCGGCGAGGGTTCCGGACGAATTGTCCACGGTAGCCAACCCGACGTCGTAACGCAGGGTAACGCGCAGGACGGCGAGGGCTCGCCATGCCACACGCACGTTCCCCTTCTGCTCGTCGATTTCGAGGCCGCGGAGAAACGCCGGAAACTGGTCGCTGCTCAAGGGGGTCGAGGTCGAATCCACGGTATGACGATAATCCCTGTCTCGCGTCCCGTAGCTATATCGCCCGCTAACGCTCAAGCGGCGATGGGGATACCACACGGCGCCGGCGGTATACTTCCTGGCTTGCAGATTGTTGTCGGTATCCCGCTGCACGGTGACCGCTGCGGTCGTCGTATTTGTCTCTATTTCGCGGAGACTCCCATCCTCCTGCTGCCATTCTCCGCGCGCATACAACACCACGTCGCTAAGGCCCTTGTAGCGAACTTCCAGGCTCTCGGCATAGGACGTCGTATCGGCTGCGCTACGAACGGAAAACGGCGTTTGCAGCGTTGCCAGCGTGGGAGGAAAGAGAACAAGCGTATCCGAGAATCCGGATATGCCGTTGATATCTTCAGCCTCGCCGCGCACGGCCGCGATCAAACGCAAGGAGTCCCGAGGCCGTAGCAAGAGGCTGAGCGATCCCGTATGACGCCGTACCCGACTCCGCCCCGAAAGGCCGATGAACCCTCCATCGAAAGGCTGACGGTTGCTGTAGGTCGGGTCGAAAGCCGCATCAAAGCTATTGCCGTATATCCGCGATCCTCCTAGGTCGTTATTGAGATCGGCGTACGAATACGCACTCGACACCACAGCGCGGTCATCGGCGAAACCCGTCCTGCTGTACGCGTGCAGATTGTAAAGATCCGAACTGCTGACGTCGCGCTGGGTTACAAAACGATCGATCCCGGCTTGCCCGGGTTGCCGGCGAACCTTCCGCGAATTGCCGATATCCGTGGATTCGTAACGCACCCCGAGACCAACTTCCGTGTCGGCCAAATGTTCGACAGTATCGGATGCACGCAGATCCACGATATCCCGCTGCTCGTCGATATCGAGGAAGGTCGGGACGATAGAACGGCGCCCCGAACCGCCGGTCGAGTCCGTGTCGCCCCAGATCGTGGAGTCTTTCTTGCCGTTACGGTCGAAGTGATCGTAGCGCAACGTCAACTTGGGAAGCTCGGGTACTCGCAAGCCGGCCTTGAACCAAGCCTGGCCCCGGTCGAGAGCCAGATCCTGGTCGAAAAGCGAAAAGAACGCCGCATTGGGCGGGAAGAACCCACCGGACCCGTCCGACCAGGTACGGAAGGCGCGGTACCCCGCGGACACGAAAGCCTTGTCCGGCGCGTCGTAGTCCACCTTGAGCAGGTAGTCGTTGTTGCCGGCGACCGCTCGGCCCTGCAGACGCAGAGTGCCGTCTTCGCCCGTGAGCCATTCCATGTAGAGCTTCTCGATGCCGCCGATCGCGTTGTCGTCAACGCGCTGACGCTGCTTGAACTGGGAGGCGTCATCGTGCGCCAGCGATCCCGTGGTGGAAACCACGAGCTGCGAATCCACCAGTTCCGTGTCGGCGTAGGTCGCCCCAACCGCTATGAACATGCCCGCAAACACCGCCGCCAAAGCAAACGCCAGTAAGATAAGAAAGCGCCGAAGATCGAGCCGAACTACATTTTCCATATCGTCACCTCTCGCCTGATCCAGCCGTCAAAATCGCAGCGACGTGTCGACGTTGGAGCCGTGGACCGCCTCGTTACATCCGGCGCTGAAACAGGTGCCTTGCGACAGAGAACTCGAATGATCGCGCCCGCCGATAACAATCGTATTGCTATCGGTCTGCTCCTGGAAGTGGCACTTGAGGCAGAGCGTCGAATTGCGTTCGGTCAACATCTTGTCGTTGGGCGA
>Ga0114931_10010611_pt1 | contig 10961 bp, 11 predicted proteins | sample 2SBtaG_FD_89579 | JGI IMG/M metagenome (GOLD analysis project Ga0114931, IMG submission 89579) | Deep subsurface microbial communities from Kolumbo volcano to uncover new lineages of life (NeLLi) - 2SBTROV14_V59a metaG | ecosystem: Environmental > Aquatic > Marine > Volcanic | place: Kolumbo...
GACGTCAAAAACTCTATGGTAATGTTGGCTATCGCATCATCGAGGTGAATGTGCAAGAACTGATTGCTGGAGCCGGTGATCGTGCAAGTTGGTGCTAAGTGAGCCATTGAAATTATATAAAACTCTTGATCTTTAAGTAATTTCATACCACCTGGACATTTTTCTGCGCTGCGTATGAAATGCGGGTCGTGATGAGCCATGAACGATCGGGTTTGCACTTCGGTCCAAGAGCAAAATGGGATTACGGTTTCGGCAAGACTTCTCCGGCGACAAAGGGAGGAAGGTATGTGCCACCTCATATTGCTAATGCCCGTGTATCGCTGGTGGTCTTCTGCTTAAGGTGGCTGGGCCCGTTGGTGCCATTGTCACCTGACTGACCTTAGGTACATAACAAATAGGCGATGAAATGCTTGATGGTGTAATGCTTCTTTGGTTCGTACTTACTTTGCTGTCTCTACTGTTTGTTGCGGCTGATATTCGTACTACGCCCGAATCCCCGGTCCTCAAATGGGGCTTCATATTGCTTACTGCATACATAGGACCATTTGGCGCCTTTCTTTACGTACTCGGCTGCCGCGAACCACTGCCGGGACTGCATGAACGCTACGTGGCGGTGCGCTGGCGGCAGGTGCTCGGGTCGACGATGCATTGTGTGGCGGGCGATGGAGTGGGTATTCTTGTGGGCGCTATAATCGCTAGCTCCTTCCATCTGTCCAAAGTGACGGATATTATGTTGGAGTACCTTTTGGGCTTTGGTTTCGGCTGGACGATCTTCCAGGCTCTTTTTATGCGAGCTGAGGCAGGCGGCTCATATGCCCGCTCATTATCCAGTACATTTCTCCCGGAATTATTGTCAATGAACTATCTCATGGCGGGTATGGTGCCGACGATGATCTTAGTGAAGAACTATGTTCCGGCGAGTGACGATCCCTTAGGGCCGGCATTTTGGTTCGTTATGTCCATGGCCCTTCTCGTTGGCTTCGTCACTGCGTACCCCATGAATTGGTGGCTGGTATCCAACCATATGAAGCACGGGATGATGACCGTTCGAGCATCGGAGCAGCCAGCAATCAACTCGGCACATGAAGCCATGCAGGAACACCATACCGCGAACCGTGAAGCTGAAAATACGCAACCAAAGAGCGAGACCGCTATGCACGGTGATGTAGAGAAGGTCTCACGCGGCAACCTTGTCTGGATGACTATGCTCTCGTTACTTGTGTTTACCTTGGGATTGGCTGTTCAGGCTATATTCGATGGCGTTTAACTGATCCGGCGAAATTGCTTCTACGACAAAGAGGGAGAAGGATTGTGTGTCACCTCATATTGTTAACGCCGGTGTTTTCACTAGTGGTTTTCTGGATCTGGCCGCTTACGGTGGCTGGCCCTGTTTATGCCTTTGTCGTTGCGTTGTCCTTATGGATGTACGCCTTGATAATGCGGGCGATGCGGCGACCCGTGCTGGGCGGCGCCGAGGAAATGCTCCATAGTGTCGGCGAGGTCATTGAAGTTCAGGATAATGCGCTACGCGTGCGGGTTCATAGTGAGATGTGGAACGCGGAGTCAAAGGATTCCCTGCATCGTGGTGACCATGTGAAGGTGGTAGGCATGACCGGCCTGATCCTGCGAGTCGAGCGACTGGAGGAAATCGATAGTGATACGCCCATGCATATGGGAGGGAGTTCCGTTTGAGGATTCATCCTGAGGATGGGCTTGGGAAGTTAATATGACCGACAGCAAAGAACATTGGGAGCGGGCGTATACCGCGAAATCGCTTCAGGAACTGAGTTGGTATCAAGATGAGCCGACGTTGTCCCTGCGTCTGATAAGAAGCTGCGAACTGGGTCCGAATGCAGCGATTATCGACGTTGGGGGCGGAGCTTCACTGTTGGTGGATCGGCTACTGAGCGAAGGCTACAGCCGCGTGGCCGTGCTCGATATCTCGGCCAACTCCCTTGCTTTTGTCAAGGCGCGATTGGGGGAGCGGGCGAGCGAGGTGGAGTGGTTCGAGGCCGATATCACGGCGTTTTCCCCGCCCCATGCATTTTCCCTGTGGCATGACCGCGCTGTTTTTCATTTTCTGATCGATCCGGAAGACCGAAAGAAATACGTCGAGGTGCTAAAGAAAACCCTGAGATCGGGCGGATATCTGGTTTTGGCGGCCTTTGCGATCGGCGGCCCTATGAAATGCAGCGGTTTGGACATCGTGCAGTACGATGCCGAAAAGTTGCTGCGGGAGCTGGGCGATAAATTTGAGCTCGTCGAGGAGGCGACGGAGAGGCACCTCACTCCCGCAGGCAAAGAGCAGCTTTTTTGTTATTTCCGTCTATTGAGGAAATGAACGCCGATTACTCGGCCAATATCGTCACCTCATCAGCTTCGGCCGCTCTGCGTTCCTGCTGTTCTATTCCCGCGCTGATGCGCAGATAGATGCCGAGGCCGATGACCACGAATACGCCGCTCATCAGCAGCAGGATCGGATAGAGCAGGGTTTGCACATCGGTCTTTCCCGCTTCAAAGATGAATACCAGGGCCTCCAGGCATATAGCGATGGCGATGATGGTCATGAACTTGGTGAGGCTGCGCTTACTGTCTTCCAGGTTGCGCATCAAGGCTTTTTCCCGCAGCACTTCCTCTTCAATGAGATATTTCGAGACATCGAACAGCGCCAGGGAAATAACCGCCACGCCGATGGCGGTCAGAAGCTTCTCCATGACTTGAACATTGCCGTTGACCGACAGCCAGACTTCCCATAGCACATAACCGATAAGCATCGGGGCGATCAGTAACAAGGCCGCAGTCACGGTCAGATAGGGGAATTTGGAGGCACCGCGCATGAATCCTAGATATTTTCCGCTCTTCGCTTTGTTCATAACAGAGCCTCCTTATCTTTTGCCGTCGCAATGAATATCTATTGTTGGAAGCGGAGGGCGGTAAATAGTTCAGATTCGATCGCCGACGGCGGACATTGTCAGTCCGGCAAAGAGGGCATAACCTATACCCTGGGCGATTGCTTCATTTCTAGCGATTATCACTAACAATATAAGGAGCCGGCCTTGAAGGGTGTTTTCCCGTTGTGTTCACCGATTCACAGGGCAACGCGTTTGCGGCGCGCGGCAGCCGTCGTGGTGTTGGCGACCACGGCAATGGTGAGCGGGTGCAAATGGCCGTGGGCGGATGAGGGGCCATCTTCCTCTATTCTATTGTCCGGCAGCATCGAGGCGCGGGAGACGGATTTGGCCTTTCAGGTACCGGGACGCATCGCCCGTTTGGCGGTCGACGAAGGCGATGCAGTCGCTGCTGGACAGAAGGTGGCGAGCCTGGAGCCGCGCGATTATGTATTGGCCATGGCGCGTGCTCGCGCTGACGTCGAGGTGAGCGAGGCTACCTTGACGCTGCTGGAGGCGGGGTCGCGGCCGCAAGAAGTGAAGGTGGCCGAGGCAGCCGTGGCACAGGCGGAGGCGCAGTTGAAGTTTGCCCGGTCCGAGATGCAACGTGTCACGCAATTGGTGCCCAAGCAGCTCGCCGCCGAGGATCAATTGGATCGCGCCCAGTTGCAGGAGGATGTGGCGCGGGCGGCGCTGACTCAGGCGAGGCAACAGTTGGCCCTGCTAAAGGAAGGGACGCGCAAGGAACAGATTGCGCAGGCGCGGGCTGAGTATCAGGGGCGGCAACTGGCGATGGTGGTGGCGCAACAACAGTTGAGCTATGTCGATCTGGCGAGTCCGACGGCCGGCAGCATAACGCTGCGTTTGGCGGAGGCCGGCGAAGTAGTCGCCCCCGGGCAAGCGGTATTGCGAGTCGCTTCATTGGACCACCCCTGGGTGCGGGTATACGTGAATGAAAAGGATCTGTTGCGGATACGCCTCGGCCAAGGGGCGGATGTACGGGTGGACGGTTTGCCCGGAAAGGTGTTCAAGGGGCAGGTGACGTTCATCTCGCCTGAGGCGGAGTTCACTCCCAAGACCGTCGAGACCCGGGAATTGCGCGTCGATCTGGTGTATCGCGTCAAAGTGGAAGTGGCCAATCCCGACGGCGCGCTCAAGATCGGTATGCCCGCCGATGTGACCATCACGCCCGCGTCGTCATGAGCGAAGCCTTATTCGCGGCGCAGGATGTGCATTTTTCCTACGGCGCCGAGCCGGTGTTGCAGGGTATCGATCTCACGGTCGCCGCGGGAGAGATCATAGGCTTGGTCGGCGCCGACGGTGCGGGTAAGACTACCTTACTGAGTATCGCCGTCGGACAACTCCAGGCCAACTCCGGCACGATCACCTTGTTGGGTAAGCCCCCGTTCGATGCGACGCTACGCGACGATATCGCCTATATGCCCCAGGGCTTCGGTCTGTATCAGGATTTGTCGGTCGTGGAGAATCTTTTTTTCTTCGCCGATCTCCATGGCTTGTCGCGAGTGGATGCGGGTAAACGCATCGCGGACCTGTTGGCGCGCACCGGACTGGCGGGTTTCGAGGGGCGCCGCACCGGGCAATTGTCCGGCGGCATGATGCAGAATCTGGCCTTGTCCTGTGCCCTGGTCAGTGAGCCGCGCATGATGTTTCTCGACGAGCCCACCACTGGCGTCGATCCGGTATCGCGGCGCGCCTTTTGGCAATTGTTGGACGGGGTGCGCGCCGAAGGCGTTGCGATATTGTATGCCACCGCCAACATGGACGAGGCAGAGCGCTGTGACCGGGTCGCCTTGTTGCAGGACGGTCGTTTGCAGCGGCAGGGCACGCCCTTGGCCTTGGCCGATCCCGGCGCCATGCGCTTGGTCAGCGTCTCCGGTCCCGCGGTGCGTGAACATCGCGAGCTCTTGCGCGGTTTTCCCGGTGTGCGCCTGGTGTTCGCGGTGGGGCCGCGCCTCCACGCATGGTTGGAAGATGGCGCGAATCTCCGATCTTTTACCCAAGAAGTGACGAAGTTGTCTTCCGCTCTGCAAGTCGAAGCAGTGATGCCTGCGCTGCACGATACCGCCTTGCGCGATCTGGCCTTGCGGGAGGCGGCGAATGGCGAGCGTGTTGCCTAAGTCCTCCGGATATTTCGCCCAGGATGCGGTGATCGCGGCACAGGGTTTGACGCGCCGCTTCGGCGAGTTCACGGCGGTGAACGCTATCGATGTGAATGTCGCCAAGGGAGAAGTGTTCGGCCTGTTGGGCGCCAACGGCGCGGGCAAGACCACCGCCATTCGCATGCTGTGCGGCACGCTGCCGCCCAGCGCGGGTGATATCCGGGTCGCTGGCATCGACATGGTGCGCCACGCGCGGCGGGCGCGGGGCCGTATCGGTTACGTGGCGCAGCGCTTCGCCCTGTACGGCGATCTCACGGTGGCGGAAAACCTGGGCTTGCAGGCGGGACTTTACGGTCTGCGCGGCCATCACCGTCGGGAGCGGCTGGGTTGGGTTCTTGCGCATCTGGACTTGGAGAAGCAGGCCGCTGTCCGCGCCGATACTTTACCCTTGGGTTTCAAGCGGCGCTTAGCGCTGGCCGCGGCCTTGTTGCACGAACCGGAAGTATTGTTCCTGGACGAACCGACCTCGGGCGTGGATCCACTGGTGCGGCAGCGGTTTTGGGAACTCATCTATGGCTTGACGGAAAGCGGCATCGGCATTCTGGTGACCACCCATTACATGGACGAGGCCATCTTCTGCGATCGCCTGGCCTTGATGCACGCCGGTCGCATCGTCGAACGCGGGACGCCCGTGGAGTTATTGCAGAGGCCCTTGGCGACGCCCATGGTGGAGCTGCATTCCGCGCAATGCGGCAGTTGCGTGCAACTCCTGCACGACTGGAGTGAAATCCGCGAGATCATTCCCCATGCTGGTCGCCTGTTGATCCGTCTCAATGCCGGAGCGGATGCCAAGGCGGTAATGGACAGGATTCGCGATATGGCGGCCCAGCATCGCGTGAGCATTGCCAAACTGGGGCCGGCGACGCCGGAGCTGGAAGACGTGTTCGTGGCAGTGCTGGAAGAAGCGGCGGCGCGAGGTCGGCCATGAAGCTACAACATGTACGCGCCATGGCGCGCAAGGAATGGTGGCATTTGCTGCGCGATCCGCGCAGCCTGGCCATGATCCTGCTCATGCCGCTGATGTTGCTGTTCCTTTTCGGCTACGCTGTGCGGCTCGATATCAGCGAGGCGCCCATCGGCGTGTTGCAGGAATCGCGGGACGCGCAGTCCGATGATATCGTCGCCCGCTTCGACGCCAGTCATGCCTTTCGCGTGGCGGCGCGCTTTCACGATCGCCGCGCGCTGCGCGACGCCTTGCAGTCGGGAAAGATCTGGGCGGGACTGGTAGTGCCCTATGACTATGCAAAAAAATTACAGCGTCGTGACGCTTCGCTGCAATTATTGCTCGACGGCGTGGACGCCAATTCCGCGCGGCTGCTGCGTAATTATGCGGCGGCGCTGGTCAATGACTATGCCTCGTCGCTAAGCGGGAGGGCGCCACCGATCCGTATCGAGGACCGTAGTTGGTTCAATGAGGCCAAGGAGAGTCGTCTCGCCATCGTGCCGGGGGTGATCGCCATCGTCATGGCGGTGATCGGCGCGCTGATGACCTCCCTGACCATCGCCCGCGAGATGGAGTACGGCAATCTGGCGATGTTGCGCACCACGCCACTCACTCGCGGCGAGTTTCTGCTGGGCAAGCTGTTTCCTTATTTGTTCATCGGCATGGCCGATCTGCTGCTGGCGGTGGGTACGGCGGTGTATGTGTTCGACGTGCCCTTACGCGGTTCGCTGGCGGCGTTGAGCCTGGTGTCGGCCTTGTTCGTGCTGGTGGTGATGTTGCAGGGTGCGCTGATCTCCATGATCGCCGGCAACCAGATGCTGGCCAGCCAGATCTCCCTGGTCAGCACCTTTCTCCCGGCCTTCCTGTTGTCGGGCTTCATCTTAGCCATCGAAAACATGCCGACGGCCTTGCAATACCTCACCTACATCGTGCCGGCCCGTTATTACGTATCGCTTTCCAAACTGATTTTTCTCAAGGGCGTGTCGCCCCTGCTGGTGTGGACGGAGGTGGCGGCCTTGCTGGTCATGACGTTGTTGTTGGCGCGCGTGACCTTCATGCGGGCGCGGCGCTTAGGGCTCTTGCCGTGACCGGCAGTCTGATCCGCTTGCGGGCACTGTTGGCCAAGGAATTCCGGCAATTGCTGCGCGATCCGCGCATGCGCTTCTTCGTGGTGGTGCCGCCGCTCATCCAGCTCATGGTGCTGGGCTATGCCGCCAGCTTCGACGTGCGCGAGGCGCAGGTGGCGGTGGTGGATTACGCCCACACCCAACAGAGCCGCGATCTCCTCGCCGCTATCACCGCCGGCGGGCATTTTCAATTGCATCCTTTCGTTGCCATGACTGCGGCGGCGGATGCCATGGACCGCAATCAGGTGCGGGCGGTGGTGCATTTCGCAGCGGATTTTGCCCGGCGGCCGGTGGTGCAACTGATCGCGGACGGTTCCGATTCCAACAGCGCACAGATCGTCATGGGCCAATTGAGTCAGATCATTCGCCGCAGCGGGCAGCAGCGGGCAGGTAGTCAATTGCCGATACAGTTGCAGGAGCGGGCCTGGTACAACCCCAATCTCGACGATCGCGACTATTTCGTGCCCGGCATCATTGCCACCGTGGTGTTGGTGGCCACCATGATCCTCGCCGCCATGACCGTGGTGCGCGAACGTGAGATGGGCACTCTGGAACGGCTGATGGTGACGCCGCTGGCGCGCCTGGAATTTCTGATCGGCAAGATGATCCCGGTGGCCTGCATCGGTCTGTTTGATGTGATGCTAGTGACGGTGCTGGCGGTGTTGTGGTTCAAGGTGCCGTTACGCGGCGAGCTGCTGGCCTTGCTGCTGGGCAGCGTGTTGTATCTCATGAGCACCTTGGGCTTTGGGCTGTTGATCTCCAGCTATGCCAGTACTCAGCAGCAGGCGATGTTGCTGGGCTTTTTCGCTATCATGCCGGCCATCATCCTCTCCGGCTTCGCCTTCCCCATCAGCAATATGCCAGAAGGCGTTCAGTGGCTCACCTATCTCGATCCGCTGCGCTATTTTCTGGTGATCATTCGCGATTTGTTTCTCAAGGGCAGCGGGGTGTTCGATCATCTCTTCGAGTACGGCATGATGGCGTTGCTGGGGACAACGGCGCTTACCCTTAGCGTGGCGCGGATTCGCTGAAGGCTACAGTTACATGATGAGCGATTGTAAGGTGTGGCCGAAGCATAAGAGGGCCAATTGCACCTTGTTGGAGATGCCGAGTTTTGAATAGATGGCGTTGGCATGATTGGTGACGGTAGAGCGGGAAATTCCCAGCGAATGGGCGATCTGATTGTAGGTCTTGCCCTGAGCGAGCTCCATGGCGATCTTGCGTTGCCGCGGCGGGAGGACCAACAAGGGAGGGAGTTTTTGCATGTGGAGGTAGACGAGGTCGGCGGTCGGTCCAGGCGATGCCATGCAGCGTATATGTTCACCGTCGTAGATGGGTTTGTTGGTAAGGTTGTTGATGGTCTTGATCAATTCCGCGGGCAGTGTGCGGCCGCGCCACTGCGGCCATTCTGCGCGAACTATTTCGGTAAGCTGGGGAGAGGCGCACCACAGCGTTCCCTTTGTATCGCACAAGGCTCTTTCGCAGACTGATTTGACGGGCTTTGAGTCGTTTTGCAGGTGAAGAAAGAGTTTGAACAGCCAGGCTTCGATGAGATGGGGGCCGAGAATCGCCGCGTCTTGGGATTGTACATCGCTGAAGCTCGCAGCAGGATTTTCCAGATACAGGCAAATTGCGATGTAGGGCAGGGACTCCTTATTGTTCCTCGCAACTTGATCGGGTTCGTGGTTTTTGTTGTCGCCGGCGTCGGTGCCGAGGGCTTTGCAGTGTCCCAAGTCGTTTGATATCACCCTCGCTATGCTTAGGTGCTGGTTGGGTCGTTTTAGGGTGGCTTCCCCGGGAAGGATATTGCCGGGCTCCAATACTTTACTATCAGTGCTGGATCTCCGGTAAATCAGGGAGACGTGAAGCCAGCACACATTTTCTTCAACGGTGCCGTGACGCCAGCAAACCCAATCGAAGGGAATGGTTTGCGACAGTCTTTCCAGACTCCATTGTCTGAAAGACTCGATGGGCTGTTCCTGGCTGCCACGATACAAGGTGAGCAGAAACTGACCCACTTCCTCCCGCGTCATACTCACTCGCTTATCCCTGAATAAACTTCAGTTAAGATTATTACGCCGAACTGTTTGTTCAGTGTTTCACCTTAAGCTAATACATTCCGCCTATCCATGGCAAAGTATTAAACGCCCGGGAATTTCTTCTTAATGCAAGATTACCGCAATAACACTGGAGGTGGGATGGGTCAAGTGACCTATTTAGTGTTTTAAGTACTTCAATATTCCGCTCAAGTCGACGGAGTATAGCCGTTGTGGAAAAAAATTACCGATCGCCGTGAGCAGAGTGGCGTCCCAGGACGGCGAGCAATCCTTGCAGTAGGTTTAGGGGCGTGGGCGGACAACCGTGGATCACGGCGTTCACGGCAACGACATTGCTCACCGCGCCGAGGCTGGCGTAGGACACGCCGAACTCGCCGCCGCAGGCCGCGCAGTCGCCCACCGCCACCACCAGTTTGGGCTCGGCCACGGCATCCAGAGTCATTTTTAATGCGGTCTCCATATTGCGCGTCACCGGTCCGGTGACCAGCAGCATGTCGGCGTGACGCGGCGAGGCGACGAAGTGTATCCCGAAGCGCTCCAGGTCGTAGTACGGATTGTTCAGGGCGTGGATCTCCAGTTCGCAGCCGTTGCAGGAGCCGGCATCCACCATGCGGATGGCGAGCGATCCGCGATAGCTATCACGTATCAATTCGGAGATCTGCATTCCCAGACGCTCGACCTCCGGGTGCGGTTGCGGCGGCGGTTCGGTGATGACGCCGGTGCGCAGTATCTTGCGAAATAGCTTCATGTCCTGCGCCTCACAGATCGTGCCCGGAATAAGAGCAGTTGAAGGATTTGTTGTTGAGCGGGAAATCCGGCACGGGCACTTCGCGTGCCGCCAATTCCAGGCCCAGCCAATTGATCATGGAGGGATCGCGGACGTAGTAGCGGTCGATGACGCCGTTCGCTGTCAGACGGAGCCAGGCTGCGATCTCGCCGCGCCATGATTCGATCACGGTAAAGCCGCAAGCGCCGTCCTGCGGCGTCTGCCATGCGGTATGCGTCGCGCCGTCGGGAAGATCGCGCAATAAAATTTCAATCAGGCGGGCGCTGTCTTGAATCTCCGTGAAGCGCACCCACAGACGCGCCGCCACATCGCCGCCGCGGCACACCGCGACCCGCGGCGGATGCCGGTCATAGGGCGCATAGGCGGCATCGCGGCGCGCGTCGCTGTCCAGTTCCGCGCTGCGTCCCGCATATCCCAGCAACCCTATGGCATCGGCGTCGGCGGCCTTGATATTGCCGGAGTCGATGACCCGCTCGCGGATCGGCGTGTGGTTTTCATAGGTGTCGTACAGCTCGCGCATCTCGGCGGCGATGGCGCGGGTCTGGGTCAGCAGCAGGCGGATGCCGTCGTGGTCCACGTCGCGAGCCACGCCGCCGGGTTGGATGCAGTCCATCAGCAGGCGATGGCCGAACAATTGTAGATGTGCGCGCGCCAGATCCTCGCGCAGCCGCTGACACTGCATATGCATGAAACTCCAGGCGGCGTCGTTGCACACGGCGCCGATGTCGCCGATATGATTGGCCAGCCGCTCGCGTTCGCACAGCACCGCGCGCAGCGCCGCGGCGCGGGGCGTTACGTCGAGGCCCGCGGCCTGTTCCGCGGCCCGGCAGAAGGCCCAGCTATGGGCCACCGTGGCGTCGCCCGATATCCGGCCCGCCAGGCGCGCACCCGACGAGATGTCGCGTCCTTCCATGGCCTTTTCCATGCCCTTATGGACATAGCCCAGCCGTTCTTCCAGGTTGAGGATCCGCTCGCCCAC
>Ga0114931_10010612_pt1 | contig 10960 bp, 8 predicted proteins | sample 2SBtaG_FD_89579 | JGI IMG/M metagenome (GOLD analysis project Ga0114931, IMG submission 89579) | Deep subsurface microbial communities from Kolumbo volcano to uncover new lineages of life (NeLLi) - 2SBTROV14_V59a metaG | ecosystem: Environmental > Aquatic > Marine > Volcanic | place: Kolumbo...
GCAGTGGTCACGGCGACCAGGAGGCTGGCCTTCTTGACGCATGGGGGCGACGCAATCCCAGTATTATACAAACGATTGTTCAGGGAACAAAGAAAGGGCGTCTCTCAATACCACCGAGACGCCGTATCCTCTCAATATTTCGGGGCGGAGTGCGTCGCACTGACCCAATACAGGCCGAATTTCCCCGATACGCCCGGTCAGTGCGATGGACTTCCCCGCTTTATTGAGCAGATACGAGACGTCCGATAAAAAATCCGTGACTATCCGCCCAATCCGTCAAATTCGCGTTCTATCTACTGTCGCAGACGACCGCCCGTCTCCCGCTCCACGCCCTTGATGATGCGCTTGCGCAGGCTGGTGACCTCTTTTTCCCGCAGGCTGTGGTCCAGGCTCTGGTAGGTGAGCCGGAAGGCCACCGACTTATGGCCGGCCGGCACCGGATCGCCCCGGTAGATGTCGAACAGCGCTACGTCCACCAACAGAGGCCCGCCGGCCTTGCGGATCGCGTTCTCGATCCGGCGCACGGTCACGTCCTCCCGCACCTCGAAGGCCAGGTCTTCCACCACCGGCGGATAGTTGCTGATGGGCGGCATGGGATCCGGGCTCCAGTGGGGCTTGATCAGGGGCCGCAGCTTCAACTCCGCGGCGTTGACCCGGATGTTGGGCAGCCCAAACGCGTTGCGCACCTGGGGGTGGATCTCGCCCATCAGCCCCAGCGACTCGCCATCCAGGATCACCTCGGCGCAGCGGGGACCAAACGGATCCGCACCGGGCCGAGCCTGGAATTCCAACCCATCGATCTTGAAGCCTAAACGTGCGATCAGAGTCTCCACCACGCCCTTGAGGTCGAAGAAGTCCATTTCCTCCTCGCCGCCGGGGTCAGGGTGAAAGTTGATCACCCGTCGGGGGCCGGTCATCAGGATAGAGACCCGTCGTTCCTCGGCCGGCAGCACGCCGTCACCCTGCTCGCGCAGGTAGACCCGCCCAACCTCAAACGTGGTCAGCCGGTCGGTGAAGCGGGTGTTGCGGGCCAGGTTCTCCAGGGCGCTGACCAGCATCTCCCGGCGCATGGCCCGCTTCTCCGGCGCGATGGGGTTGGTGATGATGACGTAGTCCTGCTCCTGGCTGGGGGGCTGATCCGGATGCAGCTTGTCGTGGTTCTCCGGCGAGGTCAGCGGGCGGTTGATGATCTCCTGGAGACCAATGCCCACCAGCAAGTTGCTGACCTTCTTCTCGGTTTCCAGCAGTTGGTCCCGGTGTTGGGTGGGCAGTTCCGTGTCCAGCAGGGTCAACCCCACCTCTTCATAGCCGATGACCCGCGCCACCTCTTCGCACAAGTCCGCGGGGATGTTCACGTCCAGCCGATGCCAGGGGGAGACGGCCTCGATCAGCGGCTCGCCCGGCTCCCGGTGGAGGGCGAAGGTGGCCTGTTCGCCGGCGTCCGGGGCCGGCTCATCCATCACCTGCACGGCGAAATCCAACCGCTTGAGGCTGTCGATGATGTCGTCCTGGCTCACGTCCATGCCCAGGATGCGGCCCATGTCGCTGACCGTGGTGTAGGCGGTCCGCCGGGGCTGGGGAACAGGGTAGGCGTCCACCATGCCGGGGACGATGCGTCCGCCCGCGTACTGGCGCATGAGTTCCGCGGCCCGCCGCGCGGCGATGGGGTTGAGGGTCGCGGGCACGCCCCGGGCAAAGCGATAGCTGGCCTCGGAGGGCAGGCGCAGGGCCTGGGCCGTGCGCCGGTTGTTGATGCCCTCGAAGGTGGCTGACTCCAGCAGAATGTTGACCGTGGCGTCGGAGACCTCGCTCTCCTGGCCGCCCATGACGCCGGCGATGGCGATGTCGCCGGCCGTGTCCGCGATCATGAGCATGGAGTCGCTCAGGGTGCGCTCCACGTCGTCCAGGGTGGTGAATTTTTCGCCCTGGCTGGCCCGGCGCACGATGATGGTGGGTTTCTCGTCCCCCACCCCCTCGGCCCGCCGCTTGAGCACGTCATAGTCGAAGGCGTGGAGGGGTTGGCCCCATTCCAGCATAACGAAGTTGGTGATGTCCACGATGTTGTTGATGGGGCGCATGCCGGCCCAGGTCAGATAATCCTGCATCCACTTGGGCGAGGGGCCGATGGTCACATCCCGGATCATGACGCCGGTGTAGCGGTTGCAGAGTTCCGGGTCGTCGATGCGCACCGCTACGTAGTCCTCGGCCCGATCGTCGCCTTCGGGCGCCCACTCGTCCGCGGGCGGGTGCAGGGGTGCGTCCATGAGCGCGGAGACCTCGCGAGCCACGCCGACCATGCTCAGGCAGCGGGCCATGTCCGGCGTCAGGTCCAGCTCCAGCACCTCCTCGCCCAGGTAATCGCGCAGGGGGACGCCCACGGGCGCGTCTTCGGGCAGGATCATAATGCCTTCGTGCTCCTCGCTCAGACCCAGCTCCCGCTCCGAGCAGACCATGCCCGCGGACTTGACGCCCCGGATCTTGGACGGCTTGAGCTTTTTCTTGGGGCGGGGTCGCTTGTCGCTGTAGGCGTCGATCAACACCGCGCCGGACCGGGCAAAGGCCACCTTGAGCGTGGGCAATGAATCAATCTCCTTGTACTGGAAAAGATTGGGCGCGCCCGTCACCACCCGCTGGGGTTCGGGCCCGCCGTAATCCACATCCACCAGCACCAGGCGGTCCGCGTTCGGGTGGGGCGAGACGCCCACCACCTGGCCGACCACGATGGTCTCCGGGTTCCACCAGTCGCCGACCCGCTCGATGCCGGCCACTTCCAGCCCGGCCAGGGTCAGCCGCTCGGCCAGGGCCCCGGTGGGCGCGTCGATATCCACATACTGTTTCAGCCACGATAAGGGAACAAGCATAATGATTCCTCGCGTTGAGTAACAATGGATAGAACGCGGATTTTGCGGATTGGGCGGAAAAAGCCGGATTTAAAAAATCCGTGAAGATCCGCCCAATCCGCAAAATCCGCGTTCTATAGTTTTCGGCTCTTAGTTTACCCACTCAGGCGCTCATACACCAAATCGTGGGGAATGGCGCGGAATTGGCCCCAGCCGCGACGGTCGCCGACCATGTTGCGCAGGTCGGCGGCGATCTGGGGCAACTGGCAGGGCAGCACGGCGCGGAATTCAGAAATGTTCTCGTCAGCGTGGGGATGGGGCTGGCCGCTGCCGCAGCGCAGGTGGAAGATGTAGCTGGCGAAATAGGCCACGCTATCTTGATCCCGGAAGCGATAGTCGATCACGCCCACGAAGCGCGCCACTTTCACAGGCAGGGCCGTCTCTTCGTCGATCTCCCGGAAGAGCGCGTGCTCCACCGTCTCGTCCCAGTTGACGCCGCCGGAAGGCAGTCTGTAGACATGCGACGGGTAGTGGCGTTTGGCGTGAACCCAGATGCGCCCCCTGGGGTCTTCGATGGCGAACACGACCTCGGCGCGCCGGTCGCTGTCCGCGCGCCAACGATGACGACGCAGATAGCGATCGGCCTGAATTTGAACGGAGCGGCGCGCCGGCGCGCCATAGCGACGGGACAGAATGGCAATTTCCACTTCACTGATAATCGGTCTGCGTTTGCGTGAGACCGTCGAAGACGCCTGCTGAGTCATCGTGGGGTTCTCCTACAGGTGCTGTGGGTTTGTGAGGGGAAACACACACAATTTTTATGGAAATATGAAGCTGTGTGTGTTGTGGCGTGATGATAGTAACGCCTTTTTAACAAACTGTCGAATTTGATGGGCTGCGGATTGGGCGGTCTATCTTCGCTGGCGCACGAACGCGACCACGATCAGCGCCCCCAGCAGGATCAACGCCGTGAATGAGAAAATTCGGCCGGCTTTTCGCGGCGCTGTGTCACCGTATTCCAGGAGAATGTAGCCCTCGCCCTGGGGCAGGGGAACGGTCATACGGCCCAGCGTCCCCGTCTCTTCCGGGATGATGGCAACTCCTGCACCGGCTGGCCATGCTCGCCGTCCAGCAGCCAGGCCCGCCAGCCCGGATAGTAGAACTGGTTGAAGACCACCCGCTGCTCACCCTCCCGCTGGTTATAGAAGTAGATCTCCTCCATGACCGTGTTGTGGGCCACGGAATCCATGGCCAACGTTTTGTAGTCGATGGGCCACTGCTGGTTGGCGTAATCCACCTTGGTCTCTACCGGTTTGATGGGCCACTCGCCGGCCTTAGCCTGGCTGATGTAGTAGTCGGCCATGGGGCTCCAGCGGGGGATCTCCTTGACCCAGGCCGTGCTGCCCGTCATCTCGTCCGAGGACTGCTGGAAGCGCATGAGGCCGGCCAGGCTCACCGGCCCCTCGGCCGGCTCCGTGATCTGGACGCCGAGCAGGGGATAGCTGCTCAGGATCACCAGCGTGATCACGGTCAGGAGAGGCATGTCCAGGCCGCGGCGGCTGCCGGTCAGCGCCGGGTGCAGGACAAGCCCGGCCAGGGGACTGATGGCCAGCGCCGCCAGGCTGAACCAGCGCCAGGGAAACTGGGCGATGCCGAGCACGGTCCCCAGGATGGGGATCTCCCACAGAAACTTGCCCCACTCCATGCCCACGAAGAGGGCCGCCAGCCCGGCCGCGGCGAAGAACGCCGCCTCCCAGCGCAGTTTGTCCAGCCGCGCCCAGGCCAGGATCATCCCCAGCACGGCCAGGGTCAGCGCGGCCGCGCCGATCTGGAAGCCGATGGGGTCATTGGGCCCCGGCTGGGAAGCGCCAAAGCCCCAGTGGGGGCTGAAAAGCTGGAAGAAATAGACGAAGTGCCCCCGGTAGTCGTAGCGCCCGCCGAACCACTGGTCGACGCGCACGTACTGCCGCTCCAGGACCATGGGGATCCAGAAGACCGCGCTCAGCCCCAGCCCCAGCAGCAGGCCAAAGCCAGGGACCAGGGCGCGCTTGATCCACGCCCACAGGCGTCGTCCCAGGGAGCGACTATCCGGTCCTTCCTGGGGCCAGGCGTAGAGGCAGAGCAGGAGGAAGAGATAGAGGCCCAGAAAGGGGGTAAAGAGGAAGAAAACCAGGTTGCTGGTCAGCATCAAGCCGGCGTAGGTGACGGCCACGCCCGCGATCCAGCCCAGGGAGGGGCGCAGCGTGGCCTCGCGCGTGGTCCACAGGATCAGGGGCAGCCAGAGCAGGGCCATGCTTTCGGCCAGGTTGGCGCGCACGTAGAGGTTGAGCAGATGGTAGGGAATGTAGACGTAGACCAGGGCCGCGACCACCGCGGATTGGCGACCGCTCCACGAACGCACGAACGCGTACATGGCTCCGGCGCTGGCCACGATGCTCAGCCCGAACATGGCCTTGATGGCAGGCACGAAGTCCACGCCCCCAAAATGGTGCAGCAACTCGGCCAGGAAGTGGCTGAACGGCCCGTAGATGTTGAAGAAGGGGTAGCCGTAACCGAAGGCGAAGTCGGGGCTCCAGCGCGGCCACCAGATGCCATCCTGGACCAGGCGGTCGAACTCGAAGAGGAAGTAGACGTGATGGCGGGCGTCGTTGGCCCCCCAGAAATAGCCCGGCTGCAGGAAAGGCGCGACCGCGAACAGGCTCAACCCCAGGGTCAGCCACAGGAGCGGGTCGCGCCACAGGGGGGCGGCGTCGTTCTCCTGCATTCCGGGATTCGCCCCGGCCATTTCCTGTTGCGACGCGCTTTGTGGCCGAATCCCGGAATGCTTGTCCTGAGCATATCTGTCCAATCCGATGTCGGTTTTAACGGCCATAGAACACCAACTTGTCATCGATGCCGCCATCCACGGGCAGGCGCTCCCCGGTCTGCCAGTCGTAGTAGCCAAAATAGTAGCGCAGGCGGCTGTTTTCCAGGTCGACCTGTCCGGCTGCGTCCGTCAGATCCAGATGGTAGGTATTGGCCAGGATCTCGCCCGGTCTCCAGAAGGTGGCCGGGCGTTCATCGCCCAGGGGCTGGGCGTCCAATTGGGCCACCACTTGCCACTCGCCATCCACCTGGGCCAGGGCCTGGAAGAAGATGTTGTAGTCCGCGTCCAGGAGATGGCGGGTCTGCCATGTGACCGCCAGCTCGGCCGCGGGCGGGTCCGTCATCTCCGTCAGGTCGGCCTCCAGCAGCACGATGTCGCTGAACTCGCCCAAGACCGCGTAAGGGCGATCCGGCGGCTGTACCTGGGTGAAGTCGGCGCTCAGATAGGGATAGGAGGCCAGGATCGCCAGCCCCATGAGCACCGGCCAGTAGGGCGCTTTGGCCAGGGGTTTGCTGACCGCGGGCAGCGCGCCGGCGGTTGCGGCCAGCAGGGGCGTGGCCACCAGGATGATCTGCCATGGATAGGTCAGCAGCCTGGACGCGCCGGGGATGCGCCAGAGGGGCGCGCTGACGGTCAGGCTGAGGGCGATGATGATGAACGCGCCGATGAAGCTGAAGGCCAGCAGACGGCGCGCGTCCATCCGCCGTCCCCGGTCGGGCATGCGCAGCCAAAACCAAAGGGTCATCAGGCTGAAGGCCAGGGCTGCAAAGCCAAGCTGGAAGGGAAAGCGATCCTGCCAGCCGGGGATGCTGGGCGCGGTCTCCCAGCCATTGCCGAAAAGCTGGAAGAGATAGACGAAATGGTCGAAAAAATTCTCGGCCGGTCCGGCGCGGATAGACCAGAGGGGGATCAGGCTGACCAGCCCGGCCGCGCCGCCTCCGGCCGCCACCAACGCGGCCCAGCGATGGCGCTCCACCAGCAGCGCGTAGAGCAGGAGCATGGCGCTGGCGAAGAGGGCCAGCCCGGCCTGGGTGCGCCACATCCAGATGATGGCGATGACCGCGATGCCGGCCGCGGCCAGGGATTCACCCTCCGCGTAGGCGGCGATGGCGGCCAGGGTCATGGGCAGGAGGGCGAGAATGAGGGCGTCGCTGAGACTGCCGCGCACGTAGACGGTGGCCAGCACCGGCGGCAGCAGCATGTAGACCAGTCCGGCCAGGCCCGCGGCCCGGTCACCCAGCCGGGGCAGGAGCCAGGCGTAGACGCCCAGCCCGCCCAGGATCAGGGTGATGATGAAGACGGCGCGCACGGCCGCGGTGGGGGAGAAGCCGAGCAGCAGGAAAGGTTGGACGAGGATGAAACTGGCCCCGCCCATGCCCCGCCAGACGTCAGCCTCGGCGGCGATGCCCGCGATCTGCTGGGGGTGCATGGCGTTATAGAGGGGCGTAAACCCTTCCAGCCCCTGCCAGTAGCCGGGATAGGCGGCGGGAGCCCAGGCGAAGACGCCAAGAAGCAACACACCCCAGAAGCCGGCCCGAGCCGGGCGTTGATCCGAAAAATTCATGCCCGCAGTATAATACAGAATAAAAAAATCACGCGAAAAGCGAGAGTGATTTTTTGATAGACCGCGGATTGAGCGGATTAGGCGGATCGACACGGATTTTTTTGAAAAAATCGTATCTGCTCAATAGACCGGGGAAGTCCGTCGCACTGACCAGACGAACCGGGGGTAAGCCGACCTGTTGTGGGTCAGTGCAACGCACTCCACCCCGAAATATTGAGGTGATACGAAAAATCCAGCTCTTTCCGCCCAATCTGCCCAATCCGCGGTCTATTCTCGGTCTATGCTGTTTTGAAGGAGATCACAAACGTGGTTCCCTGGCGAGGGATGGACTCGGCCCGGATCTGGCCGCCGTTCTGCTCCACCAGTTGTTTGGCGATGGAGAGGCCGATGCCCGCGCCGCTGCCCACGCCGTTCTCCTGCCGGCTGCGCACCTTGTCCACCCGGTAGAAGCGGTCGAAGATATAGGGGAGTTCATCCTCGGGGATGCCCATGCCCGTATCCCGGACGCGCACCTCCAGTCTATCACCCCGGTCCTCGGCTTCCAGCCAGACGCGACCGCCGGGCGGCGTATATTTGATGGCGTTATCCAGCAGGTTGATGATGGCCGCCTCCACCTGATCCCGGGAGCCGAGCGCAGGCGGCAGTTCCGGGGGCGCGCTCATCTCCAGCGTCATCCCGGCGCGCTGGGCGCGCAGTTGCATGACATCGCCCGCCTCGTGCAGGAGCGCGGCCATGTCGATGGGCCGGGCCGGCGGGCGCGAGCCGTCCGCTTCCAGCCGGGAGAGGTCGAGCAGATCGTTGGCCAGGCGAATGAGGCGGTCGGCCTCGCTGTCGATTTCGCCCGCGTAACGGATGGCCAGCGCCGGGTTTTCGTCGAGTTGGGTGCGCAGGGCCTCGCTGCGCAGCTTGACGTTGGTGAGGGGCGTGCGCAGTTCGTGGCTGGCGTTGCTGATGAAAAGCTGCTGGCGTTCGATGTGGCTGCGCATCTCGTTCACCATGTAGTTGAAGGCCCGGGCCAGCGCGCCCAACTCATCATCGGTCTTGGCCACCACCTGCCGGTTGAGATCGCCTTCGGCCACGGCCATGGCAGCCGTTTCCATCTCCCGGAGGGGGCGGGCCAGTCGTCGCCCGATCCAGACGCCTACGATGCTGGCCAGAAGCAATGCGCTCAACAAGGCCGCGGTCAGGCTGTAGAAAATCCGACGCACGCCTTCCATGGCTTCGTTCACAGGTTGGCTGATCTGAACCACACCCAGCAGCTTTGCGCCCTGCTGGATGGGGGCGGCGGCGAATAAGGCCTGTTTTCCTGTGAGTGGATCCTGGCGGATTTGAGAGGCCTGGCCCCCCGAAAGCGCGGTCTGAACCTCCGCCTGCTGTTGCTGATTACCGATGAGATCGGTGTCGTAACGGCTGTCGGCCACCGGGTCCCCTTGATGATCCAGGATGGTGACCCGTGCGTCGGCGTCGTCCGCGTATGTTCGGGCCACCTGTTCCAGGCGCGGCAGTTCGGCGGTGGGGCTAGGCTGGGCGGTTGCAACAGGCGTGACGCTTCTCGCCTTGTGTGAAGTCCCCTCGTCCCCTTCCTCTTCGCTCTCGATTTCCGCCTTCTGTTCCTCCCCGGATTCTTGTCGCTCATAGGCGGCGAACTCATCGCCATAGCCGCTCAGCGGGTCTTCCAGCGCGTTGGCGGCCAGGAACGCGGTCAGAACCAGGTCCTGTTCTCGGGATTCGAGATAGGAGCGATAGATGAGTCCGCCGATCCAGATGGCCAGGAAAAGGAGCGCGATAAAGAAGAGTGCGCCATAGGTGGCGGCGATCCGATATTGGAGGCTGCGCTGCCAGGGCCATCGGAACTTAGCGCGGGGCTGGCCGGGGTTGACGGGCGTTGGATAGGTCATGGGGATTCCGTTGTCTCCTCGATTTCATCCGGTGAGATCAGCCGGTAGCCCACCCCGCGCACGGTCAGGATCAGGCGGGGAGCGCTGGGGTCCTCTTCTAGCTTTTCCCGACACCAACGGATGTGGACGTCTAACGTGCGCGGGGCGCCGAACCACGCCTCTCCCCAAACCTGGTCCAGCAGGTCATTACGGGCGACCACGCCTCCCTCCGCCTCCAGCAGCGCCATGACCAGGTCATACTCGCGTTGGGAGAGGTTGATCGGCTCGCCGGCGCGGATGACCTGGTGACGCTTGCGGTCGAAGGTGATATGGCCGATAGTGACTGTATCCTCGCCTCCGTTGCCGGCTGGCGCCGCGTAACTGACCCGGCGCAGGTTGGCGCGGATGCGGGCCAGCACCTCCCGAAAGCTAAAGGGCTTGACGATATAGTCGTCCGCCCCCATTTCCAGCCCCAGGACCCGATCCATCTCCTCGCCCCGCGCGGAGAGCATGAGGATGGGCACGGTGCTGTCGCGCCGGATCTCCCGGCAGACCTCCCAGCCCTGCATTTTGGGCATCATAACGTCCAGCAACACCAGATCGGGCCGTCTGGATTGGGCCAGTTCCAGGGCCTGCGCACCGTCATAGGCCGGGATGACCGTATATCCTTCTCTCTGTAGCTGGTGGCTCAACACGTCGACGATAAGCCTGTCATCGTCCGCCAGCAAAATAGTCGTCTCAGTCATACTCACTCCCTGGTGTGCATCCGCTTCTACACCTTCCAGGAAGCTGCCAGCTTCCTGGAAGGTGCATTTGATGCGATTATACCACTGTTTTCCGAGGAGAACGATGGGAGACGGCGACCGTCTTACGAGCGGATTTGCCGGCGAAGATGCGGTAGAAGGTCGCGAAGAGCACCGTTCCCCCTGTGAACAGGTAGAGCCAACTCATGAACGGCGATCCCGCATCCGTCCCGGCCATGACGCCGTGGATCAGGGCCATGGCGAAGGCCAGGAACGAGGCGTAGTGCAGGGTTCGCCACGCCCTGCGGCCCATCCGGCTGCGCAGATAGAAGCTGGCCACCAGCGCCAGGCTGAGATAGAACGTCAGGACGCCCATCCCTGTCCAGATCCGGTTGTAGGAACTGGCGAAGGGAACGAGAATATCGACTACGCTGAAACCGATGTAGGCGTCCCCCAGCAGGACCAGGGCATGGAAGGCTGTGAACCCCAGGGCCAGCAGGGGCAGGAACTCGTGCAGTCCATAGACCAGCGCCGCGGGGACGAGTCCTTTGAGCATTTTGCCGCTCATGGCCACGCCCCAGAAGGTGGCCATCCAGAGGAGCAGATAGGCGATGACGCCGCCGGATCGGGCCGCGTACCAGTAGGCGGGGCTTTCACCGGCCAAGGGAAGTCCCATGGTTCGGGCTTCAGAGGAGAGGACGGCGGGTATCGACCCAGGCAGGGACAAGATCGGCGTCCGGACCGTGAAGGCGGGGGCAAGTCGCTGGACGGCCATGATCAGGGCCACGCCCGCCATCAGGCCCAGAATACCATAGAAGAGATCAGTGATTTGGGTTTGACGCTTCGGGAGCGCCGACACTCTGGGTGTTTGAGATGATGATTGCATATTCATGAGTTCAGTCCTTTCTTGCACTGTTATTTCAGGAACCGCTACTTTTCTTGCCGCCGCCGGAGCGGGCGGGGGGAGGCGGGGGTGGAGCCGGCATGGACGGCAAGTCGGGCAGGGGCGCCAGGGCCGGCAACGCCGGCGGCGGCGCCATGGTGGGGATGGCCGGCGCACTGACCGCCGC
>Ga0114931_10010613_pt1 | contig 10960 bp, 12 predicted proteins | sample 2SBtaG_FD_89579 | JGI IMG/M metagenome (GOLD analysis project Ga0114931, IMG submission 89579) | Deep subsurface microbial communities from Kolumbo volcano to uncover new lineages of life (NeLLi) - 2SBTROV14_V59a metaG | ecosystem: Environmental > Aquatic > Marine > Volcanic | place: Kolumbo...
TGCCGCCGTTGGTGACCACCTGCCCGTTTTGCCGCTTGGTCCCCGCGTGAAAAACCGTAACGTCCGCCATGCCGCCGGCTTCATCCAAACCGCTGATTGCTTTGCCCTTTTCGTAAGCTCCGGGATACCCTTCCGCCGCCATCACCACGCACACCGCGGCTCGATTCTTCCATTCGATGGATTGCCCGGCCAGGGTGCCGTCGATGCACGCTTCCATGAGCGGCACGATGTCGCTTTGCATGCGCATCAAAAGCGGCTGGGTTTCCGGGTCGCCGAAGCGGGCGTTGAACTCCAGCACCTTCGGCCCGGAGGCCGTGAGCATCAGCCCGGCGTAAAGAATCCCCTGGTAGAGCGCGCCTTCCCGGGCCATGGCCTCTACGGTGGGTCGCATGACCTCGCGCATGACCTGGTCGGATAATTTTTTCGACAACACCGGCGCCGGGGAATAAGCGCCCATGCCGCCCGTGTTGGGGCCGCGGCCGCCGTCATAGGCGGCCTTGTGGTCCTGGGCGGAATCCAGAGGCAAAACGGTTTTGCCGTCGGTGAAAGCCAACAAGGAAACCTCCGGCCCTTGCAAAAATTCCTCGATCACCACACAGCGGCCCGCCTCGCCAAAGCTTTTCCGTTCCATAATGTCGGCGATGGCTTGCATCGCCTGGCCTTCTTCCTTGCACAATATCACCCCTTTGCCGGCGGCCAGCCCATCGGCCTTGACCACCACGGGACCTTTGCCGCAAACGTATTGTTTTGCCTAGGCGGCGGAATGAAACACGCGGTACTCCGCGGTGGGAATATTGTACTTGAGCATCAGGTCCTTGCTGAACGCCTTACTGGCTTCTATGCGGGCGGCAGCGGCAACCGGACCGAAAACCTTTAACCCGTGCCCGCGAAACCGGTCGACGATGCCCAGCACAAGCGGCTGCTCCGGCCCCACCACGGTGAGATCGATATTTTGCCGCCGCGCAAAAGACGCCAGGCCGTCCACGTTATCGGCGGCGATGGCCACGTTTTCTCCCAGTTCGCCCGTGCCCGCGTTGCCCGGCGCGCAATAGACCGTTTTGACTTTGGGACTTTGGGCGATTTTCCATGCCAGAGCATGTTCCCGCCCGCCGCCGCCGATGATCAACACCCGCATTCGTTTTGCCCCTCCCGGTTAAAACAGCCGATTTTCCTCACCCGCAAATTCCATGGTGTCATGAATGACGGAATTTATATAAAATGCGCTTGCGTTGCAAGTCTCTCTTTTACGACTCGGCAGAGGCGGACGGAAACCGGAACATGGTCAAACTGAAAAACATCGCCAAATCGTTCGGCGGCAGGCAGGTGATCCACGACTTCTCGCTGCAGATCAGGGAAGGCGAGATATTCACCCTGCTGGGGGAAAGCGGTTGCGGCAAAACCACCCTGCTGCGCTTGCTGGCGGGATTCGAACGGCCGGAGCGCGGCGAGATTGTGATCGCCGGCGAAAACGTGCTTCCCCTGCCCGTGGAACGGCGGCCGGTGGGTTTTATTTTCCAGAATTACGCCTTGTTCCCCCATTTGTCGGTCTATAATAACATTGCCGTCGGCCCGCGCGTCCGCAAAGTTCCCGAAAACGAAATAGAAAAACAAATCGACGCCCTGCTGGAGATCACCCGCATCCGGGAACTGAAACACGCCTTTCCGGGGCGGCTCAGCGGCGGCGAAAGCCAGCGGGTGGCCATTGCCCGGGCGATCGTCAACCGGCCGAAAATTCTGTTGCTGGACGAACCGTTCGCCGCGCTGGACCCCCGCCTGAGGCAAAGCGTGCGCGACGAACTGGCCGACATGCAGCAGACCCTGGGCATCACCTTTCTTTTTGTCACCCACGACCAGGACGAAGCCTTGAGCCTGTCGCACCGCATCGGCATTCTCGAAAGCGGACGCCTCTTGCAGGTCGGCACACCCGACGACCTGTACAACCGCCCGCAAAGCCCTTATACCGCCCGCTTCCTGGGCGAGGTCAACCGGCTGAGCGGCACGGCAACCTGGGAGCCATCCGGCCGGGTGGCGGTCAAACTGGCGGACGGACAGCATTTTTATTGTGCCGCGCCGCCCCCGGCGGCGGGCATCACAGATGCCGCCCGCGTCACCGCTTATATCCGCCCGGAAAACATCCTCCTGTCCACAACCCCCGACTCCAGCAAAACCATGAACCGGCTGCAAGGCGTTATAACCAAGCGGACCTTTCATGGAGGGTATACCCAATACAAGGTAAAACTCAACCGCGACATCGCGGTAAACGTGCGCGTACAGCAGGAAGAATCCGGTCCCGGCCGCTTCCGCGAAGGCCTGCAAGCGCATTTGCTGTTTCACCCGCGAAACGTTTTCCTGTTTGATGAAAACCCAAAACCCTGAAAATTTCCGGCCGGCGCACCGGCTGGCGGCACTGCTTTTCCTGGCACTCAGTTGCCTCTTCGGTTGCAGCGGCGACCCGCAAACCGGCGGTTCGAAAAACAAGCCCGTCGTCGTCGCGGTGGATGCAACCCTGATCCCCATGGCGTTTACCGACGAGCACAACAAGCTGTCCGGATTCGAAGTGGACCTGATCCGGGAAGTGGCCCGGCAAGCGGGATTCGGTATCGAACTGGTCAACGTCGAGTGGGCCGGCCTGTTCGGCGGACTGGTGACCCGGAAATTCGATGCCGTCATCAGTTCGGTCACCATCCTCGACGAACGGAAAAAACGCATGGCGTTCAGCATCCCGTATTTGCGCAGCGGCGTGGCCATGGTCGTACGCAAGCAAACCCGGGGCATAGAAACCCTGGAAGACGTGAAACGAGCCAACGGCATCGTCGGTGCGCACCTGGGAACGACCGCTTGGTTCCTCATCAAAAAAGACCCGCAAATCCGGGTCAAAGGCTACCAGCAATACGGCCACGCCATCACCGACCTGATCAACGGCAAAATCGACGCCGTCGTCGGCGAAAGTTCCGGAACCCTGTACTACCGGACCCACGAAAAAGAACTTTTCCAAAAAATCAAAATGGTCGGCGAAATCATGACCGAGGAATATTACGGCATTGTCCTGCGCAAAAACGATACGGAGCTGATGGAAAAAATCAACCGCGCCCTGCGCCGCCTCCTGGAAAACGGCGCCATCCAAAAACTCCACGACAAGTGGAGCCTGGGGAAAGCCGCCAGCGTGCCGGAGAGCGCGAGCCAGCAAAAGACGTCATCGCCATCATGAAAACACAACCCCAAAACACGCTAGCGTGGAACATTGCGGTGGTGCTGAGTTTCATTTTCCTGATTTACCTGCCCGCCGGTGACGCCCTTACCACAAAGGCAACACCGGGAGATTACCTGGCCCTGGTGAAATTGCTGCCGGCGGGAATCGGCTATACCCTGCTGGTGACCCTTTTGGGAAGCACCGCGGCCATCGCCGTTGGGCTGGCCGTCGGATTGGGCAAACTTTCCCGTAACCGCCTCATCCTGGAAACCGCATCGTTATACACCGAAATTCTGCGGGGCGTTCCCCTGCTGGTTTTGTTGTTTTACATCTATTATGCCTTGGGGGAGGTATTCCATATCCCTGCCCTGGCGGCGGCCATCATCGGTTTTGGCCTCAGTTACGGCGCTTACATGGCCGACGTATTTCGCGCGGGAATCCAGGCCGTTCCCCGGGAGCAGGCCGAGGCCGCCCGCAGCCTGGGAATGCCGCCACGCGACGCCATGTTCAAAATCATTCTGCCGCAGGCGATGCGTACGATCATTCCCGCCGTGGGCAACCAGACCCTGGGTATGCTCAAGGACACCAGCCTGGTTTCCGTCCTGGCGATATCCGACATCCTGCGGGTGGGCAACGAGTACGCCACCCAGCACTTCAACTATTTCGAAACCTACACATACATCGCCCTCACCTACCTGGCGCTTACCCTGTTGATGTCGCGGGTTGTCCGGTATCTTGAGGAGCGCATGAACCCGGCGCGGGAAGGATAAAACCGAAGCCCCGCAAGTCCCCGCGCCAGGCCGCGGACCGTGGCCGCATGAATGGCCCTCCCCGGCGAAAATTGACTCAAATGCCATTTGGGCTTATAGTCTAACCGCACCTCGTTTGCGATAGTGCACCGTGAAAATTTTCGGAGACTGATCGAACATGAAAATTCAGCGCCCTGTTTACCGCCCGGCCTGGCTCGTTCTTGCCGCTTTATTATTGTTGCCGGCCGGTGCCGGCGCGGATTCCGAACCCTCGCCGCCGAGAACCCGGCCCTGGCTGGGAGTGCTGATGCAGCCGGTGACGCCTCCCCTGGCGGAGGCCTTTGGCTTGGTGGAAGCAAATGGTGTCCTGGTCGGCGAAGTGAAACCCGGCAGCCCGGCGGACAAGGGAGGCCTTAAACAAGGAGACGTCATCGTCCGCTTCGATACACATTACATCCGCAGCCTGGACGATTTGCCCAAGGCCATCCACATCACCCCCACGGGGAAAACGGTCGAAGTACAAGTCATCCGTGACCGAAAAACGAAAACCCTGAACGTCACCCTTGCCGCCCTTCCCGACCCCGTCAGAGAGAAACCTCTGGCTTCTTTTGACAAGGCGCTGGGAATGGAAATCCGGGAGATCACCCGGAGAGTAGCACAGAGGCTCAAGTTGCAGGATGCAACGGGAGTCATGATTTCCGAAATCACACCCGGCAAGCCGGCGGCGGAAGCCGGGTTGCGGCGCGGGGACATCATCGCCGAAGTAAACAAAAAACCCGTCGCCAGCCTTGACGATTACCTGCGGCTCACCGCCGGTCTCGGCAAGGAAGTGATGCTGTTCCTGGTGAAACGGGGAAAAAACACGCTGTTCATCGGCGTTCGCCGAAGTTGAGCACGCGGCGGCCCTGAAAATAAAAACACAACGTAATCGTCAATTTCACTTCTGAACAAAGGAGGCTTTTTATGCTGTCGGTTGGAACGGAGGCTCCCCATTTTTCGGTGAAGGACCACAACGGCAACACGGTGAGCTTAAAAGATTTTCGCGGCCGCAAGGTCGTGCTGTGGTTTTATCCGCGCGCGGACACCCCCGGCTGCACCATGGAAGGCCAGGGATTCCGTGACGAGCACAAGGTGTTCGAGGAAAAGGCCATCGCGGTGCTGGGCATCAGTCTGGACAGCGAAGCAGACAACAAAGCCTTCGCGGAAAAATTTTCCCTGCCCTACCCGTTGCTGTGCGACGTAGACCGCCGCATCGCCCTTGCCTATGGCGCCATCAAAACTCCGGAGGACGAACACGCTGCCCGCATCACTTACGTGATCGACGAAAACGGCAAAATCGCCGAGGCGATCTCCAAGGTCAACACCGAGACCCATGCCAGCGACCTGTGTTCCCGCTTGTAGACCGAAACCCCCGGCGCCCCCGGACCGCCTGCTTTACTTGACCTTGCACGGATGGGAGGTTATGATGCGGCTTTCACCCATGTTGAGGAACAAAAATGCTGTATAAGGACTTCCTGAAATCGAAGCCCTTGAGCGAGGCCGAGCGGGCGGAAAAGAAATCCGTGTTGGACACGAAAATTTCCCAAGTCGATTTCGGACAAGTGCGGAACATCGCCGACCTGGTGGAAGCTTTCGGCTCAGCCTCGATTCAGGCCCGCAATATCGGATTGGCCGCCGGTGTGTTCGAGAAAATGCTGGCGGACCCCGAAAGACCCACCATCATGCTGGGCCTTGCCGGTCCGCTGATCGCCGCCGGCTTGCGGAAAGTCATCCGCGACATGGTGCATTACAATATGGTGGACCTGATCGTCTCCACCGGCGCCATCCTGTACCAGGATTTTTATGCCGCCAAGGGCGGCGGCCATTACCGCGGCCAACCCACCGCCGACGACAAACGCTTGCGGGACCTGTACATCAACCGCATCTACGACACTTACATCGACGAAGAATTGTTTGGCGAATACGATACCCTGATCGGCAATTTCGCGGATACCCTGGAGCCGAGAGATTACTCCAGCCGCGAGTTTTTGCACAAACTGTCCGAGACCATCGACGACGACGAATCCATTCTGGTGACCGCCCGCAAACAGGGCGTACCCGTTTTTTGTCCCGCCATCAGCGATTCCAGCATCGGCATCGGCCTGGCCGAGCACTACTATATCGCCAGGAACGAAGGCAGGACGCCCATCACCCTCAACGCCATCCGCGACAACTATGAGATCACCCAGGCGGTGGTCCAGTCCTCAAGGACGGCGGCCTTCTACGTTGCCGGCGGCGTGCCGAAAAACTACATCAACGACTCCATCGTCATGGCCTACATCTTCGGCAAAAACACCGGCGGCCACAAGTACGCCCTGCAGGTAACCACCGATTCCCCGCACTGGGGCGGGCTGAGCGGCAGTACGCTGGGAGAAGCCCAGTCCTGGGGAAAAATCAACAAGGAGGCCAACTTCGCCATGGCCTTCGTCGAGCCTAGCGTTTCCCTGCCTCTTCTGTACGGATACGCTTTCCAGAAAAAACTTTACCAAAACCGGACGCACCTGGCTTTCGAATGGTCGGGAGACGTTCTTAAAAAACTGCGCGTCGTGGAAGGCAGGTAAAACCCGCGAACAAAAAATGAACCCTACGGAAAAAGTCGTATTTGTCGAGCCGGGCGGCGGCGGGGTTTTTCGCTTGCAGGGCATCGAGATCGAACAGCTGCTCGACAGAGAATGTTACGCCCGGTTTTCCGCGTACCGCGTCATCATGAAACCCCACCAGGAAAAAAAGCCGAGCTTTCACAAATCGGGCGAGGAGCTGTACTACGTGTTGTCCGGCGAAGGCCTTGCCGTTCTGGGCGGCGAGGAATTTCATCTGCGCCCGGGGTGTTTTTTCCGCGTGCCACCGCGCACCCGGCATCAGTTTCAAACACACAGCGAATCCCTGGAAATGCTCAACCTCCATTCCCCGCCCGTCTTCGCCGACCGGGACACCTACTTCCCGGAAGGCTAGCCCGGCGGCGGTCAGATTTTCAGGATTCCGGAATCCGGATCGAACACAAACGTTTCGCCGTTCGGGCCGCGGTAGGCGATTTCCTTTACTTCGAACATCTGTTTGCGCCGCACTTCCGCTTCCGCCGCGTGAAAGCGCCCGTTTTCCTCGCGTTGCAGCAACAAGTATTGATTGTTGTTGTTGGAAACAATCTCCCACACCTTGTAATCGCTGCGAACGATGCCCTTTTCAAAATCGATATCGATAATATTCATCAATAAAGAATATTCGCCGCAAGCTCCCGCGCCTTGGCCAGGGCGTAGCTTTTGTTGGCATGGGTGGAATCCTGTAAAATCATGCGGGCGAACAAAACCGTGGGGTCGTTCTCCCGGTCAACCGTCTCTCCCCGTTCCCTCAGGAATTTTTCCACATCGGACTTTTTCAGGCTGATGGATGTTTCATAAAATAACTTATGCGGACTGTCCACCTCGGCCAAAAACGAGTCTCCCGTCTGGTGCAACACGTCATCGACGATCCTGATTTCGGGGACGATTTTTTTCCGCGTAATATCGATCCCCGAGGGCGTGTAATATTTCGACGTCGTGAGCCGCAGTCCGGAGCCGTCGCGAACGCGAAAAATAGTTTGCACGGTTCCCTTGCCGTACGACTTTTCACCGACGATCAGGGCGCGCCCGGAATCCCGGAGAGCGCCGGCGACGATTTCCGCGGCGCTGGCGCTATGCTGGTTGACCAGAACGATCACCGGGTATCGGTTAAAATTTTTCCTGTAGATGGCCTTGTATTCCCGCCGGTCATCCTTGCCGCGCCCCTGGGTGTAAACCACCAGTTGCCCCCGCATCAGGAAGTGACTGGCGACTTGCACCGATTGGTCCAAAAGCCCGCCGGGATTGTCGCGCAAGTCCAGGATGAAAGATTTCACCCCGTCCAGCAAGCCCTCCCGGAGCGCCCGTTTCAGTTGCTTGTTGGTTTGCTTGGAAAAACTGGTGATCTTGATGTAGCCGGTGCGGCCGAGGGGTTTGTAGCTGACCGTTTCCACCGCAACGATTTGCCGCGTCAACGTGTAGGTTTTTTCCTCCCCGGTGCCGGGTCGAAAAAGCGTCAGGGTAACCCGGGTCCGGGGCAATCCCCGCAACAGGGAAGCCAGTTCGTCGATTTGCAGTCCCTTAGTCGCCCTCCCGTCGATGCGGGTGATCACGTCGTCCGGCAGGATGCGGGCGCGGTGGGCGGGTGAGTTTTTCATCGTGCGCACGACGGTGAGCTGCAAATCCTTTAAGGTGATCACCATGCCCAGGCCCCCGTAACGGCCTTCCGTATCCCGCATGGATTTCTTGAACAGATCCTTGTCCAGATATTGCGAAAAGGGGTCCAACCCTTTCATCATCCCGGTGACCCCGGCAATTTCCAGCTCTTTCTTGTTGAGGGATCCCTTGAATTCGTTCGCCAGGAAATAATACACTTCCTTAAACGCCCGCAGGTCATGCGACCGGTTGGCATCCAAATGATAAGAAACCTTGTGCGCCCCCTTGATGATCGCCTGCTCCGAACCCGTGTTTTCAAAAATCAAGTTTTCCAGCCCCGCAGTGCTGAGCATCTCCTCGATGGAGGAGGAAAAAATCTTTTTGTAGTCGGGGGCGTAAACGTAACGCTCCGACACCAGCGTCAACACTTCCTCGAACAATTCCAGGTCATCGTTGAAAAACCCTGCATGCACGGGAGTCGGGAAATGCTCCGCGTTCCCCCAGAACCCGCCTGGGGAGTACAGAAAAAAACAGGCCAACGCGACGACAACACCGGCCAAAAACTTGCGGAGGCTCCGCTTCCATTGTGGCGAGCTTGGGGAATTCATTTCTTACCGAGAATGTCGTCGAAAATAACTTCCAGGTCCTGAGTCATCTTTTCCACGTCGCCGCCGCCGATGCTGGGCGTCACCTTCAGAACTTTATTGATGATGATCGTCGGAGTTTCGTTGGCGTTGTACTGCTTGGCCAGATCCAACGATTGTTTGACCTTGTCGTTGATTCGCTCGGACTGCATGCCTTCCACCATCGCTTGCTCAATGTGGAATTCGCGGGCCAGAAACTTGATCACCTTGGGTTGAAAAATGTTGATCTGCATTTTGAAATTGGTATCGAACATCTCCTGGGTGAACGGTTCCTCGACGCCCTGCTCGTCGGCGATGTAAAAAGCCATTGCCGGGTAAGCCGTCTGGCCTCCCCAGTAAATGGGGTACTTTTTATGATGCAGTTTATCCTTGTATTTTTCCCGCAGGCGCTTGGAAGTTTCCAAAAACTTGTAACAATGGCCGCAGGAATAATTGAAAAATTCCATCATCTCGATTTGCTTGGCTCCCTTGAGCTTGTCGAGGGAACCGATAACTTCATATTTGCCCTTGATCTTGTCCTGCCCGTAAGCGGCGGCAGGCAGGCAGACCAGCAAGGCCAACAAGACAGCAAAAACTCGTTTCATGAATAATCTCCTTATTCGAGACATGGGGGTGTGGCGCGCAGGTCAAGGCTCAATGTTTTATCCGCGGCCAGTAATCCGCGTAATCGAACCGCGGGCTGTGATTTTTGACATGGCACCGTTTGCACGCCTGGCTGGCCTTCTGGCTCCAGCCTCGCCGTGGCGCGCGTGAATGCGCCAGCCCCGGGCCGTGGCAGGCCTCGCACTGCACGTTCTCCAGTTCCGGGGTGTCCGTTTCGCTCAAAAATCCCCCCGGCCGGCCAAACCCGACCGTATGGCACGCCAGGCATTCCGGATCGAAGGCCTTGTTCACTTTTTTCAAAGTCGCGTAGGCGCCGGCGTGCCGCGACCGGGACCAGATGCCATGGGCCTCGGCGTGGCATTGCTTGCACACCGTATCCGTGGCGTAAATTTTCTTCCGGCCCTTGTTTTTTTTGGCAGCCAGGGCGGCGAAAAATATTTCCTCGATCTTTTTATTATATTCGTCGTACAACTTTACCATTTCAGGGTCGAATTTTACATGGGAATCCAGCTTGACCATGCGCTGCCGGAAATCCTTTTTGCCCGCCGCGTCGAGAGTCACCCGCAGTTCGCCCACCTTTTGCCCCCGCGGCCCGGCTTGCACAAAAATCTTGCCGCCGCGGCGCACCGGAGCCATGTCGATGCGGTCCGTGGCCTTGTCGATATGGCCGTTGACGACGACATCCACGCCCGCCACGTCCAAGAAATCCAGCGCCCGTTGCCGCGGCATGTGTGTCAACAGCACCATAAGGTCCGGATGCTCCTTTTGCCGCAGCCCCGGCAGCAAGCTTTCCAGCGTTTGCCGCGGGTCCCGCACACGAATATCCGCATGGCGGCCGGCGTAAAAAAGCTCCGGGTCCACCAAGCCCACAACGGCGGCGGTAAGCCCGTTTTCGAGCCGCTTGATCCGGTAAGGAGGCAGAGCCGGCGCCGGCGCCGGCAACGCCAGATTCGCGGCGACCCAGGGAATCCCTGCCAACCCGCCGAGAAACCGGGTCCCATAAACAAAATCCTTGTCTCCCGGAACCACGGCATCATAAGCCATCCGCGCCATGCTCCGCATCAAAAACCGGGCTTTGATTTTTCCCTGCACCGTAGGTTCCTTGAAACTGTCACCGCTGTCCAGCAAGAGAACATTTCCCTGCCCGGCGCGGACTTCCTTCAAATAGGCCGCCCGCCTTTCAATCCCTCCCTGGTCCGCCTCCCGGGTGCAACCGCAGGGTTTCAGCTCACCAAATGTGTTGCCCGTATACAGAATCAGCAGGTCCGCCGTTTTTGCAGCAGAAGCCGGCCCCAGCCACAACACAACAGCCGCCAATGCGCAAAAATAGAATTTTCTCATATAGACAGCGGATTTAAAATCACGGCAAAAAAAAATTATGCTGTTAGGTTATCGAAAAATACCGGTCAAAGCAATTGGTCTCTGACGCGCAACACAGCCGCCAGGTTTCGCCGCCCCGCCAAGGATTTGTTTCATTACCCGGCGAAATCGAATATAATCTAACCGATAGAATGCGGGATTGCCCTTCCGTGTTTCACGCCGGCA
>Ga0114931_10010614_pt1 | contig 10960 bp, 14 predicted proteins | sample 2SBtaG_FD_89579 | JGI IMG/M metagenome (GOLD analysis project Ga0114931, IMG submission 89579) | Deep subsurface microbial communities from Kolumbo volcano to uncover new lineages of life (NeLLi) - 2SBTROV14_V59a metaG | ecosystem: Environmental > Aquatic > Marine > Volcanic | place: Kolumbo...
ACCGAAAAGTATTTTTTGAACCAGATTGTGCAGGCTTGTATTCCGGTCCTTGAGGACCAAGAACCTACCGCTGTGGAACAGGTCCAGGAATACTTGACACAGCTGCGCCAGGTCACAGATGACATAGCGGACAGTGCATCCTGGGAACCTATCCAGATCCGGGATGTTTTGGAATACACGGAGTCCGAAGGACTTACCTGGGTGGTCCCGATCCTGCATGAGGCCTTAGGACCGGTACGTAACGGTTTCTTATATCATCTCTACGCGCGCCCAGACAGTGGAAAAACTTCCCTTTGCTGTAACCTCGCAGCGCACTTCGCGTTTCAGTTTCGACGAACGGACGAGTGCATCTTGTACCTGAATAACGAGGAGCACATAAACAGGGTTCGCCGGCGGATACTGTGTGCCCTGTTAAACGTCACCCCTTCAGACCTTATCTCTAATGAGGAACGCCTGCAGGGAGAGTTCGAGCGGAAGGGCGGCGGCCGGATTATTTCGTTTGGGGACTGCCAGTCCGTGGTGGAGGTGGAGCGATATATCAGCACCTTTGCTCCCCGTGTTGTGTTCATAGATACGGGCCCCAAGGTTGCGCCTCTTGGTTCCAGTACCGCATCCGAGCCGGAGCGTAAGCACCAAACCTACAAGCGCCTGCGCGAGTTGGCGAACCAGTACGCCTGTGCGATTATTACCACGGGCCAGGCGGACGCATCCACCGATGGCAAGCGATATCTTACACTATCTCAGATGGACGGGAGTAAGGTCGGGATACCCTCTGAGCTGGACGCTGCGATTGGGATTGGTATCGGGACCGATAGTCAGGTGCGGTTTTTTTCAGTTACAAAAAACAAAATCCTCGGGACGTACAATAAGTCCGGTCCCTATGTTCTTAACTCGGTGACATCAAGATTTGCACCGCAAACCTAAAAGGGGGTGTTCTCATTATGACAACTCATCACCACCAGGAAAGTCCGCCATTGCGCATGCACACTTGTGAGGGGGAGTCCGGTTGTTCCCTTGACTCACCCAAGATTAAGTATCTGATTATTCGGTGGCACTTTCATCACAAACAGGTGGAGCGGGCCTGTACATCACGGCAAGAAGTAAACGACTTTTTGCGCCGCTGTAGTGAAGAGATGATCCACCAGGTGTATGTGTTTGCTGTTACGGGGCCGGCACTGCAAATCTGTGCTGACCGGCAGCCCCTGCCAGTACAATACACCACGGTTTTTTCATTGGACGACGACGAAAAGGGGGTGACTCAGAATGGGAAGTCCAATCCTAAATGCCAGCCTGGACGTTGAAACGTCGATGGCGCCGAGGCTGTACCCTTGGCGGACGGGGGCCTATCTCTCTAAGGTTGGGATCACCCGTGAGGGGCCAGGGGGAGGGCACCGGAGCTGGACCATTGTTCATGATGAAGAGACTATCCCGCGCCCGCGCGCTGACATCGTCCATGAAATCCAAGAGTACCTGGCGCCCGTAGGGCGCATAATCGGCCACAATCTCAAATTTGACCTAATATGGATCAAACAGGCCCTTGGGATTGATCCGGCCCCGCACGTTCGCCTCTACTGTACTATGGTGGGGGAATATATGCTCGCCGGGCAACAGCTGCAGGATGGGCTCTCTTTAGACAGCTGCTGTGAGCGCCGGGGCCTGCCGATGAAGGACGATCGCGTCCGTGTGTTCTGGGAGGACGGGGTGGATACCAGGGCGATCCCCCTCAGTATTTTAGATGAGTACCTGGAGCAGGACTGCGCGCTACCCCTGCAGCTCTTTCATATCCACGAGTCCGAACTGAGAGACCGCCCCGCCCTGGCGCGCCTGGTGGCCGTGCACATGCACCTGTTGCGCGATCTTGCGCACATGGAGTGCGCGGGAATACGGGTGGACCGTACGGCCATGGAAAAGCTGGGCAAGGAGTACACAGCACGTGTTGAAAAGATTGATGCTGAACTCCACACACTTTTGGGGGATACCATCAATCCAAACTCTGGGCCCGAACTGAGCGCTGCCCTGTACGGTGGGACCATAAAACGGGACAGTCTCGAATGGGTGTTCCGCGAGTTCAAGAAGTATATCAAACTGTACTCTCGCAAGTGCGTTAAACAGGTACAAATCAAGGGGCTCGGCTTCAAGCCCCCAAAGGGAGCGGAACTTTCCCGGGACGGCCTCTGGCAAACGGACCGGGACACCCTCCAGCGCCTGCACGCACGGACAAAGGTGCAGAGGCAGGTAAAGGAAGTCCTGCTGCGGCGATCCGAGGAAAATAAAACCAGGACATCCATTATTGGCAAGGACGGCAAGTCCGGCCTTCTGTCGAAAATCCAAGGGGATGGAAACATTCACGGTCAGTTCAATCAAACCACAACCATTACCGGCCGCCTCTCCTCCTCGAACCCAAACCTGCAGAACTTTCCTCGCGCTAAAACCGCCCCCATTAAGCGTGCCTTTGTCCCCAGGTATGACTGGTTGGTCAACAGTGATTTATCTCAGCTGGAGTGGCGTATTGCTGCTGCTCTCAGTGGAGATAAAATGATGATCCGGGAAATCCAGGAGGGAGTAGATTATCATGCAGCAAATGCTACCCATATATTTGGTGCTTCCCCTGATGATCCTGACTTCCAATCTGTTCGGACGGATGCAAAAGTATTTGGCTTCCGAATGATTTATAGAGGAAGTCCTTATGCGTTTTACATGGATAGTAAAATGCCGGACTTCTCATTAAGAAAATGGGAGCAAATGCACAGTGCATTTTTTGAAAAATATTGGGGGCTTAGGCAATGGCAAGAGCGCAACATAGCACTTGTGGACGAGAGGGGTTATCTCGTAAATCCTAGCGGGCGTATACTCCGCTTTAAGAAGTACATGCGACGGGTAAGGGGAGAAGTATTTGAGGGATACAAACCACAGCAGGTAGTAAATTATCCTGTACAGAGTTTTGCTACTGCTGATATTATGCCACTTGCGATGCAAGAAATTGCCAAAAGAAGAAGAAAGGAAAAGTTGAGAAGTAAACTAATCATGCAGGTGCATGACAGCCTAGTACATGACGCGGTCTAGGAGGAAGTCCTGGTGCTGGCTCACATCACCGTCTCTGTGTTTGAGTCCCTGCCGGAGTTGGTCTTAAAAATGTGGGGATTTAATATACCTGTCCCCTTGACAGGGGATGTGGAGTATGGTAAAACCTATGGTGACTTGAAGGTTTTGCCGCGTGAAAAATACATGTAGCACGATGGAACATCGGAGGGGGGTGGTGACTGACTGACTGATTAACGATCGGCAAGCATTGTGGTTCTTGAACTCATTTCAGCAAAAAGGAGAAACATTATCATGGCAAACGTACAGACGATCACTTTGGTATTTGTTAAACTGTGGAAGAACCCCAAAACCTATGCCCTTCAGGGTACCGATGAGAGTGGCGCCAAGTTTCGCGCCACCTTCTTTCCGGATACAAACCAGGGGCAACTGCTGCGCCAGGTTCAAGCTCTAAATGAGGGTGACAAGATTGAGGCCGGCTATACTGTTTCCTTGCATTACAAGAACCTCGTCTCCGTGAAGCTGTTGGAACAGGGCCCTGGTTCTTCTAATGCCAGTACCGGTGGGGGCAAGTCATCTGGTGGCGGTCGCCGGGGTGAGTTCCGGACACCTGCGCAGATGCTGAAGGTGTCGGCCATGAATATCGCCGCCCAACTGGTGCACGATTATCTCGAGGTGGCTCCCAAGAGCCGAATACCCAAGAACAGTCAAGCCTACACGGAACAGGTCTTGCGGATTTATACGCGGATTAACGCGATCCTACAGCCCCCCACGGCGGACCAGACGGTGCCCCCTACGGCGGACCAGACGGCGCTGGATCAAGAGCCGCCCGCGGCGGCTCAGCCCGACTCCAGCCCGGCCCAAGAAAGCTCCGCCGGTGCGGATGCCGCGGGTGCTGCCACTGCCGAGGATGATGATATCCCATTTTAACCAGATACGGGCCGGCTTGTCCGGCCCGTACCACAAGATAAGGGGTTGACAGTATGGCTACAAATATTATGAGTGTGCCGCCCGTCCGCGAGGCAATCACGGCTTTTTATCGCGAACCCCATGATAAAATCGGTGCTAAATATTCGGTGACTGAACTCCTACAGCCCCCACGGGTGAGGCAGCTGTGCGCGCGTAATGCGGGTCTGCTGGAGCAATATCTACCAGACCCGGAAGGCCTGTGGCGAGCATTCAGTGGGACCGGGGTGCATTATATGTTTGAAACATATTTGCGCCCGAACCCGGACTGGATTGTTGAGGGCCGGGTGTGGGATATTATTGACGGGGTGCGCATTGCGGGCCGCATTGATGCGTTTCAAAAGTCAACGGGCACCCTATATGATTTTAAACTTACGAAGATGTATAAGTACAAAATGGAGTACTTTGACGACTGGACGCAGCAGCAAAATATTTATGCGTGGATGCTGCGCAATACATTTGAAGTGCGTCATCTCAACATTGTTGGGATCTGGATTGACTATTTCCGCAACCCATGGCGCAACAAGCATAACCCCGACGAACCGGAGGATATGATCACCATTGTGCCCCTGGAACGGTGGTCTGAAAGGCGAGCCGCTAAGTTTTTGCGGGACCGGATAAACCAACACGAGACCGCCGAACAGCTTCCCACTGATGAACTGCCACTATGTACTCCGGAGGACCGATGGCAGACGGTCCTGTACAAGGTAATGGCCCCTGGTCGCCAGCGCGCTCTGCGCTCCGTGGCGACGGAACGGGAAGCCCGGGCCTTTATCAAGCACTATCGGGGTAAGATTGCCCCACCGGAAAAGTTGAAAGTTACGAAGATCGTTGGTGAGCCAAAGCGCTGCCGGCGCTGGTGCGCGGCTGCGAAGTTCTGTGACCAATGGAAGGACGAACTTGACGCTGCCGGAAACTGGAGGCCACATCACCATGGGAAAAACAATTAACCATTGCGCGATTTGTCATACGGAAATATCAGAAGGTGCGGATGTTTGCTCTCCACGCTGTGCGGTCAAGTACTGGGACCACCACTTTCCTGGCCGGCGGACCCGTCGTGCTGCAGCTAAGCTGGCGAGACAGGTGGGTTTCCGGAGCATGGCTGAGGTTCGCTTTGCTCTTGAACTCATGGCAAAGCGCTCACTCAAGGTGGAATATGAGCCGGAGGCTCTCATATATACACCTCCGGTAAAACAGCACAAGTATTGGCCCGACTGGAAAATAACCCGCAAGGATGGCTCATACTTCTACATCGAGTATAAGGGAAGGTTGGACTTGCAGACTCGCAAGAAGATGCTTGCCGTCAAGCACGCGTACCCTGACCTGGATCTCCGGTTTGTATTCGAGAAGCCGTACAACAAAATCCGCAAGGGTAGTCCAACGCGTTACTGTGACTGGGCCTTGAAACATGGTTTCAAGTGGGCTAATAATTGCTTGCCAAAGGGCTGGCTCAAGAAATGAAAGGGGGCATTACCGTGGCTTTTTCTATGCGTAACGATCTCAAGGGACCGGTACCACACCCCTCCGGCGCAGGTGGTAAATCGCCCCAGGGGCCCGTGGTCCAGAGCGGCCGCAGAAGGCGGCCGCAACATTGTACATGTGCAACCTGTTATTACAGTGTCCCGGAAACGGGCCACTCCAGTGGTCTGTTGCGGTGTCACCGGTACCCACCGGCAGTCAGTACCGGCTACACTACCGTGATCCCCGAGGACTGGTGTGGTGAATACAAAATAAGATATCGAACCTAAAAGACGGAGGAAAACATAACAATGGAAATCAAGGTTAAAGTGTGTCGGCCCGGTGTGAAACTCCCACGGTACGCAACCAATAACAGCGCAGCTGTGGACCTGTGCGCGGCCGTGGATGCTGTGATCCCCGCAAAGCGGGTCTGGCTTGTACCAACAGGTTTGTGCATGGAGATACCTGTGGGATATTGCCTGCAGATACTCCCACGTAGTGGGTACGCTGCAGAGCATCCCGGCTACCTGGCCAACTCTCCCGGTCTGATTGATCCAGACTATCGGGGTGAGATCAAGTTGCTTTTGCGAGCACCCCAGTCGCGCCCCCTCATGGTGCGTACTGGTGATCGTGTGGCCCAGGGTTTGCTTGTGCCGGTTGAACACATCATGTTCAAGCGGGTCCAGGAACTGTCTCCCACGGCACGGGGGGCCAACGGTTTTGGCAGCACTGGACTGTGATGTCCAAGCTGGGAGGTGATACTGTGAACATGAACCTAACACAATTACTATATCAGCTAGAAGAAATTTGCGACAAGTGCCGACGGGTACGGACGGCAGCCCTGCAGCTCGGATTTTCAAGCAATGAGGTGGATGATTTACAAGAGCAGCTTGACAATCTGTACGAACAACTGCAGGCCTACACGGATATTGTGTGCCAGGCGGCCCAAGAATATATGTCTCACGGAGGTGCACTATGAACAGTAAAGCAGCAAAGCGTCTGCGACGTGCGGTCTATAACAAGCACCGGGGCCACAGGCGCGGCCACAAACGTGGTCTGGTCAACTATGTCCAGGACCCTGATACAGGAACCGTTTACGCGGTGGGTCTCCGCCGGCAGTATCAGGATATTAAACGAGCACTCAGACACAGGAGGGTGGTAAAATGAAACAGGGCTTATTTGCAAAGTTGAAGGGTTGGATTATCAAAGTGCTTACTGGCAAGGGCGCGCAGGTCATGGGAGAGATTGAGGGCGATGTGCTTCGGGAGGTGGAACATCTCCTGGACCCCATCGAGAACTTGGCCCAGGATTTGGGGGTGTTTATCGACCGTTTGAACGCCTCTATTTTGCGCACTGAAATCAAACTGAGCCAGCTGCGCGAGGCCAACCAGACCGCTGTGGTCAGTCTCAGTAAACTGCAAACGCACTTTCCGCTGAACACAACCAAGTCAATCCAGTCGAACTGGAAAGAGCAGGCACAGCAATCTGATAAAGATGATGAGGGAGGTACCAAGTAATGGCCAACATGATGGATAGCGCTTCGCAGTATCAAAAGTTTATTTTCAATCGCACCTATGCCCGGTGGTCGCGTGAGCACGGCCGCCGGGAAACCTGGGACGAAACGGTTGATCGGTATACTGAGTTTATGGTTCAGCGTGTACCAAAGGACTTTCAGAAGCAATTTCGAGCAGTTGCCAACATGATCCGTGCTGGGATGGTCATGCCCAGCATGCGGGCACTCTGGACGGCGGGGCCGGCCCTTGCTCGTGAAAACGTTTGCGGGTACAACTGTGCAGCTCTTAATCTGGACCACCCCAAAGCATTCGCGGAACTGCTGTACATCTTGCTCTGTGGGACCGGGGTGGGCTACAGTGTTGAGCGGCAAGTTATTAACCGGTTGCGGCCGATCCCGGACCGGTTGGAAGAGCAGCAGGTGAGCATGCCTGTTGCGGACAGCAAGCGCGGCTGGGCCGAGGCATTTTATACCCACCTGTGCGCACTGTGGGATGGCAAGATCTTTCAGTGGGACCTGTCCAAAGTTCGGCCAGCCGGCGCTCCCCTCAAAACCTTTGGTGGCCGGGCCTCCGGCCCCCGCCCCTTGCGTGCCCTGTTGGACTTTGCCACGGAGTTGTTTCGTAAACGAGTCGGGACGAAGTTGACCAGTGTTGACTGCGCGGACTTGGCAAACAAGGCCGCTGAGTCTGTGGTGGTTGGTGGTGTCCGCCGGTCCGCCTGTATCTGCCTGACCAACCTGTCCGATGATCGAATGGCCAAGTACAAGACAGGGAACTTTCAATTTACACATCCGCATCGGCAGATGGCCAACATCAGTGTTGCATATACGGATGAACCTGACAGCCGGAAGCTGCTCAGTGAGTGGGTCAAGCTCATTGAAAGTAACAGCGGGGAACGTGGGATCTTTAACAGGGGGAATGTTAACGATCAAATCCCCAGCCGCCGTAAGAAGCGAGATGACTGGCTGTTGAACCCCTGCGGCGAGATCATTCTTCGGCCCCATCAGTTCTGTAATCTTAGCGAGGTGGTGGTACGTCCCACTGACAACTTGGAAAGCCTCCAGAAAAAAGTACAGGCCGCTACTATCCTTGGGATGGTCCAAGGCACCCTGACGGACTTCCGGTTCCTCCGAAAGGTCTGGACCGATAACACACGAGAGGAGCACCTGCTGGGTGTAAGTCTGACCGGTCTGGCAGATAATCCACACATGGCTATGCCCTCACACTTGGTCTGGCGAACGTTGCGGTTTCTGCGGGAGATTGTCTTGGATACGGCCCGCTCATGGAGCACCATCTTGGGCGTACCCATGCCGGCCGCCGCTACTTGTGTCAAACCATCCGGCACGGTAAGTCAACTGGTCAACTCCTCCAGTGGACTTCACAGCCGGTATGCCCCGTACTATCTTCGGCGGGTGCGTGTTGCCGTGGCGGACCCTATCTGTCAGTACTTGATGGATGCTGGGGTACCAAACATGCCAGAGGTGGGCCAAGTTGAGGGCAGCTGTAACACTCGAGTGTTTGAGTTTCCAGAGCGGGCTCCCCAGCAAAGCCGCCTAAACAATCAAGGCGGTGCGATTTTTCAGTTGCGGTATTGGGCGATGCTGAAAACGGCCTGGTGTGAACACAATCCCAGCTGTACCATTTTTGTCAAGGAGTCTGAGTGGATTAGAGTATTGGCGTGGATCAAACGGCACTGGTCACAGATAGGGGGACTGGCGTTTCTTCCAGCAAATACGGGATCGTACCAGTTGGCCCCCCTGGAGGAAATCGATGCGAAAACTTATCGCGAGCGCGTTGCTGCTATGCCTGTCCTTGACTTCACCAACCTTGTCAAGTACGAAAGCGTCGATCAGGGAGGGGGAGCTGCAGAACTGGCATGCACTGCTGGCAGCTGCGCATTTTAAAAAAGGAGGTAAAACCTTGAACCCTGAACAATTACAACAGCTGATCGAAAGTGTTCTGAGCCACTTAGATCCAATCATTCCCCCATCACGAGCGGCCACGAAGTTGCTGATGCTGACCGCTGCGGTGGAGACGAACCTGGGAGAGTATATTTACCAGAAGCATGGGGGTCCTGGACAGGGGATTTTTCAGATGGAGACACAAACCTTATCGGATCTTTGGGAGTATATTAGCAGGAAGCGCCAACTGTCAAAAAAAATGGCTGATTTCGGGTATCTTGATCCCCACCAACCGGCCGAGTTCAAGCTACAGGATATCTATCGTGATGCCACGGACCTGGTCTACCAGATCCTCATGGCCCGGATCTTTTATTGGAGGATACCCAAACCGCTGCCTGACGCAGAAGATACTTGGGGTTTGGCGCGGTACTGGAAACGGTACTGGAACACACGGCACGGGGCTGGGACAACCCGCCGTGCGATCCTTGCTTATAACACGTTTGTCCTAGGGGAGGGAAATCATGCTGAAACCACAACTAACACCTCAATCGATCAGTAATGTGGCCCAGAATAAGCCATGTCAAATCGCATGGGATCTGCTTAAGGCGGCCGGGGTACCGCCCCACATTACATATACCACCCTGCTACGCCGTGGTGTGTTCAAATGGTTGGCTAACCGGCGCCACCTGATTAAACTCAAGGACCGGATGCGCCGGCAGGAACGGGATCTGCTGGAGGCCCTGTATGCGTGCAAGCGGATGGGCCGGCGGCGCTATCTTGGCCGGGACCGATTGTATTGGCGTGGATACCTGGCGGCCCTGCGTGTTTGCAGGCGTGAAATGCGGGCTATCTTTCACAGTCCCCGGTGGCAGGTCCAGGATAACGATACCCATGCGCAGCGCTTTTTGGTGGAGCTGATGGCACATAACTATGCGATCGAGCATGGCCTATATAAAAAGGAGGGTGCAAAAAATGACAAGCAAAAGAGTGTGTAAGAACTGTAAGTTTGCTGACATTATTGATCCGGGTAAGCGCCCCTGTGATCCCTGTATAAGAACCAGAGAGCACAACAACAGCAAGCCTTGGAAACGTCCCTACTTTGTCAGCAAGGCAGTCTCTGAAAAACACCCGTTTTTTGGACGGTGCCATAGTTGCGAGCACAGAGACACCTTGTGGAGAAACCCTCCCTGTAATTTGTGCAAGTCAAACAGTCAGGATCAGTGGTTCTCCTTCTGGTCACCCCTGCCAACTGAACCGGCGAAGAAAGACACCGCTGTGGAGCACAACCACTGGCACACCAAGATGGGAAAGGGTCGCAAAACCAAAACCAATTTTAGGGAGTGGCCGCGCCGTTACTGGCACAAGCCTGGCAATCAAAGCTGCACGGAATGCAAGTTTGCGGAACGGGCTACCACCCGTGAGCCCTGTCGGAGTTGCCTTGAGCGGCCATACTTTATACCACAAAATATGGTTGTACCAACCAAATGTGATACATGTAAGCACTGCGCCAAACATGGGTCCGATGATCCTTGTCGCTTGTGCTCTGTAATCAACGATGACGAGGAGGAGTGTTTCTGGCAGCCACGACAAACTAAAAAGGAGAACTATGATGACTGAAAAGCGCCGACGGAGTAAGAATATACGGGAGTGCCGGGGATGCGTGTATGAGAACAAGCTACCCTCCCAAAAGCCTTGTTGTTGGTGTCTGGAGTTAAAGCGAAATGGCTATTACACCGCCAAGACACAATCATGGCACCAGTACTTTTGCGACCAGTGCGTGCACTATCAGCGCCCCACACACGAACAAGTGTGTAAGGTTTGTCGAGCTGCTGGCCGGCCCATTCAGTTTGCGGCGAAACGGGAGGCCGCCGGCAGTGGTGCCGGTGGCGGCGGTGCCGATGCCCAGCATGACCCTGTTGCCCATCCGAGCCACTACACAAAACCTGGCACCATTGAGAACTGGGACGGCCAGGAACTTATGCTCACAGAAACGGAGTTTACGGGGGCCTGCAAGTCCCACATCTTCAAATACATGTTCCGGGCTGGCCGCAAGGATGATCTGGTCCTTGACCTAAAGAAGGC
>Ga0114931_10010615_pt1 | contig 10959 bp, 8 predicted proteins | sample 2SBtaG_FD_89579 | JGI IMG/M metagenome (GOLD analysis project Ga0114931, IMG submission 89579) | Deep subsurface microbial communities from Kolumbo volcano to uncover new lineages of life (NeLLi) - 2SBTROV14_V59a metaG | ecosystem: Environmental > Aquatic > Marine > Volcanic | place: Kolumbo...
AAGAAGGCGGCGGGAACGAGCAGCGCTCCGACCAGGTCGGGGCCGCCGAGGGCGCGGCGTGCCAGCAGATCCCGCCAGGTCAGTGTCGCGACGACGTCGAGGTAGGTGCGCGAGCTGTGCGCAGCGGCCGGCGCCCCCGGGTCCATTCTCGTCTCCCGCGTGCTGGGCGCGCGCCGCAGGCGTCGCGCGCGCCCACTCTACCCGTCGGCGGGCGCGCGCGCTGCCCGCGCAGTGCGCCGCCGCTGCTCGCGCAGCGCGCGCTGTCGGGTGCGCTTGCCGGCGGCCTCGATCTCGCGCTCGAGTGCGCGCCAGAAGCGCCGGAGCCGTTCGTCGCTGCGCGCAGCGGGCTCGCCTGCGGCGATCGGCGTGGACAGGCGGATGACGCCGCGCTGGCCGGGCGCTGCGCCGGTGAGGCGGTCGAGCGCCAGGGCGCTTCGCAGAGCCTCGCTTGGCAGGCTCCGCGTGTCGACGTGCCAGCGCAGCACGCGCTGCGTTCCTTCGGGCGTCGCGACCGTCCACACCTCGGCGCGGATCGGCGGCGTGTCGCTCCGCGCTTCGAGGACGAGCGTCCCGTCGCGTCGCACGGGGCGGGCGCTTGCGAGTGCGATCGTCTTCGGTGACCACGGGTGACTGCGGCGCCGCGACAAGGTGGTCATGCCGATGAAGACATCGACCTGCTCGTCCCCACGGACGTAGCGGCGGTAGCTGTCCTCGCTGAAGGTCGTGCTGCCGAGGTAGAGGCGGTCGAGCTTCAGCGGATGCGCCTGCCAGCCGTCGATGCGAGGCGCGACGTCGTGCGGGCTCCAGGCAAGCGCGCGATGCACCCCCGCCGCGGGTGGGGCGAAGGAGACGGCGGCGAGCAGCGCGCTCGCTGCAAGCGCACGTCCGACCGCGCGCACAGGCGGAGCCTGCGGTGGCGCGGCAGCCGGTTCGAGCGATTCGGGCGGAAGCGGCCTGCGCGGGCGTCCGAGCCGCGGGAAGACGCGGACGAGCACCGCGTCGAGCGCCGCCAGCGCCACGATCCCGAGGACCAGCATCGCAATGCCCTGGACGCTGTGGACGGTGGCGAAGCTTGACGTCGGGCTCAGGATCAGGCTCATCACTCGAACCTGGTTGACGACGACACCGAGGACGGGTGCGATGGCCACCAGCACGGCCGTCTGCAGCGCGTTGCGGTCGGCGAGGTCGGCGTACATCAGCGCGGCGAGGGCGAGCGTCTGTGTCGAGCGCAGCCCGCTGCACGACTCGATCACCTGGAAGACCTGCCCCGATGGGAGCCCGAGCCGATCTGCGACCTCGATGGCGTCGACGCCGAAAGCGTGCAGCAGTGCCGCGGCAGTGTGCGCGGTGGCGAGCTGCAGCGGATGGACCCAGTGGTTGACGAGCACGGGCGGGATCGGGACGAGGGCCAGCAGCGCGACCGCCGGGAGCGCGATCGCGCGTGCCGCGGGCCGGCCGCCGAGCAGCGCGGCGAGCCCGACGGCGGCGCTCGCGGCCGAGATGACCATCAGGTCGGGAGCGTCTGCGCGAGCGGACCCGAAAGCGAAAGCGATCGCGGCGACGAGGCCGAGCGCCGCGATCGGTCGGGCCGGCGGGCTCCCGAAGGAGGCCCGCAGGCGCTTCCAGCGCCGCAGGAGCAGCCAGCCGGCGATGCCGTAGACGAGCAGCGGCGCGTTGCCCGTCGGCGAGAAGAAGGTCGCGTCGGAGCCGGTGATCAGCGCGTCGGGTGCCCAGGTGGGGTCGTAGTCGAGCAGCGCGCGGTAGGCGAACGCGAGCAGGGCCGCGCCGACGAGCAGCGCGAGCCGTTGCCAGCGCGGGCTGCGCGCCGCGCGCATCGTGCTGCTGCGGCGGTCGCGGTCCGGGGAATCCGGGTCGGGGGGGACGGGGTTCACCATACTAAGATAGGCGCTCATCGCCCAGCATGGGCCTTCGTGGCTCCTGGCGGGGATTCCAGACGCGAGCGCGGCGGCGGTGTCGCACGGGGTCCACTTCGATATGTCCGACACCGCAGCCCCGTTCTCCGCTCCCGCCCGCCGCTTCGCGGTGGCCGTCGTGCACCATCACGCGCCGGACGCGCTGCGCACCTGTCTCGACAGCGTGGAGGCACAGGTCGCTCCGCCCGCGCGCGTCGTCGTCATCGACGTCGGCGGCGGTGGGGCCGAGCTGTTGGCGGAGTACGGCGGGGTCGAGCGGATCGAGATGGACAACCGAGGCTATGCGGGCGCGGCGAACCGCGCGCTCGACTGGGCCGCGGGCCAGGACGTCGAGGCGCTGTTGTTGCTGAACGCCGACGTCGAACTCGCGCCCGACCACACGCTGTGCCTGATCGAGGAGGTCGCGCGGCACGAGCGTGTGGCCCTCGCCGGGGGGCGTCTCGTGCGGCGCGACGGCGTCACGCTCGACAGCGCGGGGGTCGAGCTGCCGCTGCACCGACGCCCTCGCGATCGCGGCAGCGAAGCACCGGAAGCCGGTGCCTTCCTTCGCTCCGAACGCGTCTTCGGCGTCAGCGGGGCCGCCATGTGGATCGAACTCGCGGCGGCGCGGGATCTCGCCATCGAGGGCGAGGTCTTCGACGAGGATTTCTTCCTCTATCACGAGGATACGGATCTTGCCTGGCGGGCCGGCCTGCTGGGCTGGGTCGTGCTCTACGTCGCACAGGCGCGGGCCCGGCACGAGCGCGGCTGGAAGCGCGCCGATCGTTTCCGTATCGCCGCCGGGGTTCGACGCCATTCGTTCAAGAACCACTATCTGCAGATCCTCAAGAACGAGCGCTTCCCGGGCGCGTTGGCATCGCTTCCGGCGGTACTCGGCTGGGAAGTGCTGCGGCTCGCGCACGCGCTGCTGCGCGACCCAGCGGTGCTGCCCGGCTACCGCGCTGCGCTGCGCCTGGCGCCGCGTGCCTGGCACAAGCGGCGCATCCTGCAGGCGAGGGTCAGGCGGCGCCTTTCGAGGCACCGACGCGGATGAGGCCTTCCTGCACCACCGAGACCACGAGTTCTCCACTGCGACGGAAGAGCTGCGCGTTGGTGAGCCCGCGCGAGCCTGAGACGGTCGGACTTTCCTGGACGTAGAGCAGCCACTCGTCTGCGCGGCAGGCGCGGTGGAACCACATGGTGTGGTCGAGGCTCGCGATCTGTGTCTCGTGTGTCGCGAGTGTGCCGAGGTGCGGCCGCATCGCAGTGTCGATCAGCGTCATGTCGGAGGCATAGGTGATCAGGCACTGGTGCAGGAGCGGGTCGTCGGAGGGCACCGGCTGCGAAGCGCGGATCCAGACCAGGTTGCGCGCTTCCTTGTCCGCGTTCGTGATGTACTCGTCCGGGTCGAGGTGGCGCATCTCGATCGAGCGCTCGCGCGAGGCCCACTCGATCTCCTCGGGCGGCAGTTCGCTGCCCCGTTCGCGCAGGCGCTCCTGCACGGTCGGTACGCTCTCGGGGGCGGGCACGTCGGGGATGCGCACGCTGCGGTCGATCCCCTGCTCGGGCACCTGGAAGGAGGCGGACAGGGCGAAGATCGGTCGGCCGTGCTGAACGGCGGTCACGCGGCGCGTCGAGAAGCTGCGGCCGTCCCGGATGCGGTCGACCTGGTAGAGAATGGGGATCGAGGGGTCGCCCGGGCGCAGGAAGTAGGCCTGGAGCGAGTGCACGCTTCGGCCGCTGCTGGTGCGCCCCGCAGCGACGAGGGCCTGTCCGGCGACCTGGCCGCCGAAGACGCGCTGCTGATCCTCCTGTGGGCTGCGGCCCCGGAACAGGTTGACCTCGAGCGCTTCGAGATCGAGCAGGTCGAGGACGGTCGCGAGATCGGGCATCGGCGGAAGACTCCTTGCGGGCGACGGGCGCCGTGCGGTCTGGCGGCCACGGGCGGGTGCGCGTCTTCCTACTCTACGCAATCGTTCGCGCGTGCTGCGTACCCTGAGAGACGATCTCGAAGCGGTGCACCGCAACGATCCGGCTGCGCGAAGCCGGCTCGAGACGGTGCTCACACACTCGCCGCTCCACGCGATCGCGCTGCATCGCCTGGCGCACTGGTTGCACGTCGAGATCGGAGTGCCGCTGCTGCCTCGCCTGCTCTCGACCTTTGCGCGGGCGTTCACCGGGATCGAGATCCACCCGGCCGCGCGTATCGGGCGACGCTTCTTCATCGACCACGGCATGGGCGTCGTGATCGGCGAGACCGCCGAGATTGGCGACGACTGCGTGCTCTTCCACAACGTGACCCTCGGAGGCACGGGCAAGCACACCGGCAAGCGCCACCCGACCCTCGGAGACGGCGTCTACATCGGCACCGGCGCGACCCTGCTCGGCCCGATCCACGTCGGAGCGCGTGCACGCATCGGGGCGCAGGCCTTCGTGCGCATGCGCGACGTGCCGCCGGACACGACCGCGGTCGGCGCGCCGGCGCGCATCGTCAAGCAGGACGGCGTGCGCGTCGAGCGTGAGCTGCCGCCGACCCGCCTGTCGCCCGACACTCACACGTCCGCCGACGCCTGAGGCGCAGCGCGCTCCGCCCCCCGTTGCTTCCGACGGGCGGTCTCAGCCGAGGTGGCCGCGTTCGAGCAGCAGCTCCGCGACCTGTACGGCGTTGGTCGCCGCCCCTTTGCGCAGGTTGTCCGAGACGTTCCACAGCCACAGCCGGTCGCTCGTCAGATCGCGTCGGACGCGTCCCACGAGCACCTCGTCGCGTCCGGCGACGTCGCGTGGCGTCGGAAATGCGTCGTGTGCGACGTCGTCGACGACTTCGACGCCAGGGAAGGCCTCGAGGGCGGCCCGTGCATCGCTCGGGTCGAGCGGGCGCGTGGTCTCGAGCAGCATCGTCGCCGAGTGGCCGACGGGGACCGGAACGCGCACGCAGGTCATGGCCACACGGAGTTCGGGAAGGCCCATGATCTTGCGTGTCTCGTGGAGCAGCTTCACTTCCTCGGTGGAGTAGCCATCGTCGCGGAACGTTTCGCACAGAGGCACCGCGTTGTTGACGATCGGCGCTGCGAAGACGTGGGGTCGTGGCGCTTCGCCGCGTGCGACCGCTGCCTGCTGGGCTTCGAGTTCCTCGATCCCGTCCCGCCCGGCGCCGGAAACGGCCTGCAGCGTGGTGATGACCGCGCTCTCGAGGCCTGCGGCCCGATGGATCGCTTCGAGTGGAAGCACACAGCCGATGGTCGTGCAGTTCGGTCCGGCGATGATGCCCTTGTGCGCGTCGACCGCTTCGGGGTTCACCTCCGGCACGACGAGCGGGACATCGTCGTCCATGCGCCAGGTGTTGGACTTGTCGATGGCGATGGCGCCGCGCCGCGCGACCTCGGGAGCCAGTTCCCTGGAGAGTGCGCCGGTCGCGGCGAAGAAGACCAGATCGAGCCCGTCGAAGGCGTCGGGCTTCGCCTCGACGACCTCGATCTCCTCGCCCCGGAAGGCGATCTTCGAACCCGCCGAGCGTCCGCTCGCGAGCGGACGCAGCATCGACACCGGGTACTCCCGCTCCTCGAGGAGGCCGAGGAGCACCTCGCCGACGGCGCCGGTCGCGCCGACGACGCCGACACGGACGCGGGCTTCTTCGTTTCGACTCATCGGGTTCCTCCCGTGCCGCGGTGTTGTCGTGGGCTCGCGGCAAGAAAAACGCCCCTCTGGCTCGAGGCCGGAAGGGCGAGGATGGGCGGCGTCCGCGTACCTCCGGCCTAGGGGGAGTCCTTCGTCGTCGTCGCAGTCGACGTCGTCGCAGTCGGAGCCTCGGACAGCGGTCGCTTCGGAGCACGCATGACGCGCGGCATTGTCCACGACGCCCGGTCCTTGTCAAGCAGCGGCAGCGGCGGCCCCGCGCGCCCGTGCTCGGGGTGCGGCGGGCGGGGGTCTCCTGCGCTGCCTACGCTGCGGCTCCTCGGAGGTGGAGACATGCAGAGCCCGACCGCAGCGCTGCGGCGTCTGCTCGACGAGCCCGGCCTCGTGGTGATGCCCTGCTGCTACGACGCCCTGAGCGCTCGTCTCGTCGAGCGCGCCGGCTTCCCGCTCACGTTCATGAGCGGTTTTGCGGTGTCGGCGGCGCGCCTCGCGCTTCCCGACACCGGGCTGATCTCCTACGGCGAGATGCTCGACCAGGGCCGGGACATCTGCGCGGCGCTCTCGATCCCCGTGATCGGTGACGGCGATACCGGCTACGGCAATGCGGTGAACGTGAAGCGCACGCTTCGCGGCTATGCGCGCGTCGGCTTCGCCTGCATCATGATCGAGGACCAGGTGGCGCCGAAACGCTGCGGGCACACGCGCGGCAAGCAGGTCGTGGAGCGTGACGAGGCCCTCGCGCGCGTGCGCGCTGCCGTCGACGCCCGCGACGAGGGCGCCGACATCCTCGTGATGGCGCGCACGGATGCCCGCGCGACGCTCGGCCTCGACGAGGCGATCGCGCGCGCGCGGGCCTTTGCCGAGTGCGGCGCCGACCTGAGCTTCCTCGAAGCGCCGCGCGACGAAACCGAGATGCAGCGCTACTGCGACGAAGTGCCCGGTCCGAAGATGGCCAACCTCGTCGAGGGCGGGGATACGCCCCTGCTCGCGCCCGCTCGTCTCGAGGCGCTCGGCTACAAGATCGCCGCGCGTCCGCTGACCCTGCTCTCGGCCGCGACCCGGGCGATGGAGGAGGCGCTCGATGCGCTGCGTCAGGGCGCGGAGGCACCGCGCCTGCTCGGTTTCGAGGCGCTTCGCGAGCGCGTGGGCTTCGACGCCTACGACGCGGAGCTCCAGCGCTACGCGCTCGCACGCGAGCGCAATCCGGAGGGCTCCGTCTAGGTGCCGATCTGGCGCAGGTGCAGGAGCGGGCCCTCGTCCGGGACGCCGTCGCGCAGGTCGACCTCCGCCTCGATGTGCCACAGACGTTCGTCGCGCTCGTCGACGAGCGTCTGGTGCACGTCCCAGTAGCGCGACGCACGCTCCTTCACGAGTGTGAGGTCGGCTGCGCGCGCGGGCGGGTCGAAGCGCACCTGCTCGTACTCGGCGTAGAAGGGGGCGAGGGCTGCTTCGAGCGCCGCGGCGTCCCATGTGTCGTCGTCGCTGCCGGGCGCGCCCTGTCGGATGCAGCGGCTGGCCTGTTCGTAGTCGCGCATCGCCAGGGCGCGAACGAGCAGCTGGCACTCGGCGCGAACGCGTGCCCGGAAGGCACGGGGGCTGCGCAGGATCTCTGGCTCGCGCGCAGGCGGCAGCCCGGCCGTCTCCGCCGCGCCCTTCGCAGGCGGCGAGACGAGCGTCTCCCACTCCTGGACCAGGCTCGAATCGACGTGCGCAATCGTCGCGCGCAGGTAGCCCGTGATCTCGTCGATCTCCTCGTTCTTGGCGGCCGCGGGAACGCTGTGTGAGAGCGTCTTCAGCACCTGACCGAGGTAGCGCAGCAGCAGGCCCTCCATTCGCGCGAGCTGGTTCCGTCGCACGTAGTCGTCGAAGCTCGAGAAGTGCTCGACCATCTCGCGGGCAATGCCCTTGGGCCGGATACTCTCGCGTCCGACCCAGGGGTGACGTTGCGCGAAGATTTCGAAGGTGGCGTGGATGAGTTCCGCGTTCGGCTTCGGCCAGCTGACGCGCTCGAGCCGCTCCATGCGCTCTTCGTAGGGCACGCGCTGTGCCTTCATCTCGGCCATCACTTCGTCCCTCTGTCGCCGTTCGAGCTGGTACAGGATCGCGCGCGGGTCCTCCAGGATGGCCTCGACGAAGCTCAGCACGTCGAGCGCGAAGCCGGGCGCGTCACTGTCGAGCGCCGCGATCGCCTCCACCAGGTAGAGGGAGAGCGTCTGGTGCAGCGAGAAGTCGCGCTGCAGCGTCTCGTCGACGCGAATGCGGCCGCCGTCGCGGCCGCGCTCGACGCGAAGGATCTCGGCGCCGCGCAGCGACCGGAAGAGCTGGGCCGCGTCGCGCCTCAGGCGGCGGCGACTGCGCGCATCCTCGTGGCTGCGTGCGATCAGCTGGAGAACCAGGCGGTAGCCGTGTTGGCCGCTCGGGTCCCCCTCCTGCTCGGCGCGCTGCAGGCAGTCGATCACGAGCGAGTGGCCGACGCGGAAACGCGATTCGAGCGTTTCGGTCGGGCTGTGGATCAGCTTCTGGAAGGTCTCGGCGTTCCAGGGCACGAAGCCCTTCGGCGGCTTCTTCTTCACCGCTTTGCGGCGGCCGCCCGTCGGCTGCGCAGCCGCCTTGCGCTCGGCCCGCAGGTTCTCGACGACGTGTGGGGGCGCCTGGCAGACCACGCTTCCGCGCGTGTCGAAGCCACGCCGACCGGCGCGGCCGGCGATCTGCCTGAAGTCGCGCACTCGCAGCAGCGCCGTCTTCTCCCCGTCGTACTTCGCCAGCTTCGTGAACAGCACGGTCCGGATCGGCACGTTCACGCCCACGCCGAGTGTGTCCGTTCCGCAGATGACCTTGAGCAGGCCGCGCTGGGCGAGCTGTTCGACGAGCAGGCGGTAGCGCGGAAGCAGGCCGGCATGGTGAAGGCCGATGCCGTGGCGAAGGATGCGCTGCACGTCGCGGCCATAGGGCGAGTCGAAGCGGAAGTCGCCGATCGCCTCGGCGATGGCAGCGCGTTCCTCCCGGGTCGAGACCTTCGCACTGGTCAGGGCCTGTGCCTGCACGGCGGCGTCGCGCTGCGTGAAGCAGACCATGTAGACCGGCGCGAGGTCCTGCGCGAGCAGTGCATCGAGGGTCTCGTGCAGCGGCTTCTCCGAGTAGCTGAAATCGAGCGGGACTGGCCGCTCTTCGCTGTGGACGTGAGCGACGGGGATGCCACTGCGCTCGGCGATGCGCTCCTCGATCGCGGCGGTGTTGCCGAGCGTCGCCGACATCAGCAGGAAACGCGTGTGCTCGAGTACGAGCAGCGGTAGCTGCCACGCGGCCCCGCGTTCCGGGTCTGCGTAGTAGTGGAACTCGTCCATCACGACATAGGGCGCATCGGCGCCTTCCCCCCGACGGAGCGCCAGGTTGGCGAGCACCTCCGCCGTGCAGCAGATGACCGGCGCATCCGGGTTGATGCTCGCATCGCCGGTGAGCATGCCGACGTTCTCCGGGCCGAAGTGCTCGCACAGCGCGAAGAACTTCTCGCTCGCGAGCGCCTTGACCGGTGCCGTGTAGAAGCTGCGACGGCCCTCGCACAGCGCCTTGAAGTGCAGTGCGAGCGCGACCAGCGACTTGCCAGACCCGGTTGGCGTCGACAGCACGACGTGGTTTCCCGCCATCACTTCGAGCAACGCCTCCTCCTGTGCCGGGTAGGGTTCGATCCCGGTCGCGCCGACCCAGGAGAGGAAACGGTCGAGGATGGCGTCCGGGTCGCACAGCGCCGGCCGGCCCGAGAGGCTCTCGGGAATCCAGTCGCCCAGCACGCGACTTCCTTCGTTCTCGGTCATTGTCCGAAGGTAGTATCGTTCGGGCATGACGCGCGCCGAGAAGGCCGAACGCATCCAGAAGATCCTCGACGAGCTGTATCCGGCGCCGCCGGTTCCGCTCCAGCACGACGACGCATTCACCCTGCTCGTGGCAGTGCTGCTGTCGGCACAGTGCACCGACGCGCGCGTCAACCAGGTGACGCCGCGGCTGTTCGCCCGCGCGCGCACGCCAGATCAGATGGCCCGGCTCGACGCGGAGGAAATCCGGTCGATCATCCGACCCTGCGGTCTGTCGCCCCAGAAGGCGAAGGCGATTCGCGCTCTCTCGCAGATCCTGGTCGAGGAGCACGGCGGGCGCGTGCCGCGCAGCTTCGAGCAGCTCGAGGCGTTGCCCGGTGTCGGGCACAAGACGGCGAGCGTCGTGATGGCGCAGGCCTTCGGCGTGCCGGCGTTTCCCGTGGACACGCACATCCACCGGCTGGCGTCTCGCTGGGGCCTGTCGCGGGGCCGCAGCGTCGAAGCGACCGAACGGGACCTGAAGAAGCTCTTCCCGCGCGAGTCGTGGGGCCGCGTGCACCTGCAGATGATCTACTTCGGGCGCGAGTACTGTCCGGCGCGCGGTCACGACCTGTCGACCTGCCCGATCTGCAGCTGGGCCGCGACGCAAAAGCGCATTGCTGAAGAGGCGCGACGACGCTAGCTGCCCGGCGCTCGGCGTCCGTTCCGGGTCACTCGCCCGTCGGCTGTGCGCGCGCGATCAGCACGAGGCGATCGACGGCCGCTGCCGGCACATCGACCTGCTCGGGGTCGACCGGCGTGATCTCCAGACGCCGCCCGACCAGTTGGACGAGGTGGGGCACGGCGTCCAGACGCACGAAGCCCTTGGCCCGGAGCAGACCGGGGGTCGCGCGCAGGTCGTGTTCGATCTGTTCGCGTGTGCAGCCGGGTGGCAGCGTGCGGACGCATGTCGTGAAGTGCTCGTGCGTATGCGCGGGCGCGCTCGGCGGCGGCCCCGCGCGCGGCGTGGGCTCCACGTCCGGAGGGAAGAGCAGCGCCGGCTCGACGTCGCCGTGACGTGCACGCACGATCGGCGCCTCGGGCTCGATCGCGCGCAGGCGCGCCTCGACTGCGTCGTGCTCGCCAGCGGGCACGAGGTCGACCTTTGCGAGCACGATCAGGTCCGCCGAGTGGACCTGGTCCTCGAAGGTGCCTTCGAGATCGCGGCCGTCACGCAGCTGCTCCGCATCGACGACGACGACGGCCATGTCGTCGCCGATCCATTCCGACACGGGTTCGCGCCAGAAATTGAGCTGCGTGTCGAAGGGCAGGGCGGCACCCGAAGTTTCAACGACGATGCGGTCGGGATGGACCTGGTCATGGAGGGCCTGCAGCGTCCGGACCAGGTCGTCCGAGAGCTCGCAGCACACGCAGCCGCCCTCGAGCTCGACGAAGGCCTCCCCGCCCGCGCCGAGCAGCGCCCGATCGATGCCGAGTTCGCCGATCTCGTTCGAGACGACGGCCATGCGGACGCCGCTGCGCTGGGCGTCGGCAAGCAGCGCGCGTACGAGCGTCGTCTTGCCCGAGCCCAGGAACCCCGAGACGACGAGCGCGGGGATGCGTTC
>Ga0114931_10010616_pt1 | contig 10959 bp, 8 predicted proteins | sample 2SBtaG_FD_89579 | JGI IMG/M metagenome (GOLD analysis project Ga0114931, IMG submission 89579) | Deep subsurface microbial communities from Kolumbo volcano to uncover new lineages of life (NeLLi) - 2SBTROV14_V59a metaG | ecosystem: Environmental > Aquatic > Marine > Volcanic | place: Kolumbo...
ACCGAGCCTGATCGCTGCCACTGTACTGATCGTGGGCACGTTACTTGTTGCACCATTGGCCCGGAGCCGCGCCTGATGCGCCAGACGCCGGGTCAGATCGAGATCTCGCCCGTGCCACCATGGGCGGCAGACCAGTTCAGCGGCCGGTCGAGGAACGCCGCCACCTCGTCCATAACCGCCGTCTCGAAGTATTTCCCGCGCCTTGCCTCGGCCAGAACGTCGCGCCAGGTCGCGAGGTAGTGCAGCGCAATCCCCTGTTCTGCCAGTTTCGCCGGGACCTCCGGGAAGATGTCGTAGTAGAAGACCACGACCGTATGGGCACATTCCGCTCCCGCCTCGCGGATCGCCTCGACGAAATGGACTTTCGAGCCGCCATCGGTGGTCAGATCCTCGACCAGAACCACACGCTGACCGTCGCATATATCACCCTCGATCTGGGCATCGCGGCCGAAGCCCTTCGGCTTCTTGCGCACATACTGCATCGGCAGTCCGAGCCGTTCGGAGATCCAGGCAGCAAAGGGGATGCCCGCGGTCTCGCCGCCGGCAACCGCGTCGAAACGCTCGTAACCGGCATCGCGCATCAGAATAGAGCAGGCGAAATCCATGCAGGCGGAACGAATACGCGGATAGGAAATGATCTTGCGGCAGTCGATATAGACCGGGCTCGCCAGCCCGGAAGTCAGGGTATATGGCGGATCGGCACGGAAATGCACCGCCCCGATCTCGAGCAGCATCTTGGCAACCTCGGCGCGGATCAGGTCGCGGTCAGGAAAGCTGGTCTGGGTCATTTGTCCTCCTCGACATGCCAATGGAGGGTAAAGCCCGGGTCAAATACCGTGACCGGACCGTCGCCGGTCTCGATTTTCGCGCGGTATGACACAGGCTCTGCCCCCTTGACCAGCGTGAGGGTGGCCTCATTTACCGGCAGCCCGTAGAAGGCGGGGCCGTTGAGCGACAAAAATGCCTCCAGCCGGTCGAGCGCGCCTTCCTCCTCGAACACATGCGCCAGAACCGACAGCGCATTGGCGGCCGTGAAACACCCGGCACACCCACAAGAGGACAGCTTCGCGGTGTCTGTGTGGGGCGCTGAATCGGTGCCGTTGAAGAACCGCGGATCGCCCGAGACAGCGGCGTATCGTAACGCCAGGCGATGCTCCTCGCGTTTGGCGACCGGCAGGCAATAGTAATGCGGCCGGATCCCGCCCGCCAGTATATGGTTACGGTTGATGACCAGATGATGCGTGGTGATCGTCGCCGCGAGATTACTCTCTGCCGCGCGCACATAGTCGATCCCGTCCCGCGTGGTGACATGTTCCATGACAATGCGCAGCTCCGGCAGCCGACGGCGCAGCGGGTCTAGCACCTGCTCGATGAACGCGGCCTCCCGATCGAAGATGTCCACCGCCGGATCGGTGACTTCGCCGTGGACCAGAAGTGGCAGGCCGATCCCGGCCATCGCTTCCAGAACCGCCATCACGCGGTCTATCTGACGCACGCCCGAGGCCGAGTTCGTCGTCGCGCCGGCGGGATAGAGCTTGACCGCCCGCACAAGACCCGACCCGGCGGCGGCCCGGACATCCACCGCATCTGTCGTCTCGGTCAGATACAGCGTCATCAGCGGCTCGAAATCAGCCCGGTCAGGCAATGCCGCGCGGATCCGGTCGCGATAGGCCGCAGCATCCGCTCCGGTCACTATCGGCGGGACCAGATTGGGCATTATGATCGCGCGGGCGAAATGGCGTGCCGTGTACGGGGCCACTGCATTGAGCATGGCTCCATCGCGCAGATGCAGGTGCCAGTCATCTGGTCGTCGAAGCGTGATGATGTCCCGGTTGCTCACATGTGCCTCGCGAGGATCGTTTTCCAATTCATCCGGCCCGTTCACTCGAGTTTGTGCAGAAATGCCCGGCGATACCTCACGTCGCGAACACAGATCAGCATCGCATGTCCTGTGCCCGATGCACCGCTCATGTTTTTACCTGGCACTTTGAACCACATCACTTACCCACGGCTGTTCGAGATAGGCGGCAACCGCATCGGAATTAATCTCTCTTGCCTTTTCCAGATGCCCTTGCGCCGTGGCAACATTCTTTTTCAGAAAGCCGACCATGGCCAGACCCAGATACGGCTCGTGCCGGTCTGGATATAGGTCCATCGCTTCGGCAAATACGCGTTCTGCTCGTTCAAGACGCTCGGTGGTATCGTAACGCCAGGTCGCCATGCGCGTCAGCCATCTGCCATTCCAGATCAGGACGTCGAATCGTTCCTCGCGGGTCAGGTTGAATTTATCCACCGCTCCCTGCCAGTCGGGCACACCCGCCGGGTATGAGCCTGGATCGAAAGCATCACCGATTGCCCGCGCGATCGCTTGCCCGATGACGATATAGCCCAGTTTGTTGGGATGATGCGCATCGACCATCAGGTCGAAGCCAATAAGCCCCTTCTCCGAGCGCTTCCGAATTTCACTGATCGAATCGACGTGAATGACACCTTCATCGCGCGCGAGATTCCGGATGAAATCATTCATCGAGGGCAGCGCCCGTATCGGCATGGCGTCATACTCGGTGGCCTTAAGGTATTCCTGCGCTGCCAGGTCGTATTCTCTCTGGGCCGCATAGGAGCCGGCCAGGCGGTAATGCGTCTCGGCAAAGCTGTCGCACAACGCCAGCGCCTGCTCATACATGGATACCGCAGCTGAATATCGGCCTTGCTCCGTCGCTACCTGTCCATTCCGCATCAATAGGGCAAATTCGTCCCTGTCAGGGCTATCGGCGCAGAAGGTGGAACGATTAGGCTGCCAATCCGCGTAATTCCCGGCGACGGTCGATATGACGAGCGGGATCCGGTTTTCGCGCAGCTCGCGGACCGCTTCCTTAAGCCCCTGCTGATATTGTCGGATAACATCCTCACGGGCATCAGGACCCAGCAGTGGCACGTCGAAGAATTTCCTGTCTGCCAGTTCCAGCCTATACGGCTCGAACACCGCAAGCAGCTTCTCCACCAGCACGGAATATTCGGACAGCCATCCGATTGCCCCAGTAAACATCGTTTTCCCGGAGGGGCGGTGATATTTCAGGAACTCATTATGCCCGCTGTAAATCACGACCAGCGAGGGGTGATATTCATCCTTTCCCTTGATGATCCGCTTCAATCTCGTGAGGTTGTATCCAAGGTCCTTGCCATCACTGGCGAGGTTGACCGAACGTACAGGCGAGCCGCCCACCTTCCCGCCAAGCCCGTATTCGACGATTTCCGGGATCGTCACTTTCGGAATAACGCCGCGGACTGTGGAACCGCCAAGATAATAGATGTTGAAGCTCGCTTCCGAAACGCCCTGGGCTTCGGCCAGGGCGCTGATTTCGCGATCCAGCAGGAAACTGTCCTTGCCCCACAGATATGCTCTTGTCAGCCCTTCAAGGGCAAATAGGGTCAAGACCGACGCGATAACGACAAGGCCGATATTGGTAAAAAGCTTTGCCATCAATAATTCTCTCTCCTTGCAGTCATGCCCATGATGCGCCGCCATTGGATGCCCGCACGGCAGGAGAGCAGGAACTTATCACAGCCCGGGGAGTCCGGTTGTCCAAAAGAAAAGCCCCTGCCGGAGCAAGGGCTTTGCTTCTGTGTCTGGTGGAGCCAAGGGGAGTCGAACCCCTGACCTCTTGAATGCCATTCAAGCGCTCTCCCAACTGAGCTATGGCCCCATGGTCCCGGGACTTGGCCCGGCGCCGCGAACCTAGGTCCACAAGCGAAGTCTTTCAAGCGTAAATCGCTCGATGCCCCAGCCAAAGGAAGGCGCGTTACGTCTCCTCCGGCTTCTCCGGAGCGACATCGCCGAGATCGGCAAGATTGTCGTCCTCGTCATCGTCCTCAAGGAGAACATCATCGCTGAACTCCTTGATCTCGTCATCCGAATCATCGGCGTCGGTGTCAGTGTCAGTGTCGTCGTCGCCATCTTCCGAGGCCACATCATCGCCCGCCACCACTTCGTCGTCGGCATCAGTGCCCTCTTCGAGGTCATCATCATCAATGACCGCCTCTTCTTCCTCAGCATCAGCCTCAGCGACAACTTTCTTGGCCTTGCCTGATGCCTTGGCCACCGACGCCTTTGTACGGCGTGTCTTTGTGAGCGCGCTGATATCGAGCACTGCCTCGCAGATCGGACAGACGATCGGATCACGGCCCAGGTCATAGAACCTGGCACCACAGCTGAGGCAGATGCGTTTGACGCCCCATTCTGGTTTGGGCATTCGACCCCCGAATTCGGTTGGTTTGAGAAAGAGCGCGCAATGCCATAGCTTTGCCGTCATGTCAAAATAATATCTGCTTTGGGGAGGTCTGCTGCACCTGCACATTTTGTGCACATGCGAAATGCTCCTTGCAGCAACGACCGAGACGTTTTATTCTCGGATCTGCGCTTGCGGGGAATAATCGGGGGTTTCTCTTGCTGTATCATGCTTATGAGATAACACACACGGCCATGAGTCCGATGCGCACCGCGGCGCGTGTCAGCAGCCAGACCCTGCGGAATCCATTCAATCCGTTCAATCGGACACTGACAGCGCGGGCCACAGCCGCCGCCTGCGATATGTTCGTCAATGCAACGCGTCGCTATGGCAAGCCCGAATTCGGAATAACCGCGACTGAGGTCTCGAACAAAGTTGTCCCGGTCATCGAAAATGTGGTTCTCGAAAAGCCCTTCTGCGATCTGCTTCACTTCCGTCGCGACGGCGCTGCAACAAAGGCCCGCAACGACCCGAAGGTCCTGATGGTCGCGCCGATGTCCGGGCATTTCGCGACCCTGCTGCGTGGCACGGTCGAGGCCATGCTGCCCGAGCACGAGGTATATGTCACCGACTGGACCGATGCACGGGATATCCCGCTTTCTTCGGGGCGGTTCGATCTTGCAGATTTCACTGACTATATCACAGAATTCTGCCAATTCCTGGCCCGCGATGGTGAGCGCGTCTCGGTCATGGCGGTGTGCCAGCCAGGGGTGCCGTGCCTGGCCTCGGCAGCTTTGATGGCAGAGGACAAAGACGCGGCCCGCCCATCCTCGCTGATCCTGATGGGCAGCCCGATCGACACGCGGGCCAATGAGACCGAGCCCAACCGCCTGGCCCAGAAACACCCGATCTCGTGGTTCGAGAAGAACGTGATCGTCACGGTGCCGTGGCCGAACCAGGGCTTCCTGCGCCGCGTTTATCCGGGTTTCCTGCAACTCTCCGGTTTCATGTCGATGAATCTCGACCGCCATGTCGATGCGCATGTCGATCAGTTCCGACATCTTGTTCGGGGCGACGGTGACCCTGCCGCGGCGCATCGTGCCTTCTATGACGAATATCTTGCCGTGATGGATCTAACCGCCGAGTTTTATCTCGAAACGGTCCAGAAGGTGTTCCAGCAGCACGCCCTTCCGCTCGGAACCTTCACCCATCGCGACCGACCGGTACGCCCCGATGCGATTCGCGACATCGCGCTGATGACCATCGAGGGCGAGAAGGATGATATCACCGGTCGCGGCCAGACCGAAGCGGCGCTCGCGTTGTGTGCCAAACTTCCCAAGACCAAGAAGGCACACTATACGCAACCCAAGGTCGGGCATTACGGCGTTTTCCACGGATCGCGGTTCCGCAAGTCTATCCAACCCAAAATCCGGGATTTCATCAGTGCAAACCGCCGTATGGTCCGGAACTGAATGATCGCGGTGGCTCCCGGCGCGGCTTCGCGAATTACCCCAGCTACGATCGAACTCGATGAGTTGCCGGTTCCGGTCCGGCTGAAACCCAACACCCGTGCCCGGCGCTTCACGCTTCGCCTCGATCAGACCGGAGAGAGTGCGGTCCTGACGCTACCGCCTGGTATTTCAGGATCCGAGATCCGGATGTTTCTCATCCGGAATGCCGCCTGGCTCGAAGGCGCACTCAACCGCAAGCCCCGACCGGTAATTGTCGCGCCCGGCACCGTGCTGCCGCTTGGCGGGGAGCCCTTGTTGATCGTGCAGACCTCCGGGCCCCGGCGTGCACCACGGGTCGAAACCGGGCGTCTCCTGGTTCAGGGCACAGGTCATGTAGGTCGGCGCGTGCGCGCATTTCTGCGCGATCGCGCCCGTTCATCGCTGGTTCCGGCCGCCCATCATTATGCTGGTCTTCTCGGCAGGCAGGTACGATCCGTAGCGATTCGCGACACCCGCTCGCGCTGGGGGTCGTGCACAACGCTCGGAACGCTCAGTTTCTCCTGGCGGCTGGCAATGGCTCCCGGCCCGGTTATCGATTACGTCGCCGCGCATGAGGCAGCCCACCTGATCGAGATGAACCATGGCCCCCGCTTCTGGGCGCTGCTCGGATCACTGGTTCCCGAATTCGAAACCCACCGTAGTTGGCTCAAGAACGAGGGTCGCGAACTTCACGCCTATCGTTTTGAATATGTCGGGTCGGACCCAACGCCCACTGGCCGCTGAGGCAACTCCGCAAACCAGACCGATGCCCAGAGGCGCGCCTCCACCGAAAAATGAAATTTACCGTTCGTCGGCAGAAAACGGTTTCAGCTTCGGAGTCGGCCGGTTGCCATCCGCCGAGGGATCAAGAGACCGCAACACCCCCTGCAACAGGCTCTCGACACGCGACGTGGCACCGCCCAGCACCGAAATCCTCGAAGTTTCCTCGCCCATATCGATGTTCAGAGGTTTCGGAGGCAGGCCCTTATGCACCCCGATCATCACTTCGCGCCAGATTTCCGCCGGCAGCCCGCCGCCGGTGACGCCAGTCAACGGCGTGTTGTCGTCATTGCCCATCCACACCGCGGCGACGTAATCCGCCGTGAAGCCGATGAACCAGGCATCCCTTGCCGCCTGTGTCGTGCCTGTCTTGCCCGCGACCTGCCAGCCCGGCAATCGCGCCCTTCGACCGGTTCCAGCCTCGACCACCTGGGTCATCATGTAGGTCAGCCGCCGGGCGGTTTCCGGCGTCATGACCGCGACACCCCTGGTCTCGTCGCGCCCCAGCAGATCGGTTTCATCTCCCCTGATCCGGATGCTCCGGATCCCATAGGGCGCCGCCCGCCGCCCGTCATTGGCAATCGTCGCGTAAACTGCGGCCATATCGATCACCGTCGTCTCGGAAGTGCCCAGCGCAATTGCCGGCCCCGGTGCCAGTTCCGTGGTGATACCCATTGCACGGGCCAGATTGCGCACCCGCTCGCGACCTGCCTGCTCCGAAACCCGCACCGCGACGGTATTGATCGACTTCGCCAGCGCCTCGGTCAGGGTGACCGGGCCGCGGAAACTGTTATCATAATTCGATGGCGACCAGTTCTTGATGCGGATCGGCGCATCCTCGACATAATCTCCCGGCAGCATTCCGGCCTCCAGCCCGGCGGCATAAACGATGGGCTTGAAGGCCGAGCCGGTCTGGCGCTTGGCCTGAATCGCACGGTTGAACTGCCCGACACCCTTGTCGCGCCCCCCGACCATCGCGCGCACCGCTCCGTCACGGCTCATGACCACCACCGCGGCCTGGGCAACACTATCCTCGCGAACCTTGTTCTCGAACACCCGTGCAACACCTGCCTCGGCGGCGGCCTGGATGCGCGGATCGAAGGTGGTGGCAATCAGGACGTCCTCGGTGGTGTCGTCGGACAGGAATGGTGGTGCTGTCTCCATCACCCAGTCGGCGAAATAGCCTCCGGCGCGCGCCGCGGCGGCCTCGCTGAGTCTGGCAGGCGAGGTGAGCGCATCGATCATCTGGGCATCACTGAGATAGCCCTCTTCGTTCATCAGCCGGATGATGACGCTGGCCCGGCCCTGGGCGCGTTCGAGGTTGTTTGTCGGCGCATATCGCGAGGGCGCGCGCAGAAGACCGGCCAGCATGGCGGCTTCTGCCGGGCTCAGTCCCCGCGCCGATTTTCCAAAATAACGCTGGCTGGCAGCCTCGAACCCATAGGTACCGGCGCCAAGATAGACCCGGTTCAGATAGATCGAGAGGATCTCGTTTTTGGAGTATTTCATCTCCAGCGCCAGCGCCATCGGCAACTCCTTGAGCTTGCGCTCGAGGCTGCGTTCGGCCGAGAGAAACACGTTTTTCGCCACTTGTTGCGTCAGGGTTGATCCGCCCTGAACCAGCCGCCCGGCCCTAATGTTGGTGACCATCGCACGCATGATCCCGCGCGGGTCGACCCCAAAATGGCTGTAGAACCGCTTGTCCTCGGCCGAGATGACGGCATGAACCAGGTGCGGTGAGACCTCAGAGGCACGCAGTTCGCCGCCATACTGCTCGCCACGCCAGGCAAAGACAGAGCCGTCCTTGTCGAGCAGAGTCACCGAGCCTGCACCGCGCCCGTCAAACAGCGCACCGGATTCGGGCAGCGTTAAGTAATAATACCCCGTCGCGCCAGCGAGAATGATGCATGCGACCAGGGCCACACGCCACAGGAACCCGAAGATCAGCCGGGCAGCACCCTTGACCACGAATCGCACACCACGTCCGATCGTGCCCAGATCATCCGGCGCGTCATTGGATCGTTTTCCTTTAGAGGCATTCTTCTTTCGGGGCTTTTTCTCTGCCACGTCGAACCCTTGCCACCAGACATCATCCACCACATCCCGTGCCCTTGTTACGGGATACGCACCTCCGGTGCCAGAACAGAAAGCATCTCGGCGGCCCCCGTTTGCTCCGCCGGCGTGGCCAGACCGGTCGCAAAACAGGCATCACAGCAGATAAGATCAATAAATAGGCAAAGATATATATATGACTATGAACTGTGCAAAAAATGTTCTCAGGGATGCGCAATGCTTTCCGGCATATACGAAAACACTAATTATCACAGGTGATTACGGTGTTGCCAAACAGATTGGCACAAAACTTGTATATCTGAGTGGTGACATTGGGAATCCGCCGGATATGCAGATCGGGGAACTAGATGAAACAGATCACTGCCGTCAATAAGCCCTTCAAGCCGAGCAAATTTGCGAGGCGCATCCCACCATCCGTGACTGCACCGACAATCGTATCAAAGTTGCGCCTTGAACGCCCTCATACAACAAGCAAGCGAGAGATGACATGAACAAGCCCTTGATGATGGCGCTCACCCTTGGCGTCGTGTTCACTGCCGGCCCGGCTATGGCGCAGGAGGCCACGCCCCCGGTACCCGGCGAGGTTGGTTTCATCCTCACAACCTTCATGTTCCTGGTCACCGGATTCCTGGTGATGTGGATGGCGGCAGGATTTGCCATGCTCGAGGCCGGGCTGGTACGCTCGAAAAACGTCGCCATGCAATGCACCAAGAACGTGGCACTCTTCGCCTTCGCGGCGATCATGTATTACCTGATCGGCTACAAGCTGATGTATCCGGGGGACGACTGGACGATTGCCAACTATGTCGGTGCCCTCGGTTCAACAACGCTTGAAGCAGTCGGACTCGTTGGAGCGGCGCCGGACCTGACTTATGCCTCTGTGGGTTCGGATTTTTTCTTTCAGCTCATGTTCTGCGCCACCACAGCCTCGATCGTGTCGGGTGCGCTGGCCGAGCGGATCAAGCTCTGGCCATTCCTGTTGTTCATCATCGTGTTGACCGGGATCATCTACCCGGTTCAGGCATCGTGGAAATGGGGCGGCGGATTTCTCGATCAGATGGGGTTCCTGGATTTCGCCGGCTCGACTGTAGTGCACTCGGTCGGCGGCTGGGCAGCACTGGCCGGTGCGCTCGTTCTCGGCCCGCGGATCGGTAAGTACAAGAGCGGCCAGGTAAACCCGATGCCAGGCTCGAACCTGACGTTGGCAACATTGGGCACCTTCATCCTCTGGCTCGGTTGGTTCGGGTTCAACGGTGGCTCGCAACTCTACATGAACTCGGCCGGAAATGTCGCCGACATCAGCCGGATCTTCGCCAACACCAACACGGCAGCGGCCGGGGGTGCGGTCGCGGCGCTGATCGTTACCCAATTGGTCTACGGCAAGATCGATCTCACCATGGTACTGAACGGAGCGCTGGCCGGGCTGGTCTCGATCACCGCCGAGCCGCTGACCCCGGGACTGGGCGCGGCGACGCTGATCGGGGCTGCCGGCGGCGTAATCGTTGTCTTTGCTGTGCCGGTTCTTGATCGGCTCAGGATCGACGATGTTGTCGGTGCCATCCCGGTCCACCTCTGCGCCGGCATCTGGGGCACCATCGCGGTGGTGTTCACCAATGGGGACGCCTCCATCGTGACGCAGGTCCAGTCGATCATCATCATTGGGGTCTTCGTCTTTAGCATCTCCGGCGCATTCTGGCTCATGCTCAAGTTGACGATGGGCATCCGGCCCTCCGTGGAAGACGAGATGGCAGGTCTGGACAGTGCGGAGCTTGGCCTCGAGGCCTACCCCGAGTTCGGCAAGGGCTCACAGTTCGTTTGACGGGTTTTGGGATCCCGGGAAGCGCATGCATGCTTCCCGGGCGAACCCTGGATTCTCAACCGTAGTCCCGCTCCCCGAATATTGCCGAGCCGACGCGGATCACAGTGGCGCCGAATGCGATGGCGGTCTCGAAATCGCTGCTCATCCCCATCGAGAGCCCATCGAGCCCGTTCCGCTCGGCAATGCTTTTCATCAATGCGAAATGAAGTGCGGGCTCTTCATCCACTGGCGGAATGCACATCAACCCCACGACCGGCAGGTCGAGCCGGTCGCGACATTCGGCGATGAAGGTGTCCGCGTCATCGGGAAGGATGCCGGCCTTCTGCGGCTCTTCACCTGTATTGACCTGTATATAGCAGGGCAGTTTTCGCCCGGTATCGGCAAAAGTATCGGCCAGTTTGCGGGCGAGCTTGAGCCGGTCGACGGTCTCGATGACATCGAAGAGCTCGATCGCGTGGCGGATCTTGTTGGTCTGCAACGGGCCGATCAGATGCAACTCGATACCGGGATAACGTTTGCGCAGCGCGGGCCAGCGGCCGGCCGCTTCCTGCACCCGGTTCTCGCCGAAAAC
>Ga0114931_10010617_pt1 | contig 10959 bp, 11 predicted proteins | sample 2SBtaG_FD_89579 | JGI IMG/M metagenome (GOLD analysis project Ga0114931, IMG submission 89579) | Deep subsurface microbial communities from Kolumbo volcano to uncover new lineages of life (NeLLi) - 2SBTROV14_V59a metaG | ecosystem: Environmental > Aquatic > Marine > Volcanic | place: Kolumbo...
TCAGCAGTCAGCAGTCAGCAGTCAGCAGTCAGCAGTCAGCAATCGAAAATCGACAATTATCCTCACTGTCCGTTAACGAGGATCGATTCGTCGTCGATCGGCCAGGCCATGCCGAGCCTGGTCAGATCGCGGCGATACTTGACCTGCGCCAACGGACCTACCATCTCAATAATCCACTCGATTCGCCGCTACAACTGCACATGGTCGCCGTAGCCGAGCGCCTCCACATGAAACTGATACGCTTTTGTGGTCAAGAAGGGCGCAATTTGTTTGAACGTCGTCGGGTCCACGCCGGCGCGCGTCAGCGGCCATGCCGGCGTCATCAGATCGGCGCGCTCCAGACTGCCGCGCGTCGCGACGATCGCGTCGACCGCCTCGGGCGTGATGCCGGGAATCAACTCCAACACGCGCGACGGGGCGGCGTTGATGTTGAACGTGCCGACGATCGCGGCGTTGGCCTGTTGCGGGTTGCGCACGCTGAAGCGGTCCATCAACGCGCCCAAGTCCTCGAGCGTCACCGGGCTGGCGAGCAGCTCCTGCGGGATCTGCGGCGCGGGGAGATTCGGCTCGGCGGCGACGGCGGCGACCGCGTCACGCTCCTCGTCGCTGACGTAGAGATCGGCCACGCTGCGCAACTGTGAAAAGTTGAAGTTCTGGGCTTTCAGTCCGAGCAGGAAATCGATCGCTTCCTGTGAGATCACAACCTCCTGCTGGTTGTCGGTTTCGTCAAAAACCGCGGCGACGGCGGCGTTGATCGCGCCGGCGTCGAGATTGAGGTTGATGCGCGGCTTGTTGTCGATCGCGGTGTCGACCTCGCGCGCCCAGACGGTCAAAAACGGCGCGATGCCGGGGTTGAGCACGCCGTCGCCGTTGTCGTAGAACGGCTCGCTGGTCTCGCCGTCGTCCTCATTCTCGTCGAGGATGCCGTTGCGATTGATGTCTTCGCCGTAGAGAACCGCGGCGCTGAATCCCTTTACGAGCAGCAGTTCGTCGACGGTGTCGAACGGGCCGTTCTTGGCGTCGTAGGCCGGCGTGAGGGCGCGGTATTGCTCGGACTCAGCGCCGTTGGTGCGGACGTCGTCATCCGCATCGCGCCAGTCGAGCAGCGCATCGACCAGCCGGCTCGGGTTTTCAATACCGATGTCGAGCAGCAGCGGACTGAACAGCTTGGTCAATTGTTCCTCGGTCGCAAAATTGAGATTCAGCTTGGCGGACTCCGGCGTCACGCCGAAACGCATCGTGTCCGGCGGCCCGTCGAAACGCCGCGCCACCAGGCTGTAACGCCAGGACGGCAGCAGCGCCTCCCCGGAATCAATGTACTCCTGACGAGAGCCCATCTGCGCGACCGGGTCCGAATCGCGATCAAACTCCTGCGCCCAGACGAGCGCATGACGAAACCGCGTCGGCACGTCGAACCACGCCGTCGCATCGTGCGGCGAGTCGCGCAAGATCGAGACCAGCTCCTCGAGTCCGGACTCGGCCGCGAGCCGGGCCTGCTCGCCGTCGGAGCGGGCGTGGATACCGGCGGTTTCGGCCTTGACGAAGAAGACGAAGCCCGCCATCGTCAGCGCCAACAGCCCGATCAGCACGAGCGTCACCGCCAGAATCAACCCACGCTCGACCGCGGCGCGACTCATTGCACACCCTCGACACCGAGCTGGTCGCTCAGTTGATTCCCGACGCGTTGAATGCGGCTGCCGAAGAGTCGGTCGGCGGCGGGAATCCGCACGACGATGCTGTAACGATCGGCGTGAACCTCGGGCGCTCCGAACGGAAAATCGGAGATCGGATACGTGTCGAGGTCGCTGTCGTCGAGTTCTTCCTGCGTGACGGGCAGATAGCCGACGATGACCTGAACCGCCTGCGGCAGCGAGTTTCCACGCGCCACGTTCCAGTCAGTGGACCACTCGACCCCGTCGAAGTAGCGAAACTCGAGATAGCCTAGCTCGGCGGACCACAGATCGGTGCGCACGTCGAGCGGATCGCCTTCGTCAACGACGAACTGGTTGAGCGTTTTCTTCTCGGTTCGGATGATCCCGCCGACGATCGGCTCACCCGTATTCGGATCGGTCTCCTGCGGGTCGACCCACAACTCGTAGGTGAGTTGCGTCAAGTCGTGCTGGGCCGGCGGAGGCTCGTCGAGCTCGCTGTAGATCTGGTATTGAGACTCACCCGGAAGCGCGCTGGTCAGGAACGTAATGCTGCGCCGATCGCCGAGCAGTCGCGCCGCCACCGGAAAGCCGATCTCATCGGAACCGATCGTTCCGCGCAGCTCCGCCTCGATCCGCGAGAGAACCTGCCGCGCGATCTGCGTCCGCTCCGAGTTCTCGCGGGCCGCGTCGCGAATTTTCATGGTCTGGAAGAAAAATGTCAGCATCGCTCCCAGCAGCATCACCATAAGCGACACCGCGACGATGACCTCGAGCAGCGTGAGGCCGCGCGCCGCGCAGCGCATCGAGCGGCGCGGCGAGGTCATCTGCCGTTCCCCCCGCGAGCATTGTTCCCGTTGTTGCGATTGTTTCGATTGTTCCGGTTGTTTCGATTGTTCCGGTTGTTTCGATTGCGGTTGAGGTCGTTGATGTTCAGCGGGGCGCGCTGCGGAGCGCGGCCTGCGCCGCTGTCTTGTTGCCGCGAACCGCCGGTGGGCGGGCCGCCTCCGGCCGCGCCGAAGTTCGCCATCAAACTGTCGAGTTCCTCAGGGCTGATCTGTCCGCCGAGCTGCTGCTCGAGCAGCGACCGAACCGCGGCTGCCGTCGGGTCGCCTCCGCCGCCCTGTGCGCTCGCTCCGCCGGGCGAAACGTTCCCCGGCGCACCACCGCCGAGCCCGCCGCCTGAGAGCAAGTTCGCGATCGCGTCGGGCGACAAATCCGCCGGCGGATTCCCGCCGCCGAATCCTTGCAGCAAAGGCAACAACGCCGGGAGCGTCTGCAACAGCGTTTCGGGATCCTGCGAGATTCCGGCGATCAAGGCCTGCGGATCAAGGGCGGCGGGATCGAACACGTCGACCGGCAGCACCTCTTGCAGTAGCGCGACCTGATCGGCGGGGATGCCGAAGTCCGCTTCGAGATCAATGCGCCCCGGATCGGCTTTCACCATGTGCAGCGAACGCACCACGCGAGCGTCGTCGATGCTGCCGGGGTCGCGACCGGCGCTCTCGTCGAACAAGACCTCGACGGTAAGTTGTCCAAGTCCGTCGAGATCGGTGATCTTGTCCACGTAGGCGCGCCAGAACCAGCCGGGATACTGCTCGCCGAAATCCCCGTCGACGTCGCGCTCGTCAAAGAAACGCGCCACCGTGTTCATGTCGAGCTCGAGCAGCGTGAGCATGCGGTTGGCAAGCTGGTCGGCCCGCGTCTGCTGATCGGAGTACTCGGTCATCCGCAGCCCGTTGATCAATTCCGCGCCGAGGTACCCCATCGTCGCGACCATGACCGTCAGCGCCACGAGAACCTCGAGCAAGAGCGCCGCACTTCGCCGCGGGGAGCCGACGACGGACACGGGCGGATCATGGTGCAACATGCTCATCGATCTCTCTCCGTGTACTGCTCGCGCAATTCGGTTTCGCTCACTCCGTCGAACTCGTCGGCCTCGTCGTCCGGAATCGGCTCAGGCCGCTCGACCTGGTCCGGATCCAGCGAAGCCACAAGCTCAATCGTCACCCGTCCCAGGCGTCCGTCGAGCGTCAGTTCGCGCCCGCGCCCGCTTTCAGCGCGCAGCGTCCAGCGCAACGAATCGCTCGTTCCGTCCGGCTCGAAGAAAACCTCCACTTCGTTGTCCAGCTCCTGCACCGGAATCGGATCATCGAGAAAGTCCTGCCCATCCTCATCGGTAAAGTTGATGTGGTCGTCCTCGATGATGATCGGCGGCGGGCCGTCGGGCAGCGACACGAGGCTCTCGACGAACACAGACGGCGAGAGCACCTTTGTCCTGGCCCACTGCTCGCGCAGCGGAAAGAAAACGTGCGGGGCGTACACCGCGTCGAGCTGCCGGGCGAGCTTGACCGTCCCGTCGGTGCGGAATGTCACGCGGTAACGCCGTGCTTCGTTCATCGCTTGCGCGCGGCACATTGCGACCAGCGCTTTGAAGCGCGTAGCCGACTCGTCCAACTCCTGCGCTTTGCCGACGCGTGTGAAATCCGGCCAGACGATCGCGGCCAGCATGCCCATCAGCGCAAGCACGAGGATCAACTCGAGCAGTGTGAACGCGCGCTGCCGATTGCGATGCATACTCGATTCCTCGCGCGACCCTGCGGGCGAGACGCCCGCACCACCCGTGTGGCACAGCCGCCCTCGGCTGTGATCCCATGGGCGAGAGCCGGCCCTAGGTCTTCTCCCAATTCGTGATATCGTCCTCGTCCCCCGCCTGGCCGTTCGCGCCGGGGCTGGACAAGTCATACCCGGTCTCGTTGTACTGGCCGGGGAATTCGTAGATCAATTCCTGTCCCCATGCGTCACGCAGCTCTTTCGGACCCTTGACGTACCCGACCCACTTGTCGGCGAGTTCTTCGTCATCGGGCTGGGTGTAGAGATCCTCGAGCGAGTCCGGGTACTTGCCCATGTGCAAACGATACAGATCGAGCGCGCCGTTGATCCCGCTCTTGATCAGCGAACGCGTCATGTCCTTCTGGGCCTTGCCTTGCACGCCGAACAGGTTCGGCACGACGAACGCCGCCAGAATGCCGATGATGACGATCACCATCAGCACTTCGAGCAACGTAAACGCACGACGTCGCCTGGCCGGTCTGCGAACGATACGATTCATGATGTTCTCCAAACGCCTTTCCTGGTTGCGGGCCAACCCCGCATGAACAATTCCATCATTCTACTTCAGCCCGCTCGTGGCCATGTTGAGGATCGGCAACAACAGCGCCACAGCGATAAACAATACCATCAACCCCATCATCAGCAGCAGTATCGGCTCGAGCATGCGGACGAACAGATCGAGCTGACGTCCGGTGCGGGCCTCCTGCGTGTCGGCGATATCGATCAACACCTTCTCCAGCGTGTTGCTCTCTTCCGCAACCGCGATCATATCGAGCATCGCCGGCGGAAACACCTTGCTCTTGAGCAGCGGCGCCGTCAGCGGCTCGCCCGCGCCCACGCTCTCGGCCGCCTTGTCGATCGCTTCGGCCAGAATCTTATTCCCCGCCGAGTCCTTCGATATTCGCAAGGCGTGCAGGATCGGAATCCCGTTGCGCAGCATCGTGCCGAAGATGCGGCAAAACCGACACAGCGCGACCATCGTGTAGATCTTGCCCACGCCCCACGCACGCAGTTGCAGGAACGCCCACAGTTCGCGCCCCGCTTTGCTGCGCATGAACCCATAGATCCCCAAAAACAAAATCAGCGCCACGCCGCCGATGGTCGCGTAGTGGCGGCTGATCGCGTCGCTGATGGCGAAGACGATCAGCGACGGGATCGGCAGATCCTGCCCCTCGAGCAGTTGCCGAATCCGCGGCACGACGAGCACCATCAGCAGCGTCACCGCCGAGAGCGCCCCGCCGAGCAGCACGCACGGATAGATCATCGACCCGATGAACTTGTTTCGCAGCTCATCCTGGCGCGAGACGAAGTCGCTCAACCTGTGCAGCACGTCCTCGAGAAAGCCGCCCTTCTCGCCGGCGCGAATCATCGAAACGTGCAGGTGCTGAAAAACCGTGGGGTGCTTGTCCATCGCGCCCGAGAGTGTTTCTCCGCCGGAGACGTCCTCGTGAACTTCGCGCACGACGCGTGACAGGGCGGCGTTGGACGACTGCTTGCTGAGCACGTTGAGCGCCCGCAGCGCCGGTACGCCCGCCTTCAACAGGTCCGCGAGCTGTTCATAAAACATGCCGACCTTGGACGCGCTGACCTTGCGCGACCCGCCCGAAAACAGAGCCTTGCCCGCCGCCTTCTGCTCGTTGACCTCGACCGGCAGCAGCGTGCGCTCGTCGAGCATCCGCGCCGCGGCGGCGTAACTCTCGGCGACGAGCGTGCCGTTGATCTGCTCGCCTTTCGGGTCGCGGGCCTTGTATTCAAAGGTAGGCATGCCGCTCGCTGTCGTCTGTGAACACGAAACAGTCCTTCGTCACCATTTAACTATACCGTTCATACGACGTGCGGATGCACCCGGAACGGCGTCCCTGCTCCCCGGTCGCGCGTGCTGCGCGGGCATCAACGCGGGCCATCCCGGCCCGCGCGGGCTGCTCTTCAACCCAATACTCCGGAAGGAGTTGCGGAAATCATGCGCGAATCTCCCGCTCGGCGAAAGCGGACCCGTTATCGGACTATTGCCCGCTCACGTCGAGCGCGACGATTCCGACGCGGGCGTCATCACGTGGAACCGTCGCCGACCCAGAAGTTCTCCCTCGGCCAACAACTCGAACGCGTATTGCCCCTCGCTCGGCACTCGAACTCCCTGGAGCGCGAATACCAGATCAACCATCGCCAGCGGATCCGGAGCATCCACGAACCCACGCGAGCCGATCAGGACCGCATTGTCCGCATCGCGCAGCAGCCGAAGCTCGAGCGGGCAGCGCTCGCGGATTTCCGTCAAAGTCGCCATCACCGTCACCAGCGGAATCTGCGCCGGGACTTTCGGGACGTTGACGCGGTTGAACAGACCGATCGCGCTCTTCTTTCCGGTCAGCCGATCGTCGATCACCTGGTCACAGATCAACAGCGTCACCAGGGAGGGTGCGCTCGCCTCAGAATTGCCCGGCATAATCTCCTCCGGCATAATCGCTGTATGATATCGCCTCGGCCCGCAGTTGCGCGATTGCGACGGGTCGAGGCGGCGAATCCCGTCCCCTACTATTATGGAATTGGGCGATCACCACAATCGGAGGACGCGGTGAATCTGAAAGGCGCATGTACGCTGATGCTCGCGGCGGGGCTTTGCTCCGCGGCAATGGCGCAGCCGATCGTGCAAGCCGTCCCGCTTTCGAGCCAGGCGTTCGCTGAAGAGCCGCTGCTGGTCGAGGTCCGCGTCAGCAACTTTCGCGATTGCGAGACGCCGGTGTTTCCCGAGCAGACGGATTTCTCCGCGACACTGCTCGGGCCGCCGTCCGAGAGTAGCGGTCTTTCCATCAACAACGGTCGCCGCACGCAGTGGCGCACCTGGACCTACACGTTTGAGATCATTCCGCACCATACCGGCGCGTTGCTGATCCCCCGGATTTCGGTCGAGGTCGACGGCAAGACGCGCAAGACGCGCCCGCTGCGCATCCGCGTGCAAGAGTCCGACCAGCCGCTGCTCGCGGAAATCACGACCGACGAGGACCATCTCTACGTCGGACAGCACGCCCGCTTCACGCTCAAGGTTTTCATCAAGCCGGTCAGCGACGACCGCGGCGAGGCGCTCTCGGCCACGCAGATGTACAACCTGCTCGACGGACGCCGCAACGGGTTCGGACGCTTTCCTCCGCCAAGCAGCGCCCGCCAGACCAAGCGCGTCATCAACGGCGAGTTGGAGACGTACTACGAGTACGCAATGTCGAGCGAGTACACGCTCGATCGCACCGGGCCGCTGGCGTTCGACGACGTTGAACTGCGGATGCGCTACCCAACACGGATCGGGCGCGACCGATTCTTCGGCGATCGGCGCATCGAGGAATCGCGCATCGTCAGGGCCCGGCTCGTCCTGCTCGTGCCCGATGTGCTGGCCTTGCCGAGCGAGGGACGCCCAAGCGGATTCAACGGAGCCGTGGGTTCGTTCACCGTCAGTGCGACGGCGAAACCGTCCAACGTGCGCGTCGGCGACCCGATCGAACTGATCCTGCACATCAGCGGCCGCGGCCCGCTCGAAACGCTGCCGGGACCGATCCTCTCGTCGCAGGAGGCGCTGACGCGCGATTTTCGCGTCCCGTCCGAATCGCTGGCCGGCGCGGTCGTGTCCGGACGCAAGCGATTCACACAGGTGCTGCGCGCCAAGCACGCCGGCGTCAAGGAAATCCCCTCGATCGAGTTCCCGTACTTCGACCCCGCCGCGGGCGAATACCGCGTCGCGCGCTCGGCCCCGGTCCCCATTTCCGTAACGCAATCAGTCGAACTCGATGCGTCCGATCTGGGCGACATCAAAACCGCCGCGCCGGCCGATTCCGACGAGACGCTCGACCTGCTCGACGGGTTGCGCGGGAACAAGACCGATGAGTCGCTTCTGCTCAGTACGGCCGCACCGCTGTCGCTGACGCAGGTCTGGATCGTCACCGCCGTCCCGCCCGGCGTGTTCGCGCTGGCGCTCGGACTGACGCTTTTGGGCAAGAGCAATGCCACGCATGGTGCTCGCCGAAGAAGACAGCGCGCCCTGAAACGCGCCGTGGGCCGTGTCGCTCAGGCTCGAAATCTCGACGCCGCCGAGCGCACCCGCCAAATCGAAAGCGCACTGGTCACCTATCTCGCCGACCGCATGAACGAGCCGCCCGCAAGATTCACCGGACCCGCCGCGATCGCGTTCCTTGAACAGCGCGGCGTCGGCGCTGAGACGCTCGAATGTTGCCGCGAACTCCTGAGAGACTGTGAAGCGTCGGCGTACGCGGGTGGCGCGTCCGATGAGTCGCTCGCGCAGCAGGCAAGCGAGTGCTTGACCCGGCTCGAACGGGAGCGGCTGTGATACGCTCGGCACGCGCGGCGCTCATTCTGGCAATCGCCCTGACCGCGCCTCGCGGGCTGGCGTCAAACCCTACGCCAGACCCGGCCCCGGAAGTCTCGAAGAAAGCCGCGCTCACAGCGGCGCTCAACGCATTCGACCAAGGCGTGGCCGCGATCCATGATGACGCACTGCGGGCCGAGCGGCTGTTCGGCGAAGCGGCGGACGGGTTTGAACGCTTGATCGCGTCCGGCATGCACAACGCCGGGCTGGAGTACAACCTCGCCAACACCTATTTTCGTCTCGGCAAGCTCGGCGACGCGATCCTTCACTATCGCCGGGCGCAGCGATTCGCACCGAGCGACCGGCAAATCAACGACAATCTGAACTATGCCCGCCAGCGCGTCGAGCCGGCGATACCGGCCAGCGGCCAACGCCAATTGCTCGATCGCTTGATGTTCTGGAATCGCCACCTTTCGACAGCGTCCCGATTCCGCTTCGCCGCGATCGCCGGAATCGTCGGCTGGGCGCTGCTCGTGCTCCGGCTGCGATGGCGCTCGGGCGGGCTGACCGCATTGGCGCTAATGGGAATCGTCGTCGGACTCGCCAACGCCGCTTCCATCGCGTGGGAGTTCCACGACGCCGGGCGACACCGACCGGCAGTGGTCACGCAAGCCGGGCAGACGCTTCGGCTGGGACGCGGCGAGGGCGCGGACCCCGCCATGGCCCAGAAGCTCGGCGCGGGCATCGAGCTGCGGATCCTCTCCGAGCGCGGCGGGTGGTACGAGGTGCTCCTGCCGAACGACCTGCGCGGCTGGCTTCCGGCCGAAGCGGTGACGCCCGTCTGAGCGTGGCGACGAGCGCCGCTTACGAGGCCCGTTGTACTCGCGCTGTATTGTTCTTATAAACGGGTTGACCGACCTGGAGTTTCTCGGATGCTCAGCCAGGCTGTGGGATACGCATCGACAGCACTGGGATTGATCGCCGGCGCAGGCGGCAAGCCGGTCTTGATCAAGGAGATCGCCCGCGCCGCGGACATTCCAGCCCCCTACCTCGCGAAAATCGTCAATTCACTCGCACGCCGCGGAATCGTGAGCACGCAACGCGGCATCGGCGGCGGGGTCACGCTGGCGCGGGGAGCGACGGACGTCTCGCTCTTCGACCTGTGCGTCGCGCTCGACGATCCGATCGTGATGACGCGCTGCATGCTCGGCACCGCGGAGTGCAGCGACGAGCGCGCCTGCCCCGCCCACGAGTTCTGGAAGGCCCAACGCGAACAGCAACTCGCGTTTCTCAAGACAACCTCTGTCGCCGACATCGCCGCATTCGAGGCCCGCCGCCGCTGGAAGCAATCGGGCGACGCGCAGCAATCCGCGTCCGCCGGCTGATTCATGGGGTGATCCCCAGTGCGGCGGCGGCAGTGCTATCTGAGGAATAATCCCGAATCCGCTCGGAATCCGTGGGGTGCGGCGTGCTCGCGCGTCTGCATTCAGTGGGGCCTGCATGGAGTCCGCGCGCCCCGATCAACGCCCGGAACATTCGTTACCTACGATGCAACTGGAGGGCTCACATGCTCAGCATCGCCAACCTGATCAAAGTCTATCCCGGCCCGGTCGCCGCGCTGCGCGGCGTGAATCTCGAACTCGGCAGCGGGATGTTCGGGCTGCTCGGCCCCAACGGCGCAGGCAAGTCGACGTTGATGCGCATCGTCGCCGGGCTGCTCGAGCCGACCTCCGGCTCGGTCTCGCTCTACGGGCACGACGTTGTCGCTCACCCCGAACACGCCTGGGCTCAACTCGGCTATTTGCCGCAGGATTTCGGGTTCTATCCGCACCTCACCGGCCAGGCGATGCTGGCGTACCTGCTCAAGCTCAAAGGCGTGCATGCGCCCGGCGGAACCAAACGACTCTGCAGTGAACTGCTCGAGCGTGTCAATCTGTCCTTCGCGGCGCGGCGCAAGATCAAGGGCTACTCCGGCGGGATGAAGCAGCGACTGGGCATCGCGCAAGCGATCGCCGGCGATCCGAAGCTTCTGATCGTCGACGAGCCTACCGCCGGGCTCGACCCGCAAGAGCGAATGCGTTTTTACCAGATTCTCGCCGAACTCGCCGAAGACCGCATCGTCCTGCTCTCGACGCACATCGTGGAAGACGTCGCGATTCTGTGCCCGCGTTTCGCGGTGATTCGCTCCGGCGAGCTTGTCGCGGAGATGTCGCCGAGCGAGGCCCGCGCCGCGATCGACGGCGCGGTCTACGAGGGCCGCGCGTCCGAGCAGGAACTCGCCGAGCTGCGCGAGCGGCACGAAGTCATCCAATCAATCCTTGTCGAGGGCCGCAATCGCGTCCGCCTCTACGTGCGGCGCGACCCGGCCCCGCCGTCGTTCCAGCGCGTCGA
>Ga0114931_10010618_pt1 | contig 10958 bp, 12 predicted proteins | sample 2SBtaG_FD_89579 | JGI IMG/M metagenome (GOLD analysis project Ga0114931, IMG submission 89579) | Deep subsurface microbial communities from Kolumbo volcano to uncover new lineages of life (NeLLi) - 2SBTROV14_V59a metaG | ecosystem: Environmental > Aquatic > Marine > Volcanic | place: Kolumbo...
CTCGCCGCAGCTTGCAGACGATGAGTATGCTGACCGCCCGGCAGGACGGCCCGATGACTGGACCGGATTTGTGCGTGGGACGGACGAACGTTTGGCTGGCCGGTCTTTCGGCGATGGAGAGTCAGGCGCCGCGGACCAAGAGGGTGGCCTTCGGCGCCAACCGGAACTCGCAGAAGAAGTCGAGAAGGCCGAGCTCAAGCCAGAGACGCCAGAATTTGGCGACAACGAGTCCGATTTTGACAATCCGGCGCCGTTAAACAGCAACGACCCCGCCAATCAACTTTCACCTTTGCGTCGAGCCGTGGCTATCAGCCGCGACGACGACCTCATGCCAACCTTGTGAGACGAGCCCAATGAAACCCCGCGTGTACGGATTTATCGATCATGATTTGGAGAAGCGGCTTAGGGCGGCGTCTCGGGACAAGGGCGTGTCGCGTTCGGCCATCATCGAAGCGGCGCTTCTCTCGTTTCTTTCGCCGGAGCACTCGGATTATCGGGAGGCCGCTATGGTGCGCCGGCTGGATCGGTTGGATCGCAAATATGGGAGGTTACACCGCGATCAAACCATCCTTGTCGAAACTCTGGCGCTCTTTGTCCGCCACTATTTATCGACCACGGCGCCGCTCCCGGAGAAGGAGCGGCGGGCGGCGCTCGCCATCGGCAAGGAACGCTTTTCCCAGTTCATCGAGCAGTTGGGCCGTGACCTGGCCAAAGACAATAGCTTGATCCGCGACGTGCTCGAACAAACCCAGCCATCAGCGAACGACTTTTTCCAATTCAGTGAAGAAGCGGCAAACGACAACCAGCCGCCGGAGGGAGCCGCGTCATGACGAGGATAGAGAGTCGTACAACGCTTCGCCGTCAGCGCACGATGCTTCGGACCGCGATGGGACCGGCGATCCAGGCAGCGTTGGAAGACGCCTCGGTGATCGAGATCATGCTGAATCCCAACGGATGTTTGTGGCTGGACCGCCATGGTCAAGGCCGGGTGGATACGGGCGAGACCATGAACGCCGCCGACTCCGAGCGGATCATTCGTCTGGTTGCAAGCCATGTCCGGGTCGAATGCGACGCCAAAAACCCGGTTGTCAGTGCGGAGCTGCCGGAGACCGGCGAGCGCTTTGAAGGTCTGCTACCGCCTGTCTCTACCGCACCCTGTTTCGCCATTCGCAAACCGGCCGGGGTTATCTACCGGCTCGAAGATTATGTTGTCGATCGCATTATGACGCCCGCCCAGGCCGATGTGCTCCATCGAGCCGTCAAGGAGCGCCGCAACATTCTCGTTATCGGCGGCACCAGTTCCGGCAAGACCACACTGACCAATGCGCTTTTGGCCGATATGGCCGAGCATGGCGACCGGGTGGTCATTATCGAAGATACACGGGAGTTGCAGTGCGCGACCCCCGATCTGGTGGCGCTCAGGACCAAGCCCGGCGTGGTCTCGCTTGCGGACTTGGTACGCAGCACGCTCCGCTTGCGGCCGGATCGGATCGTGGTCGGTGAAGTAAGAGGCGCGGAAGCCCTCGACATGCTGAAGGCTTGGAACACCGGCCACCCCGGCGGCATAACCACGCTACATGCCAACTCCGCCCGCGCCGGGCTCTATCGGCTCGAACAGCTTATCCAGGAATCGGTTGTCACCGTGCCGCGCGCGCTGATCGCCGAGGCTATTGACCTGCTTGTCTTCATCCGGGGGCGGGGTGACGCCCGCCACATCGAGACCATCGCCGAAGTCGCAGGGTTGTCCGACGGCGACTACAAGCTTGCCGTCCCCGAAGGTCTGCCCATCCGTCTCTCAGAAAGGAACCAATATGCGTAAATATCTCCCCGCATTACTTGCCGTCGCCGTCGCCTTTGGATGGACGAGCTTTGCCCACGCGGCGGGTTCTTCCATGCCGTGGGAAGCGCCCTTGCAGGCGATCCTTCAATCCATTGAAGGACCGGTCGCCCGGATCGTTGCGGTCATCATTATCACACTGACGGGCTTGACCCTCGCTTTCGGCGATTCCTCCGGGGGGTTCCGGCGTTTGGTGCAGATCGTCTTCGGCCTTTCCATCGCCTTTGCCGCGACGAGCTTCTTCCTGTCCTTCTTCTCCTTCGGTGGCGGAGCGGTCATCGCATGACCGGGGCAATTGAAGGATATGAGGTGCCGTTGCACCGCTCCCTGACGGAGCCAATCCTGCTTGGCGGAGCGCCGCGCATGGTCGCGATCATCAACGGCACCTTGGCGGCCGCTCTTGGTGTGGGGCTTCAACTCTGGATCGCCGGGCTTGCGGTCTGGGTGATCGGCCACACGACGGCGGTCTACGCCGCCAAGAAAGACCCGCAGTTTATGGAAGTCCTGTCCCGTCACGTTAAGCAGCGGGGATACCTCTCATGTTGAAGCTCATATCATGTTGAATTTGGTCGAATACCGGAAACGCCCTGCGGGACTAGCAGACTATCTCCCCTGGGCGGCGCTCATAGCCCCCGGCGTCGTCCTCAACAAGGATGGCAGCTTTCAGCGGACGGCGCGCTTTCGCGGGCCCGACCTTGAAAGCTCGACCCAGGCGGAGCTAGTCGGCGCCTGCGCCCGGCTCAACAATGTGCTGCGCCGCTTTGGCTCGGGCTGGGCGCTCTTTTTCGAGGCCGAGCGTTTTGAGGCCCATGATTATCCGCACTCGGACTGGCCCGACCCGGTGTCCCGCCTCGTGGACGAAGAACGTCGCGCCATGTTCGTGGAGCAGAGTGAGCATTTTGAAAGCGCCTATTACGTCACCTTCGTCCAGTTGCCACCGGCCGAGCGGGTGAACCGCGCTGAACGCGCTTTGCTGGAGACGCCGGAGGGGAAACGCGGCCTCGACTACCACGATTATCTCGACAATTTCATCTCACAGACCGATCGCGCGCTGGATCTTCTCAGGGCTATCATGCCCGAGGTCGCCGCTCTCAATGACGACGAAACGCTCACCTTTCTTCACAGAGCCATTTCGACCAAACGGCACTCAGTCAAGACGCCCGATATTCCCGCTTATCTCGATAGCGTCCTGATCGACAGCCCCTTGACCGGTGGACTGGAGCCGAAGTTGGGGGAGATACATTTGCGCACCCTGACAGTGATGGGTTTTCCCAACACGACAACGCCGGGCTTGCTTGATGACCTCAATCATCTCGGCCTTGAATACCGGTGGGTAGCGCGTTTCCTGCCATTAGACAAAACAGCGGCCAACAGGGAACTCGTCAAATACCGCCGCCAATGGTTCGCCAAGCGCAAGAGCATCACGGCCATCGTCCGCGAAGTGATGATGAACCAGGAAACGCCGTTGGTCGATTCCGACGCGGACAATAAGGCGTTGGACGCCGATGCGGCGTTGCAAGAGCTTGGCGCGGATTATGTGTCCTACGGATATTTTACCGCGACCGTAACGGTGTGGGATCGGGACCGCGCGGCGGTGGACGAGAAAGTCCGCGCCGTCGAGCGGGTTATCAATGGGCGCGGCTTCGTCACCATCCTTGAGACCCTGAACGCGGTGGATGCCTGGCTCGGCTCCTTGCCCGGCCATTGTTATGCGAACCTTCGCCAGCCGTTAACCCATACCGTCAACCTCACCCACATGATCCCCTTGAGCGCCGTATGGGCGGGGCCGGAACGCAACCAACATCTGGACGGCCCGCCACTACTTATGGCGAAGACCAATGGCAATACGCCGTTCCGGCTGGTCACACATATCGGCGATGTTGGGCACCAGTTGATCGTCGGCCCGACGGGCGCGGGCAAATCCGTTCTCCTGTCCCTCATGGCGTTGCAATTTCGCCGCTATCCCGACTCCCAAATTTACATTTTCGACAAAGGCGGCTCCGCGCGTGCGGCGAACGCCGGCCTGGGCGGGGACTTCTATCACTTGGGGGAAGATGCAGAGCTTGCCTTCCAGCCGCTTGCCGCCATCGACGACGATCACGGGAAGAGCTGGGCGACCGAATGGATCGCCGGGCTTCTCGCCCATGAGAATGTAACGGTAACGCCCGAGGTCAAGGAAGCTGTCTGGTCCGCCCTGATAAGTCTGAGTACCGCGCCGCTTCAAGAGCGCACCCTGACTGGGCTATCTGTCCTCCTACAGAGCAACACCCTCAAACAAGCGCTGCTGCCCTACACGCTGGACGGTCCCTTTGGACGATTGCTGGATGCCGATAAAGACCGGCTGGAAGTCGGCTCGGTCCAGTGCTTCGAGATGGAAGCGTTGATGCACGAGGAAGGCGTAGTGCTTCCCGTGCTGACATACCTCTTTCATCGGCTCGAAGAACGCTTCAACGGCCGACCCACGCTCCTTATCCTCGACGAAGCTTGGGTGTTCCTTGATAACCCCGCCTTCGCCGCGCGTATCCGTGAATGGCTGAAAGTGCTTCGTAAGCGGAACGTAGCGGTAATCTTCGCTACGCAATCCCTCAGCGATATCGCCAGCAGCATCATCGCTCCAGCGATCATCGAGTCCTGTCCATCCCGAATATTCCTGCCAAACGACCGGGCGGTCGAGCCTCAGGCCAAGGCGGTTTACGAGCAGTTCGGATTGAACGAACGTCAAATCGAGATCATCGCCCGCGCCACACCGAAGCGCGATTACTACTACCAGTCGCGTCAGGGTAATCGGCTCTTTGAACTCGGTCTTGGCCCTGTTGCGCTGGCCTTCTGCGGGGCTTCTTCCAAGCAAGATCAAGCGCTCATCTCGCGCATCTTAGCGGAACACGGGCGAGAGGGATTCGCAGCCAACTATCTCAAGGAAAGGAACCTGAAATGGGCCGCAGATTTGATCGAATAGCTTACCCGCTCGCGGGGCTTGGGTTCCTGTTGACCTTCACTGCGGGCGTTTCCCCATCGCCGGCAGGAACTGCGCCTTGGCCCCATTGTTCCGGCGGTGGCCGAGGGGACTGCGAAGTCCAGTATCTAAATGTCTGGACCAGCCAGGGCGATGCCTCGCTGACCATAGACCAATCTTGCCGGGCGCCTTGGAGCCATTCATGGAAACAGGCTGACGCCCACCAGACCATTCTTCAATGGCTCAATGCCCAGGCGGCGTCCGCGTCGGGTGGCGTCTGCATTCCTCTCACGAGTCAAGTCACGGAGATCCGGGTTTCGTCCGCTGGTGGCCACTGTGGTTACGAGGGAAGCGACGCCAACACACCCGGCGCGGGTGGCGTCCTGCGCCGTGGCGGTCCGGGATCGCTCTCGTTGACCGGTTGCCACGCCGGATACGGAGAAACCAGGTTCGGGGGTGTGGCGCTTCGCTTTGCCGATGGGTACGGCTTCGGCGATTCCTACGCCAGAGGGTATTTCTACGGTGTCTATGACGGCTTCGGCAGCCGTGCGGTTGGTCCAACCGCCGCCTCCGTCTGGCGCATCAGCGAATACAACACCTTCCACTATGTCATCGAAATCCTGGCTGGCGGTAATGCCGATTGGCGCCAACCATTCCCAGAGGAGGCTCGATAGCCATGACCATGAAAAAGCATTTCCGAAACGCTCTAGCCGGGATCATGACGCTCGCGATCGTCACGTCTCCACTAACGCCGGCGCATGCCATCGCTGTATTTGATGGCGCCAACTTCGGCCAGAACCTTCTGACTGCCGTTCGCACGCTGACCATCATCAACAACCAAATCCGCAGCCTACAGAACGAAGTCACCATGCTTCAGAACATGGCGAAAAATTTGCAGAACCTCAATTACACGGCGTTGCCGCAACTCAATCAAGCCGTCAATCAGATCAACCTCTTGATGAGCCAGGCCCAGGGAATTGCCTTCGACGTGGCCGCGACCGACGCGGAATTCGCCGCGCGGTTCCCCAAGCTATATGCCGACACGGTGAATAACGACCAGCTTGTCAAGGATGCCCGCCGCCGTTGGGAACATTCGCTTGAGGGCTACCGGAACACCATGCGCATTCAGGCGCATGTAAGTCAGACGATTTCCGCAGACCAAAGCTTGATGACGACCCTTGTGAGCAGGTCGCAATCAGCGGTCGGAGCATTGCAGGCACAGCAGGCGACCAACCAGCTTATTGCGCTTGGCGTCGAACAGACATCCAAGACCCAACAACTCATGGCGGCTCAATACCGTGCCGAGGCGGTTGAACAGGCGCGGCAGGTTGCGGCCGAAGAACAGGCGCGTGCGCGATTTAAACGCTTCGCCGGAGACGGCAAAGCTTACACACCTTTGCCCTGAGCGGATTCAAACTGAGCGAAAAGTGCGATGAACGACATCAATGTCCTAGACAAGTTCACCAAGACCTTCATCCAGTATATCGATAGTGGGTTTGGGTTGCTCGGTGGCGAGGTCGGCTTTCTTGTCTCGATACTGATTGCCATCGACATCACGCTCGCGGGCCTTTTCTGGGCGCTGTCCGGTGAACACGATGTCATCGCCAAATTCATTCGCAAAGTGCTCTACGTCGGCTTTTTCGCGCTTATCCTCAATAACTTCCAAGTGCTCGCGGATATTATTTTCCAGTCGTTTGCTGGCCTTGGCCTTGAGGCGAGTCAGAATAATATCACACCCGCCCAGCTTCTGAATCCTGGCTTCATTGCCGGCAAGGGATTTGAAGCGGCCCATCCGCTCATTGTTGAGGCCGAAAAACTTGTCGGCTTCACAAGTTTCTTCTCGAACTTTCCTACTATCGCCGTACTGATATTCGCATGGTTTGTCGTCATTCTCGCCTTCTTCATTCTCGCGGTCCAACTCTTCATCACCATCATCGAGTTCAAGCTAACGACACTCGCGGGCTTCGTGCTCGTGCCCTTCGCCTTGTGGAACAAGACTGCGTTTCTGGCCGAACGCGTTCTAGGCAACGTGATTTCCTCCGGCATCAAATTGATGGTTTTGGCCATCATCATTGGGATTGGCTCGACGATCTTTGACGATTTTGTCACCGCGTTTCAGGGACAAGAGATCGATATCGAGAACGCCATGACTCTGGTTCTGGCGTCCATTGCTTTGTTCGGGCTTGGAATATTCGGACCCGGTATCGCCGCCGGCTTGGTGACCGGCGCCCCTCAGCTTGGAGCGGGCGCCGCGGTTGGCACGGTTGGCGCCGTCGCGGCTGGGTCGATGTTGGCGGGCGGTGCGGCGGCGGGTGCGGCAAGAGCCGGCGGATCGGTTCTTTCTTCCGGCGTGAAAGCGGCAGCTTCCGTCGCCAGCGGCGCCGGCGCCGCCTACGGGCTGGCGCGCGCCGCCTCGGGCGCTGCAGGCGTTGCAGGTGTTGCCGCCGGTGCAGCAGGCGTGGCGCGGGCGGGAGCCGGAGCGGCAGGTCAAGGAGCCCGCAATCTTGGGCGTCGCGCCACTGGTGGCATACGAGACGCGGCGCAAAGAGGACGCGAGGCGGCTTGGTCCGCGACAGGTGGCGCAAGCTCAGCGTCCGGCGACGCATCCGGTCCCGGTTCCGCGAGTGGCGGTAGCGCCGCACCCCAATGGGCCAACAAACTCAGATCAGAGCAACGAATGCGGACTCGCGCCCACATGACCAGCCAGGCGGTCAAGGAAGGCGATCGTCCGGGACCGGGCGCAAACCCCAGCTTAAACGACAGGGACGAATGAGATGTTCAAACGCGCAACGCAGAAGTACGGAATCGCAGACGCGCCTGTGACCCCTTATCAAAAGGCGGCCCAGGTGTGGGACGAGCGTATCGGCTCAGCGCGGGTCCAAGCCCGTAACTGGCGGTTCATGGCTTTCGCCGCACTCGCTCTATCGGTCGGGCTCGCCGGAGGCGTGATTTGGCAGGGTGCGCAAAGCCGGATCACTCCCTACGTCATCGAGGTCGATAAACTGGGTTCGGTACAGACGGTTGGACCGGCTGTACAAGACTATGAACCGGCAGACTCGCAAATCGCCTTTCACCTTGCGGCCTTTGTCAAAAACGTTCGCTCGATTTCCACCGACCCCGTTGTCGTCCGCGAGAACTGGTTGCGCGCCTATGACTACGCTACGGACCGTGCCGCCAATACGCTGAACGACTATGCCCGCGAAAACGATCCCTTCGCCAGTATCGGTGAAAAGTCCGTGTCGGTCGAAATTACCAGCGTCGTTCGAGCTTCCGACAACTCGTTCCAAGTGAAGTGGACGGAAACCTCCTTCATCAATGGCGCGGTGGCGAGTACGGAGCGTTACACGGGGATATTAGGCGTGGTTCTCCAACGCCCGCGCAACGTCGAAACCTTGCGCAAGAACCCGCTCGGCATCTACGTCCATGCACTTGATTGGGCGCGCGAACTCACACCCGGAGGAAAAACATGAAGACGATCAGCATTCTATTAGCGGCTTTGGCGCTATCCGCTTGCGCGGTCAAGAATCCGCCGCCCACCATTACTTACGATACGGACGATTTTGTAACGGCCGCAGTCGCCAAGACCCCTCTGCCCGTTGAGATCGTAGAAGTGCCGCTGCCCCTGCCGTTGCCCGGACAGCTCAAGCCGATCCGGTCAAGTCAGCCCAGGGACAAAGATGATGGTCTCTTGCCGGAAGACCGGGTTGTCGCCGCCAACGAGGCGGCCAGGTTTGAGCCGAAGGCCGGCCAGTATATCAACGCCGTCCAGGTCTATCCCTTCACCGAAGGAGCGCTATATCAGCTTTACGCAGCGCCCGAACAAGTGACCGACATCGCCCTTCAAAGATCTGAGAAACTTATCTCGGTGTCCGCCGGCGATACGGTGCGCTGGATTTTGGGGGATACTACGAGCGGCGATGGCGAGAGCACACAGGTTCATATCCTAGTCAAACCCATCGCCGCCGACCTCAAAACCAACCTCGTTATCACCACTGACCGGCGAACCTATCATCTCGACCTGCAAAGCACCGACGATACGTATATGGCGGCGCTGTCGTGGACCTATCCCCGTGACGAACTGATCGCTATCCGTCACCGGAACAAACTCGCCTTGGAAGAAGATGCGAGAACCGTCGATCAAGGCTTGGACCTCCAAAACCTGCGTTTTCGCTATGCGATTAGCGGCGACGAGCCGCCTTGGCGTCCGGTTCGCGCCTTCGACGATGGGAGCAAGGTCTATATCCAGTTCCCGAGACGGCTGGACCAGGGTGAGGCGCCGCCGCTCTTTGTCGTAGGCCCCAAGGGCGACTCCCAACTCGTCAATTACCGGGTGCGCAGCGTCTACTACATCGTTGACCGGCTCTTTGCCGCCGCAGAATTGCGGCTAGGCGAAGATCCGCAAGCCGTCGTACGTGTCTCCCGCACGGATGGGCGCGAGACCGGTTCATGAGCGATCAATCCTCACCTTTTGGCCCGGAAACGCCGCCTCCGAGCGATCCTGGTCCCAAATCTGCGCCCGAGGACCTGACGCTCCGTGCCCGGCCCCAATCGGTAACGCGCCTTAATCGGAAAGTCCTGTTGGCTATTGCGATTGCCGCTTCATTCGCAATATTCGGCGCCACTATGTTCGCCCTCGATCCCCCGAGGTTTGGCGGGAGAGACGACGGTGGTGAGCTGTACAATGTGGACAACAAGGCGATCGCCGAGGGATTGGACGGGCTACCGCGCAGCTACAAAGACATCCCGCCAAAGCTTGGCGCACCGTTACCCGGCGATCTAGGCGGCACGATCCTTGAAACCGAACGGGATTTGGGCATCGCTCAACTACCGCCAGGCAATACCGGGTTCCAACCCGACCCTTATGAGGATGCGTTGCGCGCCGAGCGCTTACGGCTCAAGCGCAAAGAAGAGCAGGCGAGAGAGTCTCAAGTCTTCTTTCAAGTCGCCGCCCGCCCGCCGGGGACATCGTTGAACCTGTCTCCGCAAGCGCAATTGGCCGGAGATCAATTCAGTCCGGCAACGCCGGAATCCTCCGAGCGTTCTTCGCTCGGCCTTGACCGGGCCAACGACCAGAATTTGCAAGGCCGTAAGCTGGGATTTTTGAACCAGAAATCCGATCCGAATATCTATAGCGCACACGCCCTGCAAGACCCGGCCTCGCCCTATCAGGTCATGGCGGGAACGATCCTTAGCGCCAGCCTTATTACGGGCATCAATTCAGATTTACCGGGCCAGGTCATCGCTCAGGTCACGGAGAACGTCTATGACACGGTAACAGGGCGGTATCTCCTGATCCCCCAGGGTGCGCGGCTTCTCGGCAAGTATGACAGCGTAATTGCCTTCGGCCAGGAGCGGGCGCTTGTCGTCTGGAACCGCATCATCAACCCGGACGGCTCGTCGATTGTGATCGACAATCTGTCCGCCACGGACACGGCTGGTTATGCCGGCCTCGAAGACGAGGTGGACTTTCACACTTGGCAACTCATCAAGGGCATCGTGCTTTCGACCCTACTGGGCGTCGGGACCGAGCTGACATTTTCCGACAACGAAAGCGATCTCGTGACGGCATTCCGCGAGTCCGCGCAAGGTTCTGCCAATCAGGCCGGACAGCGGATCACCGAACGCAACCTCAACATTCAACCGACAATCACCATACGGCCCGGTTGGCCGCTTAGGGTGATCGTCAACAAGGACATCATTCTACGGCCCTATCGTGGGTGAGGAGCGATCATGACAAATCTCAAACTCGGAAAACTACCAGACCGGACGCCCGCGAAGATCACCATCATCGTCAGCCCGGACTTGAATCAAGCGTTGCAAGACTACGCGGAAATTTACCGGGCGGTACACGGACAGAAGGAGAGCGTGGCGGAGCTGATTCCGTTCATGCTGGATCGGTTCATCGAGAACGATACCGGCTTCAAAAAGGCTCGCAGAGAACTTCGGGCGCGTGAGCGCGGCGCTTCCGGAGAATAAGCAACCTATCAACCCCAAAACGAAAGGATCACGCATCATGGCTACTATCGGAACATTCACGAAAACCAAGGAGGGCGGTTATGTCGGTACGATCCGGACACTGACCGTCAATGTGAAGACAAAGCTCGTTCCCAACGATAACCGGGAAAATGATAAGGCACCTACATTCCGGGTCTTTGCCGGATCGGCGGA
>Ga0114931_10010619_pt1 | contig 10958 bp, 10 predicted proteins | sample 2SBtaG_FD_89579 | JGI IMG/M metagenome (GOLD analysis project Ga0114931, IMG submission 89579) | Deep subsurface microbial communities from Kolumbo volcano to uncover new lineages of life (NeLLi) - 2SBTROV14_V59a metaG | ecosystem: Environmental > Aquatic > Marine > Volcanic | place: Kolumbo...
GGGAAAGCAAGCTGTGCTTCATGGGCCATGCGCTGATGGAGAACCGGAACGGCTTGGCGGTCGGCGGCGGCGTAACCATCGCCTCGGGCACGGCGGAACGCGCCGGTGCGCTCGACCTGATTGACCGGTGTTGCCCGGTGGCGGGCAAGGGCGGCCGGCGCCGGACGACGCCCGGTCCAGAGAAACACCCTCTATGAGGGCCGTATCCGGTTTTCCCTGTAACTGGTTTACCCTTGAATGGCCGTCACAATAAAGCGGATCTGGCGATCCATCTTCCGTTTCATCTGTTTGTAGTCGGCATCGTCCTGGGTGATATATTCGATAAAATGCTGGTTGAAGATATAGAAAATAATCGTCGCCGCGTCGGTGACGTCAATAGACGACCGGACAATCTTTTGTTCTTGATAGGCTGATATAATATCTTTGAATTGTCGCTTTACCCTCGTTTCCGCATCGGTTGCGAGTTCATCCAGCACCGGTTCGGCCGACAGGCCAGGGCCGATGGCCGCCAATAAAACATCCTTTTTTTCCCAGTCCTTCAAGAACCGCCAGTAAACATCGACCAGCGAGAGTATGCCCGAGACCGGATCTTCCGGCGGCTTTGAGAGAATCCCGGTGCCTTGTTGGTGCAGGGCGTCAAAATCCGGTCGCAGGATGTCGGCAAGCAGCCGCCCTTTACTGCCAAAGTAGTTGTAGACGGTGGCGATGCCGACCTCCGCCAGTTCCGCAATCGCTTCCATGCTGGTTGCGCCATAACCCTGCCGGAAAAATAATGTCCTGCCGGCCTCGATGATGCGGGCGCGCCGGCGGGCCTTCTGGCGGTGCCTCAAACTCGATTCAGCCATTTTGTCACTGGCCGCCTGGCGCAAAGGTCTAGGCATAACGAATATCGCCCTTTTTCGCGTCGCCGCCGGCGAGAATTTTCTCGGTGACCTCTCTTAAGTCGGCAAGCAGTTGATCGGCCGCTTCGTCCGACAGCGCCGGGTCTATGGGAATGGTAAGGGCCTCGGGTTTGATCAGCCCAAGCACAAACCAGCCTTTCTCCATCAACCCCTGGTAAATCGCCGCCGTCGGCGCCTTGTCCGACTGAAAATGCAGCGGCATGACATCCACATCCCACATCCGCAGGCCCTCTATGCTGTTCACCCCGGCGGTGAATTTCTCCTTGAGATCCAGCAGCCGCTGGGTAAGGCGCAAAAAACCCTCTTGGCCAAGATAGTTAAGGACCGCCCAGGCGGCGAAAATCGGCCCGGCGGAACGCGACTCGGAAAAGCCGGCCATCTTGTAGGGGCCAAGGAACGGGTCATCAATGGCGACATAATGATACTCCTGCAATTGGGCATCGCGCCAGAAAATGGTCGAGGCCGGCTTCTGGCAGTAGCCGAATTTGTGCAGGTCGGCGGAAATCGACATGACGCCGGGCACCCGGAAATCCCAGGGTGTCAGTTTGTGCCCGAGCTTTTCCAGGAAAGGCGAAATATAGCCGCCGATACAGCCATCGACATGCATCCACAGGCCGGCATCCGCCGCCACGGCGGCGATTTCGGGGATCGGGTCGATATTGGCGTAATGCCAGGATGGCGCCGAGGCGGCGACCATCACCGTATTATCGTTGATCGCGGCGGCAATATTGGCCGCCACGCCCCGGCCGTTCTCGTCCAGATCGGTGGTGATGACCTCCATGTCGAGATAGCGGGCGCCTTTCTGGAACGACGGATGGATGGTGAAGGGGGCGACGATATTGGGCTTTTTCACATCAGGTTTGTTTGCCCGGGCCCATTGTCTGGCCGCATGCATGGCGGAAAAATTGCTCTCGGTGCCGCCACTGGTAAAATTGCCGGTTGAGGTCTCGCGCGGGTGCAGCAGGCTTACCCCCATGGCGATGACTTCCTGCTCGATGGTCTTCATGTAGGGGAGGTAGAGCGAGAAAAAGCCATTGTCGGACATGAACTTCTCAAAGGCATATTTGCCCACCTCCTGGACATCCTTGGGGCCGCGAAAGGCCCGGGCGAAATGGGCGAATTGGCCCGGCATCTCCAGGGCGCCCAAATGCTCTTTGATGGCCTCAAACGACATGCTGGTTTGCGGCAAGGGCTTGATGATTTTTTCGTCCGTCGGTTCCATGGCTGTCTTCCTTCGTCTGATCCGGTAAAAATAGTATAATAAATTTATAGATATACAGTCAATCCTATAATTTTATATTGGGCCTTAGGCTCAAGACACATTGATTGATCCAGAAGATGACGACGGCTGCGATCTGGATGGCTGACAGGAAGGCATGGGGGCAGCGGTCGAACCGCGTTTGCGCAAAACACAGATAATTTTTTCGTTGTCGATGATCGGGGAATTCAGGGAACCAATTATGACTTCGTGCTGATCAAAAAGGGCGGCAAGGCTCCGCCAGGCGTCGCCCGGCGGAACATCATAATTTCCCCGCCCACCCGGGGGATCGCGCTCGTCCGGATATTCATTGACGACGATGCTCATATCCCCGTTCTGGAGAAGATCAGAAAACAGGGACGCTGCACCGCTCTTGCCGCCACGGGTTGAAAAAAGATCGGGCTCAGGCGAGGCTGCCCGTGTTGCCAGGCCAGCCGCGGCAATCATGGGATCTGGAAGAAACGGTGCACCTTGTCCCTGCCGCCTGTTGCCCGGCGGGCCAAGAATGTAATCACAGGCACAATTCTCAAGCATATCCATGACTTGCGGCGCGCCGTAATGCCCGTCACCGCGCATGGTGATGGCAATGCGGGGCCCGTTTGCCCGGATGCGGGCGGATGACATGGCGCAGGATCATGGCCGCTGTTGGTGGACTAGGGCTCGTTCAGGCAGCCTCCATTGCAAAACCCGACAAAGCCGTTCTGCCCTCCGGCCCCTTCAGCCGCTTGGCGTCCGAGACGGCCATACCGCCATATTTAGAGCCCCATTTGCAGACCGTCGCATCGCAGACACCGTGGTGGCGGCAAACATCCGCCATCTCAATATTTCGTGATTTTCCTAAATAAATAGGAATTTTTCGTTCTCCCTCCCAGGAGGAAGTCATTTCGCAAAACCCTTTTAGGGGAAATATACAGGCTATAACAATGACCTAGGCTTTTATCTGCGCCGTTCGGGCATTTTGGCACGTGGCTTGCGTTTATATCTTTCAAACAGGGCGGCACAAAAAATAAAACAACGTCGGGTTAACACCAGGTCGCAACCTTTCAGGAAGGTGAAGTATGGGTCTCGAGCAGGAAATCAAGGAGAAGTGTCTGGCGATGGGGGCGCGGGCCGTTGGCATCGCTTCCGTTGAAGACATCAACTAATTCGCGCCCAGGGGACATAGACCCAACGATCTTCTCAAGCGGGCCAAGAGTGTGATCATCGTGGCGGGTGGGGAGCCATCCGCCGGAGCCTGGCGAGCGGGAACCCACAGGACGATGGCCAGCATCGGCTACAATCGTGGCCCCATGGCATCAGCAGCGCGCAACTTGTCCGTTTTCATGGAAGATCACTATCGCCACTTCACTATTCCGATTCCTTCGGGGAACAAGACCGGACACCAACCCTATATCAGTCTGAAGCTGTGCGCGGAAATGGCCGGTCTCGGCACACGCTGCATGGCCGGCGGCATTATCCTGAATGCGGAATTCGGCCTGCTCTATTTCAATGGCGTCATTACAACCATGGAGTTGGAAGCGGACGGCCCGCTGGATGAGCCTGTGTGTCCAGCGCCGTCGTGCGTGGACATTTGGGAGAAAAAGAAGACCCTTCCCTGCATTCTTTCCTGTACTGATTGCCTTAGCGGCGAACTGATGGACGGCAAGATCCATTCCATGACCTATCGGCAGGATCGATGCTATACCCGCGCTCAATCGAACTCCCAAGACAGTTTACAGAAAATGCTTTTTGAAGCCGTCAGTGAGCCGGACCCCGAGCGGAGAAAAGCGATACTGTTCGGTAGCCATTTCGTCCGAACAGCCCGCTCGGTGGCCTATTCGAGCGAGGTCTCGGCCCAGTGTTTCAACTGTATGAAACGTTGCCCCTACGTACTGCAACGGAATAAGGATATGCGCTAGCACCGGAGGGCCAAGAAGGTGAGCAAATACGTAATCATGGAACTTTACGAACGATATAAAAAGCAGGTATGGGACCTATCCCTGGCGGTTCAGACCATAGGATCTGACCAGAATAATTTGTGCCTCACCGATGCCGAGATCGGCGAGCGACTGGGGCTGGAGACCGAGGTGGTCACCGAAATCCGCTGCATCTCGGAGAACGAATTAATCCCCATGCAGGGTTATTTTGATGCCGAGGAAAGAAAGGAGTTGCGCTTTAACAGCATAAAAAAGCAGCCGTAATACCGGTTTAAAAACAAGACGACCAGAAAGACTCTGCTGTAACCGCAAGAATTCAAAACGGGCGCAAAGGGCTGGTGTTTCACCAACAGGAAGAGACAGATATGACCAATCAGATCAAATTCCACATGCCGCGGGAAGTGGAGACCATCCCGGGCACAGAGGGCTGGGAGCGCATGTACCCGGACTACTACCAATTTGTCACCGACGACCCCGAGCGCCAAAAACACGAAGAAGAAGCCCTGTGGTTTTTTAACGGGCTCAATTTCCCAGAGGCCATGTATCCCTTCGATATGATTTGGCCCGAGTGTTGTCACCTGGGGCTGTCCCAATATAACACCCGGTTTTTTTCCATCCCCACCGCCTATGGTCTCGATCAACGGGTTCTCAACGGCTACATCTATTTTTCGCCGGTTCCCATTGAGGATCCGGAAGTGATTCAGGCTCGGGTGCCTGATTTCATGGCGCGCGCCGGACATTACTACGCCAACTGGAAGGAGATGGAGGGCAAGTGGGAAGTGAAGATGAAGGCCCTCATCGACGAACTGGACGAGTTGAAGATTGAGCCGTTGCAGGGGCTTGAGGATATGGACGTGATTACGGGCGGTATCGGAGAGTCCCGCGGTTATAAGCTGCTCAGAACCTATGACAATCTGATCGACCTTGGCGTCCGTTGCTGGCAGTACCACTTCGAACATCTCAATCTGGGCTATGCGGCCTATGTGACCTTCATGGACTTCTGCAAGAAGGTGTTCCCCGACATCCCCCTACAACGGGTTTCGCAAATGGTCGGCGGCATTGATGTCATTATGTATCGGCCCGATGAGGAGTTGAAAAAACTGGCCAAAAGTGCAGTGAGTCTCCAGATCACCGAAAAACTGCTGGCCTGCAAGACATTTGACCAGGTCCCGGTCGCTTTGAGGGGTGACAAGCAAGGGGAGCGGTGGCTGGCGCAATTCGAAGAGGCGCGGTATCCGTGGTTCTATATTTCAACCGGCACTGGAATGTATCATCATCATAAATCCTGGAACGACGACCTAAACGTCCCGTTCAACGGCATCGTCAGCTATATACAGGCTCTGCTTAAGGGGGGAGCCATTGATCGTCCTACCGGGAAAATTAAATCCGAGCGGGATGCTATTATTGCTGAATACCGCAGTCTGATTGGCGACGATAAAACCAGGGCTACGTTCGACCAGTTGCTGAATACGGTCTGGCTTGTATTTCCCTATGTCGAAAATCACCTGTTCTATGTGGAACATTGGTTCCACTCGGTGTTCTGGAACAAGGTGCGCGAGGTGGCGAAAATCATGAAAGAATTTGGCGTCATCGAGGACACGGAGGATATTTGGTATCTCAAACGCGGTGAAATAAAGGAGCACCTTTGGGATATCGTTACCGCCTGGGCGACGGTTGTTAGACCGCGCGGATGCAAGACTGTCCCGGCGGAAGTTAAATGGCGCAAAGGGGTCTTGCAGAAGTTCCGCGAGTGGAGCCCACCGCCGGCGCTCGGCACCCTTCCTGAGAAAATTCATGAGCCGTTTTCCATTGTGCTGTGGGGGTAACCAACGACGCGTTGGAATCATGGTCGAAACTGCAAAACAGTGACGAGACCGTTTCCGCGTTTAGCGGTTACGCCGCAAGTCCTGGTTTGGTCGAGGGGCCGGCGCGGATTTGCCTTGACAGCGACGAGATTGGCAAACTGCAAGAGGGTGAAATCCTGGTGGCGCCCACCACCTCACCTTCATGGGCTCCGGCCTTTAACAAGATAGTTGCCTGCGTTACCGATGTTGGCGGGGTTATGTGCCATGCGGCCATTGTTTGCCGTGAATACGGCGTGCCCGCCGTGGTCGGCACCGGACACGGGACGAAAGTCATCACCACCGGCCAGATGTTGCGCGTTAATGGGGCGACCGGGGAAATTCAGATCCTCCAATAATTTTCCTGAAAACCCTTGAACAAGGGGACTCACGGGGCTCAACGCTCAAGGCGTCGGGCCCTTTTTTTGTCAGAGTTCCAAACGAGCGCCAAGCTCTGCCGCTGCCGCCTCGGGGGCGCTGATATCAAACCAATAGCTTGACATTCCGACGGCCTCGGCCCCAGAACAATTGACGTGCATGTCGTCAATGAAAATACAGTCATCGGGCCGAACGTCGAGCTTTTCGAGACAAGCCAAATAAGGCTCGGGCGATGATTTCGGAACGACTACATTTTTGACGTCAACCACGCCGTCAAAAAGATGTATGTGGGGCCAGGTCTCCCACCAACGCTCACCCAGCCAAACAGTGGCGTCGTTCGTCAGCAGCATTTGACGTAGTCCCGCATTCCTGATCTTTTCAACAAGCTTCCAGGTTTCCGCACGCAATGGCGGCGGCGCCAATTCAACGTCTTCATAAGGAAGGTAATCGATGCCTTGTCGCGAGAACTCTTTGACCAGCCGTTTTACATACTCGGGTTCCTTTATTTCCCCGCGGTCCAGGGCCAAATAATGAGGATCGGGGATCAGCCCTGTTGGACCCAACGGAAGTTTATCCAATGGCCAACCCTTGATAGCTCCCTTCTCCACGAGCACCTCGGTGAAAAAACGGTAAAGAATTCCCCCCATATCCCATATCACGGCTGAGGGCCTATTGTTTTGTTGCTTCAATGCGTTTCTTTCCTGACTGATTTACTGTTTTGACAATTGATTTCTCGTGATACCCAGTTTTTTCATGCGTGCTTCAAGGGTCGTCGGCTTCAGGCCCAATAGTTTAGCCGCCCCGTTAGGACCGCTGACCCGCCATGAAGTTCTTTCGAGAGCCTTTAATATATGAGCGGATTCATGCTCCCGAAGGGTCGTGATGGCTTTGCTCTCTTGCTTACAATCCCCCTGCAGGAACCAATCTCCAAGCTCCAATTGATTTCCCCCGCTGATGATCAGGGCGCGCTCAATAATGTTCTCCAGTTCTCGGATATTCCCCGGCCAGTGATAATCCATGAGGGCCTTCATGGCCTTTTGGGGAATTGAGTCGATCTTTTTCTTCAGGTTCGGGCTGTATTTATCGACAAAGTGTTCGATCAGCGCGGGGATGTCTTCTTTGCGGTTACGCAGGGCCGGCAATTGGATGGGAAAAACGTTTAACCGGTAATATAAATCCTCCCTGAATTCGCCTCGTCGTATCAAGTCCCGAAGATCCCGGTTGGTAGCGGCTACCGTGCGCACCTGTACCTTAAGTGTTTTCTCACTTCCAAGCCGCTCGAATTCTCCCTCCTGGAGAACCCGCAACAGACGGGCCTGCGATTCGATGGGAATGTCCCCGATCTCATCGAGAAAAATTGTTCCTTGATTGGCCAATTCGAACCGCCCCAGCTTGCGCGTGACGGCGCCGGTGAAAGCGCCTTTCTCGTAGCCAAACAATTCGCTCTCAATCAAGTTTGCTGGCAATGCGGCGCAATTGACAGTGACCATTGGGTGGTCACGGCGGTCACTGATATCGTGAATGGTACGAGCGATCAATTCCTTGCCGGTGCCGGTCTCCCCGAGAATCAACACGGTTGCGTCCGTGTTGGCGACTTGCTCAACCTGATTGAGCAATCTCCTGAAAGCCGGGCTCTGGCCTACAATATGGCGGGAATCGTGCTCGCTGCGAATTTCTCCTCGCAAGTAGTCATTTTCATTTTCCAACCGTTCCTTGAGCTGATTTACCTCGGCAAGAGCGTTTTGAAGCGACTGTTTGGTTAGTTTCAGTTCCGTAATATCGCGGGCCTCAGGGATCAGATACATGACCCGTTTTTTTTGATCGAACAAGGGGCTCAAAGAAAAATCAAAATGGTGCAACTTGTGATCAGCGCTTCGGTGGGTTGTTTCGAACCGTACAAACTTGCCCGATGCCGCTTCCTGGATCGCGGATTTCAACTTATTCTTAATACTCTCTGAGTGTCCCCACCACGGTGTTTCCCAAAAATATTTGCCGACAATGTCCGTTTCACGGACGCCAATCAAGGTAATCGCTGTTTCATTGGCCATCAACAGTCGGCCACAAGTGTCCAACAGCCCGGTAAGCTGGAAATGATGATTGAAAATCGCACGCAAAAGAGCCAGGTCAACTTGAATCTGTTTTGGGTCGTTCGAAACGATCATGATCGGCTATCCGTCGCATCGGGATCACTGGTGTCGAACCGATAGCTTAACATTCCGACGGCCTCGGCCTCCATAACAATTGACGGGCATATCGTCAATAAAACAGTGCCGTCGTTTGTCAGCAGCATTTGACGTAGTCCCGCATTCTTGACCTTTTCAACAAGATTCCAGGTTTCCGCGCGCAACGCCGGCGGCGCCAAGACGGTGGACGGGACGCAGACCAGCTTCCTCAATGACGGGGTCGAGGACTGAAGAGGGACCGTGCGCAACGATTTGCGCACGCAAGCCCGATGAAGGCCGATTGCATCGCCAGCGGCGCCCTGCTGCGCCGCTATGTCCATGGACCCGGCGTCGATGACTATCTGGTGATGTACACCGGAACCGGCACCAGCGCGAAGGCCTATTTCCACACCAACCGCCAAGGCAGCATCGTGGCGATGAGCGAAGCCAACGGCGCCGTCACCGAGCAGCACGCCTATGATTCCTATGGCAATTCCAACCGATCCCACCGGCGTCCCGTTCCGCTATACCGGCAGAAGGCTGGACGCCGAGGCCCAAATTAACAAGGAGGACAAAATGAAACCAGCCGCCTAAGATAAAACGACAGAAGCGGCAACTGTTAGGCGATTACTGTACTATACACAATATCAAAAAGAAGGTTTCTTCCCTGCCAATAGTTCTTTCCAGCTAAGATGCACCATATGACCCGGGATATTAGCTCCTTCACCTAAAACAGCGCCTGTGATGTATTTGAAGCCGGATTGCCGGGAACGCAGAAGATCATCGGAATTGTTAACCGAGAGCAAGGCGGTTTCCAGGCCGTACCTTGCGCAAGTTCTCGTCATTTGTTTCAGTTCTTGCCAATAATGATCTACTTGCTGATCTGCATGGTTCAAATTAATGCTTATTCCCCGAATGCCGCTCTCTTTATATAATTTGAGATCCTGGGGGATGGAATCGTGGCAGCAGAGTATTATGGTCCTGCAATATTTACTGAGGACTGATGTTATATACCTTAGTTTGGATGCGGGCACCCCAGGTGGAAAATTTATCAGGCTAAAGGAAAGATACTTTCGCATATTTTTCGGGAGTTCATTACAGAGCTGGAGATAGGCCTGCAGACGTTCAGGGGTGAACAGGGTTTCATAGCTAACGGGCACATTGAATATTGCCCTGAAGCTATTGATGAAGAATTCTTGCAGTATTTCGTAGCTGTCTTTGAAGAGGAAATGGTCAAGATCTATTAACTGATCGGTTCCCAAATATTTGCTGATGGTTTCATAGTCATTTAATTTAAAGTAGGTCTTTGCATTAAACCTGCAATTCAGGGCATAGGTGGAAATTACTTCGTGCTTGGAGTCCCATATGGGAACAAAATAAACACTAACGTCTTGCTCTATTTTATTCCTGATTTCGGAAGACGCGTTCGGTAAAGTTTTGCCGTTCTCAGAAATGGCGTGCCGACGAGTTGTATCAACCTCCAAGGGACCAGTATTCTGGCCGCTACTCCGCGAAATTGAGTCTAGAAGATCTTCCAGAGAAGTGGATTGAAAGACCAGTTCTCCATTAATTTTTCCGGTGGCGGTTCGAACAATAATATCCTTGGTATCAGCGTGTCCCAGAAATTTATCCGAAAGTTCCTGCAGTATTTTTGCACATACGAATTGCGCTTCTTTTTCGGTAAGGCTGGCGAAGACGATTATATGTTCCTCGTCACTCTTTGAGAAAAAAACATCTTCCTTTCTAGTTCTCCTAGAAACAATTTGGGCAAGGGCATCCAGGATTTTATCTTTTCGTTTCAGCCAGTCTTTTCCGATCCTGTTCTTTATTTGATCAAGTCCCAATAATTGTATGCAGCCTGTGTTTACAAAAGCATCGTGGGAAAGGATTCTGAGCAGTTTTTGCTCGACTTCAGAGGTTAAACTTCTGGAGGGTGCTTTTTGAACATTTTTAGGACCATTCTTCACATGGCCCGCCCGTTTTCTAAAGAGCAAGGCTGAAATTATTTTATTCCGTCTTTTCATAGCCGCAATAGGCCTGTTACCCGTATTCTTTATAACTCTTGTAAAATCCAGGGGCTACACTCCGCAGTTTCAATATAGCATATATGGTTAGGGTGTAAACCCAATTCAAGTTATTGATTTATTGATGTGAAGTGTGATTCAAAGCCTCCAGGAGGATTTGTTTCATGCGATTTGACTTGTCAGATGAGGAATGGGCCGTGATTTCGCCCTTGTTACCCAAGCGTGGCCGGGGACCGAAAAGGGTCTGCGACCGACGGGTTTTGAACGGTATATTCTATATTTTGCGCACTGGCGCACCTTGGCGCGACTTGCCGGCGCGATATGGTCCGCGCACCACCGTTTATAATCGCTATGCCAGATGGGCCAGGCGAGGGGTTTGGAAGGCGATATTCGATGCCTTGGCAGAAGGTTGCGAAGACAGCTTGCTGTTTGTAGACGCCTCCATCGTTAAGGCACATCGGGCGGCTGCTGGCGCAA
>Ga0114931_10010620_pt1 | contig 10958 bp, 7 predicted proteins | sample 2SBtaG_FD_89579 | JGI IMG/M metagenome (GOLD analysis project Ga0114931, IMG submission 89579) | Deep subsurface microbial communities from Kolumbo volcano to uncover new lineages of life (NeLLi) - 2SBTROV14_V59a metaG | ecosystem: Environmental > Aquatic > Marine > Volcanic | place: Kolumbo...
ACAGCGGACGCGGTGCCGCGTACAGCATCGCGCAGTGCGTGGCCCTCGGCCGTCGCCCGAAGCCCGTCGCCGGGCGTGGCACGGACCGGGTCTCGAGTCTTCCGGCTGTCCGATCTCGGCGTTCAGCGCCGCGGCCTACCGTGCAGCTTGTACGCAGTGCGCGGTATCTGCGATGTTGCCGGTGATGCGCGGGCTGAGGGAGTTTCGGGTCGTCGATTTTTCTGGCGGGATTGCCGGCGCCTATTGCACCAAGCTGATGGCCGACGCCGGCGCGGACGTCGTCAAGGTGGAGCCGGCCGCGGGGGATCCGCTGCGGCGTTGGTCTGCGAGCGAACAGGATCTCGGCGAGAGCGACGGTGCGCTCTTTCAGTTTCTCCACTTCTCCAAACGTTCGGTCGTGGCGAGTTTACCCGACAGCGACGCCGACGATCTGATCGCGGGTGCCGACCTGGTGGTGGAGAGCGGGGCCGCGGAGGGTCTCGATCCGGCTGTGCTGGTCGAACGCCACCCGGGTCTGGTCGTCCTTTCGATCACGCCCTACGGACGGACCGGACCGTGGGCCGGCCGCCCGACATCGGAGTTCATCATCCAGGCCGAGTGTGGGTCGATCGGTTGCCGCGGGCTGCCCGGCGGTGAGCCCTTCATGGCCGGCGGCCGAATTACGGACTGGGTCGCCGGCACCTTCGCGTCGGTCGCCGCGCTGGCCGCCCTGCATCGGGCGCGGCGCACCGGTCATGGCGAATGGATCGACTTCTCCATGCTGGAGGCGATGGCGATCGCGACGACCAATTTCCTTTCGGTCCTGTTCCAGATGTTCGGTGCTTCCCCTGAACTCGACGGGCCGCTCATGCCGACCGTCGAGACGCCGTCGATCGAGCCCAGCTCGGACGGCTATGTCGGCTTCTGTACCAACACGCGCCAGCAGTTCTCCGATTTTTTGTTGATGATCGAGCGCCCCGATCTGCGCGAGGACGAGGAGCTGAGCCAGTTCGCCGGTCGCCTCGGTCGCCTCGCCGAATGGGAGAGGATCGTGCACGCCTGGACGTGCCAGCATACGACGCAAGAGATTGTCGAGCTGGCATCGGCGTTCCGCATCCCGGTGGCGCCGGTCCTCGACGGCGCGCGAGTGCGTGAGCACGAGCAGCTGCTGGAGCGCGGTGTCTACCGCGCCGATCCGACGGGGCGATTCGAGTACCCGCGGCCGCCCTACCGCTTGGACGGTGAGGAACCGCCCGCGCCGCGGCCGGCGCCTGCTCTGGGCGAGCACACGGGTCGGATCGAGGCGCGCTCCGCCGGGCGTCGCCGGGCGGCGGCGGGGGCGCGCAAGTTGCCACTCGACGGGACTCGCATTCTCGATCTCACCAACTGGTGGGCCGGTCCGTCGGCGACGCACCTGTTGGCGTGTCTCGGCGCCGACGTGATCCATCTCGAATCGATACACAAGCCCGACGGAATGCGCATGATCGGCGGCATGCTCGCCGGTGTCCACGACGCGTGGTGGGAATGCAGCCAGTTCTTCTTGCCGGTCAACGCCAATAAACGCGATGTGACGCTCCATCTCAGCGAGGCGCGCGGCCTCGATTTGCTGAAGCGGCTGCTGCCGCATGTCGACGCGATCGTAGAGAACTTCTCGCCGCGCGTGCTCGATGGATTCGGCTTGACCTGGGACGTCATCCAAGCTGCGAATCCGCAGTGCATCCTGGTCCGTATGCCGGCCTTCGGTCTCGACGGGCCGTGGCGCGACAATACCGGCTTCGCGCAGACCATGGAGCAGTTGTCGGGACTGGCATGGCTGACCGGCCATCGCGACGATCATCCGCGCATCCAGCGCGGCCCGTGTGACCCGCTAGCGGGGATGCATGCTGCTTTCGCGCTGCTGGTGGCGCTGCAAGAGCGCGAGGCGAAGGGTGTGGGGGTTCACGTCGAGTGCACCATGGTCGAGGGCGCGCTCAACGCCGCCGCGGAGCAGGTACTCGAATCGACCGCGTACGGGCAGCTTCTCGAGCGCGACGGGAATCGCTGTCGGCATGCTGCACCGCAGGGCTTGTACCCGTGTGCGGGTAGCGTAACGGGCCAGGAGAAATGGCTGGCTCTTTCGGTCGAGAGCTACGCGCAGTGGCGGTCGCTCGCGGCGGTCGTCGGCCGACCGGACTGGGCGACCGACTCGTCGTTGGCGACGCGGGCCGGCCGCCGGGCGGCACACGACGCCATCGACGAAGTGCTGCGCGCGTTTTGCGGCGGCCGCGAGCGTCGCCAGCTGGTCGACGTTCTCATCGCGGCCGGCGTCCCGGCCGCCGCGGTGAACGACGCCAAGTCGATCCACGTACATCCGCAGATGGTGGCGCGCGGGTTCTTCGAGAGCCCGCAGCACCCGGTGGTCGGCGCGGTGTCGCTACCGACCGTGCCGTTCCGCTTCGCCAGCGTGGATCGCTGGCTGCGCGCTCCCGCGCCGCTGCTCGGTCAGCACAATCGCGAGATCCTACAGGGCTGGCTCGGCCTCTCGGACGCGGAGATCCAGACTCTCGCCGACGATGGGATCATTGGCGATCGACCGGCGGGTGTCGACTGACGTTCGCTCCCTTCCGTTGCTCGCTCGCGGGGGATCTGCAGATCGCGTCGGCGAGGAAGTGCGCCGCCGCGGAGGCGCGCTCGCCGAGCGGATCATACTCGGATTGGACCCAGCTGAGAAAGATCGAGTACCAGGCGCCGACTACGATGTCGTTGAGCGTGTCGCGCCGGTTCGGGCATGGTGAGCTCAGGCCTGTTCGCGGATGGAGGCGAGGGTCGGGCCGATCCTTTCGGCAACGGCGAGTAGCTTCTCCTGATCGAAGCCGTACACTTCGGCGCAGTTGGTGCCCAGAATGGCTCGAATTTCCTCTTCGGGGTAGGTGCCGAAGGTCTTGCGCAGCGACGCCAGGCTGTTCGGCCAGGTTCCCTCGATGTGCGGATAGTCGGAGCCCCACATGAGTTTGTCGATTCCGATGCGGTGCCGGTCTTCGCCCTCGTGTGGTGGCAGGAACGACGCTCCGATGAAGCACTGTCGTTGAAAGTACTCGGTCGGTCGCAGGGATAGCTCTGCCGTAAAGTGTTTGAAGAAAGGCAGGTCGGCCTTGAACTCGAGAACCCTGAGCGTCTCGAGAATCCAGGAGCAACCGGTTTCGGTGAGAGCGAACTTCAAGTCCGGGTGGCGTTCGAAGGCGCCTGACCACATCATTGCGGCGAACGGGCGATGTGCCCACATGTCGACTTCGGTGATGTACATCGCGGTGGCCGCCGGTGCGTCACCGTAGTCGGGCAACCAGCCCGAGTGTGCGTGAACCGGCATGCCGAGCTCCTCGCACACTGCCCACAGCGGCTCGTAGCGAGGGTGGTGGTAGAAGGGGTGCTCGCCGGTGCTGGTGGGGATGAGGACGCCACCCCACAAGCCGAGCTTGGCTGCGTCGCGCACTTCCCGAACGGTGACGTCGATGTCGTCGACGTTGATGATCGCGACCCCGGCGTGTCGGCCGGGGTTGGCGTTGCAGAGGTCGGCCAGCCACCGGTTGTAGGCGCGGTTGCCGGCGAGGTTCTGCTCGGCATCGACCGGGTCGCGGTACTGCAGGAGGCCGGCGCCGAACGGCGCCATCTGCGGGAAAATGATTTCGCCGGCGACGCCGTCCGCCTCGAGAATCTCGAGCCGGGCAGCTGGGTCCCACTCACCTTTGCGCGCGGCGAACGGGCTGTCCTCGTCGTTGAGGAGTGTGCGCAGGGCATCGTCGTCGAGCGCTTCGTGGCCACCCCGCACCGCCTGCATGAAACCGCCGCCGTCGGCGGATTTCTCCGCGAACTCGTCTTCCGCGTCTTGATCGAAAAACGTCCCTGCGCGTACGGCCATTTCTCTGACGTAGCCGAGCCACCAGGCGTCGCAGGCCGCGTGGTACTTGGACGGCATGTATTGCGTGTACGTTGCCGGTGGAGCTCCGGCGTGGCAGTCGGAGCTGACGATCAGGAGCTTGGACATTTCGAGTACCTCCCGGCGGCCCGCTAATCGAGTCCCAAGTGCTGTAGTTCGATCGGGCACTCGCCGCGCGCCAACTTGGCGGCGCGCTCGTTCAGTTGTTGCTCCATCGACTCGCGATCGATCATGATGACGAAGTCCCCGTTGCGGATTCCCGCGATCGCAAACTGTGCGAGCTCGTCGAGGTCTTGAACGGGCAACTCAAAGCCGGCTTTCTTGGCACCCTCCATGAACGCCTCGAAGGTCGTTTCCTGCTCGGCGTCTACCGGCTTCACCCGCGCTAGTGCGGTCGGTCGATTGCGCTTGGTGGTCCAGATCCCGGTGTCCAGCATACCGCCTGATGGGTAGAAGATCGTCGCCCGCAGCTTGGTCCCGCGGCCGACCAATTGGGCTTCGAGGCACTCGGTGATGATCGAGACCGCCGCCTTACTCGAGGCGTACACGACCTGCTGAGCGAGTGGCGAGATACCGCCGTCGCCCGACGAAGTGTTCATCACCAGGCCCTCCTCTCCCGACTCGATCATACGCGGGACGAAGGCTTGGACACCGTGAACGACGCCGTGGACGTTGACGCCGTGCACCCATTGGAAATCGCTCGGCTCGGTTTCCCAGAGGTTCATGTTCGGAGCCGCGACGCCGGCATTGTTGCACAGAATGTGGCAGGCGCCGTGGGTATCGAAGACCTTGTTGGCCAGCGCTACGACTGACGATGGGTCCGACACGTCGGTGACCACTCCGAGGACCTCGCCACCCAGCTCCAGTGTTGCCGCCTCGAGTGCCGGAGCCTCGACGTCGGCGATGACAACCTTCATTCCCTCTCCGAGGAATGCCCGGGCGAGGGCCTTGCCGACGCCGCTGGCCCCGCCGGTGACGACCGCGACGCGGTTGCGAAACTCTTTCATGATTCCTCCGATCGATCGGTGACTCAGTTGGTTGGGTTAGCGGAGCCGGGTCGGTCGATTCCGGCAACGGCGGAGCCCAGCGTGAGGTGTGCCAGTACTTGACGTTAATCGTAACATGATTGACGTCGGAGTTTGCATCGTCGGCACGCGGTCGTCCAGACCGGCTTGTCGGGACACCCACATCGGGCTGGCGCTTGTCGGGACACCTGTACATGTTCCGAATGAGGAATTCGGGACTGGGAGAGAAACGGCCGGTCGCCTACGGCTCTTTGACGCGATGCGTGGGGGGCCGGCGCAATGCTGCGGAGCAATGCTGCGGCGCAATGCTGCGGTGCAATGCTCCCTGGGGGCTGATCTGTGGAAGCGATGTCAGGCGGGGGAGTAGACCGTGCCGCCGTCGATTTTGATGATTGCGCCGGTGGTGTAGGACGATGCGGCGCTGGCCAGGTAGAGTGCCGCGCCGATGATTTCGTCGGCTTCGCCGCCGCGCTGCAAGGGGATGCTTCGTCTCGCTTGCTTCTCGAACGCCTCGAGGTCCCAGGCCTTGCTGATATCGGTGAGGAACGGACCGGGCATGATGCCGTTGACGCGGACGGTCGGACCGAAGGTACGCGCCATGCCGAGAGTCATGTTGTTGAGGCCGGCCTTGGCCGCCGCGTAGGGAAGCTCCGTCGGGCTGGGCTGCACCGCCGCGATGCTGCTCACGTTGATGATCGAACCACCGCCGCCGGCCTGCATACGTGTGCCGACCAGTGAGGTGAGTCGGAAGGGCCCTTTCAAATTGACTGCGAGAACCTTGTCGTACAGTACCTCGTCGAGTTCGGCGACAGAGGGGTAGAGCGGCGACATGCCGGCGTTGTTGACGAGGATGTCGATGCGCCCAAAGTCGGAATAGCAGCGATCGACGAGTGCGTCGCATTCCTCCCAATGCCCGACGTGACAGGCGACGGCCAGCGCTTTGCGGCCGGAGTGGTTACGGATTTCGCTGGCCAGGGCTTCGCAGGCCTTCGCCTTGCGGCTGGCGATGACGACGTCAGCGCCGTTGGCGGCGAAGGTGCGAACCATCGCTGCGCCAAGGCCGCGGCTGCCGCCTGTGACGACCGCGACTTTGCCCGTCAGGTCGAAGAGGGAGGCTGCTTTGCGGTCGGGGTTCGTGGGGGGCGCGGGCATGGCTTCTCCTTGTTGGCGAGGTGGTGATGCGAAACTCGCTTCGCTGGCCGGCTTGGTTGCCGGCTCCCGCGGGGAAGGTGACGGAGTACGAAAGCCCGGGGTACGAAGATCGCGGGAGATCGGCTGCGCCACGAGCAGCTGACGCCGTCCCCGGTGCTCCGTACCTCGCTGACTGTCTTCCTTCTCGAAGGCACCGGCTGGACTTCCTTGAACAGGGACGGGACTTTTTCAACGCGCTGTTGCCTCAGAGCTCTACCTGAGCACCCAGCTCGACGATTCTGTCGGGTGAAATACGAAAGAACGCGGTGGCCGGTTGGGCATTTCTCGACATCAGTGCAAACAGGTGCCGCCGCCATTTCGCCATCCGCCGGTGCTTCGACGCAATCAGCGTTTCTCGCCCGAGAAAGAAACTGGTTTGCTTCACATCGAAGTGCACGCCGTCTTCCGCCGCGCGGGCCAGGATGTGCCACACGTTGGGCGTTTCCATGAACCCGTAGTGCGCTACGAGTCTGTAGATTCCCTCGCCCAAAGACTCTACCTCGAGCCGCTTTTCACGCGAGATATGCGGAACCTCCGCAGTGACCACCGTCAGCAGGCCGACTTGCTCGTGCAGCACCTTGTTGTGCTTGAGGTTGTGAAGAAGAGCCGGGGGGACCGCGAAGGGATTGCCAGTCATGAAGATTGCCTTGCCCAAGACACGCTGGGGCGGGTGTTTCCGGAGATCGTAGAGGAAATTCTGCAGCGGCATGCTGCTCGCTTGCATGCTCTGGCGGAGAACGGCGCGTCCGCGTCTCCAAGTCGTAAAAAGCATCAGGATGATGGCGCCGACCAACAGCGGGACCCAGCCGCCGTGCGCGATCTTGGCGAAGTTTGCCGCAAGGAATGCAAGATCGATCACCATGAGCCCGACGGTCACCGTTACGCTCAGCCAGAGGCTCCAGCCCCAGACCCGGCGCGCCAGGACGAAGAGCAGGATTGTGGTGATGACCATCGTCGTCGCCACGCCCAAGCCGTATGCCGCAGCGAGCTTGCTCGCACTGCCGAAGCCCAGCACCAGCGCGATGGCGGCGATCATCAGAGCCCAGTTTACCGGCGGTACGTAGATCTGCCCGATCGTTTCCTCGGACGTGTGCTCGATCGGCAGGCGCGGGCTGTAGCCGAGTTGGATCGCCTGGCGGGTCAGGGAAAAGCAGCCCGAAATCACGGCCTGCGACGCGATGACTGTCGCAACTGTCGCCAGTCCGACCAGCGGGTAGACCATCGCCGGTGGCACCAGATGGAAGAAGGGGTGTGCGGCAGACGCGGGATTTTCGAGCAGCAGCGCGCCCTGGCCAAGATAATTGAGTACCAGCGCTGGAAGGACCACGGCGAACCACGTCAGCTGGATCGGTCGCGCGCCGAAGTGCCCCATGTCGGCGTACAATGCCTCAGCGCCCGTCACGACGAGGAACACCGCGGCCAGGACCAAGCCGCCGTGCATGCCGTTGGCGGCGAGAAACCGCAGCGCGTGCACCGGATTGGCGGCGACGAACACGGTTGGGTCGTGGGCGATGCCACGTATGCCCAGACCGGCGAGGACTGCGAACCAGAGCAGCGTGATGGGTCCGAAGTACGCCCCGAGCCGCTCGGTTCCGCGGTGCTGGAAGAGGAAGAGAGCGGCGAGAATCATGATCGTCAGCGGGATGACCCAGGGCTCGAAAATCGGGGTTGCTACTTTGAGGCCTTCGACCGCGCTGAGGACGGAAATTGCCGGCGTGATCATTCCGTCGCCGTACAGGAGCGCCGCGCCGAACAGCCCTAGCAGGACCAGCGATGATTGGCCCCGTCGCGACCCCGGACTACCGTGCAGCAACGCGGTGAGTGCAAGAATGCCTCCTTCGCCGCGATTGTCGGCGCGCATGACGAGGGCCAGGTACTTGAGCGACACGATTAGAATCAGCGCCCAGAGCATCAGGGACAACACGCCGAGGACGTTGGCGCGGGTCGCCGCGACGGCGTATTCGCCGAAGAAACATTCGCGCACCGCGTAGAGCGGGCTGGTGCCGATATCGCCGAAGACGACGCCGAGGACCGCGAGTGCGAGTCGGGGGGGCACTTCGCTTGCGGGCTGCGCCGCCGCCGCGGCCGCCGATTTCGTCGATTGCCCCCCGGGGCCGTTTCTTCGGTCTCGCGGTCCGCTGCTGCTCGTCATGGCCGCGAAGATACCAGTGGGGAGGGCAGGGGCATAGACCGCCCGCTGAGTTGCGGCCGCAGGCGCTCGACAGGAATACCACTCGATCGGCGTTGCTGCTGACGGTACCGGCCCTGGGGGCAACCTGTTGCAGTTGGGTCGGGTAGCCGATTGAACTAGGAGATCCTCCCCGGCTTGGGAAGGAGGCTGGCAGGCGGCGTAGGCCGACTGGCCGACGGAGGCATGGAATGTACGTTCGCAGCATGGATCGAGATAGCTTCACGGAGTGCTACCTGACGCTGCCTGCGTCGGGCGCACTGGCGGCGGTGGTCGAAGCCGGTGCGCTCTACCAGCAGATCTGCGAGGCGATCCTCGAGCGGGGTATCGAGCCGGTGCAGGAGAAAGTCTACGGGCCGCAAGCGGAGCGGGAGGAGATTCTGGCGGTGCGCGAATCGGCGTTCCGCAGGGCCGGACTCGACCCTCTGCTGCCGTGTACGTTCGTCGATGGGCGACCCGGCTCGGATCGTTCGTTGGCCGGGGTGCAGCTCTGGGGAATCGTCGCCAGAGCCGGCGCCGGGGTGCGGGTATCCTCGGTGCAGTGCCCGGACTCGCCGTCGGGGCGGATCATCCGCGGCGACGACTTCGAGATCCTCTACCTGCCGCACCTTTCCGGTATGGGAAGCGAGGCTGCCGGCGAGGGCGCGGCGGCGCAGGCGGAACGGATGTTCGCCCGTGCCGGCGCCGCGGTGCGGGCGTGCGGCCACGTCTACGCGGATGTCGTGAGAACATGGATCTACCTGAGTCGAATCCTCGACTGGTACGACGAATTCAACCGTGTTCGCAGTGATTTCCACGCTGGACATGCTCTCGACGGCCGTGCCGACGGCCGCCCGTTCCCGGCCAGTACGGGGGTTCAGGGTGGCAGTCGCGGCGAAGAGTGCATGATGGACCTGCTCGCGCTTCGCGTCGGCGATGCGGCGGACATCGACATCCACCCGGTGCTCGACAGCCGCCGCCAAGGCAATGCGTTCGCCTACGGTTCCGGGTTTTCTCGGGCGGTGTCGCTGAGCATCGAAGGGCGCCAGACGCTTTTCGTCTCCGGCACCGCCAGCATCGATCGCGCGGGACGGACGGTCCACGGCGGCGACTACGAAGGCCAGGCGATCGAGACACTGCTCAACGTTGCGGCGCTGGTAGAGGAACAGGGGGGCCGTCTGCGCGATCTCGCGATCGGGACGGTCTTCTGCAAGGATGAGAAGATGCTCGCCACCTACCGCGACGTCGCGCACCTGCTCGGGCTCGAAGATTTGCCGCTCATCGCCGTCCTTGCGGACGTCTGTAGGAGCGAGTTGTTGATCGAGATCGAAGCCGTGGCGCTGGTTGCGAACCGACCACCACCTTCAGCCTGAGCCTCGCCATCGCCCGAGCCCATGGGCGAAGCGAGCATCGGTATGGTTGGAGGCGCCGAGCCGAGGTTGTAGGTCGGAGTCTGGAAACAGTCAGGCCGCCGAGTGGTCGGGCCCTTTGAGCGTGGCGCCGACCTATGGCGTTTCGATCTCGATTGGGCGAACCGTTGCCGAGGAGCCCGAATGGTTGCTGCCCCCGCAGCCGAACGCCAATACCAGAACCACGCACAACGCCAGTCGACCGAGCTTCATTCAGCTTCCCCTTCTCGGACGGCTCCCCACCGCGGGGAGTTTCCGTCGTGTAGCTTGGCGACGACCGGGCCGAGAACCCCGTCGGTTTCCCCGTCGGTTTCGTTCCCAAGCCGCGCGGGAAATGCGAGGCTGCGGGCATGGATTGGTCGACTGGTGGATTTGGAAAGTTGGTTCTCTACTGCCTGGCGGTCAGCTCCTTGCTGGCGGCATTCACGGCCGGGCGATACATCGACGCCCCCGTCGCCTGGGCGGGCGGCGTCGAGGATGCGCCCTTGCGGCCCGGAGTTGTGACCGTGCTGACATTCGCACGGCTGAAGGGTTTCCATAGCGATATCGACCCGAAGTACAGCTTCGATCTCGACGCGATCTCGCATCCCTTCGAGACCTACCCGGGGGTTCACGATCCGCGTGTTTACCACGCCGAGTGGCAGGGCTGGACAGGAAAAGAATGGAAGAAGTACAGCGCCGACTTCGAGGTCAACGGTTCCACGTACGTGATGCCCATCTGGCGTGCGGACGGCGAGGCCCGGGTCGTGTACGTATCCGACCACCTGAGCGAGCGGCGCTTTTGGGATGCGATCGGCGCTGAGCACGACAGGCGGCGCTGACGGGGCCCGGCCCGTCGTCCGCACCGCCGACGGCTTCGAAGATGGTAGTACGTTTGCTAGCTCCACCCAGGCGCGCTCACTCTGTTTCGTCGAGGATGTTGCATGATTCGCGACAGTGCTCGACCGGTCGCCTCGTCAATTTCACGCAATCCTCGACGCACGTTTCGAGAGGGTTGGGAGACTCGGGCGCGCTGGTGGTTGTGGTTCTGCGGAGTCGAACGCGGTCGGCGTCGGGAAATGGTAGCTTCCTCAACATCCTCTTCCGGCACCTGGTTCGGCGGAGGACCCGACCGTCGCCGGCGCCGACCTGCGGCTCTTCGACGCGCTCGGCGCCGGTGGGGATCTGACGTTCAGGCTCGATGCCTCGGGCTGGCAGGGGCTCGGCAATCCGGCCGGTTCGGAGTGGTGGTCGCTGCGCGACGGTTGTTGATGATTTGTCATTGTGCTGAGGGC
>Ga0114931_10010621_pt1 | contig 10957 bp, 10 predicted proteins | sample 2SBtaG_FD_89579 | JGI IMG/M metagenome (GOLD analysis project Ga0114931, IMG submission 89579) | Deep subsurface microbial communities from Kolumbo volcano to uncover new lineages of life (NeLLi) - 2SBTROV14_V59a metaG | ecosystem: Environmental > Aquatic > Marine > Volcanic | place: Kolumbo...
CGGAGCGCTTCGCCGCGTGGGCAGCCGCCGGGCTCGCGGAGGCGCCGGCCATGCCTGCGGAACCCGCGCCCGTCGCGGCCGGAGCGGCTGCGAAATCTCCAGTGGACGAAGAGCCTGCGGAACCCGCCGCCGCCGTTCGTCGCGCGCACTTCATCCTGGCCGGCGGCCGGTTGTTGCCGCCGCTCCCGGCCGCGGCCGCGGAAGATGCACTGGCCCCGGGTTCGTTCCCGGCGGCGCAGGCCGACGCCGCTCCGCTCCCGGCGGCCCCGACCGACCCTCGTTAGGCTGCCGCTAGGGACGGATCGCGTAGCGCCTCGGTCCGGTCTGCGCTTCCAGCAGCGTCCGGCTCCAGCGCAGCCAGCGCGCCAGTGCGGGACGGGTCTCCGCGGGGTCGATCAGGTCGTGCACGCCGAAGTTCTCGGCCCGCGAGTAGGGAGAGCGTCGGCTGGCGAGCTTCTCCTCGAGTTCCGCTCGCAGCGCGTCGGGGTCCTCGGCCGCCGCGAGTTCGCGGCGGAACGCGACGGCGACCCCGCCCTCGATCGGGAGCGCGCCGGACTCGGCCGAAGGCCAGGCGAGGACGTGCCCCTCCGGACCGAAGTGGGCCGCGGCCGCCACCCCGTAGGCCTTGCGCACGATCACGCTCGCGATCGGAACCCGGCTCTGCTGGACCGCGAAGATCGCGGCCGTGCCGTGCCGGATCGTCCCGGCCTTCTCGGACGCGAGGCCGATCATGAAGCCCGGCTCGTCGACGAACGCGACCACGGGAACGTGGAAGGTGTCGCACAGGTCGATGAAGCGGCGGATCTTCTGTGCGCCGTCGGCCGTCATCGAGCCCGCGTAGAAGCGCGGATCGTTGGCCCAGACACCGACCGGGTGCCCGCCGATGCGCGCGAGGCCCGTGATCTGCGAACGGCCGAACTGGCGGGTCATCTCGAAGAAGGAATCGCGGTCGACCACGTGCCGGACGAGTTTGCGCGCGTCGTAGACCTTTCGGCGGTCGCGCGGGATCAGCGTTCGGAGCGCCTCCTCCTGCCGTTCCTCGGGGTCGTCGCAGGGCGCGCTGGGAGGCAGCTGCCAGACGTTGGTGGGAAGGAACGAGAGGAAGCGGCGGATCTGGTCGAGGGCGTCCGCCTCGTCGCGTGCCACGTTGTCGACCACGCCGCTGCGGGCGTGGATCCGGGCGCCACCGAGCTCGTCCTTGCTGAGATCCTGACCGAGCGCGCGCGCCACCAGCGCCGGGCCCCCGATCAGGACCTGGGCCGTGCGCTCGGTCATCACCGAGAAGTGGGACGCGACGAGGCGGGCGGCCGGGAAGCCGGCCACGGCTCCGAGGGCGGCCGAGGCGACGGGTGCGCTGGCCATCGCCTCGGCGAACGAGCGGAACCGCGGGGGCGCGTAGACCGGCTCTCCCATCGGGCGCGGCGCGTTCTTGCCGCCGCTGCCGGTCACACTGCCGCCCCCGCCCTCGAGGAATCGGACGAGGGGCAGGCGGTACTTCACCGCCAGCGTCTCGGCGTAGACGCTCTTTCGCAGACCCGCCGGCGAGGGGGAGCCACCGCGCTGCGTGAAGTCTTCGCCCCCCATCACGCAGGGGCGGCCGTCGATCCGGCCGATCCCGAGCACGTAGTTCGCGGGCGTGAACGCCGTCAGGCGGCCCTGCTCGTCGGTCTCGCCGTAGCCCGCCAGGGGTCCCTCTTCCTCGAAGCTGCCGGGGTCCGCCATCGCCGCGATGCGCTCGCGGATCGTGAGGCGGCCGCGCGCGTGCTGCTTCGCGATCGCGTCTTCCCCGCCCATGGCCCGGGCGAGCTGTCGGCGCTGTTCGATCCCGTCGATTTCGTCCTGCCAACTCACGCGGGTCTCCTTGGTCGGCCGCGGCCCCGGCCGCAGGGGATGGCAGTGTAGGGCGTCCGCGGAGGATGGGCCCCGACGCGTGCGGTCGGGCGCCCGTACCTAACGTCGGGCGGGGTCCGGCTTCGCCGCACATCCAGCGAGGAAGGCCTGCCAGTCGGCCGGCAGGCCGTGCTCCCGCGCGCCATCGATCAGCAGGAGCTTGTACCACTCGTAGGGGACCGGCTCCGGCGTGAAGCGCACGGCGTGGTAGGTCACCGCGGCGACCTCGGATCCGTCCTGCCGCGAGATCGTCACGACCGCGCGCCGATAGCCCGCCTCGAAGCCGTCGAGGAGCGCGAGTTGCGTCTCTTCGATCCGGTAGAGGACTCCCCACACGCGCTCTCCGGCGGCGGCCTCGCAACAGGCCTTGCCCGAGCCGTCCCGACCCCGCTTCGCGAACGAGAGCCGGTGATCCGCCAGTGTGCCGATGCCGTCGATCTCGAATCCGCCGACGCGTTCGCGCAGGCGCGACGCCTTCAGGTTCGACCCGTAGGCGAAGTAGCGCGGCACCTCAGCGCGGTTGCTCGAGCAGCTGCACGCTGAAGAGCCCGTCCTCGTCGGTCCAGACCCGGCGGACCGCAAAGCCGGCCGTGCTTCCGAGCCCGGCGAAGCCATCCAGCGTGTACTTATGCGAATGCTCGGTGCAGATCGCCTCGCCTGCGGCGAAGCGGATCGCCTCTCCGTCGAGGCAGACCGCCTGTTCCGTGCGGCTGACCAGATGCATCTCGATGCGTCCGCTCTCTTCGACCCACACCGCATTGTGGTCGAACTGGTCGAGGTCGAAGTCCGCGCCCAGTTCGCGGTTCATCCGGGCGAGCAGGTTGCGATTGAACGCGGCCGTGACGCCGGCGCTGTCGTCGTACGCGCGCTCGAGGGTCGCGGAGTCCTTCTTCAGGTCGGCCCCGATCAGCAGTGCGCCTCCGCGCCCGCAGATGGATGCCACGCCCCGGAGCAACGCCGTTGCACCCGCCTCGGTGAAGTTCCCGATCGTCGAGCCCGGGAAGTAGACGACGCGCCGCGCCGGAGCCAGGCGCGTCGGGGGCAGCGCAATCGGTGCGGTGAAGTCGGCCGCGACCGGCAGGATCTCGAGTGCCGGGTACTCGTCGCGGAGCGCGGCCGCGGACCGCAGCAGGTGCTCTCGCGAGATGTCCACCGGAACGTAGGCCGCAGGGCGCTCGAGGACGTCGAGGAGCAGCCGGGTCTTCGAGCTGCTCCCGCTGCCGAACTCGACGACGAGGGCCTCGGGTCCGATCGCGGTCGCCATCTCTCTCGCGTGGCTGGCCATGATCGAGCGCTCCGTGCGCGTCGGGTAGTACTCGGGCAGGTCGCAGATCCGATCGAAGAGCGCCGAGCCCGCCTCGTCGTAGAAGTACTTGCACGGCAGCCGTTTCGGGTGCTCGCGAAGTCCGGCGAGGACGTCGTCGAGGAACTGGAGCCGGTCCGGGCTCTGGTCGAGATGGGGCATTGCCGCGTCGAGGGCCATGGATCTCCTTTCGGGCGGATGGTCGGGGTGGGGAGAGGTCCTGCTAGAAGCGGATCCGTTCGGCCGTGGCGGTCTCGAGATCGAGCACGCCGACCGCGTTCAGGCCCTTGATCATCCCCGCACACTCGCCGGGGTTGAAGACCCAGCAATCATCGCTCCGTTCGAGCACGTGCAGGTGGTTGTGACCGTGCAACACGAAGTCGCTCGCGCGCAACATGCCACGCGCGATGTCGCGTGGATCGTGAACGACCGTGACCGTGTGCCCGCCGAGTTTCAGACGCAGCGGGGGATCGACGAAGCCAAAGCCGTGGTCGCCGGCCGCCTGTTCGAGCTGCGTTCGCTCCAGATCGTTGTTGCCGTACACCCCCAGCAGGGGCGCATCGAGCCCGGCCAGAACGTCGAGGGTCTTGACCTGCGTGATGTCGCCCGTGTGGATCACGCGCTCGACCCCGGCGGCGTTGAACAGCGCCACGATCTCGACGACGTTGGTGAGCTGGTTGTGGGTATCGCTGACGACGCCGATCCGCATCGTACTCTCGAAGCGTCTCCCGGCTAGTCTGCGGGCGCGAGCGGACGACGGTAGCGGGTGGCATGGCCGGGTGCCTCCACGCGGCCCCGGCAGGCCTCGTCCGGAATCGGCTTCCCCGCCGTGAGCCGCAGCGGGATCACGCCCGCCCAGGTCGGATGGGACATGTCCTCCGGGTCGTCCACCGGCGGGCCCTCGCGGAGCTTGGCCGACTCCTCGTCGATCGGCAGCGCCATCAGCCGTGTGAAGCGGAGTTCGAACTCGTTCGCGGGCCGTGTGTTGCCGCTGCGGCCCGGCACGATCTGCTCGACGATGGCGTCGAACGCGCGCGCCTTCTCGGCCGTGTCGGAGACCTCGGTGGCGGTGCCCATCACGACGACGGAGCGGTAGTTCATCGAGTGGTGGAACGCGGAGCGCGCCAACACCAGACCGTCGAGGAGCGTCACGGTGGCGCACAGCGGCACGCCCCGGTCCAGCGCGCGAAGCATCCGGCTCGCCGGCGAGCCGTGGAGGTAGAGGCGCTCTCCGACCCGGGCGTAGGCCATCGGGATGACGATGGGCGAATCGCCCGCGAGGAAGCCGACGTGGGCGACGAGCCCCTCGTCCAGGATCGACCGGATCGTTTCCCGCTCGTACCGGGCGCGGTCGGGCGCACGTCGGACCGTGGTGCGTTCGGAGGGCGGGGCGGGGGCACTCGTCATTATCGTACCAGTACATAAAATATGTTGAAGAGGTACAAATGTCGCAAGCCCGCCGGCCCGGCGCAAGCCCGGCGCAGCCGCGCGCGGCCCGTCTTCGCTGGCTGCCGCCGGACCGGGAGGGCAGTATTGGGCGCCCATGCCCCGCCGCATCGAAGTGAGCGCACCCGGCCGCGCCAACCTGGTCGGAAACCCGAGCGACCAGTACGGAGGGTGCACGCTGGCCTGCAGCGTGCCGCTGCGCGCGCGCGTGGTCCTCGACGGCTCCGAGCCCGGCCGCATCGCGTCGGCGGGCCTGTCGGGCCCGGCCGGTTCCGCGCCCGCAGCCGACGGTCCCGAACCGCGGGAGGACGAAGCCCTCGGCCTCGGTCGCGCGGTGCTGCGCGCGCTGGGTCTCGAACGGCCGCCGTTCTCGGTCTCGTACGGGAGCGAGATCCCGCGGCAGAGCGGGATGGCGGGATCGACCGCGCTGGTCGTGGCCCTGGTGCACGCGGTGGACACCTGGTTCGGGCGCGCGCGATCGCGCTCGCAGCTCGCCGAGACCGCGCGCGAGATCGAGGCCCGCGGCATGGGCATCCAGTGCGGATTCGTCGACCAGTACGCGTGCAGCCATGGCGGGCTGCGGCACGTCGACCTGCGCGGCAAGTCGTTCGAGGAGTGCGACCCCGCGCCGTTCGCGACCGTGGAGGATCTCGGCGCCGATGTCTCCGCGCTCCCGTTCTGGCTGGCCTACACCGGTGTGCGTCACTCGTCGGATGGCGTCCACCGGCCGCTGCGCGCACGCTGGCTCGCGCGGGAAGCCGCCGTGGTGGACGGCTACGAACGCATCGCGCAGCTCGGGGTCCTGGGCAAGAGCGCGCTGCAGCGCGGCGACTGGGCCGCCCTCGGTGCCTGCATGAACGAGAACCACGCGATCCAACGCGATCTCGGCGGGTCCGGAGAATCCAACGAGCGCCTCATCGCGGCGGCGCGGAAGGCCGGCGCGCTCGGCGCGAAGCTGGCCGGAGCCGGGGATGGCGGCACGATCGTGGCGCTCTGGACCGCGGCGGACGCCGCGCCGCTCGAGGCCGCACTGCGGGGTGCCGGTGCGGCCGCGTTGTTCCGGCCCGCGATCGTGCGCGGCGTCTCGGTGGATCGCGACATCGGCTGAGTCGCCCGGTCCACCCGCGGCGGCGCTTCTCAGCGGTGGTACATGCGATCGAACCAGGTCTCGCTCATCAACTCGGCCGCAGGTTCCGCGTCGCCCTCCGCCCCCGGTCCGGCCGCGTCGCGGACGAGGGCCCGGGTCCGAAGCTCCGGCGTCCGCGTGAAGCGCTCATCGGCCCGAAGCCCGTAGACGTCTTCCAGCAGGCGCGCGAGCGGGGCTTCGTCGAGGAAGCACGCGATCACGGTGCGGCCGATGCGCTCGCCCAGATCCTCGAGCAGTGCGAGGCGCCACGGCTCGGCAGTCGCCGCCATCAGCCTTCCCTCGCGGGTCGCGACCGGCACGACGCGGGCGCGCACGGCGTCCTCTTCCCGGATCCGGCCGGCGAGTTCGTGCGCTCCTGCCCGGATGGCCTCGATGCTGGCGCACGGTACGCGCAGGAAGCTCGCGAACGCGCACCGGAGTTCGTCCTCGGTGACGATGCCCAGCGACCACAGACGCGTGGAGAGGCGGAGCTCCGGATCGGCGGCGCGCGCCTCGGCGAGCAGGGGCGGGGCGAGCAGGCCGCCCTCCTCGAGGGCGCGCACCAGTCCGGTCTCCATCCGCTCGAGCGGCGTGCGCCGCCGCCGGGGTTCGTTGGCCAGTCGGATGGGGTCGTCCATGCGGGCCCTATCGGCGTTCCGGAGCCGCGGGCTGAGGCGGTATGCTCCGCGGCCACCGCCCGCTGGAACCCGAAGGAGCCCCGATGGCCAGAGAGACGATCGAGACCGACCTCGCCGACCGCATCCTCACGGTCACGCTCAGCCGCGAAGACCGGCTCAACGCGTTCAACGACACGATGCGGCGCGAATGGCTCGAGGTCCTCGACGAGATCGATGCCGACGACGAGGTGCGCGCCGTCATCGTGACCGGAAAGGGTCGCGGATTCTGCGCGGGAGCCGATCTCGGCGGCGGGAGCGGCACGTTCGACGCGGGAAGCGAGCAGGACATCCGTCCGGACGGCGGCGGGCAGGTGACGCTGCGCATGTTCGACTGCCGCAAACCCCTGATCGCGGCCGTCAACGGGCCCGCGGTCGGCGTGGGCGTGACGCAGACGCTGCCGATTGACATCCGGATCGCGAGTGATCGCGCGCGCTTCGGGTTCGTCTTCGCGCGCCGGGGCATCGTGCCCGAAGCCGCGAGTTCCTGGTTCCTTCCGCGCATCGTCGGGATCGCGCGCGCGATGGAATGGGTCGCGACGGGCCGCGTGTTCGGCGCTGACGAGGCGTTGGCCGGCGGCCTGGTGTCGCGCGTGGTCCCGCACGACGAACTGCTCGCCACCGCGCGCTCGCTCGCCAGCGAGATCGCCGAGAACACCAGTGCCGTCTCGGTGTGTCTGGCCCGCCAGATGATGTGGAAGATGCTGGGCGCGGCCCATCCGATGGCGGCGCACAACCTCGACTCGCGCCTGATCCAGCAGATGGGCCGCACGCCCGACGCCCACGAGGGCGTGCAGAGCTTCCTGGAGAAGCGCCCCGCCGCGTTCTCGATGAGTGCGGCGCGCGACGTTCCGGCGCCCTTCCCGTTCTGGGAGACCCCGGACTTCGCGCCGGACGGAGAGGGTTAGTTCAGCGCGGAGCGAGCGCGCTGCGCAGTGGCGCCCGGCCGCGACGCGCCGAGCGCGCGATCGGCAGCTCGATGGTCATCCGCGTCCCCGCTTCCCCGGTCTCGACGCCGATCTCACCGCCGTGTCGCTCGACGAGCTGGCGCGTGATCGCCAGGCCGAGGCCGGTGCCCTGGCCCTCTCCCTTCGTCGTGAAGAACGGCTCGAAGATGTGGGGGAGGACGTCCGGCGCGATGCCGGGCCCCGAGTCCTTGATGTGCAGCTGCACGAACGGGCGCTCCACCGTGGTCGCGATCACGACGCGCCCGGTGCCTCCGGCGTCGCCATCGACCGCGTGGATGGCGTTGAGGACCAGGTTCAGGACGACCTGGCCCAACAGCTGGCGGTCGCCGCGCACGGGCGGAACATCCTCCAGCAGCATCTCGATCTCGGCGCGGCCCCGGGCCTCGTGCCGGACGATCGGGAGCACCGAGCGCACCACGCGCGAGAGATCGACGTCCTCGGTCTCGCCCTCGCCCCGCCGGGCGAGCCGCGTCAGTTCGTCCACGATGCTGCGGATCCGGTCGATGCCTTCGCGGGTCTCGGCGAGCACTTCGGCGAACTCGGCCTCGCCCTCCTCCTCGTGTCCGAGCTCACCGAGGTGGTTGAGGTTCGCAGAGACGAAGGCGATGGGATTGTTGATCTCGTGGGCGAGTCCGGCCGCGAGCGTTCCCACGGTCGCGAGTGCCTCGCCGCGGGCGAGCTGGAGATCCTTCTGGCGCAGCGCGTGGGTGCGCTCTTCCGCGGCCGCCTGCAGCGCATCGGCGGCCTCCCTCGCGCGCACCTCGGAGCGGACGAAGCGGCGCGACAGCAGCGCGGTTAGCGCGAGCACGAAACTCGTGATCCCGATGCCCATCAGGAAGGGCGCCGCGATCATTCCCGCGCCGACCATGGAATCGTGCGCGGCCACGAACACGAAGACCAGGCAGGCCGCCGCGAGCGGTACCCATTCGCCGGGCTCTTCGAATTCGGCGTGCCGGTATTTCGCCCCGAGGTAGGCGACCAGGACGAAGAATCCGGCGCCGACCACGCTCATCAGCGGACCGGTCGCGACGTCGACGTACTCGCTGCCGAACCCGATCACGTGGCGTACGACCGGCGTCCTTTCGAACGCGACGCCCGGGATCACGCTGGCGATGCACGTGAGCAGGATCCCGACGACCAAGATGCGTTCGACCCGCCGCAGCGAGATGTCGAGGAAGATCTCGGAGAAACGCATCATCCCCAGGAAGAACGGGATGGCGCCGAAGGCCATCGCGGCGCGGTAGACGACGGCCTCGTGCGTCGTCTGCGACTCGTGGATCAGGGCGCCCGGCAGGCTAACCGCGACGCCTCCGAGCGCAGCGACTCCGAGCCACAGGTGCAGGCGGTCCGAGCGGCGCAGCGCGTAGGTCCAGAAGTTGAGGCCGGCGACCCACGCGGCGACGATGACCACCAGGAAGGCCGATGCGGTGACGAGCTTCACCGGACTTCCTCCATCGCGGATCCGGCCGGGGCGTGCGGCGCGGCGGGAAACTCGATCACGAAGCGCACGCCGCGCTCGCTGCTTTCGACCGAGATCTCCCCGCGGTGGCGGCCCACGATCTGGTGGGTGACGGCGAGGCCCAGGCCGGGACCGTCCGCTTCGCCGTCGTCTCCGGGTCCGAACGGATCGAAGAGACTCGCGAGCCGCGCGGCCGGGATGCCGGGCCCGTTGTCCTCGACCGTGAGCCAGACGCTGCCGTCTTCGTATGCGGTGCGGACGGTGATGACGCGCTCCGCGCGATCCGGGTCGGCGGGCGCGTGCAGCGCATTCACGACCAGGTTCAGCACGACCTGGGACAACAGGGTCTCGCTCCCCAGGACCGGGGGCACCGGTCGCAGGTCCGTCACGATCCGCTCCCGCTGGCGGGCCTCCATCTCGGCCATCGGAAGCACGGATGTCACGACGTCGCACAGGTCGACCGGTCCCTCGTCCGCGCTCTCGCGCCGCGAGATGCGAAGCAGGTCCGAGACGATCATGCGGATCCGGTCCGTTCCGCCGCGGGCCTCCTCGATCAGCGTGTCGAAGCGGTCGGCCGCGGCGGGATCCTTGAAGCAGGCCGGGAGGTCGTCGAGCCGTTCGGCCACCATGGAGACCGGGCCGTGGATTTCCCGGGCGAGGCCGGCCGAGATGGCCCCGATCGTGGCCATGCGGGACCCGTGCGTCACCTGGAGGTCCCGCTCGCGCAGTTCGCGGCTCCGCTCCTCGACGATCTGCTGGAGGGCCTCGGTGCTCGCCTCGAGTTGCGTCATGGAATGGACGAAGCGCTGCTGGAGCAGTCCGGTGAAGGCCATCGCGAAGCCCACGAACCCGAACGCCACCAGGTAGGGGCCATGGTAGGCGCCGGACACGATCGCGGCGTCGTTCAGTGCCGTGATCCACCAGAAGACGATCGAGCCGAGCAACAGGCTGGACGACTCGATCCGGTGGCGATAGCGGCCGTAGAGATAGATCAGGGCGACGAACATCCCCATGAAGCCCGGCATCACGAAAGCGATCGTCGGGCGGAACGCGGCTTCGACGTAGTGTTCGCCGAACGGAGCCACCGACTCGATCGGCGCGCCAGTGAAGAAGAGGTCCGGAAAGAAGTCGCAGCTGGCGGCGACGCCCAGCGCGAAGATTCCCGAGGCGCATTCGAGCCGTCGGATCCGCACGTCCAACAGGATCGCGGTGAAGCGCAGGAACCCGACGACGATGAACGGAGCGCAGTTGATCGCGACGCGATGCGCGAAGACGGCCTCCTCGAGGTCCTGCGCATCGTAGAGCAGCGCGAGTCCGACGCCGACCTGCAGCACCCCGATCGCGGCCACGCCCAGCCACAGGTGGGCGCGCGAGCTGGGGCGCAGCCAGAACAACCAGAGGTTGTAGAACGCGGTGCAGCCCGCGATCACCGCCGACGACGCAATCGTGAACGAGGAGAGACCCATCTCGCATTCGAATCGACATGCCGGGATTTCCACTTGAGCCGGGAGGGGTTGCGGGCGCGGTTGCCGGCCCCGGCCGGCGCCGGTGCCGCCGGTGAGCGAGATCACTTCACTTTGCCTGCCGGTGGCCGATAGGAGGGGAGTCGGCCTGCCGTGAGGCGGCGCAGAGGGGAAGGAGGGCTCGCATGCGGATTTCGATCGCGATGGCGGTCCTGCTGCTCCTCGGGTCCGCGCCGGCTTCCTGGGCGCAGTAGAAGCCGCACCGCGCCGAGTGCGCGAAACTCTCCCAGCAGATCGCGCGCTACGAGCGCGATGCGGGTTGGGCCCACGAGCGCGGCAACGCACTGTGGGAGCGCTCGAACCGCGAGCAGGCGAGCCGTCTTTCGGCCCGCCGCGCCGGCCTCTGCCCCGAGTTCCGTGCGTCCGATCCGGCCGCCGACTTCGCCGCCTTCCTCGGTACGGCCGCCCGCGTCGCCACGCGCTGGTTCCTGCCCGGCCTCTAGGCTCGACCCGCGAACGTCGGATCAGGGAAGGTGGCGCGCGACCCCTGCGTTTTCCCCGGACGGCCCGGCGCCCAGCCGGTAGGTTCTCCTGCGCGTTTCGCATCCCAGGAGGCAACGCCGTGTCC
>Ga0114931_10010622_pt1 | contig 10957 bp, 7 predicted proteins | sample 2SBtaG_FD_89579 | JGI IMG/M metagenome (GOLD analysis project Ga0114931, IMG submission 89579) | Deep subsurface microbial communities from Kolumbo volcano to uncover new lineages of life (NeLLi) - 2SBTROV14_V59a metaG | ecosystem: Environmental > Aquatic > Marine > Volcanic | place: Kolumbo...
AAACTTAGTGAGTGCAATGACAGCTGACTTTGTTCCGCCGTATCTTATGCCTGCAACAGCAAGTATTGAATACTCTGGATTGTGTGGGTTTTTTATTCTTCCAATCAAACCAATGTTATCATCAGAATATGTTTCTTTTGCATCTATTCCCCAGCTTTTCTTTTCACTAAACCTTGCTGGCAGATGCTTGTTTACTTTTGCCATAGTAAGATTTGTGACAGGCCCGCCGACAATTATCAGGTTATGTTCTTCACTTAGTTTGATATCAACATCAAGTCTTGTTGCAAAAGAATCTCCAAGTCTGCAGTGGTTTCCAAGCATGAGTGCAAGCTCTATTGCATAATGTCCATCTCGTGCTCTTGCTTTGAATTTTCCATGCGGGTCTGGACTGCCGACAACAATCTTTGCATTAAGTTTTCCGTCTTTAATAAATGGTTCAAGAAATTTATCAAGCTCTGGTTCTTCTTGTTTTGATAATTCTTTTATGCTTTTTCCATCAAAATCAATGCTAATACCAAAACAGGTATTTTTTGGCTTGAATTTTTTTGCAATTGTTCCACGAATCTCTTTTTTTTCAGTAATCTGTAGAACACCTGCATTCATGAGCTTGCCTATATGATAATACACTTTTTGTTCATGGATCTCAAGTTTGTGTGCAATCTCTGCAGGATACATTGGTTTTTTTATAAGAAGCTCTAAGATTTTTATACGAATAGGATTATCGATTGCCTTGAGACTCCCTGGTTTTAGAAGTTTAATTCTGTCATAGAGAAGGCTGCCATCCACATTTCTCACTAAATAATCTGCCATTTTCTGAGTGAAACCCAGACTATTTAAAAAATTTTCTATTTATTCTTATTTTTTTAGTAATATTATTAACTTTTTAATATGATATTTTCAATGTTTTTCATCGATTTATATATACTTACACATAAAAACGTGTTAAATATCCAATAATTTGTCTTTTACTATAACTTTTTTATTAATTAAGCTTATAAATGTCTGCGTAGTATGTCATGTATGAGAAAACTATTTGGAACAGATGGAGTGCGTGGAAAAACCAATGTTTACCCTCTTACAGGAGATGTTGCTTTCAGGCTTGGTCAGGCTATTGTTTTAACATTCAAAGGCAAAAACCGAATGAAAGTAATAATTGGCAAGGATACAAGAAAAAGTGGTTACATATTTGAGTCAGCTCTTACATCTGGTCTTTGTTCAATGGGCGCAAATGTTTATCTGGTCGGTCCAATGCCAACACCAGCGATTGCTCATCTCGTTAGAAGTTTTGCAGCAGACGCAGGAATAGTCATCAGTGCTTCACATAATCCTGCAGGTGATAATGGGATAAAATTCTTTGATAGGAAAGGTTACAAGCTACCTGATGATGTTGAAGCAAAGATTGAGACTTTAGTTCTTGAAAATAAGATGTCTGCTGAGAATGTGAAAATCGAAGATGTTGGCAGTGCATTTAGAATTGATGATGCACAAGGAAGGTATATTGAATTTGCAAAAGGCTCTGTTGGAAACATGTCACTTTCAGGTCTTAAAATTGTGCTTGACTCTGCGCATGGTGCAGCATACAAAGTAGCACCGCTTATATTTTCTGAGCTTGGTGCTGATGTACTCTCATATAATAATAAGCCTGATGGACTGAATATCAATAAGGAATGCGGCGCGCTTTATCCTGATGTGCTCAAATCACTTGTTCTTGGAAATCATGCAGATGTTGGGATTTCGCTTGATGGAGATGCTGATCGAGTAATAATGGTTGATGAAAAAGGAAACATTCTTGATGGTGACAGAATAATGCTTGTATGTGCTGAGTTTATGAAAAAAAATAAAACACTAAAAAAGAATGTAGTTGTTGGAACTGTAATGAGCAACATGGGTTTTGAAAAAAAACTAGGTGAAAATGGAATAAATTTTCTGAGAACAAAGGTTGGCGACAGGTATGTTATTGAAGAGATGAGAAAGAATGATTATAATATAGGTGGTGAGCAGGCAGGTCATATTGTGCTTTCTGATTACAATACAACTGGAGACGGAACAGTTACAGCACTTCAGGTTTTAAGCATAATGAAAAAAAGCAAAAAAAAGTTATCAGAACTTGGTAATTTTGAGTCCTTCCCACAGATTCTTACGAATATTGAAGTCAAGGAAAAAAAACCAATTGAAAAACTAAAATGCAAAAAAATTATTCAGGAGTCTGAAAAAGAATTAGGCAGTAATGGTCGTATTCTTGTCAGATACTTAGGAACATAAAATAAATGCAGGGTGATGATTGAAGGAAAAGAAGAAGACCTTATAAAAAAACACTCAAGCATCATAACAAAAGCAATAAAGCAGGAGATTGGAAAATGAAAGCAATAATTCTTGCAGCTGGCAAGTCAACGCGTACATATCCATTGACTATAAATAAACCAAAAGCTTTGCTTCCAATTCTTGATAAGACTATAATTGAGCATACTTTAAGCCTCTTGAAAGGAACCATAGATGAGATTGTTATTATTGTTGGTTTTAAGAAACAGATGATTATAGACACTCTTGGCGAAGAATATGAAGGTATGAAAATCACTTATATTGAGCAAAAAGAACAGCTTGGAACAGGTCATGCGCTTACTCTTGCAAAGGATTATATTGATGAAAAATTTCTCGTGTTATGTGGTGATGATATTTATGACAAAAAAGATATCAAGAGACTTCTTGGACATGATAATGCTGCGCTTGTAAAGAATGTTGATGATCCCAGGGTCTTTGGTGTTTACAAAGCAAATAAAAATAAGGCGCTTGGAATTATCGAGAAACCAAAAGAAGACGTAGGAAACCTGGCAAACATTGGATGTTATATCTTCTCCCCTGAAATATTTGACTATTTGGAAAACCTAAAAAAAACAGAGAGGGGAGAGATTGAAGTAACATGTGCTATCAATGAGTTATGTAAAAAAAGAGATTTTATACTTGAGACAATAAAAGGAACCTGGATTCCCATAACATATCCATGGAACCTTCTTGAAGCAAATGTACACTTTTTAAGACAGATGAAAGAGTCAAAGATAGAGGGCGATGTTGAAGATGGAGCAACCATCAAAGGAAATGTCTTTGTTGGAGAGGGTACAAAGGTCATGGCTGGTGCGTATATTCAGGGTCCTGTATATATAGGTAAAAATTGTGAAGTTTATCCAGGAGCATATCTAAGACCTGATTCAATACTTCTTGATGGCTGCCGTGTTCGTTCAGAGGTTTATGATTCTCTTCTCATGAAAGGGGTTTCATCAAAGCATGATAGTTATCTTGGACATTCTATAATTGGTGAGAACTGTAATATTGGTGCAGGAACAATAACATCTGATTATAGGGCAGACGGGAAAAACCATATTACAATTGTTAATGGTAAAAAAATTGATTCTACCAGAAGAAAACTTGGCGCATTTCTTGGCGACAATGTTTTTACAAGTATTCATACATCAATTTATCCTGGGCGAAAACTCTGGTCAGGTGTTATGACTTTGCCTGGTGAGATAGTGAAGAAAGATAAGATAGAATAAGCAATGATAATTAACAATAGATAATTAAGGTGAATGATAAATGTGTGGAATAATAGGAATTGTTTCTGAAAAAGATTTTTCAGTTAAGAATGATCTTATAGGCTCGCTTAAAAAGCTTGAATATCGTGGGTATGACAGTTGTGGTTTTGCAAGCAAGGATGGAACTATAAAAAAAGCAAAAGGTTACATAAAAAATCTGAAATTTGATAAAGATATTAAGACAAATCTTGCAATATCGCATACAAGGTGGGCAACGCATGGTGGAATTACAGAAACTAATGCACATCCTCATTATAATTCAGACAAGACACTCTTTGTTGTTCATAATGGTATAATTGAAAATTATGAAGAAATGAAAAAACGCCTGGTTTTAAGAGGTTATAAATTCATCTCTGATACTGATTCAGAAGTTGTAGCACATTTTTTAGATGATGAATTCAAGAGCGGAAAAACACCACAGGAAGCCATGAAAAACTTTATTGATACTGCGAGAGGTACATTTGCAGTTATTTTCTTTAAGAAGGGAGAAGACAAGCTCTATGCAATGAAACGTGATAGTCCGCTCGTCCTTGGTATTCTTGGTGGGAAGTTTATGCTTGCAAGCGATATTTATGCATTTTCTGACAAGTCAGACAAAGCAATATTTTTTGATGATGAAGAGTTTGCAGTTATTGATTCCAAAGGCTACACTTTTTATGATTGTTTTGGTGATGAAATAAAAAAGGAAATTACAACTTTTGAATGGACACGAAAAGAAGAGACAAAAAAACACTATGATCATTACATGTTAAAAGAAATAAATGAACAGCCAGAAGTTGTGGAACGTCTTGTACATTCATTTGAGACATTACAAAAAAATAAGCTCAAGGATTTTGCAGAACTTGTGACAAGTGCAAAGCGTGTGGTATTTCTTGCGTGTGGAACAAGTTATCATGCTTCGCTTATTGGTTCATATCTTCTTACCCAGGTAGGTATTGAGGAAAACAGCGTAATTGCATCAGAGTTTGAACATTTTCTTCTTGTTGACAATAATACTCTTGTAATACCAATATCTCAAAGCGGCGAGACAATGGATGTTGTTTCAGTTCTTAAGGATATCAAGCTTAAGAAAGCAAAAATCGCATCAATAGTAAATGTTCCATACTCAACTGTTCAGAGGTTGAGCGATGTATCAATAGAGATTCTTGCAGGACAGGAAATATGCGTTGCAGCAACAAAATCTTTTACAAACCAGCTTGTTACATTATTTGCATTAGCAAATGAGCTTGGAAATAAAAGTATAAAACTTGATACATTATCTGAAAAGATACAGAAGACGCTTGATGGAAACGAAGAGTACATAAAAAAACTATCAGCAGAGTTAAAAGATAAAAATGATGTGTTTGTGCTTGGAAGAGGAATTTCATATCCAATAGCACGAGAGATTGCGCTAAAACTCAAAGAAATCCCATACGTCCACGCAGAAGGCATGATGGCAGGTGAGCTTAAGCATGGAACAATTGCACTCGTTGAAAAAGGAACTCCAATAATTAGTTTGATACCAAATGCAAATGCAGACATGCTCTCAAGCACAAAAGAAGTTGAAGCCAGGGGTGCGCGGACAATAGTTATTTCAAACACTAATGGAGATATTCACATACCAGCATGCAGTGATGCAGAGTTTGCTGTATATGCAAGTATGATTGGGCATTTGCTGAGCTATTATATTGCAAAATTAAGAAAACTGCCTATTGATAAGCCGAGGAACTTAGCTAAGAGTGTTACTGTGAAATAGCAAAATTTTTTATATGATTTTTATGTTCTGATTTCAATGGAATCAATCTATGACAGGAAAAATCCAAACAAGAGAAATTTTCGAAAAAAAGATAGTGAGTATATATATCGATATATGTTTAATGTGTTTAATTCTCTCAAAAAACATATCCCAAAAATAATCATGCATGATTACTATATTCCGCAAAATATTGCTGATTCATATTCATTAACTTTTATTTTTGCTTCAGAATTTCTTAGCAAGAAAATCAAATCGCTTGATCCAATTTATCAAAAAGGTGTACTGAATTATTTTTCCCGTGTTGATATTGCAATTAACCAGGCTTATATGCCACTTGTTCATACTGTTTCTGATGCTTATGAAGTAGAGATTGTGCCAAAAAATATGTATTTCATCAACCATGAGTTTCATATTGGAAATTATGAAAGAGAAGAATGCACAGAAACCCTTGATGGTTTTGTTAAATTGTTCAATAGTGGTTGTGATGGTCAGATTGGATTTGGCGGGGTGTTAATTAATAAGAAAAAAGAAGTTCTAAGTGTTGAAGAATTAGGCAAAGTTTCGCGTTTTACAATACTCAGCCTTACTCCAAAATTTATTAATTCAAAATTTGTATCTGCTAAATATGAAACAACAGATCTTGAGCAATCAACAATAATTAAAGACTTTCTTTGGTTTTACCATTTAGTAGATTATCAATATGATAATGAATAGATATTGACTATAGCAAAGAACTATTTCGCCACCAACTTGTCACTATTTTTCAATAGAAACTTTTATATATTATTTACTCTAAGCTTTTTCTTAGATGGGGGATGGCAATTTTTCAAGACTGGAGATAGCTCTTAAAGAAGATTTGTTTGATGCATCAGGAGCTCTTGTCACAAAACGTGCTAAGGATTACTTTGGAATTATTGTTGATGATATAAGACGTGTCCGTGTTCTTTCAATCGATGGAAAACTCTCTTCTGAAGCTATGTATAAATTTCAGGATATTCTGACGCATCCTGTCACTCTTGATTCTGTTGTTGATCAGCCTTTGATAAAATCAGACCAGGCTGATTGGTTCTTGCAGGTAAACCTAAGGCCTGGTGTAAGAGATAACCCTGGAGCAGTTATGCAGGAGGTATTGAGCATCTGTACAGATGATGTACCTTTAGTGTATTCAGCAGACTATTTTGCAATAAGAGGAAGTGGTCTTACTAAGAAAGATATTGAAAAGATTGGAGATGAGATGCTCGCGAATGAAATTGTGCAAAATTTCCATGTATATTCGCCTGGTGACTGGGGAGATACAGGAACAGGTTTAATTGTCCCAAAAGTGAGTTTGGGTCACAAACCAAGATTCTATCGCTTACCAAAGAATAAGATTACTATTGAAGGTATTAAGGAAATATGCAAGGACAGGAAGATTGACGTGAATAGTAGGGACATTCCGACAATTGAAGATGTATTCACCAATATTGATTTTTTAAGAAGAAGAAAAATATATGACTTGGATGGGCCGACAGATATTGAGCTTGAATACATCTGCCAGGCGAGAAGCGATCACTGCAATCACAATACTTTTCAAGGGAGGTTCAATTATGTTAATAAGGAAACAGGAGAAAAACTAGTAATCAATAACCTGTTTAAGGAATACATTGAAGCTCCAACCAAAAAGCTGGCTGACTTAAGACCATGGATTAAGATAATTTTTCATGACAATGCTGGTGTTGCAGAGTTCAATGAGAAATTCAACTATGTCGTTACTGGGGAGACCCACAACAGCCCATCAAATATGGAAGCTTATGGTGGGTCAATAACAGGGATTGTTGGCATATTCAGGGATCCTATGGGAACCGGCAAAGGCTCAAAACTGATTATGGGTGGATATGGTTTTTGTGTCGGACCAAGGAATTATGATGGGTCATTACAACTAAAATTGCATCCAAGGCGTCTTCAGGATGGTGTTATCGAAGGTGTTCGGGACGGGGGTAACAAGCACGGAGTTCCAACAGTATTTGGTTCTTATTTTGAAGAGCCTGAGTCCCTGGCAAAAAGTCTTGTGTTTGTTTATGCAGCTGGTCTCATGGAAAAAAAAGTTGGTGGAAAACTGACTCACATAAAGGAGATTGACCCAGGGGATCCAATAATCATGTCTGGAGGCAGGGTTGGAGCAGATGGTATTCACGGCGTGACTGCAGCTTCTGCTGGTTTTAGTGATAGTACACCAGCAGGACATGTCCAGATTGGTGATCCATACACCCAGAAGAAGATGCATGATTTATTGAATCAGGCACGAATAAAAGGGCTGATAAAATATATAACAGATAATGGTGGTGGTGGACTTTCAAGTTCAATTGGTGAAGCAGCACGCGAAGGTCAGGGTGCACTCGTCTGGTTAGATAAAGTTCCTCTCAAATATAGTGGTCTTGATCATTATGAAATATGGATTAGCGAGTCCCAGGAGCGGATGACTTTTAGTGTTGCACCTGAAAATCTGGACAGATTCATGGCACTTTCAAAGCTGCATGGAGTGGAATCAACAGTAATAGGTAAATTTACAGATTCTGAATCTCTGCGAATAAAGTATGGAGACAAAACCTGCCTGTACATAGATAATAAGATTCTTGATTCAGCATTTCCACAATGGGAATTTGATGCTGTCTGGGAATCACCAGTTAGCAGGCGACTAAAAGAACCTGAACTAAAAGTTGAACATGACCTGACATCAACTCTTGAAGAACTTTTGGCACAACCAAATGTTGCTTCAAAAGAATGGATAACACGACAGTATGATCACGAAGTTCAGGGAACAAGCATAATCAAGCCACTTGTGGGCAAGAAAAATGATACTCCTTCTGATGCAATTGTAATCAGACCAGATCTTGAGAGTGAAAAAGGTCTTGCAATGACTCATAGCATTAAACAAAAACTAGGCAAGATTGATACATATCATATGGTGACAGCAGAAGTTGATGAAACTATTAGGAGTATTCTTGCTGTAGGTGGTACACTTGGTCACTTGACTGGTATTGATAATTTCTGCTGGCCGACAATTGATCCTGGACCCAACAATCCGGGTGCAGAGTATAAGGCAGCACAGTTGGTACGCGCGTGCATGGCACTGAAGGATTGTGTTTCGGCATATGAAACTCCTTTGTTGTCAGGAAAAGACAGCATGTATTGTACAGGGAGTTTTAAAATTAAAGGGACTAATAAATATATAACAATTGATGGCTTACCTACACTCCAGTTCACATTGCATAGTGTTGTGGATGACGTATGGAATTGTCTGAGTTGTAATGCAAAAGAAGAAGGAAACAGCATCTATGTTTTGGGTCAGACCAATAATGAATGTGGTGGTGGCGAATATTACAAGATGAAAGGGCATACAGGCCTTAATGTACCAATCACTGACCTTGAAGGAAATCTGAAGATGTACAAAGAATTTGAAAAAAATAGGCACATGCTAGCATCTGTCAAAGTTGTGAAAGAGAATCTTGCTGTTGATTTGTTCCACATGGCATCTGGTGGAATGGGTGTTAATATCAATCTTGAAAATCTTGATGTTGGTGATGTAACCTCCAATGACCAGGCATTGTTCTCTGGCTCAACAGGGAGGTTTATTGTGGAAGTCATGCCAGGCTATGAGAAAAGATTTGAAGAAGCAATGGGTAAGTATGCAAGAAAGATAGGGGAATTTACAAAACAAGAAGATTATGTAGTTCATGGTCTGAAAAATGATATATGTGTATGTGCTACTATGGATAGGTTCTATAAATCATGGACAGGCACGCATGAGGGAAGATGAAAAAGCCAAAAATTATGATACCAACAGGATTTGGGCTTAATTGTGATGATGAGACACATTATGCTAGCGAGCAGGCAGGTGGAGAAGTAATCCTTCCTCATTTGAATGATCTCTATCAAGGTAATGTTGTCCTGCGTGAAGCAGATATACTTGTTTTTGGCGGAGGTTTCTCACGGGGTGATGAAGGTGGTGCTGGTGTTGTTGAGGCAGCTTATATCAACGATAAATTGCATGATCCTATTCGAAGTTTTATCAGAGATGGCGGACTTGTCTTTGGTATATGCAATGGTTTTCAGATTTTAGTCAACCTAGGACTTTTGCCAGGTTTTGATAAGAACTATGAAGACAGAGAAGTAAATGTTACTTTCAATGATTCAGTCAACTTTCGTGATCAATGGGTCAGCCTTTATTTTAACCAAGACTCACCCTGTGTTTTTACAAAAGGCACAGAGTATATGAACTTACCAATCAGGCATGGAGAGGGAAAATTGGCTGCTGAAGCATCTGTTTTGGAAAAACTAGCAAAGAATAAACAGGTTGCTGTACAGTATTGTCTGAAAGACTCAAGATTATTAGCAGATGGTAAATTTCCAGATAATCCAAATGGTTCCCCATTTGATATTGCAGGTATTTGCGATGAGACCGGGCGTGTGTTTGGTATGATGCCGCATCCAGAAGCATATAATCATGTATGCAATGCTCCAGATTGGACAGAAAAGAAATATTATTTGCAAAAACATCACAAAGGACCAATCAATAAAGAAGTAAGAAAAGGTGAGGGGATTCGTTTATTTGAAAATGCAGTCAAGTATGTTAATGAAACAAGATGACAATGAAGGAAGAGAGAATAAAACTATACACACAGATTTCTGGTAAACCCATGAATGTTATAGCTTTTGCATCTACTTCAGGAACAAATGTACAAGCACTTTTCAATCACCAAAAAGAGTATATAATCAGAGCAGTGTTTGTTGACAAATTATGCGGTGCAAAGAAAAGAGCAGAAGAGAAACTCAAGTTGCCTGTAATCTATGATAGTGCGTATAAATTCGTCAGGCAGAATTATTCTGATGCAGTAGCTAAAGATGAGGTGCAGGCATACCTGAAAAAAAGTAATAAATGGGAAGAACATTGTACCCGCAGGATAATAAAGTATGCGCAAGATAATAATTTTACAGTTGATTTTTTGTTTCTTGCAGGGTATATGAGGATTGTTAATGATACTTTTCTACAATGGTTCCCTGATAAGATAGCTAATGTACATCCAGCGAGACTTGATGTGTTATATGAAGATGGAACTAGAAAATATGATGGAGATAATGCTGTCTTAAAAGCTATTGTAGCTGGCGAAGAAGCTACATATTCAACAGTTCACTTGGTAACATCAACACTTGATGGTGGAGAAATACTATGCACATCTGAGCCTTGTGTTGTTGATATGCCATCAGATATTGGAGAGATAGTCAAAGTCCAGAGTAATATAATCAGAAAAGGAATTAATATTGATGATTTATTAATGGGCCTTAGAGTAAATCATAGCACAGTATATCGGGATTTGGTTGAGTTTGCAGGTGACCATCAGGACAAACAAAAAGAAATGTGTGACTGGCCAACATATACCAAGGCAGCACAAATGATAGCAGAGGGCAGGTTTGAGATTAGTTTGGAAAGAAATGAGTTTAATCTACGAGATGTTTATCTTGAAGGCGAAAAAATGCCATATTGCGGTTTTGAGTTAGGAGGGGAAAAATGACAATACGAGATATGAAGGGAGTTGTTCTGGATGAGATTCCAGTCAAGAATGTTTTAGCAAGTGTTTTTTACAAGGATGGTTTAGATGAG
>Ga0114931_10010623_pt1 | contig 10957 bp, 20 predicted proteins | sample 2SBtaG_FD_89579 | JGI IMG/M metagenome (GOLD analysis project Ga0114931, IMG submission 89579) | Deep subsurface microbial communities from Kolumbo volcano to uncover new lineages of life (NeLLi) - 2SBTROV14_V59a metaG | ecosystem: Environmental > Aquatic > Marine > Volcanic | place: Kolumbo...
AAACACATTGAAAAATTAGACAAAGAAATAAGCAATACATTCCTAAAAGTCCAAAGACAAAGAGAACGATTAGAAAAGTCAAGAGACTACTGGAAAAATAAATTTATGGAGTTAAAAAATGAAAGTTAATAAAACATACCAATTAAGGATGTTAAACGAACAAAAGTTCGTTAAACCACTTATTAAACTCAATTCCGTCCCAAATCTACTGGGTGGGGTTCAATTAAATAATAGGAGGTTTAAAAATGTGTACGTCCTGTAATAAATGTTTCAATGATGCAGAAAAGGCAAAATTAAAAACAAAAGGATGGAATGATGAAGAAATTAATTTTGCGGAAGACTCTATCATAGAAAACAAAATTAAGGAATTAATTAAAGAGTAAAATAAGAGAACGATTTACGGAACTAAACCGTTAGGGTTCTCTAATGGAGAATTAGTTGTAACATGGATGAAATACCGGGAGGATTAATACTCGCTGTGATAAGCTCGATAATTGGAGGACTATTCACTAAAAGTCCAGAATGTTTTGGATTCGTGGGTGTAATCGTAGGGAAATTAAGGAGGAAAAATGCCAACCAAATTGACAAAAGAACAAATTAAGAAGATAAAACAAGAATATTCAGAGGGAAACATTACTCAAAAGGAACTCTCAAAAAAATACAATGTGGTTCAACAAACAATAAATTATCATGTCAATGACAAAGAAAAAGAAAAAAGAAAGAGAGATGTAATGATAAGATATAGGAAGCTTCCTAAAACAAAAAGAAGAGAAATTTATGAATCAAAAAAGGAATATATTGCAAGATATTTCAAGAATAGATATAAGACAGATATAATCTTTAGAGAAAAGCATAAAGAAAGAGTAAGAGAATACAACAAGAAAAAGAGGAGAAGAGGATGATAGAGATTAAGCATTATGAAACTGAGAGAATAGAAAAAGAAAGTCCATTAGATTTGTCCTTATTTAAAAAGAGAGGGAACTCAAAAACTTACAAGGGATATTTAATCCAAAAAATGAAAGAATCGAGGGAGCAAGGAAATTTTGATGTATGTGCCTTAATCCAACATTTCTACAAAAAATATATTGAATTTGAATCTTTATCTCCTAATCCTAAGAAATAGAAAGAAAGATCCTCTGTAGAGTTTATAGAACATCCCGATATAATAGAATCAATAAGATTTCGTAAAATTGAACCAGATTCAGAACAAAAAGAAATAAGAATGGAATTATTCAAGTCAGACATAGATCGTTTAATTTTAGCTATTCAGAGATTAAATTCAGGCAAATGGATTAAGGATAGAGATATAGCGGAGGAAATCTATAAGAAGGATTGTAACTCAATCTCTTCAAATAGGAAAACCCATATCTACTTAGTAGAAATGTTAAATTACTTAGAATATAAAAGAAAGATAGAATACTCAAGAAGTGGAAGAATAAAGCTAAAAGAAATAAAATAAGATGTTAGAGAGATTCATTCAAACAGAACAAGTATGTTTGATTATTGGGAGACCAACAGGATTAGGTTTCCTTATCTTAACTTTCTTAGTAATACTTAGTATAATCGGATTCATAAAAGTAAAAAAATAAAATCTAAAAAAGTGAAAGGAGGTATAAAAATATGAAACAAGAAGATAAAGAAGAGAAAAAAAGAATAGCTAACGAAGAAATAGATAAAAGGGTTGAACCTAAAACTGCTAAGATAAGAGGAGACCCTATTGTTGAAGTAAGTTACTAAGAAATGCAATAAGAAATAAAATATGGGAATAGATAGATACAATGGAAATACTAATAAGAATGCTCGTATAAATATAAAGTATTCTGGAAAAAAACCAAAGGTTAGATTTAGTTATCCTATTCCTGACAAAAATAATCCTGTGAGGGGTTCAATGTTTCAGTATATCTTTTTGATATGGGTAATACTTTCCTTAATAGTAATATCCTTCTGGGTTGGGGGATTTAATCAGGGGATACTAAGTTATGGAAAAGATAACCTACAACTTTATTCAGAATGTTCAGCCAAGAATTATCTTATAACCCTAACTAATTATTCACGAATAGAGGAAGAAATATGTAACCAATTTATTGATAAATCCAATTTTCGTAAAAAGTATGCAAAATCTATCTTATTAAAATTATTCCTCGTTTTTATTCCTCCTTTTTTAATTTATTATCCTTTCAAGAAAAAGTGGGATGCCTTCTATCCTGAGTTTAATGCATTACACTCTGAAAAGAAGATAAGAACATTTAAAGGAAAAGATATAATAGAGGATGAAAATGGAATTTATGTAGAATTACCTATATTTAATAATGTGATTTGTGATTATAAAGCAATAGGAGATTTCTCTAAAAATCTTAGAGAATTTGAAATAAGAGAACATAAATTTCATTATCTAAAAAAGACTAAAATTGGAAAAAGAAGAATCAAAAAATATAATGAGTTTATTTGGTACTCAAGATGGTATTTTAATAAAAAACCTAAGAAAGGGTATCTAAAAGTAATCTTCAAGTAATCCTACTTTCTATAATTTTTTTTAGCCTCTTTCATAATCTCTTTTAGAGATTTACCTTTGTTCTTTTTCTTCTTCCTTTCTTTCGCCAAATGTTCCATCCATTTATTTGTCATTATGTCTTCAATCCTGTCTTATCTGTCCTGTTTTTTCTATACTCATAATAAGGCTTCCCATTCTTACTTATTCTTTTTCCCGGAGGTAATGCTCCCCGCTTTCTATCTGCCCCCAAACTAATCCTCACTCCTGTCTGCCTTTGTTTAGAATAAACTACTCGAGGTTTCCTTCTATTAGCGGTAGGATTTACTGCCATATCAATTAATTCACCCTTAAATACAAATGAAGTCATAGAAAATTAAGATATTTACCTTTTTTAAATATCGATTACATGTATTTCAAGGCACTAATGCATTTCAAGGCACTCTACTAAATGAACTTGTAATTTATGACGAGTTAATCAAGGCATTTATTCTTTTGGAGCTACTAATCAAAGTATTTATATTTTATTCGGTTTACCGAATAACTTTTATTATTAAATATGTAAATCATTTTTAAGCATATTAACAAGACTTAAAAAAATTAAATGAAGTATTCTTTTTTATCTCTGCAACTATTCCCACAAGATTAAATATTTTAGATGTTCTATTAGTTATCTCCTTACTATAAACCTATAAGTCTTTAATTCTCTTTTTAATAACTTTGGATAATTCTCGCCACATTCTATCTTTTTTATGATATTACACACCTCACTTGATAAACTTAAAATAGAATATATAATGCCTTTTTCTCCGCAGGGGGTTTCTTTAATTGGAAGTTTAAGCGATTTTTCATATCTTTCTTTTTCTTCTTCTTTTTCTAAATCTACTACGTGAATACTAAATCCTTCACCCCCAAACCTTGTATCTATTAACTTCTTAATAGGAAAATCTTTTAATTTATTAAAAATGATCTCTCTACTTTCCATATTATCAACACAGATAAGGACAATAGTATTTAAACCAACATCGAAAGAATAATTTTTATCTATTTTTATGTTTTCGGTTTTAATTTCTATATCTGAAAACTCTTTTATTATGTCTTTTAAAGCGTCCAATTTTTCTTTATTCTCGTCTTTTATTTTATAAAACTGATTCGGAATATTGTGATTTTCTACTTTGTCGTAATCAATTATTTTTATGTCTTTTAATCCCATTTTCGCCAAAGTCAAAGCTAAAAAACTACCTGTGCTTCCTACTCCGATTATCTGAATATCCGATTTTTGAAAATCTGGATTATAAATTTCTTCTTGTGACATATAACTTATTCCCATTTGTTTAATTCTCCCAACTCTAAAAAAAATAATTCTTCAAAAGAATTTATCAAATAATCTTTAATATCCCTATATATATCTATTGTTCTCTTTTTATTCTTACACTTGAAAGTGATCTTATATCCTGCATCACCATGTCCTTCTATTTGAGGACTTACTCCTTTGAAGTCTCTTATTATCTCATTTAAAGTATAGTATTGTAAATCTTTTAAAATTACTTCGTTTTTATCCATATTTATATCTAAATGATTTTTAACTAATTTCTTTTTCTGATTTTTAGATAATCCTTCCTCTCTCTTATCAGAATAAACTGCTCTTTTGTCTTCAAAATAATTTCCCCAATCCAAATGCCAACTATTATAAGTTTCTTCCTTTACTCTGCCTTTTATAATCTTCTTTAATTCGGTCTTTAATTCTTCCTCGTATTCTTCATCAATCACTTTATAATCTAATTCATCAAAAGAAAAAGAAAAAGGTTTTCTAAATTCCGCCCTAATTTTTAAACCGTCTGATTCACTTGCAACAATAAATATCGCTTTTTCTCGCTGGCTCATATATTCTTTTATAAATGTCTCGTCCGTTTCACTCCAAAACGCAGACATCTTGTGATGAGAATGAAAATGCCCGATTATTTTGAGGCATTTGTCCCCGTATTCTTTTCTTAATTTAATGAGTGCCTTTGAACTTGTATCTACTGAATTATCCGCAACTTCTTGTTCTGGAAATATTAAGTCCTCAATATATATGGAGTTTTCTTTAAATTCTCCGATAATAAACGCTCCAATCTCCTTTTCGTAGTTTTTAATTAACCAATCTATCTTTTTATAAACATCTTTTTCTATTTCAACGCTAAAATTATATTCAATAACCGCCATTTTAGTCACAAATACATTCACTCATTAGATTATCACAATAAGGACAATACTCTTCTCCTTCTCTGTCTTCTTCCTCTTCTTCATTACTCAGGTATTCTCCTCCATTTGCTCGTGCTTTTTTCCACTGTTCCACAGAAACATAAACATCATCTTTATTGTATGATTTAAGATATAAATAAGTAAAATAAACTAATTCTTTTAATCTTAACTCTGCAAGATATTTATAAAACTTTTCTCTACTCTCCCCAAAACAAACATTATCTCCAGAAATATGGCAAGAATGATACTTTGAACGATCAATTAAAACAGGTTTTTTATTTTCAATTAAAACCTTATTCGGCTGGATATACATAAACATCTCTCCGAGTTCTACTTCTTCGCCTTCCGCTTTAAAATATATCTTATCTTTAAAATCAACTCTTATGCCCTTACCCGAGAGATTAACCCTTTTAACAAATCTAAGTTTTCTTATTTCTTCTATTCTCTTAAATAATCCTCTCCTAAAGTTTTTAAGTAAATCTTTGTTTATTTCTTTTTTTCTTATCTCTAACATAAGTCTTTTATGAGTTATTACTAAACTTTCCTGTGTATTTTCTAATTCTTCTTCAATATCTTTTATTTTCATCTTACTTCTCTCTATTTCATTCCTTATATTTGTTAAGAATTTTTCAATATTTCTTTTTTTTATCTCATCTTTAATATCTACTTTTTTTATTTTTAATTCTTTGATACCTTTTGTTAATTCTTCACAAATCCACTTAAAAAAAGGGTAGTCTTTTCTTCTTTCTGGATTAAATGTTTTATCAAAAGGAAAATTCAAGATGACAATATTTCTTTTTTTTAAATAAGACAAAAAAAGAATATTCCATTCTCTCATATCTTTTTTAATAGATACTTCGGAATGTTGTATTTTTTCAGTCTCCAATTCGGAAAAAGGATAATTATAATGTAATTTAAAAAATTGTTCTCCTAATTCTAAATTAATCTCCTTCTTTTCATAACCAAATGATGGATTATTCATTATAGAAGTCTGAATGTAAAGCGTTAAGTTCCTCTCAAAACTATCTTCTCCAATAATCCCCCCAAATACTGCCTTTTTAAATCCTAAGTTATTTAATAACTTATTAAATTTTAACATTAATAAGGGATTTCTATTTAAATTCATATTCTCTCTGTTTTTTATTATTATACCCATTTTTTTTCCTTTTGTCTTTTTAGTTAATTTTAATAAAAAAATAAAAAAAATAAATTGTGTTTAATTACTCACTTCCCTGTTTAAAATTCGAAACGATAAAGTAACTCTCACCATTTTGCGCTGTTTCGGTTAGACTTACTTCGTCTCCGTTTCCATCGTTTACACTCTCGCCTTCTCCTAAGGTTAATCCTGCCTTATCTAAAAGACTCTTAACAGTGTCACCACTGCTAAAACCCACAGACGAAAGAATGCCGTCAAATCTGCCGACTTCTGCTTTTAAGATCTCTGACATCTTTTTTCCCTCCAATTTAATTATGTCTTTACGACTATTATCTTTTTCAACTATTTTTTTTAATCTCTTAATCTCTTCTTTTTTAATATCCAAATCCCAATTCTTCATAATGTCTAAGATGAGATCCTCCCCAAACCAACTCTGAATATATTCCCAAAATTGCTCCTCTGTCAATTCTCCAACTAATTTATTAAATTCTGTTTCTATTTCTCTCCTACTCATTCTATAAACCTCTTAAATTTATTTCTGATTTTATTTTTCATAAATGGAGTTTTGTCTCCATTTATAAAAAAAACTGAATAGGAAAAAACGGGTTTAATTCCCCGTTTTTCTAATTGCTTTATAGTTAAGAGATTAATATATCGCCTAAAAAAAACACCTCTCAACCATCTTTTTATTTTTTGTGTTGTCGTCATTTTGTTTCGCTCCGGTATAATATCTAAAGATATATAGTTTATAAATCTTTTGGTTAAGCAATGTAACTGAATAGTTTATAAAATTTTAATATTTCATTAATTGTCTTAATTATATACACCTAAAACGAACATCACATATTTTCCATATCATTAATAATCAATTCACGAACATAATTAGATAATCTTTTAAATTCCTTAACTCTCTTTTTTAAAAATTTATCTTGGTTTTTTGTTAGAATAATTGTCACTATGTGCTGTTTATTTAATGGTTGCAAGAATTTTTGAGTTGGTTGAGTTATAATATTTTGGCTAAATTTTTTATAACATTTATAGCAAATAAACTGCCCTTTATACATTCTCAAATTCTTAAATTCTTTTTTACAACTATCACATTCCTTTTTCATTTTTATATGTAATTTTTACCTTTAAATGTTTTTTTAAAAACAGAATAATCAAACATAAGGCGAGAGTTTTTACTAACATTAAATCATTCTTTCTTGAGTTGGTTTTTTGGTTTTGTCATCTTAATTAAACTCCCTTAAAATTTTATTATAAACTGATTTTGCACCCTTTGGAGTTTTAGCATTAACTCTTCTATCCCAGCCTCTATCAAAGTTAATTAACGCCTTATTTGTTTTAATGTCTTTCAACCAAAACTTACTTATTTTTCCTTTATTGATTCCAAACTTAGACTTCTCTTTAAAGTGTTTAATCTGAACTTTGTATCTGCCATACTCCAATTCAGTCCAGTTATTTCCTAAATCTTTTCTTGAACATTTTTGTCGTGTTTCGTGTTGTGTGTTTTGTTTAACCATAAAACACTTAATAATTAATACTATTTAAAGTTTATTGTAGTTGAGTATATATATCTTATTTGTAGTGAATAGTTAATAAACCCTATTGCTGTTGTGTGTCATTTATTGTTTAATATTTCATTAATTGAATAATAAATGAACAACGCAAAGAATAGGTTTTTTATTGTTTAAATTGAGTTAATGTTTTATGAACAGCCCCTATACTTATTTTTAAGTCTCCCGCAATCTGCCGAATACTCTTTTTTTCTTCACGCATCTTTAAAATTAAATTCTTTTTTTGTGTACTTAATGGTTTCCTTCCCCATCGATTCCCTTTATAAGATTTTGTCGGTGCGCCATCTTTTCTCCTTACAGCGATCTTAACCCTCTCGGATTTTTTTAAACTCTCTTCTTCCGCCAACCACCCCATTATTTGAAGCATAAGATTAAACATTATTTCATTAAAAGGTGAAGGAATATCAAGAAGAGTATTTAAGAATTGTTGTCTATAAGATATCACTGCAACTTTATATAAATTGCAAAACTCAAAAAATTCTATTAATCTCTTTCTATTTCTCTCAATCCTGTCTAAATCCCACACAACCAATTTTTTAATTCTTCTCCCCTTTATTTCTTTTTTTATTAAATTAAATTGTTTTCTCTCTTTCTCTTTATATGCTGATTGTTTCTCTTCAAAAATTCTATACTCTCCCTCAACTAAACTTAAACATTCTCTCTTTTGATTTTCAGGGTTTTGTTCTTCCGTAGATGTTCTTAAATATACTGCGGTTATCATAATGCATTTAAATTCTGTTCGTTTATAAATTTATCACTTAATAAGAATATTCCCCTTACCCCCAAGAATCCCTTAGATGTGTTATCATTTTCTGCTCAAATGCCTATAAATGCCTATAAATGCCTTGATTAGCAGTTCCAAAAGAATAAATGCCTTGATTAGCAGTTCCAAAAGAATAAATGCCTTGATTAACTCGTCATAAATCACAAGTTCATTTAGTAGAGTGCCTTGAAATATATTAGTGCCTTGAAAAAACAATTAAAATAACCCTTCTACTATGAACCGCCCTCCATTTTAAGCATATACACATTTATTTATAATTCTTTTACCACTTAACATCTAACAAATGCCTTGAAATCCACATAAAACCGACAAATGCCGAGAGATTTTGGAACTCAACCAATAGATTAACAAAAAAAAGACAAAAAACTAATGGATTTATTACTAATTACCCTTAAATGCCGTGATAAATTAAGAATTATCGCTTTCTTCTCTCTCTTTAATCTCTTTTTTGTCTTTTTCTGTCTCTTTATCTCCAAATTTAACACAAATAGCTCTTATTTGGACATAAGAGATATCCCAATCATATTCCGCAAGCAATTCACTCATCTCTCTATAACTCAATTTTAGATTTTTCCTTAGAATCCACATCATTAAGTTTCTCTGCTCCTTAAACTTAACCTGTTGCGAGCTCATTGAGGTCTTCTCACTATTCGCCAACGCTTTTTCTTTTTTTCTAAGATACTCTTGTTCAACAATCTCATCTCCTAAAACAAACTTTCCATAAAATCTTCCTTTATTGTTTGTATAAAGTCCTTTAATATTGTAAGTCATAGTTTTTTGTCCCATCAGAATTAAATACCTCTTCTTATTGGAATTATAAATCCTATAATAGCCCCTTCTGCCTTTATTCTCATGGACATGTATTAAAGCCTTGGCTCTAAATATCGCAATATACTTATCCAATAAAAAAATAGTCGGTAGAACAATAATTATAAATAAATTTTTTTGCCTCATCTGCATTGCAAGACTAACCAATACCTTATTTATGGGACTTAAACTACTTCTTGAGCTAAATCCTGTAAATGCTTCATCATAAATTATACATTGTCCCTTATCTGCACTCAAAATTGCTTTTCGGAAATCCTCAGGACTAAAGACTATACGACTTAAATCCAAAGTATTATCAACATACTTCCCAATCTGCATTGCGAGGGTGGATTTTCCAGCTCCTTCTCTTCCATCAATAACCAAAAAAAAATCTTTATCTTTTTTATGCAAATCTGGGATAATCCCCTCATCTAAATTTCTTTTAAGTCTATCTTCCATAGCATATTCTATCTCAAAATTAGTCTTGGTGTCTTTAACCTTTACTAAAGAAGTTGTCATCTTTAACTAATATCATCTTCATCTTCAGATTTATATGCAGTTCCTTTACCTTGTTTATTCTGAAGTCGTCTTAACATCAAAGATTTTCTTTTTAATAATTGATATTGCAATGCTGACATAGGATTTTTCTTTTTATCAAATCCATTATTTACTCTTGAGTTTAAAATACCTGTCTGATAAATCCTTAAATCGATTTCATTTATCGCCTTTTCTGCCTCGCCATTCAAAGGTTCATCTCCCCCAAGAATAGCCCAAATAGAATCTAACTTAATATTCCAAAGGGTATAATTACCCGAAGCCATCGCATGATAACAGGCAGACCACAAGTTCTCTAATGTTGAATTTATCAATCCTGCCGCATTTATTTTAGATGTCTGAGAATCAGATAATTCTCTTACATCATTCAAATCCTTTCTAAACGCCATAATAATCTTTCACTGGGGGATTATTTAAATGTCGATTATAATATATTATAATTATATTTCGATTAAAAAAGAATAGAGATAAGAAGATACGAAAGATCATCAAAATAAAAAGATTAATCTTTCATAATCGACATTTAAATAACCTATTAAACTCATTCTTTTATGTATTATTCACTACTATGTAGTTTTTTAGGAGGGGAGAAATAGAATGTTAGGAAATATTATAGGTGGATTTATTGTTATCCTTGTAGGAACTGCTTTACTTCCAACTGTAGCACAACAGGTCGGAACAGCACAAGCGGATGGTAATGTGTCAGGAGCAGCAAGCACATTAGTTGGTTTAACAACTTTGTTCTTCTCTTTGGCTATCGCAACAAGTTCGATTGGAATAGCCGCCCAAGGACTCCGAAACGCAGGACTTATCTAATTAGGATTAGATAATCCAATTAAAATTAAATTATTTAAAATTAAAGATGAGGGAAAGATCATTAAAAAGATTAGGAAATCTTAATGTTCTTTCCTATCTTTTTCTCTTTAGAAATTAAGATGTCTTTTAATCGATATTTAAAAAAGATATCTACATGTAAATTAAAACCGAAAGGTATTAAATATGATAGATAAAAATATATTTGTATTGTTAATATCTATATTTTTAATCTCAATAACAATGGTTAATGCAACAAACGATTTCGCTTATAATTATCTACCCCAAACAACAACTGGGGGGAATGAGGGTGCAAATGTCACTTCTGTTTCTTCAGGGGATAGTTGTATTCTTGTAAATCCCACAACAGGCGACGTCATAATAACTTTTAATATGTCATGTTCAGGAATAAATGGTGCAACTCAATCTTATGTAGATTCTAATATCTTAAATAACATCACAGCATTTTACAATTCTAATTCTACTTATTGGTACAATCAAACAATTCTTTATGACAATGGAACTTATTTAAA
>Ga0114931_10010624_pt1 | contig 10957 bp, 8 predicted proteins | sample 2SBtaG_FD_89579 | JGI IMG/M metagenome (GOLD analysis project Ga0114931, IMG submission 89579) | Deep subsurface microbial communities from Kolumbo volcano to uncover new lineages of life (NeLLi) - 2SBTROV14_V59a metaG | ecosystem: Environmental > Aquatic > Marine > Volcanic | place: Kolumbo...
CACTATCTTTTCTATCCCCGCGCCGGCAAAGACTCCGACTCCTATAACAAAGCCGTATCGGTGTGGTGTTCGAAGGATCGCAACAAAGCGCTGACCGAGGCCAAGAAGGGGACAGAAATCGAAGCCAAGAAGTGCGACAATCCGGTTCTCGAGCATATGGCGCTTGGTTCGGACCTCGGCATGAGGGGGACGCCGTTGATCGTCACCGAGCACGGAACCATGCTGCCGGGCTACGTGCCGGCAAAGCGGCTGGCGCAAGTGCTGAAGAAGGAAGATAGGGAAGAAAAAGAAAATAAAGAGGGCGGGACGTGATCGACTCTCGCGGATGCGGTGGTGCGGTTCGTCGGGTTACGCAGCGCTAATCCGACCGAAATTGCTGAAGAAGAGGAAGTACGTAGGTTGGGGTGAGGGACGAACCCCAACAGAAACATCGATTTTCTCACCGAGATGTTGAGGTTCGCAGAGCTCACCCCAACCTACGGGCTATTCCACCAATGCTTTCAATTTAAAGAGCAGATCCAATGCCTGCCGTGGCGTGGTCTGCTCCGGCTCGATCTCTTCCAGCATGGCAGCGGCAGGATGGAATTCCGGTGCCGTAAAAAGATCCAATTGAACCGGCGATCCGGTTTTTTCTTGCTCCATAAGCGCCTTGTTTTCAAGTGCTTCCAGCTTCCTCCGTGCCTGCTCGATCACCGATCGCGGAATGCCCGCTAGCGCGGCGACCTGCAGACCATAGCTTTGATTGGCAGGCCCCTCTTTCAGCGCGTGTAAAAAGACGATCGAGTCGCCGTGTTCGATGGCGTCGAGATGGACATTGTGGATTTCCGGGTGCTCTTCCGGCAGTGTCGTCAGTTCATAATAGTGGGTTGCAAACAGCGTGAAGGCTTTGACTTCGCGCACCAGATATTGGGCGCAGGCCCACGCTAACGAGAGGCCGTCGAAGGTGCTGGTGCCGCGTCCGATTTCGTCCATGAGCACCAGGCTGTTCTGCGTCGCATTGTGCAGAATATTGGCTGTTTCCGACATCTCTACCATGAAGGTCGAGCGTCCGCCGGCAAGGTCGTCGGACGCGCCGATGCGGGTAAAGATCCGGTCGATGGGGCCGATCTGCGCGCTTTTCGCCGGAACGAAGCTGCCGATATGGGCCAGTAGAACGATCAACGCCGTCTGGCGCATGTAGGTGGATTTGCCTCCCATGTTGGGCCCTGTGATCAGCAGCGTTCGTCGCTGCGCGGACAACTCGAGATCGTTGGGAACGAACGGGTTGTCCGCTACCTGCTCGACCACGAGGTGCCGTCCTTCGGTGATTTGCATGCCGGGCTCGGTGTGCAGTTTCGGCATGGTCATTCGAAAGGTTTCAGCACGTTCGGCAAAGGTGGTCAGCACGTCGAGTTCGGCCAGCGCGGATGCGCAGGTCTGCATCCGTGGTATCGCCTCGCCCAATCGATCGAGCAATGCATCGTACAGGGCTTTTTCATAGGCCAGCGCTTTTTCGCGTGCGCTCAGGACCTTGTCTTCGAACGCTTTCAGTTCGGGCGTAATATAGCGCTCGACATTTTTCAATGTTTGTTTGCGGGTGTAGTGCGCCGGGGTTTTATCGGCCTGCGCGCGCGGGGCTTCGATGTAGTAGCCGTGGACCCGGTTATAGCGGACTTTGAGGCTGGCAATGCCGGTCTGCTCCCGCTCTTTCGTTTCCATGTCGATGAGAAATTGATCCGCATTTTGACTGATGCGGCGCAGCTCGTCGAGCTCGGCGTCATAGCCGTCGGCGATGACGCCGCCATCGCGGATGAGGACCGGGGGGTGATCGATGATAGCGCGCTGCAACAGATCGAGCAGCTCCGGATGTTCGCCGATCTGCTGTCGCAGCTGCATCAACAGGGGCGTCGTGCACAGTGACAGGATTTGCTGCAGCGCCGGCAAAACGCTCAAAGTATGGCGCAGGACGATCAGGTCGCGGGGCCGTGCCGACTTCAGGGCGATTCTCGACGTGATCCGCTCGATGTCGCCTACTTCCAGCAATGCCTCGTGGATTTGCTCATGGGTATGATCGGCCAACAACGTTTCGATGCTCAGATAGCGTTCATGCAAGCGTTGGTGGTCGCGCAGCGGACGATGGATCCAGCGCCTCAGCATGCGGCTGCCCATGGCTGTCGAAGTGTGATCGAGAACGCCGAACAGCGTCAGTTCCGTGCGGCCCGACGGATGGCTGTCGAGCTCAAGGTTCCGTCGGCTGGCGGCATCGAGCAGGATCGTCTCATCACCGCTTTCGACGTGTATACCCTGTATATGGGGCAGAGCGCTCTGCTGGGTCTCCTTGACATAATGCAGCAGGCAGGCGGCTGCGCCGATCGCAGCGGGCATCGCTTCACAGCCGAAGCCTTTCAGATCTTGCGTACGGAACTGCCGAACCAGCAATTCCCGCCCGCTTTCAGGGTCGAAGTGCCACACCGGGCGTCGACTGACACCCCGACGGTTTTTCAGTTGAACGGGCGCTGTCCACTCTTCGCTGATCAGCAGTTCCGCCGGGTCGAGGCGCTCCAGCTCACTCAACAACTGCTCGGTCGAATCGACCTGCTGAACAGTGAAGCGCCCGCTGCTGAGTTCCAGGCTGGCGATTGCGAACCGGTTCTGCACGGCGCAAACGGCGACCAGCAGGTTTTCCTTGCGGTCTTCGAGCAGCGCCTCGTCGGTGACGGTTCCGGGCGTCACGATGCGCAGGACTTTGCGCTCGACCGGGCCTTTCGAGGTTGCCGGATCGCCGATTTGCTCGCAAATGGCGACCGATTCGCCGAGCCGCAACAGTTTGGCGAGGTAGCCCTCGGCGGCGTGATAGGGAATGCCGGCCATCGGTACTCGAATGCCGGCGGATTCTCCCCGACTGGTCAACGTCAGATCGATCAATTGCAACGCCTTGCGCGCATCATCGAAAAACAGCTCATAGAAATCGCCCATGCGATAGAATAAAAGCGTGTCGGGATGGTCGGCCTTGATGCGCAGATATTGCTGCATCATCGGCGTGTGATTGGTCGAAGAGGTCTTTTGGTTCATCTGCAATAGTGTATCGAATGTGGCTCATTGCTGCGATCGCTTGAGCCGCTGGGCGTATTTTTTGAGTGGCTGACGCTATGGAAGACCTATTATATTCATTGTCCGAGCGGATTGGTGTTCTGCTTGTCAGCAGAGGTGAGCAGCTGGCGACTGCCGAATCCTGTACTGGCGGCTGGATCGCCAAGTGTTTGACCGATGTGCCCGGCAGTTCCGAATGGTTCGAGCGCGGCTTCGTGACCTATAGCAACCGCGCCAAACAGGAGATGCTCGGCGTCAAAAATGCCACGCTGATCATGGATGGGGCCGTGAGTGAAGCGACGGTTGCCGAAATGGCGCAAGGGGCTTTGCGGCGTAGTGCCGCCCAGTGTGCACTGGCTGTCAGCGGGATCGCCGGTCCGGGAGGTGGAACCGCCGAAAAGCCGGTCGGACTGGTCTGGTTTGCCTGGAAGCGTGTGGATGGACCTTGTCGCTGCCGTCGGCATATTTTCGAAGGCGACCGCGAAATGGTTCGTCTCCAGGCGGTGCAAACAGCACTGCGAGGCGTGTTCGATGCTTATGCCGGCAGTGAGTGCAGGGCGTCGGTGAGACACGAACCGCAGCGTCCGGGTGCTCGATGAATACACCGGAAGCCGCCGGCAGCACGACGCAGCGTCTCTTTTTCGCATTGTGGCCCGATCAGCAGACGCGTGCCCGCATGGAAAGCGTGCAACACCGTTTCAAGCGCTATCAAGCGCGCTGGACGAAGCCGGACAAACTGCACGTGACGCTGGTGTTTTTAGGCAATGTCGAATCGGCGCGTGTTCCGCCCGTTATCGAAGCTGCGGCCGGTCTGGATGGCAAACCGTTCCATTTGGTATTGGATTACGCCATGCCCATCTATCGGGCCGGAATGCTGTGGCTGACCCCAAAGCAGGCGCCCGATGCGCTCGGTTCGCTGGTCGCGGAGCTGACCGTGCGGCTGCAGCCGTGCGGCTTCGAGCCCGAGCCCAGGCGTTTTCGCCCGCATGTGACGCTGGCCCGCAAACTGAGCGGCAAACCGAAGTGTGAGGCGATCGATCCGATCGATTGGCCGATCGATTCTTTCGCCCTCGTCGAATCGAAGACGGATCGCGCCGGTTCGCAGTATGTCGTACGTGAACGGTGGCGGTTCGGATGACGCTTTGGTGGCACGTGATCTTTCCGGGGTGATCTCATGTTCTCACCGGCTTGGATCGGTTAAGGAGTTTTTTTCTGAGCGGTGTTTCTGATGACTATAATGAGGAGGTGAGAAAGCCGCAGAACATTGTTGGGTTACGGTGCGCTCATAATCCAGTGGAAGCTTGATAAATCGGAAAAAGCGCACCTAACCCAACCTACGCTTTTTTCCAGAAGCTGACGCATTGCCGTACAAGCTCCGGCCGTGCCACGTGATCGGCAATGCCGCATTTCCGGCCGGCCATGGATTTCGGCTATGCCCGACTGCGGCTCTGTGGGATAATATTTTCATGATGTCATCATCGACTTAAAGCAGAGGCATAAATGGACGACAACAAAAAAAAGGCGCTGGGTGCAGCGCTTTTACAGATTGAAAAGCAGTTTGGAAAAGGCTCCGTCATGCGTATGGGCGACGTCGCCGCGAGCCGCGATATCGAGGTGGTTTCGACCGGTTCGCTGGGGCTCGATATCTCTTTGGGCTGCGGCGGCTTGCCACGCGGGCGCGTGGTGGAAATCTATGGTCCGGAATCCTCCGGAAAAACGACCTTGACGCTCGAAGTGATCGCGCAGGTACAAAAAGGGGGTGGCACGGCCGCCTTTGTCGATGCCGAGCATGCGCTAGATCCGGCTTATGCCGAAAAAATCGGCGTCAATATCGATGATCTGCTCGTATCACAACCCGATACCGGTGAGCAGGCACTCGAGATCGCGGATATGCTGGTGCGTTCGGGAGCGGTCGACATTGTCGTGGTCGATTCGGTGGCGGCATTGACGCCGAAGGCGGAAATCGAAGGCGAAATGGGCGATACCCATGTCGGACTGCAGGCACGGCTGATGTCCCAGGCGCTGCGAAAACTGACCGCCAACATCAAGCGCTCCAATACGCTGGTGATTTTCATCAACCAGATCCGCATGAAAATCGGCGTGATGTTCGGCAGTCCCGAAACGACGACAGGCGGCAACGCGCTCAAGTTTTATGCTTCGGTCCGTTTGGATATCCGGCGCATTGGAGCCATCAAGAAAGGTGATGAAGTCATTGGCAACGACACCCGCGTCAAAGTCGTTAAAAACAAAGTGGCACCGCCTTTCAGAGAAGCACACTTCGAGATACTCTATGGGGAAGGCGTCTCGTTCGAAGGTGAGTTGATCGATCTTGGCGTGAAGCATGGCTTCGTGCAAAAGTCGGGCTCCTGGTACAGTTACAATGACGAGCGTATTGGTCAGGGCAAAGAGAACGTGCGCAACTTTCTGAAAGAAAATCCTGATGCGGTGCAGGAATTGGAAGCAAGGATACGTGAAAAGGTGTTTGGGGCGCCCCTGCCCGCATCGGATCAAGCCGCTCCGCAAGAAGCCTAGCGATTACGGATATTGACCGTTTCGCCGCGAGACGCGATCCGATCCTTTTGTGTGCGATTGTTGTCCCGCAGAGAGCACAGTCGTTATGAGTTGCAAGAACGACTCAGAGGACAGGGTTGGTCGGGCCGGGAAGTGGACGAGGTCTTGGACGAACTGACCGCCGAAGGATGGCAGAGCGACGAGCGGTACGCGCGAGAATATTCGCGGATGCGTATTCGCAAGGGCAACGGGCCGCTTCGAATTCAACACGAGTTGCGTGAACGCGGAATCGAGGATGCGCCGCTCGATGACTTTGTTCAGGATCTGTCCAGCGATTGGGATGCGTTGATCGAGCACGTCCATCGCAAGCGATTCGGAGACGCATTGCCGAAATCTTACTCGGAGCGGGCCAAACGCTCGCGCTTTTTACAGTACCGGGGGTTCACGCCGGAGCAGATTCGAACCCTGTTTGCCCGTATGACGACGAGTCGTCGTTCCTGATCTAAATTTTGCTGCACCGAGCATTAAATGTAGGTTGGGTTAGGTGCGCTTTTTACCGATGTGTCCAGTTTCCTCCGGATTATGAGCGCACCGTAACCCAACAAAATTCTGACAGTAATTTATGTATCACAGTAATAGCCCAAATTGTGATGCACCGAGTGAGATAGCCTAGAAGCATGAAGAAGATGACCTGTGCGGAACTGCGTTCTGTTTTTCTCGATTTTTTCCTGGAACGGGGCCACGAGATCGTTCCGTCGAGTTCGCTGGTTCCCGTGAACGATCCAACCCTGTTGTTTGCGAATGCTGGCATGGTGCAGTTCAAGGATATCTTTCTGGGCCGAGAAAAGGCGGCCTACGCTCGTGCGGCAACGACGCAGCGGTGTGTGCGGGCCGGCGGCAAGCACAATGATCTGGAAAATGTCGGCTATACCGCCCGACATCACACGTTCTTCGAGATGCTCGGCAACTTCAGCTTCGGAGATTATTTCAAGCGCGAAGCCATTCATTACGCTTGGGAGCTTTTGACTGGCGTGCTTGGTATTCCGGAAGAGCGATTGTGGGTCACCGTCTTCGACCAAGATGAGGAAGCTTCGGCCATTTGGCTGCAAGAGGTCGGAGTCGATCCGAAGCGCTTCGCTCGAATCGGTAGTGAAGACAATTTCTGGTCGATGGGGGACGTGGGGCCGTGCGGCCCCTGTTCGGAAATCTTTTACGATCACGGCGAAGGCATCGCCGGCGGTCCTCCGGGCAGTCCTGACGCGGAGGGCGACCGTTTCGTGGAAATCTGGAACCTGGTCTTCATGCAATATGACCGGGCGAAGGATGGAACGTTGACGCCGCTCCCCAAGCCGTCGGTCGATACGGGCATGGGCTTGGAGCGTCTCGCCGCAGTGATGCAGGGTGTTCACAACAATTACGAAATCGATCTGTTTCAAAACCTCGTCGAATGTGCCGCCGACCTTGCGGGGACCGCTGATCTCAGCCACAGCTCTTTGCGCGTCATTGCCGATCACATCCGCTCGGCTGCTTTTTTGATCGTCGATGGCGTGTTGCCGTCGAACGAAGGTCGTGGCTATGTGCTGCGAAGGATCATCCGTCGAGCGCTGCGACATGGCTATCGCCTTGGTATTCGGGAGATTTTTTTCTACAAACTGGTGGAACCGCTCTGCAAAGAGATGGGGGATGCTTTCCCGGAATTGCCGCAGGCGCGTGATCAGGTCGAGCGCATCCTGCGCAAGGAGGAAGAGCGCTTTTCGGAAACGCTGGAGCAGGGCATGAAGCTGCTCGAATCCTGCGTCACGAAACTCGAGGGACGCGAAATCCCCGGAGAGACGGTTTTTCAGCTGTATGATACGTATGGCTTTCCTGTCGATTTGACTGCGGATTTCGCTCGTGAACATCAGCTGACCATCGACACCCAAGGTTTCGAGCGTGCGATGCAGGCCCAGCGCGAGCGTGCCCGTGCAGCCAGCCATTTTGGTGCCGACTATGCCGAGAAGATTCAACTCGATGCCGAGACCGAATTCACCGGCTATCGCTATCTGGCACAGCAGGCGCGTGTCGTCGCCCTGCTGCATGATGGCGTTTCCGTGATGCATATGGAAGAAGGCGGCGAAGGGGCGGTCATCCTTGACAAAACGCCGTTCTATGCCGAATCCGGCGGCCAGGTGGGCGATGTCGGCGTCATTCAATCGGAGACGGCACTGTTCGAGGTCGCCGATACTCAAAAGCAAGGGGCATCGGTTTACCTGCACAGAGGGCGCTTGATTCGCGGCGCACTGACCGTGAACGATTCCTGCGAGGCTGTGGTCAATGGAGAAGTGCGTCAGGCCACCGCACGCAACCATTCCGCAACCCATCTGTTGCATGCCGCGCTGCGCCGAGTTCTCGGAGAACATGTCACGCAGAAGGGGTCACTGGTCGATGCGCAGCGTCTGCGTTTCGACTTTTCCCATTTCGAACCGGTTTCCGCCAAAGAGCTTGCCGCGATCGAACGCCTGGTCAATGAGCAGATTCGCCATAACAGCCAGGTGACGGCCGAGGTCATGCAAAAAGAGGAGGCGATGGCTGCCGGGGCAGTGGCGCTTTTCGGTGAAAAGTATGGTGAGGAGGTTCGCGTGCTGCGCATCGGCGCATTTTCGACCGAGCTGTGCGGCGGTACCCATGTGAAGCATGCCGGCGATATCGGTTTTTTCAAGATTCTCTCGGAAACCGGCGTCGCTGCCGGCACCCGGCGTATCGAAGCAATGACCGGGGATGCGGCTGTCGCTTGGGTTCAGCAAGCGGATCGTCTGCTGCATACGCTGGCCGACCGGCTCAAGTGCAGCAGTGACAAATTGGAAGAGAAGGTCCGGCAGCTGCTGGAGAACAATCGGGTACTGGAAAAGGAACTCGATCGGGTGAAAGCAAAACTGGCCAGCTCCGAAGGAAGTGATTTGAGCCGGAACGCGGTCGATATCGACGGACTCAAAGTGTTGGCAGTCAAGCTGGAAGATGCCGATCCAAAAGCGCTTCGGGCGATGGTCGATCAATTGAAGAACAAACTCGGCAGTGCCGCGATCGTACTGGCGACGGTGCGGGGCGACAAGGTCAGTCTTGTTGCCGGCGTGACCAAAGACCGCGTCGCCAACATTCAGGCGGGTGACCTGGTCAACCATGTTGCCACCCAAGTCGGCGGCAAAGGCGGCGGGCGTCCGGATATGGCACAGGCGGGCGGCAACGATCCTGCTGCTTTGGATGCCGCTCTGGCGAGTGTGCCCGACTGGGTGCGCGAGCGCGTGGCATGATCTTCCTATCATTCTTGTTCGATCGGAAACAGAGGGAATATGGCGCTTTACGTACATAAATACGGTGGCACCTCGGTCGGGACCGTGGAACGTATTCGAGATGTCGCCGAAAAAATCGGCAGAGCCCGTGAGCGTGGGGACGACATCATCGTTGTCGTTTCGGCGATGAGCGGTGAAACCAACCGTCTGGTCGCGTTGGCCCGCGAGATTCAGGAACAGCCGAACGCAAGAGAGATGGATGTGCTGCTGTCGACCGGGGAACAGGTGACCATCGCATTGCTCTGTATGGCACTCGAGCAGTGCGGCTATCCCGCCTGCTCCTATACCGGCGGTCAGGTGAGAATTCTGACCGATGATGCGCACACCAAAGCGCGCATCGTCGACATCGATACCGATCGCATTCGTCGTGATCTCGCCGACGGCAAAATCATCGTGGTTGCCGGTTTTCAGGGGGTCAGCGAAGCCGGCCACATTACGACGTTGGGCCGCGGTGGCTCCGACACCACCGCGGTTGCGCTGGCGGCAGCGCTGAAAGCAGATGAATGTCACATCTACACCGATGTCGATGGTGTGTACACGACCGATCCCCGCGTCGAACCCAAAGCCAAGCGGCTGCCGCGGGTCACCTTCGAAGAGATGCTGGAAATGGCCAGCCTCGGGTCCAAGGTGCTGCAGATCCGAGCCGTCGAGTTTGCCGGGAAGTACAACGTTCCGCTGCGGGTATTATCGACCTTCGAGGAAAGCGAAGGTACGCTGATCAGCTATGAGGAAAACGAGATGGAAAGAGCATTGATTTCCGGAATCGCCTTCAATCGGGATGAAGCAAAATTGACGGTGGAAGGGGTTCCGGACCGCCCGGGCGTCGCATCCAAAATCGTTGGGCCGATTGCCGAGGCCAACATCGAGGTCGATATGATCATCCAGAATATCGCCGAGGATGCGACGACCGATTTCACCTTTACGGTGCATCGAAACGATTATGCCCGTGCCTTGCAGATTTTGCAGCAGACCTGCAGCGAACTGGGTGCCCGAAAAGTGAGCGGTGACGACGCCATCGTCAAAGTTTCGCTGGTAGGCGTCGGCATGCGCTCGCATGCAGGAATTGCCAGCACCATGTTTCGCGCTCTGGCCGACGAAGGCATCAACATTCGCATGATATCGACCTCCGAAATAAAAATTTCGGTCGTGGTCGACGAAAAATATCTCGAACTGGCCGTTCGAACTTTGCATGATGCGTTTGAGCTGGATCAAATTGGTGAGGCTGTATGAGCGGAACCGGAGGCAGCGCTTTTTCCAATGTCTCAGTTTTCTGATATAATGAACCACTCGTCTTATGACGGGTGCCGTTTTGCTTGCTGTGCAAATGCAGGCAGGCAAAAGCACTGTTGAGATATGTAAAAAGGCAGGGAGATGATATGCTGATTTTAACTCGGAGAGTGGGTGAGACGTTGATGATCGGTGATGATGTCACCGTTACCGTGCTGGGTGTAAAAGGGAACCAGGTTCGTATTGGTGTCAACGCACCCAAACACGTATCGGTCCACCGCGAAGAGATTTACGAAAGGATCAAGAAGGAACAGGCCGGTGAGTCCGGAACGGAAGAGGAGTCAGAAGAAGATTAGGCGCTAACGCTATGTCTTGATCGATTTTGGAGAGATGGCCGAGCGGCTGAAGGCGCTCCCCTGCTAAGGGAGTATGGGTTAAAAGCCCATCGAGGGTTCGAATCCCTCTCTCTCCGCCAATGTTACGGTTCTCAGGGAAGATGAGCCCGATTCGATTGCTCATCTTTGCGAAAGAAGAACGAGATTGAGTATCCACGCCGCACTTTAGGCCGCAGCAGTGGCAACGAAAAGTTGACTCTTTTGTCCGTATGAGTCAAAATGATCGGCTAAAAGCGCCCGTAGCTCAGCTGGATAGAGTACCTGGCTACGAACCAGGCGGTCGGGAGTTCGAATCTCTCCGGGCGTGCCATTTACCAGAAAGCCGGCAAATGGCTTGACAGTATTCCTTCTCGCCTTACGGAAGGCCGGGGTGAGACGGAGACTTAAAGCTTCGTTGGCCAATACTTCCATTTTTCCCCTGTAGCTCAG
>Ga0114931_10010625_pt1 | contig 10956 bp, 11 predicted proteins | sample 2SBtaG_FD_89579 | JGI IMG/M metagenome (GOLD analysis project Ga0114931, IMG submission 89579) | Deep subsurface microbial communities from Kolumbo volcano to uncover new lineages of life (NeLLi) - 2SBTROV14_V59a metaG | ecosystem: Environmental > Aquatic > Marine > Volcanic | place: Kolumbo...
ACGCCAGGACCTTTCACTTTTTCACATTGGGTAAGCAGCGTTTCTTCGTAACCCGACGCGTGAGCGAGGGATGCGCTGGATTGGTGGTTCATCCCTCGCTTACACGCGGGTTACGTAAACCTTCATTTTCTCTAGGTTGAAAAAGTGAAAGGCCCTAATGAAATCGGCTCCTCGCTTGATCTCTTAGCCACCTTTTCCTCTAATTGTAGCTTGATATTTTCGTCGGACATCTATTTGCTCTTCGCTTGAACGACTCCAGAATAACATCGCCATGCCCACCACCTCCCTCGTCCTCACCATCCTCGGCCAAGACCGCCCCGGTCTCGTCGACTCGATTGCTCAAACCGTCGCCGAACACGACGGCAATTGGGTCGAAAGCCGCATGGCCCATTTGGCAGGTCAATTCGCAGGTATCCTGCGTATTGATGTCGAAGAATCACGCGCCGCAGAACTCTCGACCGCGCTGCAAACGTTGACGTCCGCCGGTTTGGAGTCGGTAGTCCATTCAGTGCCTGTCGTCGCGGCAACGTCGGAAAACCCGGTCGTGCGTCTATCGCTCGTCGGTCAAGATCGCCCCGGCATCGTCCGCGAAATCAGCCGTGTGCTAGCCGCCCACGGAGTAAACGTCGAAGAACTCAATACCGAATGCCGCCGTGCCGCCAATTCGGGCCAAGAGATTTTTCAGGCCGACGCCCAACTTCGACTCCCGACAGGTTTTTCGACCGACCTGCTCCGCGTCGCTCTCGAACAAGTGGCGAGCGACATGATGGTCGATCTCTCAGTAGAATAACATGAGCCACACAGTCGATCCGTTAGCGCTGTCGGCCACGACATTCTCAAACAGGCCGCAGGCCTCTTCATGCAGAATTAGAGATCTCTTCGTCATTGGGTATTTAGGAATTCGTCATTTACCTAACTACCCCTGCTGCCACTCGATCAAGGCCCCGTTGGGAACTAGCAGCATCACGATGTTCAGTAGCAGGCTGTCGCGAATCGTAACGAGCATCACTACCTCGATGGCAAAGAACAGCCCACAAATGGCCCGCCAACCCAAGCGGCGCGCTATCAGCACACCCACGGTGCAAGCAAGAATATCGCCAACGCTATTCAGTATCGAATCGCCGTTGTAACCCAACGCGGCGGTCGTTGTGCGATAGCGGTCAATCACAAACGGCGTGTTTTCGAAAATCTCCCACGCCGACTCCAGAGCGATCGCCAACCAGAGCTGCCAGTGCCACTTCCATCTAGAGGCCAACCAACCGACAAGAAAGAAAAACACCAACCCGTGCTGCAAATGCGTAAAACTGTATGGATCTAACAAGTGCTGCGAGGTGTGCTCGCTGTAAGCTTCGCCGACCCAAAACCTTAGCTTTCCACACTGGCAAAACCACGGTTGTCCCTCCAGGCGAAGCGTAGCCACAGTGAGACCCAGCGTCGCCAGAATCGCCCAGGGATGCCAAGTTTGGTTGCGAAAAGAAAAATTCATAATCATCAATATCGTCCAACGGGCACCCCGAATCGGCAGAAATCTCCCTGGAGCCGCAATTCATGGCAAAATGACCGTAGCCACGCTTGGCTCCTGGCCGAGGATAAGGTAAGATTGTGACAGATTTCACAATCTCTGCCTCCGGCGGATTGCCCTCTGCCTCCGCGGATTGGCGGATCGCGGCTGTTCCGGACCCTGACCTCTCAACTCTGACCTTTCTCGACTGCCATGGCTAAAAAAGGCCCCCGCAAAAAAGTTCCCAAGGAGTTGGCGATTATTAACGCCGACAACTGCACTGGCTGCGAGTCCTGTCTCGAGGTTTGCCCCGTCGATTGTATCTTCATGAACAAGATCGATCGGGGTGTCGTGAAGGGCGTGCAGCAGTGGTGCGAAATCGACCTCGAACGGTGCGTCGGCTGTGAAGTTTGCGTGCATATCCCAGGCAAGAAATCAAATCCCTACGAGCTGCTCGTCTGCCCCTGGGATGCGATTGAAATGGTGCCCACCGAAAACGCTGCCGTGGTGATGGCCCAAGTCGGCGGCCCGCCCGAGTACATCTACGAAAACTGGGACCGGCTGGTCGGCACGGCTCAAAATCTGGCAGAACTGCGCGCTTCTAGCTGATCTTCGAAAGATTTCTAGTGAGTTTTTTCTTGCGGCACTGCTTTGCGGGGAGAGCTGCCTTTGTGCAGATCTCTTGAAAAAATCTTTGTGCGCCGCTACATTGACATAAGTGTACATGCGCGCATTATCCCGCTTGCTAGAATTAAACGACAATAGGGCCTGCTTTGTTTCGTACCGAACGGATTCCTAAGGCGACTCCAATGACACGGAAACCCAAAACACTGTCCACGGGAAAAATCCACCAAGGCGACTGCCTCAAGCTGATGAAGCGAATCGACGACGGCTCGATCGATCTGGTCTTCGCCGACCCACCGTTTAACATCGGCTACGAGTACGACGAGTATGACGACCGTCAAGACGACGAAAAATATCTTGATTGGTGCCGCAAGTGGATCGCCGAAGTGCATCGGGTACTATCGCCCAGCGGTACTTTTTGGCTTGCCATCGGCGACGAATACGCCGCCGAGTTAAAAATCGCAGCTCAACGGGAAATCGGGTTTACCACACGCAGTTGGGTGATTTGGTACTACACATTTGGGGTGAACTGTAAGAATAAATTTAGCCGGTCGCACGCCCATCTATTTCATTTCGTGAAAGACAAAAAGCAGTTTACGTTCAACGCCAACGATCCGGCCATACGAATCCCCTCAGCACGCGCACTGGTCTACGGCGACAAACGGGCCAATCCCAAAGGTCGTCTGCCCGACGACACCTGGATTCTCCGCCCCCAAGATTTTCAATGCGACCAGTACGGCTTCACACCTGAGCAAGATACCTGGTTCTTCTCGCGGGTCGCTGGCACCTTCAAGGAACGCCAAGGTTTCCACGGCTGCCAGATGCCCGAGCAATTGCTCGGCCGCATCATCCGCGCTAGCAGCAACGAAGGCGACTTGGTGCTCGATCCTTTCGCTGGCAGCGGGACGACGATGGCCGTTGCCAAAAAACTTGGCCGCGAGTGGCTCGGCTGCGAACTTTCGGAAGATTACATCAAGTATGCAACCGAGCGTTTAGAAGAGATCAACTTGAATGACGCACTCGACGGCCCCGCCGATCCGATCGCCAGCGCCCCCAGCACGAAGAACGGCACAACACTCGCGTCGCGAAGTCGTCGCATGGCTGCCAACGGGCGGCAGAAAATGCTCATTTCTGATGGCGACGATTGACGGTGACTCTCGAAGAAGGCTAGTACTTTGTCGTATTCATAAATTCGGGTTCACTGAATTAGCCGTATGTTTGGAGAATCTTCATGAGCATCTATCCCCTTCGCTTTCCGCTGCTAATTCTGTGCAGTCTTTTAACAGCAATTTTTTTCTCCCCGGTTGCATCAGCCGACTGGCCCGAGTTTCGTGGGCCCACGCGCGACGGCGTCTCCACCAGCGTCAACGTACCCACGCATTGGAGCGACACCAAAAACATTGCCTGGAAGCAAGAGATTCCCGGCCGGGGCTGGTCTTCGCCCGTGTTGGCAGACGGGCGGATCTATCTCACCTCTGCCACCGGCGACATCGAAGATAACGACCTTTCGCTTCGAGCTATCTGCATTCGTGCAGACGATGGCCAGATTTTGTGGAACGTCGAGGTACTACGCCCCGACGCGGAAACCGCCGGCTTAAAACACGACAAAAACGGCTTGGCAAGCCCAACGCCAATCGTCGACCAGGGGAGAATCTTCGTCCATTTCGGCCACCTGGGCACCGCAGCGCTCGATCTTGCCGGAAAAATCCTCTGGCTACAAACCGACATAAAATATAACCCTCGACACGGCAACGGAGGTTCGCCAGTACTGGTCGGCCGCGCACTGGTGTTTTCTTGCGATGGATTAGATACCCAAAATATAGTCGCCCTTGACCGCGCAACTGGAAAACTCCTGTGGAAAACACCCCGCAATACTTCGGCTTTCAAAACCTTTTCTTTCAGTACTCCGCAAGTGATCGACATCGATGGCCGGCTGCAAATCGTCAGCCCCGGCAGCGGGCTCGTAGCCGCTTTCGATCCGAACGATGGATCTGAAATCTGGCGAGTCAACTACGGCGAAGGATTTTCGGTAGTGCCCAGGCCAGTATTTGCCCATGGTCGCCTTTACCTAGCCACAGGGTTTATGCGGCCAAGCCTGCTGGTGATCAACCCGCAAGGTGCCCGCGGCGACGCTACCGAATCAAACATCGTGTGGCAGCACGACCGCGGTGTGCCAAACACTTCTTCCATGTTGGTCGTGGGAGACGAAATTTACTTTGTCTCCGACCGTGGCGTCGCTTCGTGTCTCGACGCCCACACAGGCGAAGTACGGTGGAGCGAGCGCCTCGGGGGCAATTTTTCCGCTTCGCCAATCGCGGCCGAAGGAAAGATTTACTTCACCAACGAGGACGGCAAAACCTACGTCCTCCGCCAAGGAATCGAGTACGACCTGCTAGCGACCAACGACATCGGTGAGCGTACGTTCGCGTCGTTCGCTCCTGCCGACGGTACTCTCTTTCTCCGCAGCGAATCACACCTCTGGCGCATTGGCAAAAAGAATTAACCCGACTCGCTACTCTTTTGATGCTGCAGCGGCAATTGCCCGGTTTTTTTTCTTCACCAATTGTCCACAAGCCGCCGCAATATCAGCTCCCAACGAATAGCGGATCGTAGTCTTCAACCCCACTTGCTTCAGTAGCCCTGCAAAGGCGTCGCGCTCGGCCCGTTCGGTTCCAGCCAATTGTGGGGCGTCCTCAATCGGGTTATACGGAATAAGATTCACATGGACGTCCAGATCCCGCAGCCAAGCGATTAATGCCTCAGCGTCCTGCTCGGTATCGTTCGCTCCGGCAAGCATGAGATACTCAATCATCACCGGCTTTTTCTGAAGGCGATTGATCTCAACGAGTGTGTGGCGCAATTGCTCCAACGGATATTTTTTTGCCAGCGGAATGATTCGCTCTAGCTTCTCCTGCCGCGCGCTGTGCAAACTTAGTGCTTGATTCACCTCAGGAAATCGCCGTGCGCAGCGAATCATCGCCTCGGGAATTCCAACGGTAGAAACCAATATCTTCGCCGGCGAATGGTGAAACAGCTCAGGGGCCGTGAGCGAATCTAAGACTCGATAAAGATTTTCTTCGTTATGAAACGGCTCGCCCATCCCCATAAAGACGAGGTTCCGTATTTTGCGACCCTCACGAGCCAATAACTGCCCCGCCTGGAGCACTTGGTCGAGAATCTCGTCAGCCGAAAGATCTTGCGCGATCCCCATTTTTCCGGTCGCGCAGAACTCGCACGCAGCGGCGCAACCGACCTGACTCGAAAGACACAGCGTCGTACGACCCGTGGCAATCCGCAGGATGACCGACTCGATCAGCATGCCTGCCTGAGTACGGAAGAGCAATTTTGAGGCCCCATCAAGTTCCGAATCGCACTGGCGATAGACTTCCAAACTGTGTAGCGCCACCCGGTCGCTGGCCGGGAACTTGCTAAGAACCACAGCATCGGCATCAAAATGTTTCAGCAATCGATTGCGCAGCTGCTTGATGCAGTGCGGATCGATACGCAGTTCCCGACGCAATTGGTCGATTCCTTGCGAGTCGAAGATACTTGTCAGTTGACTCATAAGAGAACAACCTTATTGCGCTGCCCGGCAACTTCCTGCACATAGCGCGGCACCGCATACCCGGGAAGCTGAGCCCGTAATTCTTCCATCAACCGTAAACCCTCGGCAACCGGCACTTCAAAATGCGCCGCCCCCGCGACGCGATCTAGCTGATGCAAATAATAAGGCACTACGCCAAGTTCGATCAGTCGCTCGCCGAGCGCAACCTGTGCCGCCACGGTGTCGTTGACATTGCGTAGCAGTACGGCTTGGTTTAGCAACGTCACTCCCGCCTGCCGCAAAGACGCAAGCGATTGGGCGACCTTGTCGTCAAGTTCCTGTACGTGATTGGCGTGAATCACTACCACCGGTGTCAATCGGCTGCCAGTCAGCCAAGCAACTAGCTGCTCAGTAATCCGCGTAGGAATCATAATCGGCAGCCGAGTGTGGACTCGCAATCGACAAACATGAGAAATCGCGGCAATTTTTTCCACCAGCTTTGCCAGCCGCTCGTCGACCAACATCAGCGGATCGCCGCCGCTGAGAATCACTTCATGAATCGACGAATCCTCGGCAATTGCCTCCAGTGCCATCTCCCAAGTCGCGTCGCTTTGCGGCATTTCTTCATAAGAAAAATGCCGCCGAAAACAATAGCGACAATGCACCGCACACGCACCGGTCGCGATCAACAGAGCGCGTCCCGCATATTTCTGCAGCACCCCAGGCCGCAGCGATGCGACTTCGTCGCCCACCGGATCCCGAGAAAAACCGGCTACCTCTGCCGACTCCGCCGCTGCTGGAAGCACCTGCAGGAGGAGCGGATCGCGTGGATCACCCGGGCGAATCCGGGCCAAATAGCCCAGCGGAACAAATACGGGAAACTGCCCCGCTCCGTCCAGTCCCTCAACAGCCAATTCCGACGGTAGATCGAGCCTACGGCAGAGTTCGCCTGCGTCGCGTACCGCGTCGTGCAGTTCACGCTGCCAAGAAGTTGTGGCTGAAACGGCGCGGACAGGCGGCGATAAACTGGTTATAATGCTCACTGATTCACTCGGCGAGCCTGGGAATTGCAATCCCCGGGCTTTGTCACATATTTTCCATTAAAAACTATTACAACAATACCCAAACATACTCGCGAAACAGGAAAACACCCAGTGTCTAGTTACAGTACCAACGAATTTCGCAAAGGGCTCAAAATTCAGATCGATGGCGTGCCGTTTCAGATTATCGAGATGAATTTCCGCAAGCCGGGCAAAGGAGCCGCCCTGTACGAGTGCAAGATGAAAAATCTCATTCGCGGCACCATCCTCGACAAAACCTATCGGGCCGGCCAAAGCCTCGAGTCTGCCGACGTGACGAAGTTTACGGCCCAGTTCCTTTACCGACAAGGGACCGACTACGTTTTCATGAATAACGAAGACTACGAACAATACGAACTAACCGACGAACAAGTCGGCGATGTCGGTAAATTCATCAAGGAGGGGCTCGACTGCCAGTTGGTCGTCTACAACGATAATCCGATCGCCGTCACCGCGCCCAACCATGTCGTCTTGCAAGTCGAATACTGCGAACCAGCGACCAAAGGAAACACGGCCACCAACGTGTCGAAACCCGTCAAGCTGGAAACCGGAGCCGAAATTCTCGCCCCAGCATTCATCAACATCGGCGACTGGCTACGGGTCGATACCCGCACCGGCGATTACATCGAACGATCGAAAGAACCAGAGTAGACCCCGAAGGGTGGGCCTCGCCCACCAGAAGCAAAAAACCTCGCTATTTCAAAACCGGTGGGCGGTGTCCACCCTACATGCTACTTTCAACAAGGAGTCAGAACCATGGGTGCTTGGGGAATTCTCGCAATTATCATCGGCATCGGCTTGGTACTGTTGATGTACGGCGTTGGCATTTACAACCGGCTCGTCACGCTGCGCAACCGCTTCGAAAACGCTTTTTCGCAAATCGAGGTGCAACTCAAACGGTGCTACGATCTGATCCCGAACTTGGTAGAAACTGCCAAAGGATACATGAAACACGAGAAGGAAACCTTCGAGGCCGTGATCAACGCCCGTAACCAAGCCGCGGGCGGATTACAAAAAGCCGCCGCCAAGCCGGGCGACGCGGCCGCGATGAAAGAACTGATGGCTGCCGAGCAAGTGCTCACCGGTTCGCTCGGAAAACTCTTTGCCCTGGCCGAGGCCTATCCCGACCTCAAAGCCAACGAGAGCATGGCTTCCTTGACCGAGGAACTCACCTCCACCGAAAACCGCGTCGCTTTTGCCCGCCAGGCCTACAACGACTCGGTCACCTCGTACAACACCTATCGGCAAACCTTCCCACCAATCGTCTTCGCCAACCTGTTTGGCCACAGCACCGAGGCCGAGCTGCTAGAGTTCGACAGCCAAGCAATCGCAGAAGCACCAAAAGTATCGTTTTAGAATGACGAAGAACAAAGTACCCAATGCTGAAGGAAAAACAAAGCACGAATGACGAAGTGCCGCGTTCGCCATTCGGTCTTTTGGATATCTTCCATCATTCCTTCTTTCATTGGGTATTTCGCCATTAGGAATTTCTCTTCCATGTCCACCGAATTTTTTGAGCGACAGTCTGCAGCACGCCGCTCGACAAAGTGGCTGGTGGTCATGTTTTTCTTGGCCGTGCTGGGAATCGTTGGCATGGTCTTCCTGACATCTGCCGCAGCGGTGGGGCTGGTCAACGACAATCAAAGCACTCGTCAGGCATTTGGCGTCAAACCCGTTTCGCCATGGACCGTTCCTTTGGGCGCTAGTGCTGCCGCACTGGTGCTCATTGCCGGCGGCAGTTGGTACAAAGTCTCTCTGCTGAGCGGCGGCGGAACGGCCGTCGCCGAAAGCGTCGGCGGACGCCGCATTGCGCCCAATACGACCAATCCTCTCGAAAGAAAAGTCCTCAACGTCGTCGAAGAAATGGCCCTCGCCTCCGGTACGCCCGTGCCGCCGGTCTTCATACTCCCCGAGGAAGCCGCGATCAACGCCTTCGCCGCAGGCTACTCGCCGAGCGACGCCATCGTCGCCGTCACGCGCGGCACAGCCGAGCAACTCACACGCGACGAGCTGCAAGGCGTCATCGCCCACGAATTCAGTCATATCCTCAACGGCGACATGCGACTCAACATCCGCCTGATTGGCGTCCTCCATGGCATTCTCTTGCTGGGACTGATCGGTCAAATGCTTTTTCGCGGGGCTGCCTACAGTGGCCGATCTCGGTCGAAGGAAGGCGGCGGAGCAGTCATTGCAATTTTCGCTGTCGGCTTGGCTCTGGTCGTGATCGGACTCATCGGCACCTTGTTCGGAAATCTCATCAAAGCAGCCGTCTCGCGGCAACGAGAGTATTTGGCCGACTCCTCAGCCGTCCAGTTTACGCGTAACCCGCTCGGAATTGCCGGTGCCCTGAAACGCATCGGAGCAGCCGTAATGGGGTCTCGGCTACAACATCCCAATGCGGCCGAGATGAGCCATATGTATTTCGGCCAAGGTGTCTGGGAAGGTTTTTCTGGATTGATGGCGACGCACCCACCACTGCAAAAACGAATTTTGCGACTCGATCCCCAGTGGAAAGGCAAATTTCCGAAACCGACCAGTACCGCATCTGACATGGCTCAGGTCGCCGGCGCAGCCGGACTCGTCGGCGCCATCTCGTCTGGCGAGCAGCTCTCGGTCGATGTCGTCGAAAACGCCGCCGACCAGGTTGGCGCACCGACCGAGGACCATCGACTCTACGCCACTCGACTAGTAGACGAACTGCCCGACGCAATTCTCGAAGCAGTTCACGACCCGTACGGTGCTCGCGCTGTCATCTTCGCCCTGCTGCTCGACAGCCAGCAAGACGTGCGAACGATTCAAATGAAAGCCCTTGCCACCATCACTACCGCAGATATCGTAGAGTTGACCGTAAAACTGGCTCCCGCAATCGAACGGCTCGACACCCGTGCTCGTCTGCCGCTGGTCGACATGTCGCTGCCCGCGCTTCGCTCAATGACCAAGCCGCAATACGTAGAATTCTCGACCGCGTTTCAAGATTTGGTCCGTGCCGACAATCGGCTAGGGCTATTTGAGTGGACGCTGCACAAAATCCTGCTCCGACATCTGCGTCCCCAGTACGAGAAAGTTGCCGCACCGCGGATTACCTACTATGGCTTGCAACGGCTCTCCGAGCCTTGCTCGGTCTTGCTCTCAACGCTCGCCTACACCAGCGGCAACAACACCAAAGCCGCCCAAGCCGTAACCGACGCCGCATCGCATTTACCCAAAGTCGAATTAAAATTTCTGCCCGTCGAGCGCTGCGGCTTAGCAAAACTCGAAGCAGCGCTCGACCAACTTACTCAAGTATCGGCCAAGCATCGCGGACGAATCGTCGAAGCCTGCGCCGCCGCAATTTGCGCTGACGAAAAAGTAAACATTCGCGAGGCGGAACTGTTACGCGGCATCTCCGACATGCTCGACTGCCCCATGCCCCCGCTCCTTCCAGGCCAGCAAGTAAGCAGTATGAGAAAGCGCAACTCCTAGCCGCGATCTCACAAATCGCCGGAGCTCCCCATGCAAACCAAACTCATCAACCTCGAACGCCGCAGCAAGCTACTCGCCGCCCTCAGAAAGTTCTTTTCAGAACGCAAATTCGTCGAAGTCGAAACCCCGCTACTCTCCACCGAAATAATCCCCGAGCAACACATCGAACCCCTCGCCATCGCTACCAGCCGCGATGCCACGCAGCACACCGCAAGCTGGTTACAAGCCTCCCCCGAACTCCACATGAAGCGCCTCGTCGCCGCAGGCATGAAGGCCATCTACCAAGTCACCCACTCGTTCCGCAGTCAAGAAAAAGGCCAGCTCCACAACCCTGAGTTTACAATCGTCGAGTGGTACCGCACAGGCGACGACATGCAAGCCGGCATGACGCTGCTCGACCAGCTCTGCCGAACGCTGCTCGAAACACCATCCGCCCTTCGCACAAGCTACAGCGAGGTATTCGGGCAGCACGTCGGCATCTGTCCCCACACCTCGACTACAAGCGAACTATCTGATCGAACTCAATCTCTAAACATAAGTGTTCCCGAGGACATACCTCAGCATGACCGAGACGAGTGGCTCAACCTGCTGCTCGCCACGCAGATCGAACCCAAGCTAGGTCTCGCAGGCCCCGAAATTCTGTACGACTACCCAGCCAGCCAAGCAGCACTCGCAAAAATCACCCCTCGCGAAGACGGCATCAAGGTCGCCCGTCGGTTCGAACTTTATTGGCGCGGCATCGAGCT
>Ga0114931_10010626_pt1 | contig 10956 bp, 8 predicted proteins | sample 2SBtaG_FD_89579 | JGI IMG/M metagenome (GOLD analysis project Ga0114931, IMG submission 89579) | Deep subsurface microbial communities from Kolumbo volcano to uncover new lineages of life (NeLLi) - 2SBTROV14_V59a metaG | ecosystem: Environmental > Aquatic > Marine > Volcanic | place: Kolumbo...
CCCTTTCGGAAAGGCCGCCCTCTCACCGTCCACTACCCCCTGACCCGCCAACCAAAAGGGGACACTTTAGCTTTGCAGAGAAGGGGATATTTTAGAATTGCGTTGACATTGAGAAGGGCAAAAAATAGATCCCGACAGGGTGTGGATAACTTGGTTAAAGGGGGTTAGACTTGCCAGTCCCCATATAACGATAGAACTCGTCGTCACGAGGTTTGCGACTACATGTCACTTTGGCAGCAATGTCTGGAACAGCTGGAAAGCCAGCTTAACGCCCAGCAGTTCAACACCTGGATTCGGCCGCTGCAGGCGGTGGAAGACGGAGAATCACTGCGGCTGCTGGCGCCCAACCGCTTCGTGCTCAATTGGGTCAACGAACAGTTTTTCGACAACATCCAGAAAATTGTCTCCCAGCTCGGCGCTGGCGAGCAGCACCGGGTAGTGCTGGAGATCGGCACCCGCGAGGCGGCACCCGCCAAATCCGCCGCCACCGTAGCTGGCGCGGTGTCAAACCAGTCCGGGGGAGAGGGCAGGACCAATTTCCGCCGCCGCGAGGATAAGGTCACCATTCACCATGTCAGCAACCTGCGCGAGGAGTTCACCTTCGACAGTTTCGTCGAGGGTAAATCCAACCAGATCGCCAAGGCGGCCTCGGTGCAGATTGGCGAAAACCCGGGGGTGGCATACAACCCACTATTCATCTACGGCGGTGTCGGTCTGGGCAAGACCCACCTTATGCACGCCGTGGGCAACCTGATCCTGGATAAAAAGCCGGGCTCCAAGATTATCTATGTCCATTCCGAGCGCTTCGTGGCTGATATGGTCAAGGCGCTGCAGCACAACGCCATTGATGACTTTAAACGCTATTACCGCTCCGTCGATGCCCTGTTGATCGATGACATCCAGTTTTTCGCCGGCAAGGAACGCTCCCAGGAGGAGCTATTTCACACCTTCAACACCCTGATCGAGGGCCAGCGCCAGATCATCATCAGCTGTGACCGCTATCCCAAGGAGATCGAGGGGCTGGAGGAGCGGCTCAAATCCCGTTTCGGCTGGGGGCTGACCGTGGCCATCGAACCGCCGGAGCTGGAGACCCGCGTCGCCATCCTGATGAGCAAGGCCCAGCAGATGAATGTAGAGTTGCCCCATGAAGTGTCCTTCTTCATGGCGAAGCGCATCCGCTCCAATGTGCGCGAACTGGAAGGGGCACTGAGGCGGGTAATTGCCAACTCCCGCTTCATGGCGCGTCCCATCACCCTGGATTTCGCCAAGGACGCCCTGCGTGACCTGTTCGCGGCCCAGGATAAGCTGGTGACCATCGAGAACATCCAGAAAACCGTAGCTGAGTATTTCAAAATCCGCGTGGCAGACTTATTATCGAAAAAACGCTCCCGTTCGGTGGCCCGGCCGCGTCAGTTGGCCATGTCGCTGGCAAAGGAGTTGACCAACCACAGTCTGCCGGAAATCGGGGATGCCTTCGGTGGTCGTGACCATACTACTGTTTTACATGCATGCAAGAGAATCAATGAGTTACGTGACTCAGACGTCAGGGTCAATGAGGACTATCAAAACCTGTTGAGAATACTCACCACATAATGTGGTTAATCTGTGGATAGAAACAGCTTGTGGATAACTAACCGATTTATACACAAGTTAATCACCTGAAACCGGGCGGTTACTCCCAGGTTAAATTGGCCAAACATGTGACTTAACATCATGTTTTTAAAGTAATTTAAAAAGTTATTAAGGTTTTTTAGCCGCTATAATAATTATAAAAATAAAAGATCTTAATTTATATGATTAATATGTAAGGATAACCATGGAACTCAAAATCGATCGTGAATTGCTGTTAAAACCCTTGCAACAGGTGATAGGCGTGGTTGAGCGCCGACAGACACTTCCTATTTTGGGTAATGTGCTGTTAAAGACAGCCGACAATGAGTTATCCATTACCGCCACGGATCTGGAAATCGAGATGGTCAGCCATGTGGCACTGAATAACAGCGACCTTGGTGAAACCACCCTGCCAGCACGTAAATTTGTCGATATCTGCAAGGCCCTGCCCAGTGATGCTTTGGTCAGCATCAAGCTGGAAGGGGATCGAGCCATTCTGCGTTCCGGCAAGAGCCGTTTTGTGCTCTCCACTCTGCCGGCCAGCGAATTTCCCAATATCGATGCCTTCGAACCGGTAGTGGAATTCGACATCCCCCAGCCGCAGCTGAAACGATTGATCGACAAGACCTATTTCGCCATGGCCCAGCAGGATGTACGTTATTACCTCAATGGGCTGTTGTTTGAATTCTCCGAAAACATGATCCGGGTGGTGGCCACCGATGGCCATCGCCTGGCCTTGAGTGATGTGGAGCTGGATACCGGCGTGAGCGAGCTGCAACAGGTGATTGTGCCGCGCAAGGCGGTGATGGAGTTGGCCCGTTTGCTTGACAACAGTGACGAGCCGGTCAAAGTTCAGCTGGGCAGCAACCACATTCGTCTGGTCACCGGTGAATTAAGTTTCATCACCAAGCTCATTGACGGCCGATTTCCCGATTATCAGCGTGTTGTCCCCCAGGGGGGCGACAAGATCGTTATTGCCGATCGCAATCTGATTCACCAGGCCCTGAGTCGTGCATCCATTCTCTCCAACGAGAAATACCGCAGCGTCCGTTTCTCTCTGTCATCCGGCAGCCTGCAGGTGATGGCCAACAACCCTGAACAGGAGGAGGCTGAAGAGGAGATCAGTGTGGAATATGACGGTCCCAGTCTCGAGATTGGATTTAACGCCAGCTATGTGCTGGATGCGCTGAACGTGATTGACAGTGACCAGGTAGAGCTGGAATTGACCGACCAGAACAGCTGTTGTCTGATCAAATCACCGGGCAACGAGGAATCACGTTACGTCGTCATGCCCATGAGGTTGTAATTTCTGGCGTTTAGAGCCCTTTTTTATTTTCCTTCCCTTAGCGGTCGCCAGGGTTAGGCGATGGTGCTGAATCTCTTATCCATCCATAACCTGCGTAATATTCAGGCAGCCTCCATCGAGCCCTGTGAGCGGCTCAACCTGATCTACGGCGCCAATGGTAGTGGCAAGACCAGTCTGCTGGAGGCCATCTACCTGCTGGGGCGGGGAAAATCTTTTCGCTCCGCCTACAGTCGCCGGATCGTGCGTCATGACCAGGATGAGCTGACGGTATTCGCCAAGATCCACAGCGCGGATGGCGGCAACCATTCACTTGGGGTCCAGATTAAGGCGGGGAGGATCCGTGCCAAGGCCGACGGTCTCTATGAGCAAAAAAGCTCCAATCTGGCCCAGTTGCTGCCCCTCCTGCTGATCTCGCCCGATGGTGACAAGCTGATTAAGGGCAGTCCCCGGCAACGGCGCCGCTTCCTGGATTGGGGATTGTTCCACGTGGAACATGAGTTTCTTGGTGTCTGGCAGCGCTACAACCGGCTGCTCTATCAGCGCAACACCTTGCTGCGCCAGCGCAAGCGGGAAATGCTCCCCCCTTGGGATAGTCAGCTGGTAGAGGTGGTCAACCGGCTGGACCGTTTCCGCAAGGACTATGTGACCATCCTGACCCAGCAGGCGAAGCAGATTTTGACCCGGCTGCTGGAGATCGACGGCCTGGAGTTCCGTTATTTGCCTGGTTGGCCCGGCGCGGAGGACTACGGGTCAGCCCTGCAACAGAGTCTGGAGAGTGACCTGAAGGTCGGATTTACCCAGCGCGGTCCCCACCGGGCTGATCTGAGTCTGAAGGTCGAGGGCAGGGCGGCGGCCGAGGTCTTGTCCGGCGGTCAGCAGAAACTAGCCGCCTGCGCCTTGTTGCTGGCCCAGGCCAGTGTCTTTAATCAGCGCAAACAGGAAAACTGCGTCATCCTGGTGGATGATCTCCCAGCTGAGCTGGATACGCTCCACCGCCATGCCTTTATGGCACTGCTCTATTCTATCGGCGGCCAACTATTTGTGACCGTCACGGACCGCCATTTGCTGGATGTCACCTCCTTTCCCGAGCGGCGCATGTTTCACGTGGAACATGGTCAGATCACCCTGAAAAAGGAAGACGGGGAACAGTCAAACAGGGTATAATTCGGGTGTTGTATTACGCCTGATTTTCAGTAGCGATATCCAACCAAATCAGAGACTTTTACGCCATGAGCACGGAACAGCAGCAAAGCTACGATTCTTCCAATATTAAGGTCTTGAAGGGGCTGGATGCGGTCCGCAAGCGTCCCGGTATGTATATCGGCGACACGGACGACGGCACCGGCCTGCATCACATGGTGTTCGAGGTGGTGGACAACTCCATCGACGAAGCGCTGGCCGGCCACTGTTCCCAGATTGATGTCATCCTGCACGCCGATGGCTCGGTCACGGTCTCCGACAACGGCCGCGGCATCCCGGTGGATATCCATCCTGAAGAGGGGCGCTCCGCTGCCGAGGTGATTCTCACCGTGCTGCATGCTGGCGGCAAATTTGATGACAATTCCTACAAGGTCTCTGGCGGCCTGCATGGTGTGGGGGTGTCGGTAGTCAACGCCCTGTCCGAAGAGCTGACCCTCACCATTTACCGCAACGGCAAGGTCTATACCCAGGAATACAGCATGGGTGACCCCAAGAGCCCGCTGGAAGAGAAGGGCGTTACGGACAAGCGCGGCACCACCATTCGTTTCAAGCCCAGCAAGGAAATCTTCACCAATACTGAATACCACTACGATATTCTGGCCAAGCGCCTGCGTGAGCTTTCCTTCCTCAACTCCGGCGTGCGCATCCACCTGCAGGATGAACGCAGCGATAAAGAGGATATTTTCGAGTATGAGGGCGGTATCAGGGCCTTCGTCGAGCATCTGAACAACAACAAAACGCCGCTGCATCCATCGGTGTTCTATTTCAGTACCGACAAGAACGACATCACCGTCGAGGTGGCCATGCAGTGGAATGACTCCTATCAGGAGAACATCTTCTGCTTCACCAACAATATTCCCCAGCGTGACGGCGGCACCCACATGGCCGGTATGCGTGCGGCGCTGACCCGCACCATCAACCAATACATCGAGCGTGAAGGGCTGGCCAAAAAGCTCAAGGTGAACACCTCGGGCGATGATGCCCGCGAGGGACTGACTGCCGTGTTGTCGGTCAAGGTGCCGGATCCCAAGTTTTCCTCCCAGACCAAGGACAAGCTGGTCTCCTCGGAGGTCAAGCCGGTGGTGGAATCAACCTTGTCTGAAAAACTGAACGAATTCCTGCTGGAGAATCCTGCTGATGCCAAGAGCATCACCGGCAAGGTGCTGGATGCGGCGCGGGCCCGCGAGGCGGCGCGCAAGGCGCGCGAGATGACCCGCCGCAAGGGGGTACTGGATGTGGCCGGGCTGCCGGGCAAGCTGGCCGACTGCCAGGAGAAGGACCCGGCCCAGTCGGAACTGTTCCTGGTGGAAGGTGATTCCGCCGGTGGTTCCGCCAAGCAGGGCAGGGATCGCAAATTCCAGGCCATTTTGCCCCTCAAGGGCAAGATCCTGAATGTGGAAAAAGCCAGGTTTGACAAGATGTTATCGTCGGCTGAGGTGGGTACCCTGATCACCGCCCTGGGCTGCGGCATCGGCCGGGAGGAATACAATCCGGACAAGCTGCGTTACCACCGCATCATCATCATGACCGATGCCGACGTGGACGGCTCACATATCCGTACCCTGTTGCTGACCTTCTTCTATCGCCAGATGCCGGAGTTGATCGAGCGCGGCCATGTCTATATCGCCCAGCCGCCGCTGTACAAGATCAAGAAGGGCAAGCAGGAGCGTTATGCCAAGGACGATGCCGAGCTAAACCGTTACCTGCTTGAGCTGGCATTGAACGATGCCCAGCTAACCGTCAGCCAGGACAGTCCGCCCATCAGCGGCGAAGCCCTGGAGGCGCTGGCCAATGCCTATACCGCCGTCATGGCGACCATCAATCGCCTGGCCATACGTTACAACGGCCTGGCCCTGGAGACAATGATCTATATGGCCCCGGTGACCGAGTCCCAGTTGAATGAGCCAGCGCAGATGGAAGAGTGGGGCCGGGAGCTGGAACAGCGCCTCAACAGTGGTGCCGCCAACAGCCGCGACCTGTATAGCGTCAGGGTGGAAAAAGAGCAGGAGGGTGAGGGTGTCAGCCGGGTTATCGTGGCCGAGATGCGCCACGGCATTTCCAACGAACGCAATATCCCCCGTACCTTTTTCGCCTCCGGTGAATACCGGGCCATGGTCAGTCTGGGCCAGCAGCTGGATGGGCTGATCGGCAGCGGCGCCGAGGTCAGGCGCGGCGAGAAAACCCTGGAGGTCTCCAGTTTCAAACAGGCCCTGACCTGGTTGCTGGAAGAGGCCAAGCGGGGCCAGCAGATCCAGCGCTACAAGGGGCTGGGAGAGATGAATCCGGAGCAGCTCTGGGAGACCACTCTGAATACGGAGACCCGCCGCCTGCTACAGGTCCAGATCGAGGATGCAGTGTCATCGGACCAGATTTTCACTACCCTGATGGGTGACCAGGTAGAACCCAGGCGCGACTTTATCGAAAAGAATGCCCTGTTGGTGGAAAACCTGGATGTTTGATTATAGTCAGCCCTATAATTATTCAAAACCATATTTTTATAATCGGCTCAATTTTAGAGCATAGACGCGGCTGCCTATCAGTCCTACTGCCGGGTTGGTAATAACCTGGACCGGTATGCGTTGCATCAAACTGCCCATCTTGCCCTTGGCATTGAAGGCGGTGATGAAGCCACCCCCTTGCAAGCGGGCAATGATTTTGGCTGCGATCCCACCCGCGACATAGACTCCGCCCATGGGCAGGCAGGTGAGGGCGAAGTTACCTGCCTGACTGCCATAGGCCATGACGAACAATTCCATGGCTTGGCGGGCAAGGTCAGATTCCCCCTTATCGGCAGCACTGGCCATGGCCGCGGCCGGGTCGCCGGCCTGCATGATTTTCTGGTACTGGTCCGACCCTGATTGGCCGTTTGCCTCGGCAAGATAGGTAAATATGTTTACCAGTCCCGGGCCAGATACCACGAACTCAACCGAGCAGCGGCCCTGCTTGCTCATCAAATAGTCGGCCAGTGCCAGCTGTTCAGTGCTCCCGGGAGCGAAATCGGCATGCCCGCCTTCGGTGGGGATGATCAGATAGTCTTCGTCATTCCAAACCATTAGCGCGACTCCAAGGCCGGTGCCGGCGCCGATCACCATCCGGTTGCCGTGCACGACAGGGTCACCTGTCTGCAGGTTGATGAAGTCATTGTCAGTCAGCGCAGCGATGCCATGTGCGATGGCCTCGAAGTCGTTGATGAGCGATACCCGTGAAAGATCAAAACGTGTGGCGAGTTGCTCTGAATCCATCTTCCAGGGCAGATTGGTAATGGCTGCCCGTTGTCCAGTGCCGTGTTTGGTTACCGGGCCGGCGACGCCGAAACAGGCAGCAGCGATGGTATGGCGATCAGGCAGATCTGCAAGAAACACCGCCAGGATTGTATCAAAAGATTGATAATCGGCACTGGGATAGCGCTGCTCGGCCAGGACACGAAAACCGTTCTCTTCAACGGTGACCCGTTGCAGCAAGGTCTTGGTTCCACCGATGTCGCCGCACAGCAGCTGCATCAGCGTACCCAGCGTCCAGCCGCCAGGTCCAGATACCAGGAGATATCCTGTTTCGGATTAACCCGTTCCACCGGTAGTGGGTGGTTGACCGAGGGATAGTTGAAGACCCGGTCGACGATGTCGTTCTTGCCCTCTCCGGTAACAAGCATCCAGACATGCTCGGCGCTGTTGATCACCGGCAGGGTGATGCTGATGCGCCAGCTCTTTTTCTCCTCCACCCAGACGGCTGCGGCACAGCGGTCCTGAACTTCAAGAATATCGGTGCCGGGAAACAGGGAGGCCACATGGCCATCTTCACCCAGGCCCAGCATGACGAGATCGAAGACGGGCCAGCCATTATCATCGCGGGGCAGGAAACCTTTTAACAGGGTGTGATAACCCGCAGCGGCCTTGTCAGCATCCAGTTCGCCCTGAATGCGGTGGATGCGGGTGGGATCAATACTGATGTGCTTGAACAGGTAACGGTTGGCCATACCGTAATTGCTGTCGGGATGGTCCGGTGGTACGGTGCGTTCGTCGCCAAAGAAGATGCGTATCTTGCCCCAGGGAATGGTCGTGGCATAAGGTGGTTTGGCGAGAACCTGAAACAGCCGCTTAGGAGTTGAGCCACCGGCCAGGGCAACTGTGAATTCTCCCTTATGTTGTACACATTGCTGGGCAAGACGGAGAAAATCCTTGGCTGCCTCCAGGCAAATGGCATCCGGATCCTGCTTGATGATTTTATAGATTTGCATATTGGCTAATATTAATCTTACGGCACTAAAAGTAAAGGTTCAGCGACAGGTCTGAAAGGCGAGTCGGGCTTGGGCGATAAACTGGATAAAGGCGCGGTGTTGTTCCGGTGTGATGGAAACACAGGAATGCCCATTGTCGGCGTAGACAAAGCCTAGTGGTTTCGACCCTGACTTCAACGGCGCGGCGGCAAAACTTCTGGCGCCAACCTGGGCAAGAAATTTATTTGGCAGTACTTCTGTCCAGCGCTCGTCATTGCTGTTTTCAACCAGGATATCGACGCTCTCCACCAGCACCCGGGAAAAGATATCGTTATTGGGATTGAGCGGTCGATTGAAATATTCCTTCATCAAATCCTTGTCGGTGCCGATTGCGATACGCCCTGAATAGCTCTTGCGATCCACGCCCAGCAGGCACAGTAACACGCGTGGAAAACCGGCGGCCATGTGGATGCCTTCCAGTACCTTGATCAGCACGGTATTGAGTTTGGATGCGTCGGTGATCAGGGCAGTGATCTCCTGAATGAACTGCAACTGCAGGGTTTGATCCACGCGGCTTTTTTCAGTCTCTTCTACACCTGCCTGGGAATCAGAATTGGCGGGGAGATCCTCGGGGGATGTTTGTGCCTGGGCCTCACCCGTCTCGGTAGCATTCTCATTTTCCTGCTCGGCAGCAGGTGCTTTTTGTTTTGTTATCTGATTACTGACATAGAAGGAGAACTGGCTAGCCAGTTTGTCGCGGCTTTCATCACCGGTATCCGCCACTACTGGCATCAGTTTTTGGGCGGACAGGCAATAGTCTTTTGCCAGATCACAGGACATCTTAAAAGTGTCGCTAAGGGAAGACTCAATGCTGTTCAAACGCATGCCCGTGGCATTGGAAAGATCCACCATCAATTCACGCATGCTGATTTCATCTGCGGGGTTGTCGGTATAGAGTGATCCGATCATCGAGGAGGCGAGTGAAGCCAGCGCCTTGTTCAGCTCCAGCGATTTGGTTATCTGGCCACTGATCTTCACCGGTTCGTTATCCATGGTGGCGACTATCCGTGAGGAGAAGTCCCAGCTGGCGGCTAGTTCACTGCCCACGGTCTGCATGGTGGCACCCAAGACGGTGACTTCGTTGGCTTCCGAATCGTTTTCACCTTCATTGTTGAGCGAGGTGATCTCGATGTATTTATCCGGTAAATAATTTGCCACCGCGATTTCGCCGAGCTGGTGCAACAGGGCACAGGTGTAGGTCTCCTCGGCATCCTTGACCCCGATCTTCAAGGCGAGGTCACGGACAAAGCCCGCCGTAATAAAGGCACGCACCAACAGCTTGTCCATATCGATGGATGGGTGTTCGTTCTGGAAGCTCTCGATGAACTTCATGGTCAGGCTGAGGCTTTTTACGGTGTCGAAACCGAGCAGCACGATGGAGCGCGATACCACCCCCACCTTGCCGCCACCGCGGTTGTAATAGGGCGAGTTGGCCAGGCGCAGCAGTTTGATGGACAGGTTGGCGTCCTTCAGTACCTCCTGGGAGAGAGACATAACATCGGCGTCGGGATCGGAGCTGACCGAACAAATCTGGTTTACCGTGGCACTGAAGACAGGCAGGTCGCCGCGCTGCTCGATCTTTGTCTTGAGCTCATTGAGGGTTTTTTCCAGTTTTGCGTCCATCCTTGTCCCGCTATTGGCCGGCTGGCCAGGCTGAATCCATTAACGCACTGATTTAATTAGTAAATTATATTATTCGAGGCAGCGCCCCCTGTGTACCTATTACATCGGCACAAACAGAAGCAGCTTGACCGCCACGGCGAGGAGAAATACTCTTTGTGGTCCTATAGACGAAACAATCGGGGTGAGGAGGGATAATGGAAGGTTACGTGTGGTTGATATTAATAAGTATGCTGGCCGTGGGTGTCCTGTTCGGATTTGTCTTTGGCCGCAGCAAGGGGGATGTCTCGGCGCCCAAGGTGAGGGAGTTGGAAAAGAAACTCTACGATGCCGATCAGGAGATGAAGGGTTACCGTGGCCAGGTGACACAGCATTTCGAAAAGACTGCGACTCTATTCAACCAGCTGACCAACGACTATCGCGAGGTGTATGATCACCTGGCGAACAGTTCCAATCAGCTCTGCGGTACCGAAACCGCCAAGATCAAGAGCCTGACTGCGGACAGCACCGTCCTGGAAAGCCAGAGCCAGCAGGCCGAAGCGGCGCCCGCCGAACCGGAACCTGCCCCGGTGGCTGAGCCGGAATCGGTGGAGGAAAAACAGGAAGCCGCAGCCACGGCAGAGACTGAAACCGCGCCGGCTGAAGCCCACGAGGCCGCAGCGGCCGAGAGCGAAACTGCGGAAGCAGAAGCAGAGGCGAAGCAGGCTGACAGCGGTGAAGAAGCGGCACAGGTGCCGCCGGTAAAGGAAACGGTCGCCAGCGAGGAAGAAGCCCGCACCATCCACTAGGAGCCTGTCGGGTTTAGGATGAATTGGCTGCGGCAAGCGGGAGAGCGGCCCAAATATCCCCGATTTTTCGTTGCGTAGAACCACTATGCGCCTCAAAATCGTGAATATTTGTGCTCACTCTCCCACTCCCTCGCTTCAATCCCCCTAAACCCGACAGG
>Ga0114931_10010627_pt1 | contig 10956 bp, 7 predicted proteins | sample 2SBtaG_FD_89579 | JGI IMG/M metagenome (GOLD analysis project Ga0114931, IMG submission 89579) | Deep subsurface microbial communities from Kolumbo volcano to uncover new lineages of life (NeLLi) - 2SBTROV14_V59a metaG | ecosystem: Environmental > Aquatic > Marine > Volcanic | place: Kolumbo...
CACGGATCCGGCGCCGGGGGAGCTGAAACTGAACCGCCACCCCTCGGCCTCCTTCCTCGGTCCGGCCGCGGGGGTGGCGGACGTCGCGCCGCCGGAACCGGGTCCGTCGGTCGCGGATCCCGCGGTCGAGCCCGACTCCACGGCAACGCCGCCGAGCGGGCGAGTCCGGTCACAGCCGTCCAACAACGCGAGCGCCCCAGTCACCGCCAGAACGAATGCGATCACAGAGATCCGTCTCATCGTGCTCTCCCTATCTCCCGGCGTCCGGAGCGGGAAGGGGCGCTTCCAAAGTCGCCTCGAACCGCTGGAGCCGTTCGTCGAGTACGAAATGATACTCCCCGCCGCTGGTCACCTCGATGTTGAGGGCGGTCCCCTGGCCGCTCACCTGACGGGTAGCAAAGGTTCCGGGAAGCGTCAACACCACTTGCTCGTCGCCTCCGTAGTCCTTGGGATCGTCGAACACCCCGTCGGTCACGAACTTGAAGAGGTACGCTCCGGGATCGAGGGTCACGGTCGCACTCCAGGAACAGGCCGAATCCTGGGCCATGGCCGGCGAGACGCTGAGATCGAAGGGGGGATCGGTGAACTGGCCGACCATCTGGATGGTCGTGAAGGCCGAAGCGCCTTCGGCGAGGACGATCTCCCCCAGATCCACTTCGGTTCCGGACACCTCAATCGCGGTCCGCGTCTGGGCCTCGAAACAGGGGGCGGACACGGCGACGTCGTAGGCCCCGTCCGGCAACGAGGCGAAAGCGAAGGCTCCCGAATTGGTGTCGCTGACGGCGGAAATGAGCGCGGTCGAAGAGCCCGCCTGGAAGAGGACGACCGAAGCCCGGGGGAGCGGCGCTCCGGAGATCCCCGTGAAACCCACGCTGCCGACGATCGAACCCTCGGCCGCGGCCCCGCCGAGCTGGCGCACCGTGAACTCGGGAACGGTCTCGTCAAGCACGAACTCGTAGTCCCCGTCGCTCAGGACCGAGATCGTGATCGCGGTCCCGATCCCCTGGACCAAGGAGGTGGGATAGGTCCCGGGAACGGTGAGCGGGGTCTCGGTCCCGCCGTAGTCCATGGGATTGTCGAAGGAGCCGTCGGTGACGAACTTGAAGTTGTAGGTGGCCGGACTGAGCGTCAACGTGTCCGTCCAGACGCAGGCGACCTGGGTCATGAACGGAGCGTCGGCCAGGTTGAATCCGTTGAAATCGCCCGCAATCTGGATCGTGGTGAAGTCGCTGCTGCAGCCGGGGACGAGGGTGATGGTCCCCACGTCCTGGTTGGTCCCGTTGACGAAATCGATTCCCTCCAAACGCCCTTCCTGATATCCGGCGGCGGTCACGACGATGTCGTAGCGCCCGGTCTCCAGCCCCACGAAAACGAAGGCGCTGTCGGTCTCGGTCGTCGCGACCGGGGTGCCCGAACCCGCAACGAACACGTTGACCGTCGCCGAGGGCCGGGACACGGGATCGTCTCCGAAGGCAATGAGGCCGGTCAGCTTTCCGGAGGCCACTTCCATGACGACGGTCCCCAGGTCGACCGCACGATTCTTGGCCACGACCACGTTTCGAACCGTCGTGGAAAGGAAACCCTCCGCGGTAAAGGTGAAGTCGTAGGTGCCGACCGCCAGAGCCTCGATCTGGAAGGCGCCGGTCTGGGGATCGCTCAACGGAAGGGGGTTGTCTCGGGTGAAGAGATACGTCGCGGGGTCCTCGCTCTCGTCCAGCACAACGGTCCACAACCCGGCGACGGGGAGGGTCACCGTGAGGTCGTTCCCAAGACCGTTCGTGGGGTTGTCCAGGGTCCCCGAAAGCGGCTGGGGCACCCCCCCCTGGCCGCTCTTCCCATAGTCCCCGGGGTTGTCGAAAGCGACGGAGTTGGCGTCGTTGCCGGTGACGAACTTCATGGACACGTCCCCGGTGTCGAACGTCGCTTCGACGAGCCAGCCGCAGTCCGAAATGTGCTTCATGGCGTAGTCCGGGTCGTTCAGGGAGAATCCATTGAAGGATCCGGCGAGAACGATGGCTCCGAAACCGCTGCACAGGGAGGGTGCCTTGAAGTCGGGGGTGATCCGGGCTTCCGGGAACGGCGCCCCACCCACACCCTGAAACTGGAGTATCCCGCTCACGCCGCCGCTCCCCCCCGGAGGATCCAGCACCGTTGAGTCCGGGTTGTCGCCGCAACCGAGGGGAAACAGGGAACCGAGAGCGAGCCCGGCGATCGTCAAGACCGCTGCCCACCTTTTCCTCGTCATGGATCGACGCTGCATCACACAAACCTCTCCGTGGCTAGTCGATGATGAGAAGGGAATTGAAGCCCCCGTACCCGTCGTCCACGCGCTCGGGGTTCCCCGGATCCTGTTTCCAGTTCTGCTCATCCACGACGAACTTGTACTGATAGCGTCCGGGAGGGAGCTTCTCGCGGCGCTCCCAGATGCCGTCCCCGTCCGCATCGTCCATCAATCCCACCAGGTAGGTCCCGGTCTGGGCCTGTCCGCGGAGCCAGTCGTTTTCCGGCCAATTCCCGGCGAGCTGGACGACCCGGGCCGAGGGTGCGTCGAATCGGAACAGGACGGTACCGTCGCCCTGGACGGTGGGCGGCGGAAGCCGCTTCTTGATGAAGTTGAGGCTGCACGACATCGTCCCCGAGGCGAGGGCGGCCGCAACCAGCACGGTGATGATTCTCTTCATGACCTGCTCCCTGCCCCCCTAGTACTTGACGATCGCCTCGAGCTGGAAGCGGTTCTCGTCTTCCAGGGCGCTCTCGGCCGCGCGAATCATCCTACCCAGGTCCACGAAGCGGGTCTGGGCGGTGACGGCGTCGGCCCCTCGGTCGAACAGGAACCGGTCCCGTCCGATGTGATCGTACTCGTTGGTGACCGGATCGATTACCCAGGGGTCCACCCCCCAGGAGAGGCCTACGTCGATAGCGGAGGTGAACGTGTATTTCAACTCCACGAAGTGAGAGAGATAGGTCTCGTTCAGATTCAGGACCGGATCGTCGTAGCGAACCCAGCGGCTGTCGGTGTTGAGTCCGATCCTCGGAGTGAGATCCACGTGGAACATGAGGTTGTTTTCCCAGTACTTGGGCTTGCGCCCAAGCTTGGTCGCGTTGAGTATCCCCGAATACCTCACCTTCGCCTTGCGCGGAGCATAGAACATCCACTCCCCGTGGGGGCGCCAGGTCACCAGATTGTCGCCGGTCATCATGATGGTCCGGTCGACGGTGACCTCGTGTTCCCCCTGCTCCAGCCAGAAGTTGCTTCGGTCGAACCAAATCTGGCTGCCGAAAGGGGTGGCGGCATCGTAATGGAAATCGTAGATCTCGAGGTCCAGGCCACCCTTCCAGGTCCAGTGCTTCCACTCCTCTCCGTCGAAGGCCACCCCCACCTTGTAGGTCGTGAGCCGGTTGTCGAGGGCGGTCAGGGAATCGTTGGAAGCGGGGGCCAGATCGTGATTCTCGAACTCCACCGACCCGGTCCAGTGCCAACCCCGATAGGCGTAGTAGCGGCCGCCGACGACGAATCGCTTGCTCGTATCCAGGCGGATGTCACGCTCAGGCAGCACGACGGAGGGCCCGGGGACCGCCGCGTCGCCGTTCAGGGTGAACTCGGTTCGTTGGCCGCTCTCCGCTTTGATGGAACTCTCCCCCACCAGGAACTCCCCGAAGAGATCGACTCCCGCCTTCTCGTTCCGGTAGTCCAAGTCGGCGCCGCCGGCGTGCCAGTTCTCAACGGTGTTGGCATAGCTGTTGACCGCAACTCGGGAAGCCGAGAGGGGAATCAGCTCCCCGTAGGCGCCGGGGTTGGCCCCCCGGTCCGAACGCAGGGAAATTCCCGCCCGTAGCTTCGAGTTCAGGTCCCGCTTGACCCGCAGCGCCAGGACATCCTTGTTGTGGTCGCTGTTCTCGAAAGCGTAGACGAACTGCGGCCGCTCCGGGAGCATTCCGGGATCGGGCGCGAGCGTCACATCGGCGGATGAGATGCCTCCGGTCCGAAAGTCGTCGGAATAGACCACCTCCGCCTGGAACCCCCGCCATTCCTTCCAGACCGCAGTCCCCTGCTGGTTGAAACCCCAGGCATGATTGTAGATCCCGACGGCTCCGAGAAGAACCAGAGGATCGTCGAAATCCTCGATCGGATCGTTGTCAAAACCGGTGAACCGGATGTCGGGGGTGTCCACGGTCATGCTGCCGCGGTCGAACACCAGGCTCGTCTCCCACATCTGCACGTTCTCGTTTTGATTGTTGATGTTGGTGAGAACGTGGGCGGTCAGGACCTCGTTCATCCGGATCGTGAAATCGAGGTCGATGTCGAACTGGGGCCGGTCGAGGTTCCAGCGGGGATTGCTCCCGGAGTCCCGGCGAAGATCCATGAGCGTGACGTACCGGGATCCGAGAAAGATCTTGGGAGAGAGCTCGGTGTTGGAGGTCGCCTTCATGGAAACGAGTTTTCCGTCCGGTCCGATGGTAAACCCGGAGTTGCCGAAATCGCCGACGGTGACCGGGTTCAAGGGGTCCGCCACCCAGTTCCCGTCCACCACGAACTTGTATTCGTGCGGCCCGGGCCCCAGGGACACCACCGCCGACCAGGTGCCGCCGGCCTTGGTCATGGGCGTCGCGCCGGCGGACCAGCCGTTGAAGTCCCCGGCCAGAAACACCTGACCGGCCCCGGCGTCCACATAGGAGAACCGGACGCCGCCCGGGACCGTCTCGACGCCGGCTAGGGCCGGCGAGGCGAGGACCAGAGCCAGGAACACCGTGGTCCCGGCGTGGAGAAGTGCCAGCTTGCGTCGCATCAGAAGGTTCCCTTCAGAATGAACTTCACGATGTCCTTGTTGTCCGCTCCCCCCTGAAGGTTCCCCTCGAAGACGGGGTTGCTGCCGGCGCCGATCCAGTCGGGGCCGTAGGAGAGAAACGCCTCCAGGTTGTGGCGGGGCCGGTACTGGATCTGGGTGTAGAGCCCCTTGCGGCTGCGGGCCGGGTCGTCCCCGAAAGTAAACCGGCTGTAGACCTTGACGCCCTCGGAAACGTTCACCGAGGTCTCGATGGCCGAGAGTTCCTTCTGGAACACGGTGTCGAGATCACGGATCCGGAACTGGACCCGCATCCAGGCCAGGCGGCTTTCCACCTGGAGTTCCGCGAAGAGATCCCGGTTCTTCTGGACCTGCTTGAGGGTCGCCGCCCCATCGCTGACCCAGGTCCGCGTGCGCCGGTCCCGGTAGAAGAACTTGCTGGTGAACCCGTTCACGTACTCGATGTAGGCCTCGGAGAAAAACTCGGTGAAGTGACGGCTCTGGTCCACCCGCTTGGTGGACGACATGTAATTGTTGGTGATGGTGACGGCCCGTCCGGGAACGAGATACCAGGAGTTGATCCAGTAGCCGGTCTCGTCGCTGTTGGCCCCGTTGAGCTGTTCCCACCAGTCCGAGAGCACGTTGCCGAGCTGGTTGCGGAATTGCGGCCCCACATACCAGAAGCTGGGAGCGACGTTCAGGTATCCGAGGGTCGGATTGCCGACCTGTAGGGAGCGGATTTCCCCGCGAACCACCGCATCGTCGGGTAGCCCCCGCCCGGGACGCTTGAAGCTGAACTTGGAGAGGCTGAGATCGTCGCTGAGATACCGCTCTCCCGGGTTTCGCTGCTGGCCCTCGGCGTACTCCAGCGAGAGATCGGTATTGCCCCACCGGTAACGGGCGTCGGCCGCCCAGACCTCGGTCACGATCGGCTCCGCCCCCGTGAAACGGACGTTCTTGCGGTTCCAGGTCATCCCGGTCCGTAGGAGCCCACCCAGCCATTCCTTGCGAACACGGCCGATATACGCGTCATCGGTGGGCACCGGTTTCCCGGGGAGCGAACCGCTGCCCGGGTTGCTCTGGGAGGAAAAGTCGCTGGCGATCAAGGAGACGGTGGAGTTCTTGCCCAGCCACCCGCGAAGATCGGCCCGGGCGGCCTGGGCGTTGTCCCCGTCTTTGACCGGATCCCCCTCGACGACCCGGATCAATTGGTTGTCCACCCAGTAGCGGTTCTGGCGGCTGAAGAGATACGAATCGACCTCCCGGTCGCCGAACTTCTTGTGGAACCGCAGGTGGGCTTCGCGGAACTGGAATTTCGGCCGCCGGTTGCCGTTGCTCCCCGTGTTCCACTCCGCCTCAAACTTCGTGAACGCCTCCACCCCGCTCGTCGGCTGACTGAAGAGCCTGAACTGCATGTTGTTGAAGGTATCGTTGTTGTTGGAATCGAAGTCCCAAACGAAGCGCCGATCCTGTTTCCGCAGATCGAGCTGGATCTGGTACTCCCCCTCGAGCTTGGTGGTTCCAGCCAGGGCGGCTCCGGCGGAAAGCATCATCGCGGCGGCGAGACCGGCGGCAAGAAGGCGGCGACCCGGTGGCGTTCTGCGCGGCGGATTCACCGGCTCCCCCCTTCCGGTCCGGCGTGAAGCAGGACCGACACCCGGTAGGTGTTTCCGAGGGCTTTGTGGGTCACGAAAGCGGTGTCTACTTCCCACCGTGGGCCCTTGACTCCGAACCCCCCCGCGAAGTCCTCGTCGAAAACGCCGCCGCGTAACGCGAAGACGTCGTAGAACCAGATTTCCCCGGCATAGTTCCAGGCCGTTTCCCCGCCGACCTCGGTACGAGCCATGTGGAGGGACGATTCGGGGCGCCATTGGTAGGACGCGGAGAACTCCAGACCGCTTTCCATGGGCGTGGTGGCGCCCCCCTCGACGAAGTCGAACTCAGGCTCACCGAGATTGCGCACCACCACTCCGAGGCGGAACTTCGGGCCCTCCTCCAGGACGAGACCGAGATCTCCGGTGAGCTTGGTTTCGGAGCCGAAATCGTGCAGGTCCGAGGCCCGATTGTCGAAGCTCACCGTCGCGACCTTGGCCGTTCCCCCCAGGTTCAGGGTCCGCCGGTTGTCCCGATAGATCCAGCGTCCGTACCCGACGCTGATGAGGTTCTCGGAAACGATGCCGGTCGCGCCCAGACGGTGCCATGCGAGGGCCAGGCCCCCCGTTCCGAGAGGCGTCCCCACCGCCGCGGAACCGGCGCTCAGGTCGCCGATTACGTAGGGGCGACTGTAGGTCAGGAGCACCTCCCGGCGGTCGAGGACCGAGAGTCCGGCCGGATTCCAATGAATGGCGGAGACGTCGTTCACCGCCGCGCCGTAAGCGGAACCGAGAGCCAGGCCCCGGGCGCCGAGCTCGATCCGATCGAAGTAGCCCGCCCGCGCCGGGGTCGCCGCCGTCGCCAGGGCCAGGAGGAAAACCGCCGCGATGCGCGTCATCGAACCACCGCCAGGGGCGCCTCGATCTGGTCGAGCAAAGGTTCCAGAACCACGCGAAGGACATAGAGTCCCCCTTCCAGGATCCGCCCCTGGTCGTCCCTTCCGTCGAATCGGTTGAGGGCGGGCGGGGTCACCGCCTCGATCTCGGCCACCGTGAAACCCTGATCCTGGTAGATGGTCCGGACCCGACGACCGTTGATGTCAAACACCGTCGCCGAGAAATTGAGCTGCCGGGAGGCGCGCAGGGCCGGGTCCTTGATCGGCGGGGTCACCGTGAACCGAAAGCTCATCTCGTCGCCCAAATCCGGCGCGATGGCACCCGGAGCGACCGAGATCGCATCCAACTGGAGGGTCGTTCCGCGGATGGGTGGCGTCAGGAAGAAATACTCGGCGGCCGAAGTGCGGTAAGCCTGCTCGCATCGGTCCGCGTCCAGCCCGGCGCAGAGGTCGTCGACGGTCGGGCGCACGGGGACGTTGAAGTCCGGAACCCCGTCGGGATTCGGGTTGCCGTCCGCATCGAAACGGTCGATTCGCAGGCGCAAATAGTTATCCAGAACCACCGGCACCGAAGAATCGTTCTGGTGGCCGCTGAGGTTGTCGGGGGCGGAATCCGGGCCGCCCAATCCGTCGGCTCCGGTGGTGATCCAGGCCACGATCTTGATCTCCGGATCCACCGCGTTCATGTGGTACACCGTGTCCCCATAGGCCGGGTCGAAGGATCGTTCGCCCTCCCCCAGAAAAAACACGTCCCAGGGCAGCGCCGCTTCCATGGACCGACCGGGGAGATCCCGGCTGAAGCTCGCCACGGTGGGAAACGCGCCCTGGGGAATCTGGGTCACCTGGTTGGGCCCATCGTAGGTCCAGGCCTGGGGAGTCGTGTTGCCGTCCCAAGTCGCCAAGAATAGGTCCGGGAAAATGCCGTTGTCGAAGGTCAAGGCGCGCCGCCACGCGTTGGCCTGGGACATCCCCTCGAGCCCCGGGTTCGCCCCATCCGGAGAGGCCACCGTGTCGAAGAAGATCATCGTGTTGTTGTTGAAGATCGTGGCGTCGACGGCGATGTAGACGAAGTTCGCGTCCCAGGTGACTTTGATCTGGTTGATGTCGTTGAAGGGACCCCACTGGGAGTCGATGGTGCTCTCCTCAAGGGTTCCCTTGGGTGAGGTCTGGAGAAGCGTTTCGTCGGGGGTGAACTCGTCGGAGAACCCGTCGATGACGATCCGTCCGGTCAGATCCAAGGCCGGTTCTGCGTGAACGGGTGCCACGAAGGCCCCGAGGAGCAACCACGCGAGAACCGAAGGGAGCATGTCCCGAAGTTTCATGGAGGAAATCCGGTGGAGGTTTGTAATGCGTTTTATTAAAACGATTTATGCTCTTGCCGGAGCGGTTCCGACCGGGCCGGGCACCGCCTGTTGGACCGCTCCAAAAACTAGTCCATTCACTGGGTGCTGTCAAGGAAGACCAGGCACGGCCGTCCCGGGAACGCACGGGGAATACCTCGCCTAGCCCCGGGGTCGGGGCTTCGGGGCCGGGCCGACACGAGGGGCCCGTTCCCCTTGCGGCACGCCGAGCGGGCGCTTCAGACCTCGGGTGGCGCCCCGCTCGATCCCCGGACCAGGAGGCGCGTGGGCATCGATTCCACCGCCGTGGGAACCTGACGGCCCTGGAGGGCCTCCAGAAGCAATTCCGTGGCCCGGTGTCCAATCCGATAGATGGGTTGGGCCACGGTCGTCAGACCCGGTTCGACGTAGGTCGTCAAGGGAATCCCGTCCGCACCGACGATGGTCACGTCCTCGGGAACACGCAGGCCGAATTCCCGCTGGGCCACGCGCAGCGCCCCGATCGCCATCATGTCGTTGGCGGCCATGATCGCCGTCGGCCGGTCTGGTCGCCCGAGGAGTTCCCGGGCCACCTTGGCGCCGCTTCGCTCGGAATAATTTCCCCAGAGCCTGAGATCCTCGTGGAAGACCAGGCCGGCACGCTCCAAGCCCTCCAAAAAACCCTCGGAGCGGTCCTTTCCCACGGTTGTGATCTCCAGACCGCCAATGAAGCCGATCCGCCGGTGCCCCAGGTAGGCCAGGTGGGCGACCAGATCCCTGAAGCCGGCTCGATTGTCGGCTACCACGGCCGCCGCCCCCTCAAAGCGGCTGTTGACGAGCACGACCGGGAAGCGGGAATCGATCAAGTCCCGAAGAAACGTATCTTCGCTGGTCGTTCCCAGGAGAAGCATCCCGTCCGCCGCCCCTTCCCGGAAGAGCTTTCGGTGCGTCTGGTTCTCGATGAATCGCTCGTCGGCGACTTCGATGAGCAGTCGATAGCTCGCTTCGGAAAGGGCGTTGGAGATGCCGATGATCGCCTCGGCAAAGTAGGCGTCGGCGAACACGTGGGAGTCGGTCTTCGGGAGGATGACCGCCACCGTTTCTGCCCGGCGGCGGGCGAGACGCCGGGCCATGGTGTTCGGCTCGAAACCGGAGGCCTCGATGACTTCCCGCACCCGGCTCTTGGTCGCAGCCGAAATCCGGGGGTCGTCGTTGATCACCAGGGACACGGTGGAGCGGGAGACGCCCGAGAGGCGCGCAATGTCGCGGATTGTAAGCTTTTGGGTCGGGTTCACGGCTCCCCTCACTCACGGAAACGGTCGACTAGACCGGTCCAACGACTTCAGTATACTCCGAAGTCGACGGTTCAGGAACCGGCGGATCCCGCCTCTTGTCGCTGCAATTCACCGGCGGCGGGAACCGCCGCGCGCACCGCCGCCTCGGGTTCCGAGCCCAGACGGCGCAGACCCAGGAATGCCGTTCCCCCGAGGATCAGAGCCAGGAGCGCCACCGGGAAGGGAATCGACCCGCCTTCCCGGAGCCAGGGAATCCGCTCCAGAGCCGGCACGTGGCCGCTCAAGACGGCGAAGGCGTTGTTGGTCACATGGATGACCACGGCCGGCCAAAGACGCCCGGTCCGCCAGGCGGTCCATCCGAGGACAAGACCGAGCACCAGGGTCGGCACCAGGCGATAGAGATCGAAGTGGAAGGCCCCGAAGAGCGCCGCGGTCCAGAAGATCGCCGCCGCGGGGCGGAGACGGCGAAGTAGACCGCGCAGGATGAAACCGCGGAAGAGAATCTCCTCGCAGAGACCGGGGATGACCGCAAAGGCAATCAGGGCCGCCGGGAGAGAGCCTCCCTGAGCGCCGATCAATTGCTCCATGAGCTCGCGATAGGAACTCGGCACCTGGAGCCAGAGCCCCTGGAAGGAGGCCGCCAGGGCCGCGAGCAGGGTTGCGGCCGGGGTCAGGAAGAGGGCCAGCACCAGCCGGGAAGGGGAGGTCGGGCCGAGCCCCAGGGTCCGTCGCACGGGGATCCGGAGCATGCGCATGGCGAGAACCGGGATGCCCGCGATGAGAACGACCTGGGTGGCGATCAGGCCGAGCTTCACGTCGGCGAGCTGAAGAGGCGTGCCGATGTAGAAGAACCCCAGGAGCACCAGGGCAAAGACCTGGGTGAGAATCGCCGGAGTGAGGGTCTCGGCGCGACGTTCTCCCCGGCGATAGATGTTCCGGAAGTCCAGCCGCGGTCCCGCGTCCCCTCCGCCGAGCATCGCCTCGCGGCCGCAAAGGGAAACGGTCTGGGAAAGCATCAGCACCGCAAGACCGGTCATGGTGGCCAGGGTCACCGCGAAGTAGTTCCAGGG
>Ga0114931_10010628_pt1 | contig 10956 bp, 22 predicted proteins | sample 2SBtaG_FD_89579 | JGI IMG/M metagenome (GOLD analysis project Ga0114931, IMG submission 89579) | Deep subsurface microbial communities from Kolumbo volcano to uncover new lineages of life (NeLLi) - 2SBTROV14_V59a metaG | ecosystem: Environmental > Aquatic > Marine > Volcanic | place: Kolumbo...
CGGGTGGTCGCTGGGGACGATGGCGGCCAGGAGTTTCTGGTTGGCCGAGTCCCATGAAATGTCTTTGCGGACCGGGGTGAGTTTGAGGCTGGAAACGTCTATGTTGCGGGTGTTGAGGTCGTCTAGGAGGGCGTCCAGGAAGGACCGCACGCTGGCGACGGTGCCGGGGCCGCCTAAGAGGAGATTGTGGGAGTCGCGGGCTTCGGTGAAGGTGGCTTCCTTTTCGGCTTCCAGTGTGTGTTGTAGGGAGCGGAGGTTGCTGACGGAGAAGGCGATACCTGCTTCAGACATGCGGATGCAGGACCATACGAGGTCGGAAAGGAAGGTTGTTTGGTAATCGGGGTTTTCCCATCTTCCTGTTGACTGAAGGCGGTGGATGAGTTCCGCGAGGATGAGGATGGGAATGTGGGTGTCCAGGGCGTTGTAGCGGATGAGGTCGGGATCCTCGGCGGAGGGGTAACGGTGGCCGGATTCTTCCGCCCATGTCTCGGGAACCACGTGGAGGGTTTGGGCTAGGTCTTTGAGGGATTGCCAGGATCTGGCGTCTGACTCGTAGGTGTTCCACACCGATACGTCAATGAGGGTTTGCTTGTCGTTGGAGAGGATGCTGCGGTATTCTGGTAGGGTTCGCAGGTAGAGGATGTCGAAGGCTATGTTGAAACCTATGAGGGTAGTGGCACGGGATAACCACTGGGCCAGCCAGGTGCGGTCTCTGGACTTGGAAAGTTGGAATACGCGGGTGGCACCAGGCTGGATGCTGGATAGGTTGTCGGTGTGCTTCACCCCCTCTGTTATGGAACAGGTTTGAATGAGGTCGCTGGGCTTCACCCCGTCTTGATGGATGGAGCGTTGGGGGTGGAAATGGTTTTGCTGGGGTAGACCCGCCACCATCCCATAAGTTTCTACGTCGATGGAGAGGATCATTAGGTGTGATCTCGGATTGTGTGGACTTTTACTTTCCAGTATCCATCGCAGAATTCATCCGCTTTGATGGGAGTGTCATAGATAAAGATTTCGGATAGGAGTTTGGTTGGAATGGACCACAGGTTTGCGGCTGCAAAGCCTGCGATGAAGCCTTCGGCGGCTTCCTTGTTGTCAAAGTAATAGACGGCAGATATTGGAACTGTCATTTGGTGTGTCATTGTGGTGGTCCTGAGCGTTTGAGGTTGAGGGGATGCAGAGACAATGAGATGGTGGAAGCGGGAGAGGATAGGTCGTCTAGTAGCCACCTGTTGAGGGGTTCTAGTTGGTCGGCGATTTGCTGGGCGAGTTGGGGGGTAGGAGAACGCATGAAGTAGGCGGGATGGTAGCAGGATAAGAGGAAGATGTTGTCTGATGGTGGTGGTAGGGTGTGGTGGGTGCCGAGTTTCATTTTGTGGGAGAGGTAGGCGGTGGAAATGGCCTCGGTGGCTATGGCTCCGGTGCAGATGAGGGCTGTTCGCCGGTGCCGAGAGAAGATTTTGGATAGGTCGGCGAGAGTGTAGGGGAGGCAGGCTTTGATGCACGATTTTGGGAACTTGTTGTGGGGTCCGCAGCGGACCGTGTTGGTGAGGTAGATGGTGGTGCGGGTGAGAAGGGATAGGCCGTCTATGTATTGACGGAGGATGTCGCCGGATGGACCGACGAAGGGGGCGCCCTCTTTATCTTCCTGTACCCCGGGGTTCATCCCGATGAAGACGACGGCGGGCGGGACCGGTTCGCGGTCCGGGAATAAAGACTGCTGTAGGTAGGTAGTGGCTATGCCTGGAGTGTGGGCTGCCTCGTGGAGGGGGCAGAGGGTGCAGTCTGGATGGGCCGGAAAGTGTGGCAGCGGATAATCGGTCATTGTTGTTACCTTTCGTTGGAGCCCTTTTCGTGCGGCCTGTTTTCGACTGATATTTTTGTTATGTTGACGTTGTTGGGTTCTTTTGAGCAGGTTGGGGTCGGGCAGATTATTGTTGTCGGCGGGTCGCCAGCAATGCCCACCACCGTGAATGAGGTTCCGCACCCACGGCAATGGAGGTCAAGGATTACGCAGTTTTCAACGGATAGGTGGTTATTCATTTTAGCGGCTCCTTTTCTATCCATATTGCGATGGTTCCGTCGGTTGGCGGTGTCATTTTGGCTAGCAGCCGCATGAATGCGAACGTCGTGTGCATTGTGGCGTGGTATTCGTGCGGCTTCGCGTTTGGCGGCGTTTGATGGGTAAAGTTTGCTGGTATGTGGTGGGGTTTTTCCTCTGTTTCCAGGTGTTGATGGTAGAGGTGGAGTCGGGTATAGTTGTCCGGGGGTGGGTTGTTTCTTGTTGTGGTTATGTGGATTTTGTTGACGTGTCTGGGGATGTTTAGGAGGGTGGTTAGTGCGGTTGTACACACGATCCATCTGTTGTATTTGTCCAGCCACACGGGTATCGGTCCCGTGCCCGTTGCAAGGTGGAGGGTGAATGTTGGAGTTTTATTGGGGTTTTTCATCATACTCTATCCACGCGAAGACGCTTTCGTAGTCGGGTGCCGTCAGTTCTTTCATTATCCGTCGTAGTTCAGGAAGAGCACGCAGCAGAATGAAGTAGTTGTAGCCTATGTCTGGTGATAGAGGTTGGTTGGGGACTATTGATATGTGCTTTGGCTCTTTTGTTATGTGTGGGTCCATGTTGCACAGGCGAAGTTCTATGTAATAGTTACCATATGGGTCAGTAACTGGGACTATTTCCGATAAGGTGGCGTAGATTTTGGTTATGTGTTTGGGGATGTTGAAGAAGGTGGAAAGTGCGGCTGCACAAACGACATCTTCGTCTTTGTCGTCTAGCCAGGTGTTTCCTCTGTCGGAGAGGTGGAGATCGAGTGTGATTTGTTTTGCTTTCATTTTTGTGTTTCCTTGGTGAGAGAGAGGCTGGTTACTTCCCCGGCGAAGGCGGCTGGGGGTATGCGGTGGTAGGTGGCCGGGGAGCGGAGGGTAGCGGAGACTTTGGCCGGGGTCCATTGGAGGCCCAGGCGGGGGTAGCGGCGGAGGATCAGGGCACGATCGGTGGTTTCGATGTTGTAGAGGGCTGCTCTGGGGTCCGCCGGTGGTAGATGGTAGGCGGTGGCCGAGCACACGGCAAGACCGACGGTGTGGGAATGTCCGTTGCGGGCCTGGTAGGCTGATGTTACCCGGTAGAGGAGGCGGCGTTGCTTCACCCCTCGGAGGGCAGGAGGGAGCAAGCCGAGGTACCAGGCCACAGAGGGATAAAACTGGTGTGGTTTGTGTTTGGAAATGGAGTCTGCTAGGCTTCCTAGGGCGGCTTGGTGAGCAGCAAATGCACGGTCTCTGTCATAGTCGCTGAGGTGGTGCATCTTGTGCATCTTGTGCATCTAATGGTTCCTTCGATTTCGCCGTTTATGGATAACCACGGGAACTATCGTAAGCAGCAGGTAGAGCAAAGTGAAACAGACTAATAGTAGGGGTCTCATTTGGTGGGGTTCTCCGCTGCTTCGTCGTCGGCCATTTGTTGGGTGAGGATTTCTCTCCGAGAGCGGACGGTTTCGACATATTGTAGTCCTTCTGGGCTAAACAAATAGTCGATTATTCGCTCGTCCCAATATTTAGTACAGTTGTGTGCTAGAGTAATGCGTTGTTCGTTGGTTAGGGGGGGCAGATAGAGGGCGACAAGTCCGCACCATTTGTCTCTATCAGGCCCTTCCATTTCTAGAAGTTGGGATACAAGGTCGTCAGGGGTGATTTCGGTTACACCCAATAGATGCGATAGTTCATGCACTTTGCAGGAGCAGCACCCCGATGCGATGGCGCTTTTGACGGTGATTATTTTTTGTTGTGTGGGCATTAGATTGTTTCCTTGTGTTATGCGGACGGGGTTTCTTGCGGTAGTGTTTCATCTGCCGGGTCAGATAGATAATGACAGACTCTCATTCTCCAATATGGTGTTGAGTTTCGTGCTAGGGTAATACGTTGTTTGTTGGTCAGGCAAGTCAGGTAAAAGGCGACGAGTCCACGCCACATTTCTATGTTGTTGATGTCTTGAGCCTCTAAGAGTCGGGAAACCAGGTCGTCTGCAGTGATTTCGTTCACACCTAGTAGTCTGGATAGTTCTTTTGTTTGATTGCGGCAGCATCCCGAAGCGATGGCGCTTTCGACGGTGATTATTTCCTGTTGCTGAATACCCACTTCGTCCTCAAGGTTGTCGATTAGAGCGTTGTCGGTTTCTTCATCGATGATGACGGTGCCTGTGTTGCGGAGGTCGATGAGGGCCTCTAAGGCACGTTTGAGTAGGGCCTGTTGTCTTGTTTGTGTCATTTCGTGTTTCCTTTCTTGTTAGAATGTGGGGACTGTTTCTTCGCCTTCACCCCAATCCCACTGGCCGAAATCGGTGCCGCTGGTTATTGAGTCGAGCCATGCGGCAGGGTCGTCTTCGAAAGCGTGGCCTTCGCAATGGATGTTATTCGACAGACCAAAGCAAGAGTTTGATTCGTCATCTTGTGCCAGGGGACAGTCGTCGTAGGGGGCCGGGTTCAAGTAGGGGGTGTAGTAGACGATGCCTCGGTTGGGTTCGTCTACGGTTACGACGATGGCGAGACCGCCGAATCTTCCCATTTCACCGTGAACATCCAGTATCTTGCCGGATAGGCCTGTTGCTCGGTGATAATCGTCTTGCCATGTTGACAGAAATGACTGGTGTTCTGTCATTGTCTGTTCTACTTGGTTGTAGACATAGACGCCTCCGTCGTGGCCGACGATAATCACATCGGGCTTGTTGTCTGGAGAACACCAGGCGGCCACGTCGAGCCCGTTGTACTGGTCTATGGACCACGACTTCCTGTAGCCCGCGTCGATCAGCATTGAACGAACTCTCGCCATTGGTGTATTCGTCTGAGTCTCCATTGGTTCGCTCCTTTGTTGGGGGTCTAGGGAATCCAGGCCCGAAATCCGGCCCCCGCCCGGTAAGGCGGGGGTGAGGGGGAGTCAGTCTGCGTCCTCGACATCATCGCCATCATAGATGGAGACCGGCCAAGCCGCGTAGGCGGCTGCCCGGGCAGACTCTAGACGGGCGACGCTGGCTGCGTGGGTGTCCCGGGCCGCCTCGACGATGCGGACCTGCTCGCGGACATATGCGGCCATTTCGGTGATTAGGGGGGCGATCGCGTCCCCGTCCCGATGTGTAGAGAAGTGGCGCCAGCCTTTATCGTCGCCCGGTTGGGGCCGTTGCCAGAATCCCCAGTGGTCTCTCAACTCCTGGTTCATGACCAGGGGCCGGTCGGGGTCGAGCAGGTCTCGGCGGAGGGTGCCCCCTGGTTCCTCCGCCTCTAGCCACAATGTGGCTTCGACTCGAACCGGCGGGATGTCCGCCGGTCCGGTGGGGGGGTGGGCAAGGGGCTCGGCGAGGGCGATTTCCGCCCTCCATCCGTCTCCGAATGAGGCCCAGAGGACGTCTCCCGGCTTCGCCGGACGTGTCATTTGCATTATTGTCATTGTTTATTCCTTCGCAGATGAGGCTTGATTCTTCAACCATTTGTCTAAACTTTGTGGGGTCAAATAAGTGTGGTGGAATATTTCAACGTCATCATCGTTATATTCCACGGTCAAGATGGGTTGTCCACCGACCAAAAACCATAAAGAAATATAGATACCGGTGTCGGTATAGGTGGACCATTCATTGGTGTAGCCTGCATCGAGCAGAAGTTTCATGATTCTCCTGCTTATATTATTGTTATTCATTGTCTGTTCTCCTTGGAGGTTATTCGGTCCGGGAACGTCCTGGGTTATGGACTGGGGAGGGCCTTGGGGGCTGGGGACAGTTTGGCGGACCGAGAGCCAGGGGTGAAGCAGTGGGCTCTGCCGTCGGATTGGCCGGATTGGTAGGCAGAGCCGTAGTGGTTACCGGCGGGACGACGGACCCGGTTGCGAAGGCGGACGTGGTGAGTTTCTTGAAGCCATTGTAGATTTCGGGCCGCGTCTCGGCGGATAATGGCGGTTGTGGCGGGGGTCCGTTCTCTGGAGGCCCGGGAGGCCTTGTGCTCTAGGGCGGAGGCGAAACCTTCGCAGTAGGAGCGGCCCGGGCCACGGTAGACGCCGCCCCAACGGAGGCGGGACATTGCGGCGATTAGTTCGCGGGTTTCGTTGAAGAGGGCTACGGCTAGGGCCACGTCCTCGGCCAGGCCAAAAAACTGCCACCTACCGCGAACCTTTGGGCCTGCTGTTCGGTCGGGGGGCAGGATGACTATGCCGGTGGGGGTTCGGAGGTAGTCTGGTTCAGCAATGTAGTAGGAGACTGTTCCGATGCAGGAGCAAACGGCTCGGACTAGGGCACGTTCCCATGCTGCACAGGTGGTGGTGCCGCCGTAGACGGCGGTGCGTGTCATCCGTTCGGATTCGGCAGCGATTTCGTCCGGGGTTAGGTCGTCCCGGGTGAGGTTGTGCTCGTCCATGAGACGCTGGGCGAATCGGAGGGCATTTTCGATTTCGCCCTCGGCACTGGAATCATCGGCTGCGAGGTTGAGAAGTTTGCGGATTTTGTTGATGATTTCTGTTGGTTTTTTCATCGGTTTTCCTTTCTGTGGGGGGGCTGGGGTTACCGGGTTGTGCACGGCTTTGGAGGGTTTTGGAGGGTTTTAGATTGCGGATGTGAAAGCCCGGTTTGAGGTGGTATCAAATGGGATTTCGGATGGGTGTGTCCGAGTTTCCACGGTGGTCATTTGGTAACCTGGGGTTCAGGTGAGGACGGTAGCCGCGGGGGTTGAAGATGGATAGCACGATCGGCGATTGCGGGCTGTGAGAGGGGTTTATTACCATAGTATACTTCTTTTGAAAAAAGTATAATGTATTATGTATACACATTACCGTAGTATAAAGATAGAGCAGCCAAGGTGGCAAGGTGGCACCGATTCTCTGGAATCGGGCGTAGCGGGCTGGAATCGGCGATTCTGTTACCACTGTGAAAACCCTAGGGTGGTTCTCGGCTCTTCTCGGCTCTTCTCGGCTCTTCTCGGCTTCCTGGTTCTGGGCTTCCCGGGCTTCCCGTTGCTTGCCGTTTGGGGGCGGTTGTGGGCCGCCTGCGGGCTTCTAGGCTTCCGGCCCACTCCCAACAGGGGGGTATTTGTTACAGGCGATTGTAGGCCCGCTACTGGGCTTCCTGGGCTTCCTGGACTTCCGCAGCAGTCTTGAGGACTTCCCCGTCCGGGCTGAGGATGCCCCGGTCGATCAGATTGGCCGCCATTCTGACATAATAGCCCTGTAGATTCCACACCACTCCAGACTTCACCAGTTTGGCGAAAAACCGGATGGTGCGGTCATCGTCCATCTGTCCATCTTCAAACTCCATTATTTCATTGACGATATCCATCGTGTTCCCTTTCAGTTGAGGGTTTCGGTTTCCAAATCTTCCCCCGTCCGGTTTCCCGGGCAGGGGAGAGAGAATCGGGCAAGCGGTCGGCAACGCTTCACCCCAAGCGTGCGGCGATTATTCCGCGGTGGCCGGACGGTAGGCACCTATCTCCGTCAGGAGATCCGGTAGCCGACTAGAACCTACCAAGTTCTGCACTTCCCGATTCGTGGGGGTTCAGTCCTGTTCTCGGATTGTTTGAATCTCACGCCGAGAACGACCCAGAGAGTCGGTTCTGAGCCATATTCCAAACACCGGAACCGGCCCAACAGAACACAGAGAGTACCGAATCTGATCGTACTCACGGAACCCGGATTCGATCGCCTCCAGCATGGACTGGATCGATGTTGCGAAGTCGTGTTGCGGATTCGTGGTGAGGATCAGCCGCCAATCCAACGGATTATGCCCGCCAAGGTTGGGCAGATCATGAATCCACGCCAACTTATCGACACGCCGCATTTCATCCCATGACTGGCCCCGGTATAAACGGGTGTTTGCACCCGATCCAGGGAGCGGGAGCGGGAACGTAGCCACGGCGGGTGCTGAAACGTGTTCAGTTGCGTTAGTCATTGCGGATACTCCATTTCGAGTTGCGGGTCGGTCCGGGAACGTCCCGGACCGGAAGGCTATTCCTGTCGGTATCGGTCGGGCAGGTCGGTTATTGATACCCTTCCGATCGGGCCACCGTGGCCCACAATCGGCAGACCCTTGCTCGTGCTGTCGAGCAGTTTCCCGAGCAGGTTGTTCTGAACATCATTACTCAACTCATGCAGACTCTGGGCGACAGCATCCGGGAACAGGTGTTCAACATCATTGATTACTATTCGCAGTTTCATTTTGAGTACTCCAAAGGGTTCCGGGGATCGGACACGATAAAGCCCCCCGGACCCGCTAGAATCCGGGGGGCGAGACTCAGGAACCGCCGGACCCGCATTCCGGCAGTCCCGGCTCAGTCGCCGGGGCGGTAGTTGACTTGGGGGCGGGTTCCCACGTCAGGGCAGAGTAGATGGAACGCAGCAACTCCTCGCCGGTGTAGTCCGCGTTCCCGTCCAGGGCAACGCGGGTGAGAATGTCTTTAGCATGGGCGATCCGAGTTTCCAGCAGGGATTTGTAGGTCATATCAGAATCTCCTATTCAGGGGTTCTGGGTTCGGTCCGGGAACGCCCCGGATCCAGGGGGGAAGCCGATCCACGCCGGTTGGGGCACGGACCGGCAGGAAGGGAGTCAGCGTCCGGCGATCACGGCTTCGGCTATCAGTCCGTGGCTCAGTGGCACGGGCACGACGCGGTAGTCGGTTCCGTTGTGGCAGGCGTAAGCAACATCGTACAGGCGATTGATGTCCGCAGACTCAATGTCGGCGGCCAAATCACGAACAACCTCAGCCAACCTTCTAAGGTCGTTAGACGAATCGACGTCGATGAACGTGAATCGGACCGAGAGTAACTTCCTCTTCATTACGGGTTCTCCCTTGTGAGGTTGCGGGTCGGTCCGGGAACGCCCCGGGCCGGGGTAAACCGATCCGTGCCCGTTGGAGCGGGGACCGGCAGGAAGGGAGTCAGCGTCCGGCGATCACCACCTCAGCGATGACTCCGTGCCCGACAGGAACGGGCACGATTGTGTAGGCACCCATCTCGTCCGCGACAGTGTAGGCAGCCCCGATATCCTCAAGATGACGGATATCCGTCCGCTCCACCTCATACGCCATGTCGCGGATCAAGTCGGCGAGTCGGGGCAAGTCGTAGGCAGAATCGACGTCAAGAAATGTCATCCGAACCTTGAGCAACTTCATCGCGGGTACTCCAAAGGGTTGCGGGTCGGTCCGGGAACGCCCCGGGCCGGGGTAAACCGATCCGTGCCCGTTGGAGCGGGGACCGGTGGAGGTGGTCAAAGCACGCCATTGGTGAGGCGGATCAGCCGGATCAGCACGTTACGACCGTCGAAATCGCTGTAGACGTAGGCGGTGCCCTTTGCGAACCGCTCGGCCCACTTGTCCAGGTAGTCCGGGTGGGCGTCAGGGAACCGGGCCTGCATGTAGGCCTTGAACAGGCGTGCAGTCGGCGGACCCAAGTTGGCCCGCTGGGCCGCGTTCTCGATTCGGGCGGGGTCGGGGTTTGTGGCAGTGTTCATTGCGGGTACTCCGTTGCGAGTTGCGATCCGGTCCGGGAACGTCCCGGGCCGGGGTAAACCGATCCGTGCCCGTTGGAGCGGGGACCGGTTGCGAAGGGGTCAGTCGGCGTCGTCCCCATCGATGGGGCCCGGGGCGACAGCGATGAAGCCAATGTCATCGGGCAGGGTCCGCGTGCCGGGGTGATCGATCACGCTGCCGACTGTGTCTGCAATGTCCCTCAAGGCCTTCTGGAAGGCGAGTTGCTCAGTGTCTCCATCGTTATCGATGACTGCAACAATGGTTACGATTGTGGACTCCATCGGGGTGCCTCCGTTGCGGGTTGCGAGTTGCGGGTCGGTCCGGGAACGTCCAGGGCCGGGGGGGAAGCCGGTCGCCCGCCCGTTGGAGCGGGGACCGGTGGAGGGGAGTCAGTCGGCACTGTAGGGTGCCACTGCGATGATGCCGATTGTGTCGTCGCGATAGTCGGGCAACTCGCGGGTACCGGCGTTTGTCAGCACGCTAGCCAGTGTGTTAGCCAACTCACGCAGAGTCTGGCTGAAGTCAAACACGCTGTCAGGATTGTCGGCGTCGAGTGTGGCCACGATTGTGAGGGTAGTCGGGTTCATGCTGAGTACCTCCATTGCGGGGGGCCGGGCCCCGGTGGTAACCCGGGGTGCAGGCCCGTTTGATTCAGGTGCAGTCTAGCACCTACATCGGAAATAGCAATCGCTAACTTGGGATTTTGTCAAAAAATCTTTGGCGCGGTCGGCACCCGATTAGAACCCTAACGGGCGGGAGCCGGGGGAAACACTGGCTAGGGGAAATACCAGGTTGATATACCCGGGGGAAATACTAGCCAGTATAAGCACCGGCCAGGGAAATCACCGGGGCGACATATCCGGGGGAATCTCTGGCCGGGGGAAACACTGGGTGTGCCGGGGCCGGACCACCCCGGGGGTTTTACCAGGTTCGCCGGAGAACAAGGATGGAGACCCTATGGTCTCCCCATCAAGGGGTGGAGGGGTACTCTTTACAAAATCCCGAAGAAAAAAATTCTTGACCCTAATTTTCGACACCCCTATCATCTAAAATGCTTCACTACATCGGTCCCGACTCATTTCCGATCCAGGCGCTAATCTATGTCGCTCTCCCGTGGGGCGACAAGCGCTTTTCATCAGACACCAAACTAACCGCCATCCGTCGCGTCACTTGCGAAGGGTGGTCCTACACCCGTGCCGCCGCTGCCTGCGGTGCCCCAACCAAATCCGTAATTCACTGGGTTTCCGACTTCGAGAACCGCCTATCCTCAGTCGGCGTCTCCATCCTCCGCATCCAAACCCACAACCCCCGCAACAACGACGAAGACGACCACGGAGACTACGGAGAGGGCTTCACCCCCTCTTCTGTCCCCCTCTAAACCCGTCTATTACCCCTGCCCCCGATCCCCATCCTGCCCAACCTAATCCTATCCCCCACACGAACCACATCATTCACATCC
>Ga0114931_10010629_pt1 | contig 10955 bp, 9 predicted proteins | sample 2SBtaG_FD_89579 | JGI IMG/M metagenome (GOLD analysis project Ga0114931, IMG submission 89579) | Deep subsurface microbial communities from Kolumbo volcano to uncover new lineages of life (NeLLi) - 2SBTROV14_V59a metaG | ecosystem: Environmental > Aquatic > Marine > Volcanic | place: Kolumbo...
CCCGGAGTCTTGCGTTACGGTTCTCCGCGGCCATCCGTTCCGTCGGGTCCATTGTGGTCCGCGGAGTCGAAGACTGGTCATGAAGAGCAGCGTGGTAGGTCTGCTCGAGGCGGTCCTGGACGGAAACCCCCAGGCCATCCTGCTCCTCGCCTCCGTCTATGCCCTCCTTGCCTGCGCCTATTCACTGTTTCACCAGCTGAGAATGCGGCGCTGGCCGAGGGTGCGAGGCCATCTCCTCGACGCCGGACTCGTGAGCATAAGCGGCGGCGACCTCGCACGCTGGCGCCAGTACTACGCCGGCGAGGCCGTATACCGGTATCGAGTCGACGGCGGTCACTACCGTGGCCGGCGGATTTCCCCGTGGGTCTCCGTAGACTCATTCAGCGCGCGCTTCGTGCTCGCCCGAGCACTCCGAAAGATTTCCGCCGACCAGGAAGGCGGCGTGGACGTCTACTACCGGCCGACCAATCCGGGGCGAAGCCTACTCATCAGGCCCGGCTGGGTCGGCATCGGCCTGACCGCCGCGCTCGGGCTCGCGCCGCTCACGCTCTACATCTCCGCGTACGGGATCGGGCGCTGAGCCCGGGGGCGCGTCCTCGGCGCTCGCACCACCGCCTGTCACCGCCGGACCCGCGCGGATTCGCCGGCCACAAGCAGAGCCTTCCTCCCGGAGGCAAGCTGTCAGTCGGTCCGGTCCCGATCGATGCCCGCACTTCCTGGTGGACCGTTCAACCGCGCCCTGCCCGGTCGCTCCGGACCCGGTGAACAGAGGCGTTCGGCTCGAGGATGACGGGCCGAAGCAGGACCCGGCCGACGCAACATCCCTCCGAAGTCCGGCAGCGATGGCCTCGAGGTCGGGAAGAAACCCCTCGAGCGCTTCGTCGATCGCCGCCGCTGCCTCGGGTGGAATGATGCCCGTCTCGCCTTCGGCGGCAGCGAGTGCGGACTCGAACCGCACCCTGGCGCGGACATCGGCGGAGAACGAGAAGTGCGCCTCGATTGATTCTTCGCCAAGCAGATCCGAGAGACCGGGGCCCCAGGGGGATAGAGAAAGACACCTTCTCAAAACGCTCCGAGCCTTCGCACCTTTTCCCACGACTGCCGGGCGGTGGGCGAGACGACGCTACGATAGGCGCTGCCCCCGTTCAGCTCGATGTAGGCGAAGTCGCCGTACCAGGGCAGCCTCGGCTCCCGGAAGTGGCGGGTTCCGGTATGCGCGATCTCGGCGGTGGACAGTCGCACTTCCTTCCCGAGCGGGTACTGGAGCACGAGCGTATCAGCGGAGACCCGCACGCCATGGAAACGAGGAAGATACATCGGAAACGCCACCACGCCGGTGAGGACCATCAACAGGATTGCCATCAACCAGCCGAGCCGGGGATACGCCCTTCCCCGAAACTGGCGCCGCCGGGCTCTCGGATCGGCGCAGAGCCGCTGGAGGACCACCGCCAGCACCACGCCGGCCGCCAAGGTGACGAGGAACCCTCGCAGAGCAAAGCCAACTCCGAGGTCGATCTGCACCTCCATGGGCCGCCCCTCAACCGCCATCGAGCTGCCCTGGCATGTCGGCCGCCGGGAATCGATCCTTGACCGTGCCCCTGAGGTGCGCGACCCCTCTGCTGATAGGCTCGGAGGGACCGGCAGCCCGCCGGCCCTCGCTCTTGCCTGAAAACGGAGACCGGTGAACCGGCGCCGGGATGCACTCGCCGTTCATCCATGACTGGAAGGCTTACAGATCCTGCGAAGCAGCACCGTCCTGACCGGGTTTCTCGTCTCGCTCGGCCTCCTGGTCGCGAGTATCGGCGGCACGGTCCTCGCCGACGGAACCGCGGAGCCCCTGCCCGTCCGCTACGCGAGCTCGGTCGGCGAGCTCGCCGACGGCCCGGCAACGCTGCCCGGAGTGCTGTTTTGCGCCACCCGGCGCTTGCTGGTGCTTGCTGGTGCTTGCTGGTGCTTGCTGGTGCTTGCTGGTGCTTGCTGGTGCTCACCGGAATTTTCTATCGTCTACGAGTTCCGGACGGCGCCGCGTCCTCCTGTTTCTGGCCCGGACGGCACGCTGGGGCCCTCGAAGGGGCACTGCACCGCTCGCTCCCGATCGTCTTTCTCGTACGGTCTCAGTCGAACTCGGCCCGGAAGGTCGCGGTGAGCCCGAACTCGTCCACGTTGTCCCGGCCGAGCAAGGTCGAGAACTCGAGGATCCCGCTCGCGCCCCCGGGGCCGAAATAACGCACGCCGGCACGGCCCACGCCATCGTTCAAGTCCTCACCGGGGTCGGCGACGCCGGCCGGAAAAGTCTGGTCGGTCTGGCTGAAAGTGTGGTTGAGGGTAACGCCGGCAAAGGGTTCGAACGCCCCCAGCGTCTTGGCAAGCTCGAGCCCTAGCTGGAACCGCCCTAACCGGAAGCTCTGCTTGGCGTTGGCGGTCCCATCGCTCTCGGTAAATCCATCCTGCTCGTCCCGGGCCCAGAGGGCGCCGACCCGAGTGGTGACGTGCCAGTCCCCGTACTCCCGAACGTAGTTCACGTTCCCGGCGAAGAACCACCGTTCGGCGTCCAGCGTGCTGGTCACCCGGGTGGCCCCGGCAAGCCGGAACTGGTCGATGTCGAGGTTCGAGTACCCGAACGCGAGGTCCCCGCTGAATCGCTCTCCGAATGAAGCGGCGACATAGGGAATGATGCTTACCCCGCTCGTATCCTGCTCCCCGGAGTTAAAAACTGTATCAGAGCCGGTGTCCTCCGCCCCGAGCGCCACCCCGACGATGACGTTATCGGTCACGCTCGTATCGACGCCGATCGTCGCATGGACACGGTTCAAATCGAACGCGGTCGAGGCAAAGTCGTTCTCCGAGTGAGTGTACCCGAGGTTCGCCCAGACCCCGAATGGGATCCCGCTCTCACCGGCGGACAGCCCCCGGGCCACGAAGCCCACGTGGTTCCGCCCGAGCCGCAGTCCGTTGGCATCGTTACGGGCGAGCCCGCTCCCGGAGCCGAAGAGGGTCCCGAGGAAGCTCACGACGTCCGCGAACGGTCCGTTCGAAAGTGCCGCGCGGGCATTGTCGCTCTGCGTCTGTTTGGAGCCCGGCGTCTCCGCCAGGGGGTTCTGAGTGGTCACGGTGGTCGAAGGGGCGGTCGTGGTCGCGCTCGAAGTCGCGGTGGAACTCGAGGTCGAGGTCGAGGTCGAGCTCGAGCTGGAGGCCACCTGATCACCCCCGAGCGCGGTGAACGCGAAAATGCACCCCGGCGAGCCGCTGCCGCTGCCCTGGACGTTGAATCCGAGGACATTGGACTGATTTCCGGTCGCAAATCCGCTACCGGAGCCGCTGCCCGAGTTCACGTTGTCACTGAACGAGAAGCTCGTGAACGCCACTTTCGCGGAGCCGAACTTGACGAAGCTGATCGAAATACTGAGGCTGCCGGCGGTGATCGAGATGTCCGCCCCGGTCGCGACCGTGCCGGTCACGTTGCCGGTTGCGCCGCTCTGCGTTCCGGTGGTGAAGTTGCAGCCGCTGGCCGAGGTGATGTTGAGCTGAACGGTGCTGAAAGACGCCAAGCTGGAAGCCGCCTGGCTGGCGCCGGACATGAGCAGCAGAGCCGCCCCGCAGAACGCGGCCAGAGCCGCTCGAACACGCGTTGGCATCGAACCCCCCATTGGCTCGAAGCAGAGCCTTTGATATTGAATTAGTTAGCCGTGCCTGTTGAGAATGAACGTCCAAGTCTGAACTTGTTGCGAAGTCTGCACGGAATGTCGTTGTCCCGCAACTTTTGTTCGACCACGTTCCGATTTTGCAACAGCCCGGGCCTCGAGCGAGGTCAGGCCCGGATAAAAGCGTCCGCAAACGCTTCGCAACGATCTCTCGTCTCACTCGCGTGCGAGGCCGGCAACGCCACGACGAGCATGTCCAGTCCGGCCGCGGCGAAGGCACCCGCGTCTTCGAGCAGCGCGTCTCGGGGACCGGTAAAAGCCCGCCAGACCCGGTCCAGTCCGGTCCGGCCCGCGGCATCCCGAGCCGCGCCCAGGGCACGAAGAGTGCGACCCGGAACGCGGCTGCATCCCCCCGCGCGCGGACGAGGTTCTGGCCGGGCTACTCTCCGACCGAGAAGATCCGCTGCATCCCCCCGCGCGCGGACGAGGTCGGTTGAGTCCCGTCCCCCCGCCGCCGCCCAGGGCCGCCCAGGGATCAGTCGCGAGCGATACCGCTCGGAGGTTAAAGTGACGAATCGCGCAAGAAGAGGACGTTGCGATGAGCACTCCCGGAGGGATCTATTTTACGACCTGCGCTCTGGAGGCGCCCGCCCCCACGGGCGGCAGCGCTCCGTCAGACCGAACCGCCGGGGGGCCTCACCGGCGCGAGGTGGTCGTAGCAGGCCGCCGCATCAAGACCGTCGATGTCCATGCGCACTGCGCGGTGCCGGCCGCGATGGCGATCCTCGAAACCCCGCTGCCAACCCCCGATCTCCTCATGACCGATACCCGCGCGCGCCTCGCCGCCATGGACGAGCAAGGGATCGATGTCGCCGCCTTGAGCATCAACCCCTACTGGTATCACGCCGAGCGGGACACGGCCGCCGAGATCATCGACGTTCAGAACGAGGCCCTGGCCGAATTCCGGGCGGCGATGCCCGAGCGCTTTACGGCCTTCGCCACCGTCGCCCTCCAGCATCCGGATCTAGCCGTCCGGCAGCTTCACAAGGCGGTCGGTCAGCTCGGTTTTCGCGGGGTGTGGGTGGGCGGCAGCGTCGAGGGGCGGGAGCTCGCCGACCCGGCCTTCCACCGGTTCTGGGCAAAATGCGAGGAGCTCGACGTCCTCGTCTTCATGCACCCCCAGGGCAGCTCGGAGCTGGAAGCGGCCGGCCGCCTCGCCGGCAATGGTCTGCTCACCAATACGATCGGGAACCCCCTCGAGACGACCATCGCGCTGTCCCACCTCATCTTCGAGGGCACGCTCGACCGTTTTCCCGGCCTCAAGATCTGCGCCGCGCACGGCGGCGGCTATCTACCCTCCTATGCCCACCGTTCCGACGCCGTTTGCCGGACGTTCCCGGCGCGAGTGGGCCCGAGACCGAAAAAACGCCCGAGCGCCTACCTGCGCGACGGCCAGCTCTTTTTCGACACCATCGTCTTCACCCCGGAGGCGCTCCGCCATCTGATCGCGGAGACCGGCGCGAGCCAGATCATGATGGGCACCGACTACCCCTTCCCCTGGACGACGACGGAGGTCGACCTGATCCTCGCCACCCCAGGGCTCGAGGACGAGGAGCGGATAGCCGTTCTCGGCGGGACCGCGGCCAGGTTGCTCGGCATCGATCGGTGAGGTCCCACCCTCGACGGGGACGATGCGCGGGAAATGCCGAGACCCGTCGATACGTGCGACGCGGCCGACCCTGCATGCTCGAGGGCTACCCGAAGTGAGCAAGGACGCAACATGAGCACAGACACGCTCGCGACGGACGACACGCCGGTCACGCCCGCGCTCAACGGGCTGCGGGTCGCCGAGCACGGTTGGGGGATCGCCGGACGATATTGCGGGAAGCTCTTCGCCGACCTCGGTGCGCACGTCACTCGGATCGCGATCGGAGAGCCCGACCCGCTCGAGGACGTGCATCTCGAACCGGGCGCGGCGGCGAGCCGCGGCCTGTACGGACAGTACCTCGACGCCGGAAAGTCGCGTGTCGGCGTCGAGATGCTGCGCCAGCACCCACCGGATCTGCTGATCCTCTGCGAGGAGCGGGCACGGGACACCCCGCTCCCGGTCCCGAGGGTCGCGACCCTCGAGCTCGCCTGGCTTGGAGCCGACGGTCCGTACTCGCAGTGGACGGGCTCCGACCTCATCGTCCAGGCCCTCGCCGGCCAGATCCACCCGGCCGGTCCCGTCCAAGGACCGCCCCGTTTCCTCGGCGCGCACCAGTCCGCGCTCACCGGTGGCACCGCCGCCTACTGCGCCGGACTCGCCGCCCTGCTCGCCGGCCGTTCGGAACCTCCCGGCCATTATGAGGTCAGCATCCTGGAGGCGGTCCTCATTCTCTCCGAGCTCCAGATCTGTCACTCGGAGCTGCGGGGGGAAGCTCTGCCTCGTCTCGGCATCAACCGTTTCCTGCCCACCTGCCCCCTCAGCATCCATCGCTGCAAGGAAGGCTGGATCGGGGTCACCCCCATCACTCCCGCCCAGTGGCAGGCATTCTGCCAGATCCTCGAGCTCCCGGCGCTCGCTGATGATCCCGACCTGCAAGCCCCTCGCAACCGGTATCCTCACGCCGCCCGAATCGAGGCCGCCCTCGACACCCGCTTTCCCGAGCGTACCGCCCTCGAATGGGCTGAGCTCGGACGCCGGCACCGGGTGCCGATGGTCGTCGTGCCGGACGCGGCCGGGATCCTGGACCACCCGATCTTCGTCGCCCGCCGCTCTCTGTCCTTCTTACGGCAGGGAGAACGGAGCTGGCAAGTGCCGCGCACCCCGCTTCGTCTCGAGAGGACGCCGCCCCGGATCGACCTGGACGCGAGAGCGAAGCCCGAGGCAGCGTCGCCTGACTCTCCGGGCAGCGGAAAGGCGCCGGACACCCCACTCGGGGGAGTGCGGGTGGTCGACTTCTCGATGGGCTGGGCCGGCCCGCTCGCGACCCGCATGCTGGTCGACCTCGGGGCCGAGGTCATCAAGGTCGAAGCCGGGCGCTATCCGGACTGGTGGCGAAGCGTGGACTGGAGCCCGGAGGCCATCGCACGAAAGCAGTACGAGGAAAGCCGCCACTTCAGCGCTCTGAACCGCGCCAAGAAGAGCGTGAGCATCGATCTGACCCGGGAAGAGGGACGCACCCTCGCGATGCGCCTGGTCGAGGCCGCCGACGTCGTGGTGGAGAACCAGGCAGCCGGCGTCATGGAACGGCTCGGGCTCGGCTACGACGCCCTTTCCGCCCGACGCCCCGGGCTCGTCATGCTCTCGATGTCGGCTTTCGGCAGCGGCAACGAGTGGTCCGATACCCGCGCCTACGGCTCGGTGCTCGAGCAGGGCTCGGGGCTACCGAGCTTCTGCGGCCTTCCCGGAGAGCCGCCGGTCATGGCCCACATCGCTTACGGCGACCCGATAGGCGGGCTGTACGGGGCGGCGGCGCTCTTGACCGCGCTCCTTCACCGGCAGGGCAGCGAACAGGGCCAGTGGATCAACAACACTCAGATCGAAGCCATGCTGCCGTTCACGACCCCCGCGCTGCTCGTGAGACAAGCGACCGGGCGGGAGCCGTCGCGGCTCGGAAACCGCCACCCGGCCATGGTGCCGCACGGGACCTTTCCAGCAAAGGGCCCCGACGCCTGGATCGCGGTCGCGCTGCCCGATGACGCGCTCTGGCCGGCGCTCGCGAGCCTCCTCGGGCGGCCGGACTGGCGGGACGATCGACATCTGCTCGATCGTGAAAATCGCAGGGAGATAGAAGCCGAGATCGAGTCCGCGATCGCGGGCTGGACCGAAACGCTCGATGCCCGCGAGGCAGTCGGCTGCCTGCAGGCAGCCGGCATCGCCGCCGCCCCGGTACACCGCACCGACGAGGTAACGCGCGATCTCCACCTACGGGCCCGGCAGTTCTTCTACGATGTCGAGCGCCCCCACGTCGGCCGTCAGGCCCAGTCCGGTCTGCCTTTCCGCCGCAACGGGCGGCGATTTCCCATGCGAGGGCTGGCACCGCTTCTCGGGGGAGAGAGCGCGACCGTTCTGCGGGACGTCGCGGGGGTGAGCGAGGCGGAGATCGCACGGCTCGAACGCGAAGGCGTGATCAGCTACGCGCCGACTGCGTTACGCGCGGGCGCCGGCTGAGTCTCACCCCTCGAGGAGCCAGGCAATCGCCGCATCGTAGTCGTTCAAGAACGCCCTCCGGGTCGCCCCGAGCGGAAGCTTCACCGCCTCCTCGGCCATGGAGTGGGCCACCGAGTTGGAAGTGAGAAAGGCGGTCTTGCCGAAAGGCTTGCGCGACCGCACGCCGGCCAGGAACTCGGGCGAGAGGTTGCGGATGTCCTCGAGCGAAAGCTTTACCACCACATCTCGGAAATCCCACAGAGTCGGGGTGTCCGGCGAGAAAGCCGGATTGGAGAACCACCGGCCCACCGCACCGAAGATGTCGCTCTCCGTCACCGGGCCGGTGGCGCGGTGGACGAAGATCCGGTGTGCCGGATGCATCCGGGAGTCGAACGTCATGAGGGACGGTCGCCCGATTCCGGAAACTGAAGGACCACCACACAGGCGCCCGCCCGCGTGGCGGTCATGGAGAGAGGCGCCTCGTCAGCGCTCGTGAACTGGCAAGTGAGGCGCCCGAGCTCGGATCCGTTCTCCGTGAGTGCGCCACCGAGCACGACGTGGTAGCAGCCTGCGCTCTCCTCGGTCGCCGGCCCCGCGAAGCTCTGCCCCGGCCCGATGCGCACGAGCCAGGCGGCCAGTCCATCCGGCTCCGGGCCGAACAGCACGGTGAGCCGAGGTTCGGAGAGGTTCACGACTCCTTCGATGAGCGCCCTGCCGAGCACCGGGGACAGCCGCTGTCGCTGGTGGCCCCGCACCAGCTTCTCGCGCATCCGAGGCATGTATTTCGCGCCCGGATCCCAGCGCCGCCGGAGGGTGAAGTAACGGATCCCCGCCTCACCGGCGACGATCGGACCGTAAGGCGTATGCCCCGCCGCGAACTGCACCGTGACCGGATCGACGGGCTTCTTACCCATGCGCCCCGAACCCTCGACGAAGACCTGAAACTGATCGGTCTCGTGAAAATGCGGATGCGTGATCGAGCCCGGCGGCTGATCGACGAGAAACCCCTGAGGCAGACGGTTGTCGTTCGCCTCGTTGCCCTCGACATAGATCCCCCGTACCGGAGCCGCGCCAATGTAGCCGCGAAGCCGGTAGCGCTCCCCCTGCACCTCGACGATTCGGGCGCGTTGATCGGCCTCGGCGAAAGTGCTGCTGAGGATCATGAGTAGAAAGCTCCGGCTTTGCCATCTGAATCGGCCCACCATGGGACCGTCGATTACTGCCACATTTCGGTAGCGACGGTCAATGCCCAGGAACAGCGGGCAGGCACCTCGGCCGAGCCAGCGACCCTCCGAGAAGTCCAGGATGGGCTCATTCGGAGCTTCGTTAGGGGATAATCCTCGCTTCCCGGCGCCGAACCCCCGGGGACCAACCCTACCGAGAAGGAGACTCATCCATCATGCTCGAATCGATTCAGCTCGGGGCGAGAAGCGGGCTCGCGGTCTCGCGGCTCTGCCTCAGCACCATGAACTTCGGAGAACCGGGACGCGGTCATCAGGGAGACTGGACGGTGGGGATCGACGATGCCCGCCCGATCTTCAAGGCTGCCCTCGACCATGGGTTGTACTACTTCGATTGCGCCGACAGCTACGGGCTCGGGGCATGCGAGAAGGTGGTCGGCGCCCTGCTGCGCGAGCTGGTTCCGCGCGACTGCTACGTGCTATCGACGAAGATCGCGATGCCGATGGGCCGTGGCCGGAATCAGGGCGGGCTCTCTCGCAAGCACATCATGGAGGCGGTGGACCGCTCGCTCGAACGCCTCGGGCTCGATTACGTGGACCAACTCATCATCCACCGGCACCCCCATGGGGTTCCAGGTCGGGTCCCGGCGCCGGTCGAAGAGACGATGGAGGCGCTCCACGACGTCGTCAAGGCCGGCAAGGCCCTTTATCTCGGCGCGTCCTCGATGTTCGCCTGGCAGCTCACCGAGCTCCAATGGGTCGCGAAAGCGAACGGCTGGACACCGTTCATCTCCATGCAGAACCATTACAACCTCATCTACCGGGAGGAGGAGCGGGAGATGAACCCCTACTGCCTGAAGACCGGGATCGGGCTCACTCCCTGGTCCCCGCTCGCCCGCGGGATCCTCGCCGGCTCGTATCGAGGCGGTTTCGAAGGTGGCTCGACCGCGCGGTCCCAGGGCGGCGACCGCAAGCGGACCGAGAGCCTCTACCGCGGCGAGATGGACTTCGAGATCGCCGATCGGGTCGTCGAGGTCGCGGCCCGGCTCGGCCACACCCCGGCCCAGATAGCCCTGGCCTGGCTGCTCGCCAAGCCCGGCGTGGTCGCACCGGTCGTCGGCGTATCCCGCATCGAGCAGCTCGACCAGCTCGTCGCCGCAACCGAGATCGCGCTCGACGACAAAGACGTCACGTACCTCGAGGCCCTCTACCGCCCGGTCGAGAACCTCCTCACCCTCGGCCACTCCTGACCGGAACTCGGAGGTCATGGAAACTCCGTGCGTCATGGCAACCCTCGAACGGCGCGCGCGGCAGGCAGACCGTTTCGTCACGACCTCTCAGTCGACTCCCGAGATGACCCCCGAGAGGACCTCTGAGGCGAAGCGCGCCTGCTTCGCCTCCGCGTCGGTCTCCCCGAAGAACGCGGTGAGAAAGTTGTGGACCCCTAGTGCCTGGAGGCCAGAGAGCTTCTGTCGAAATTCACCGGGGCTCCCGGCCAGGGTGAATCGCTCCGCCAGATAGTCCACCAGCCCCGACTCCTCGGCCAGCCGCGCATTGTGACGCGCCTCACCGTGACTCTCGTGCTCGTGGAAGGCATAGCTCGCCTGCAGGCGGCGGATCGGCTCCTTGTATTCCTCGGGAATGTGCTTGCCCTCGAGGGTGAAGCGGAAGGCGTGGTTCGCACTCGCGGTCAGCGCCATGCGCATCTCGCGAACGGCCCGCGGCTTGTCGTCGTCGAGGTTCCACTTGATGAACCACCAGATCTCGAGATCGTCGAGAGTCCGCCCCGAGCGGGCGGCCCCCCGGCGCACGTGCTCGAGCGACTCCTGCACGATCTCGCGCTGAAGCCCGGTCCCGATGACGACCCCGTCGGCGACCTCGCCGGCGAGCTCGAGCGTCTTCGGCCCCTCGGCGGTGACGAACACCGGCACCGGGCGCCAGGGCCACACGAGCCGCACCGTCCGGCCGCCCGGTGCCGGTGTTCGTCACCGCCGAGGG
>Ga0114931_10010630_pt1 | contig 10954 bp, 12 predicted proteins | sample 2SBtaG_FD_89579 | JGI IMG/M metagenome (GOLD analysis project Ga0114931, IMG submission 89579) | Deep subsurface microbial communities from Kolumbo volcano to uncover new lineages of life (NeLLi) - 2SBTROV14_V59a metaG | ecosystem: Environmental > Aquatic > Marine > Volcanic | place: Kolumbo...
GATGCCCGTTGCGAGGTAGCGCTGCGCGTGCCGCAATCCCTGTTGGTTGCGGCTCTCACCAGCCCCACCGACAAGCTCACCCTGCCGAAGCACACGATCAAATGCGGTATCGAGCGCAGCGAGGGCATGACCAAGGTCGAACTTTCGCTCAGCCCGGAACTCGACTTCGAAAACGGCCGGGTCCGCTCGGCCAGTCTCGGGATCGCCGACATCGAGGCGCCGGCGCTGATCAAGGGCGCGATCTGGACCGTCGCAAGGCTGGAGAGTACGTTCGGTTTGTTCGAGGGCGATCTGGTCCGAGACATCAACAAGTTCATCGAGAAAAAATGCCCGAAACGCTATCCGGAACTGAAGCAATAACCGATTGCCCGCCGGGTGGACATCGGCCCGCGGGACCGGCTTTCAGGTGGCGGCGGCCGTGAGGACACATCTGCCAAATGCGGCGGGCGCCGTTCGCATTCTGGCCCTTGCCTCCAGCCTCGCACTTGCCGTCGGTGCCGGGCTTCCGGCGCGCGGCGGCGAGGCGCCCGATCGCGAAAACGACTGCTTCTGGCAACTCACCGAAGGCCGGTCCAGCGAAATCCGCTGTTCGTTTCCGACGGCTCTTGGAGACGACGACCGGGCCGAGTTGAAACGGATCACGCGCGGCATTCTCCTCGACGCGCGCTGCATGGTTGAGGTGGTGATCGCACGCCACCTGATCGACGCGGCAATCGAGACGCCCGACAATATTTTCAAGGCGCCACCGCAACCGGTGACATGCGTGGTGACCACGAGCAAGAAGCACCACACGCTCTCGTTCACATTCGCGCCCCGTGTTGTCTTCGCCGGCGGCGAGGCGGTCGAGGCAACCCCCGCCATGAGCCCGGTCGAGGGCGTCGCCGGGGTGTTGAGCTGGCCGGTCCGGCAATGGGTCAACCGCTCCAATTCGATCGAAGAGGGCATGCTGAAGGTCATCAACGCCTATTTGAAGCGCCACGGTACGCGGGCCCGGGCGAGCGCGCCATCCGAATGACGAATGGCGCCCGCGGGGCTTGACCTATCATACCAAGCAGCAAAAGTAACAACCCGTACGAAATCATCAGCCCCGTCATCCCGTGCGCGGTGCAACATTTTTCATGTTGCGCCGCAGACACGGGATCTTGCAATCCCCTCAGGTGCTTACGTGCATCCGATCCCGGATCAGCACCGCACCACTCTCTTCTGCCCCGGTCGCGCTCACGCGCTCCTCGCCGCTTGAGTGGTGCTGCGGAGCATCCGGGATAACGGGGTGGCTGTCCAATGGGTCATGACTTCCGCTGAACGGTATCACCGGTCAACCGGCCTTCGGCTTGCGCCCGAAGTCGGCCGCACCGGTGTCCTGGCCCGCCTCGACAATGCCGCGCCGGATCGCCCGGGTCCGGGTGAAGAGATCGTAGAGCGTATCGCCGTCCTCCCAGCGGATGGCGCGCTGCAGGGAGGCGAGGTCCTCGGAAAAGCGCCCGAGCATTTCGAGCACCGCCTCCTTGTTGTTCAGGAAGACATCTCGCCACATGGTCGGATCCGAGGCGGCGATGCGGGTGAAATCGCGAAAGCCGCTGGCCGAGAACTTGATCACCTCCGATCGAGTCACGGTCTCGAGGTCGGCGGCGGTGCCGACGATGTTATAGGCAATGAGGTGCGGCAGATGACTGGTGATCGCCAAGACGAGATCGTGGTGCGCCGGGTCCATGACCTCGACCGAGGAGCCGATCCGGCGCCAGAATGCCGCCACCTTATCGCAGGCCACGCCGGGCGTTTCGGGCTCGGGCGTCAGGATGCACCAACGGTCCCGAAAGAGCGCGGCAAATCCGGCCTCGGGGCCCGAGCGCTCGGTGCCGGCGATCGGGTGGCCGGGCACGAATATCGCGTGCTCCGGCATATGGGGTGTCACGGCACGGATTACGGCGCGCTTGACCGAGCCGACATCGGTCACGATCGCGCCGTCGCGAAGGCCCGGGGCACAGTCCGCGATCGCTTGCGCCGAGGCGCCGACGGGCACGCAGATGATGACCAGATCGGCACCGGCGACGGCCGTGCCCGGATCGCCCGCCAGCAGGTCACAAAGCCCGAGCGCCTGGGCCCTGGCGCGGACATCGACGACACGGTCGTAGCCGGTGATCTCCGTTGCCACGCCATGGGCTCTAAAAGCCAGCGCCAGCGACGAGCCGATGAGCCCGAGGCCGATGATCGCGGCCCGCTCGAACAGCGGCTCGCTCATCCACCCAACTCCGCCCCGGCCGTGGCCATGAACGCTCCGAGGGCGGTGATCACGGCTTCGTTCTCGGTGTCCGTGCCGATGGTCATGCGCAAGGCTCCGGGCAATCCGTAGTTGTCGACCCGGCGTAGAATGATGCCGCGCCGCTTGAGGAACGTATCGGCGCTGGCTGCGTTCAGCGCTCTTTCGGTCGGGAAGTGCACCAGCAGGAAATTGGTCACACTCGGCGTCACTTCGAGGCCGATCCGGGGCAGTTCCTCACCGAGCCGGGCGAGCCAGCGGTCGTTGTGGGCGATCGCCGCCTCAACGTGGCCGGCATCGGCGATGGCGGCTATCCCGGCGGCGATAGCCGGGGCCGTGACGTTGAAGGGTCCGCGAACCCGGTTGAGGACATCGGCAACAGCTTCCGGGCAATAGGACCAGCCGAGGCGCAACCCAGCAAGGCCGTGGATCTTGGAAAAGGTCCGGGTCATCACGGTGTTGGTGCTGGCCGCCACAAGCTCGAGGCCGGCCTCGTAATCGTTGCGCCGGACGTATTCCGCATAGGCTGCATCCAGTACCAGGAGCACACCCTCCGGCAGGCCGGCGTGGAGGCGGCGGACCTCGTCGATGGCGATATAGGTGCCGGTCGGGTTGTTCGGGTTGGCGAGGAAGACCAGGCGGGTGCGCTCGCTCAGGGCCCCGAGAATGGCGTCGACATCGGTCATCAGGTTTTGCTCGGGCACGACGATCGGCGTTGCGTCGTTGGCCAGAATGGCGATCCGGTAGACGAGAAAGCCGTGCTCGGTATAGATTGCCTCGTCGCCCGGCCGGAGGTAGGCGGCGGCGAGCAGGCCGAGGAGTTCGTCGGATCCGCAGCCGCAGACGATGCGCTCGGCATTCAGGCCGATCTGGTCGGCGATGGCGTGGCGGAGCGCGTGCATGGAGCCGTCGGGATAGCGCTCCAGCGATTGGCTCGCGCGCTCGTAGGCCTCGATTGCGCGGGGACTCGGTCCGAGCGCGTTTTCGTTCGACGACAGCTTGATCGCCCGGCCGCCGCCGGGCAACGCGCTGTCACCGGGCACATAGGGGGCGATGTCGAGAATTCCAGGGCGTGGTGTCGGAGCGGTCATGATCCTTGCTTTGCTGTCCTGGTGGTGAACGCCACCGAGCACCGCAGGGCCCCGGAAAATGTCGCGGGGCCCCGATGGCGGCCCCAAGTGATAGGCGCGCGGAGGCGCAAAATCAAAGAAAAGATTGACTTTTCGGGGCCGCTGCCGCGACACCATGCGGGTGACGCGGCATCGCGTCCGCGGACCACATGTCCGGATTGCTAGAGTCATTCGGTTGAGTGAGACGATCGCGAGCGATGAACCAGAGCGTTGACCAGAGGACGTCCGGCGCAAGTACGGTCGGAACTGCCAGCAGAGGACATACGGTCGGCTTCGAAGAGCCTCTGGCGCTCGACTGCGGCAAAAGCCTGGCCCGCTTCGACATAGCCTATCAGACCTATGGGACCCTCGATGCAAGGCACGCTAATGCCGTCCTGGTCTGCCACGCCCTGACCGGTGATCAACACGCCGCGAACACCCACCCGATCACCGCCAAGCCGGGCTGGTGGTCGACCATGATCGGGCCCGGCAAGCCGCTCGACACGGATCGCTTTTTCGTCATTTGTGCCAACATCATCGGCGGGTGCATGGGCTCGTCCGGGCCGAGCTCGCCGGACCCGGCAACCGGGCGGCCCTACGGTCTCGACTTTCCCGTCATCACCGTCGCCGACATGGTCCGGGCCCAGGTCCGGCTGCTCGACCACCTCGGGATCGAGCGGGTTTTCGCCGTCATCGGCGGTTCGATGGGCGGCATGCAGGTGCTGGATTTCGTCGCCAAGTTTCCCGAGCGCGCCTTTTGCGCCATCCCGGTGGCGACCGCCGCGCGCCATTCCTCCCAAAACATCGCTTTTCACGAGGTCGGGCGCCAGGCTGTGATGGCCGATCCGAATTGGTGCGGCGGGCGCTACATCGAAGAGGGCCGTAGCCCGCGCAAGGGCCTCGCCGTCGCCCGCATGGCGGCCCACATCACCTACCTCTCCGAAACCGCGCTGCACACCAAGTTCGGGCGCAATCTCCAGGACCGTGATGGCGTGACGTTCGGCTTCGACGCGGACTTCCAGGTCGAGAGCTATCTGCGCTATCAGGGCTCGGGCTTCGTCGATCGCTTCGATGCCAACAGCTACCTCTACGTGACGCGGGCAATGGACTATTTCGATCTCTCTGCCGAATACGGCGGCATCCTGGCGAACGCCTTTCGCGACACGAGGACCCGGTTCTGCGTGGTTTCCTTCACCAGCGACTGGCTGTTTCCGACCCGCGAAAGCCGCCAGATCGTCCAGGCCCTCAATGCGGTTGCCGCGGACGTCAGTTTCGTCGAGATCGAATCGGACCGGGGCCACGATTCGTTTCTTCTCGACGAACCGGAGTTTTTCGCCACCGTGACCGGCTTCGTCAACGCCATGGCGGCGCGCTGCGGGCTCGACGGGGCGGGAGCCGGTGCCCCATGACGATGGCCGCCGACCGTGCCAGGAGCCCCGGCCCGCCATTGCGCCGCGACCATCAGCTTATTGTCGAGATGGTCGAAACCGGCGCGCGTGTGCTCGATGTCGGCTGCGAGGACGGCCGCCTGCTCGAGCTGCTGGCGGCGGAGAGGTCGGTCCGCGGACGCGGCGTCGAAATCAGCCGCGAGGGCGTCAACAAGTGTGTCGCCAAGGGCCTTTCCGTTATTCAGGGCGATGCCGACCGCGATCTCGTTAACTACCCGGACGGCGCCTTCGATTACGCCATCCTGAGCCAGACCATCCAGGCGACCCGGGCGCCGCGCCATGTCATCGAACAGCTCTTGCGGATTGGCCGCCACGTGGTCGTCTCGTTTCCGAATTTCGGCCATTGGCTGATCCGGGCGCAGTTCGCGATACTCGGGCGCATGCCCGTCAACGAGAACCTGCCGCATACCTGGTACGAGACGCCGAACATCCACTTCTGCACGATCAAGGATTTTCAGGCGCTCTGCGAGGTCGTCGATGCCCGGGTCGAGCGGGCGGTGACGCTCGACCACAGCGGGCGCCGGGTGGTTCGCGCACCGATTTTCATTCAGAATCTGGTCGGCTCGCAGGCGGTGTTTCTGCTCTCGCGGGCAAAATCCTGACATTCCGGCGTGGGCTTGCCGGATTGGCGGCCGCAGCCGGGCGAAAGACGATCCGGCGCTCGCGGACCGCCTCGCCGCCCGCCGGGGCGTGCAGCCGCTTCGACGCCTCGACGATGAAGGCGCCGCAAAACGCCGGCCAGAGCCTTGCGCCGAGACGCTCGATTGCCGGCGCATAGCCTTGCAGGAGGGCGAGGCGGACGGGCGGGACGTGCAGCACCGGCGAAATATTGCCGGTCTCGAACATGGCCGCGCCGAGCAGGCCGCGTAACTGGCGCCGGCTGTAGGGCCGGCCGTGGCCGAAGGGGGTGGTGTCGCTGCGGGTCCAGAGGCCGCGCCGGTTCGCGACGATCAACAGCAGATCGCCCTCGGGTTTGAGCACCCGCCAGGCCTCGCGCAGCAGGCCGCGCACGCCTTCACTCATCTCGAGGCTGTGAACCGCGATCAGTTTGTCGACTGAGGCGTCGGCCAGCGGCAACATGTCCTCGGCCACCAGCAGCGACTGATAGGGGCCCTCGCGGGGCCAGGCGACGACCCCCTGGGCGGCCGGCATCAGGGCCCCGAGCCGGGCCGCGCTGGCGCGAAAGCCGCCGAGGTAGGGTACGGCGTAACCAAGGCCGATGATGGTTTCACCTCGCGCATGACGCCAGCGCCGATGGATGCGATGGCCCAGTAGCCGGCGCACCATCAGGCCGGTCGGAGAGGCGTAGAACGTGATCAGGTCCGTGACATCGAGATGCATGGCGGGCTCATTGAGCTGGGTCGCGGGATCGACCCATGACGGGCACCCTATTTCTTCTTGCGTCGCGAACGCAATGATGCTTCCGGATCGCCCGCCCGGGGCGGGCCGCAGGCGAAGATTTTGCCACGGGCTCGCTCTATTGCTGCGGGCGGCGTTGATACGCTAAGCAGGGTGTCGCACGACGGCGATCCGGGGAATATTCAGCCATCGCTATGCTCGCGGTTGTCAGCCGCTGTCTGAAGCACGCGTAAACGGGCTCACGGCTGGGGAAAGAGTCGGGTTCGGGCATGGCCCGAGGGAACATGTAATGAGTGTCGAGGTCGCCGTCATTGGTGGCGGGATTTCTGGGCTTGCGACCGCTTTCGCACTTACGGGACGCGGCCACCGGGTCGTCGTCCTCGAATGCCAACAGCGTTCCGGCGGCAACGCCATTTCCGAGCGCATCGGTGGCTTCTTGATGGAGCATGGGCCGAGCACGATCAATGCCATGTCGGAGGTGGCCTGCGACGTCTCGAACGAGCTCGGCCTTGATGGCGATCGCGTCGAACTCGGGGCCGGCGTCCGCAGACGCTACCTCGTTGGTGGTGGCAGGTTGCGGGCCATCGCGACCCACCCCTTCGGGTTCCTGACATCGGGCTATCTCTCGACCAGGGCGAAACTCCGCCTGCTGGGCGAAGCCATGATCAGGAAGGCCGCCAGCGCTGATGAGGAAACCATAGCGGACTTCTTTACCCGCCGGTTCGGCCGCGAGTTCGCCGAGCGCGTCGCCGATCCCCTGGTCGCCGGGCTCTATACCGGGCGCGCCGGCGAGCTTTCCATGAGCGTCTTTCCGAGGCTTGTTGAATTGGAGCGCGAATTCGGTTCGATAACCGCCGGGATGCTTTTGCGCCGCTGGCGCGGTGGCGCCATGCCGGGTAGCCGATTGTTCTCCTGGCGGGACGGCATCGCGACCCTCCCGGTCGCGTTGGCGCGCGGACTTGGTGGGGTCGTGCACACGGGCACGGCCGTCCGGCGGTTGCAATCTCTCGGAACCGGATACCGCATCGACGCCGGTGCCGACGGCACATTTGCGGCCGCCACCGTTGTCATCGCGACCCAGCCACACGTCGCGGCCGGCCTCCTTGATGGTCTCGACGCCTGCGCCGCGTCGGCGGCAGGTTCAATCGACGCGCCGCCCGTGGCCATCGTCTATCTTGGCTTTGAACGCAGCGCCGTCTCCCATCCGCTCGACGGTCTCGGGTTCATGACGCCCGAGGCCGAGGGGCGCAGCCTGATCGGGGCACAGTTCTGCTCGACCATGTTCGCCGGCCGGGCACCAGCCGGGCACGTGGCGGTGAGCGGCTATTTCGGCGGTGTCCGGGCACCCGACACGGCCCGCCTGGCGAGCGCCGATCTGATCGACCGGGCGCGCTCGGAATTCGCCGATCTGATCGGCGCCTGCGGCCAGCCGGTGGTGGCGCGGGTCCGTCATTGGCCGTGCGGGCTGCCGCAGTACCGGCTCGGCCACGATGGCAAGCGCCGCGATTTCGAGAGCCTGCCCGAGCGCCGACCGGGCCTTTTCGTAACCGGGAACTACCTCGCCGGACCGTCGGTTGCCGCCTGCCTGGAGCAGGCCGCGCGAACCGCCGCCCGGGTCGATCGCTTCCTGGCATCTGCTGGGGAGCCGGCGGCGGCGGGCATTGGCGCCGATTAGTCCGGGGTCCCGCCGCTGCTGCGATAGAAGTCTGCAAGCGCGGCGATCTGCTCGTCGGAGAAGGGATTGGCGATGCCGGTGAAGATGTCGCCGCGCACCCCCACCAGCAGCCGGGCAACGAATTCGCCCCAGGTCAGCCGGCGGGCTTCGGCAAAGAGATCGTAGGCCGGACGCTCCGGCGTCGTGTCGGGATCGTCATGACAGCCGGCACAGAGTTTTTCATGCAACCTGCGCCCGTCCGCGAGCCGCCGGCGCGTCGGCCCCGGGCGGAGGATCGGCGATAGTCGCAAGGGGTAGCGGGTCGCGAGCCGGAGGGCGCGGGTTTCGAACATTTCCAGGTTCGCGGCCGCGAAAGCGCTTGCCAGTTCGGCCACCTTCTTGGCGGCGTCGATTGGAGCCCGTCCGGCCTCCTGGTCGGCCAATCTCAGGAGCACGGCCAATCCGGCAAGCCCGCCACGGACGCGATCCTCCAAACCCTTCCTGTGGCGTTTGGTGATTGCCGGATCCCGCAATCGGCGAGCATCGCCCCGGATCACCATCAGTTCGACCGCCGCCCGCCGCATATGCTCGCCCCCGCCCGCGGCCAGCGCCGGCCCAGGCGAAATTTCGAGCGATGCGAGCGCGACAGTGACGGTAGCGAACAATATGCGGATTGCAGGAGTCATGGCGATGAATTCCAGCCTGCGCGGTTTCCGATCCGGATGCCTACAGGCTGACGATTTTGCGGGCCCGCATGATGGTTCGCAGAATGTCGTCCCAGGCAGCCGCATCGTCGTGGTCCGCAGGCAGTGCAGCCCGCTCGACGCCCGAGCCTGCCGCGAGGTGTTGCAATGCCGCTTCGACCGTCGCCGCGTCCTCGAAAAGACCACTGACCAGAACCAGCGTTTCAATGCGGGGGCCACGACTCATATGTTCACCACCACGTCGCTCCGGGCGATTGCGTCACCAAGGCCGTCGGCATCGACCAGAGGCAGTTCCAGACCCGATTGCGCGATCGTCGTTTCCGGAGTGATGCCGGCAAGCTCCAGCAGTTCCGCATTGTCGCTTTCGCCGATAGCGGGCGAGAGCGGCCGGGCCATGAAGACCAGCCGGACGCGGTGCCCGAAAATGGTCAGGCCGGCGGCCACCCGCATGGCTTCGTCGTGGTCGTCGCGGGCGAGTACCAGAACCGATTTAACCGCCATTTCGCTGTCCCCATTGCGCGCTCACAGGCTCACCACCCGATCCGCCACCCCGACCAGTTCCGAATTAGAGGTCTGGCTGCCGCGCTCGACGGGACACTCGGCGTCGGCCATCCATTCGGCCCACGACTCCTGGCAGGCGACCGCGCGCCGGGCCGTCGCCAGGGCGCGGACCACCTCGCCATCGCCGAGAACCTCGACCCCTTTGTTGGTGAAAAACGCGGCCCAGGAGATTTGGGCCCGCGCGCAGGCCCGCCCGAGAGCCCCGACAGCAGGTCCGGCCTCGGCCTTGGAGACGATCATTAGAAGGTCCATTCGTTCAACCCGTTCTTCTCGATCGCCATGCCTGCGCCGCCCAGAAGCCGGCGACGGTCACGATCACACCGGAGAGAAAAGCCACGGCCCCGACCCGCAGGCGTCCGGTCGTGGCCTCTTGCGACGGCGATGCGCGGGAAGCTGGAAGGGTCACAGTCGTCGCGCCCGGTCGGGTTCCGACCGCAAAGGTCATGGCGTCTGCCGGCAGCGCGCCGTCGGACGCCCAGCCCGACCAGCCTTCGAGATAGATCCGGGCATCGATCCCCGCCGCCTGTAGCCGCACAAGGTAGGCGAGGCTGTCGCGGGGTCCGTTGCCATAGGCGATCGGTCGTTTTTCCGGCACTGGCGCGATCGGAGCGATGGTCGATCCGGCGGCCATTGGTGCGTGCACGGCGCCGGGTATATGGCCGCCCCGGCTGGCGCGAATGTCGGCCCCCCAGTATTCGGCATCGCTGCGTCCATCGAGGATCAGAGGTGGCTCGTTCGATCGGATTTCGCCCAGCAATTCGCGCCGCAGGACGATATGGGTGCTTCGCATCGGTGCTTGGAAAACGACCTCGCGGGTTGTGCTCCGCGGCGTCCCCGGCGCCGGCTTGCGGTTTTTCAGGGCATCGCGAACTTTGCCCGAAAGCACGTCGATCCGGCTTTGACCGGCGATGAAGAGAAGCCCGGCGATGGCGTCGCGATCTGCCGGCCGGTCGCCGACCACGAGGACCCGTTCGGACCCCGCCAAGCCGGCACTGCCGAGGGCCCAGAGCAGGCCGCTGATATTGGCCAGCCGGTCGTGCGGCCCGAAGACATCCGTCGGGTTAAGGCAGCGAGCCCCCGGAAAGCTCGCCCTTTCGCAACGACCATGTGGTCGCGTATCTATCACCGCGTAGGCCGCCCGCGGATCAGGGGTTTTTATCACTTCGACCGTTCGGGCGGCCGCTGAGGCAACGGGCGCGGTCGTCATGGCCGCCGTCGCGCCGGCCGCCAGAAGCATCGCCCGGCCCCGCCGGCACGGCGCTCTCCTCATCGCGATCCCTTTACGGCAACTTTGACGTGTTGTTCCTGTCCAGACGTCGCTCCCTTGGCATCGGCGACAATCACGTCGAAGCCGGCCGTCGGGTCCGCGCCACCGTCATGGACGAAGACGACCCGGCCGTCCTCGAGATCGGCCTGGGTGAAGGTGGCAACCGAATTGGCCGGGGCCGGCTCGAGAGCGACGAAACCGTTGCTCGCCCGACAGACCGTATAGGTCAGGTCCTTGGCGTCGTCGTCGGGATCGAAGGCCGTCAGGTCCTGGGTCGTGATGCGCGCGGTGCCGCTATGGTTCACCGTCAATTCCAGGTCGCCGGCCAGATGCGGCGGCACGTTGCGCACCGTCGCGCTGAGTTCGCCGCCCTGCTCCATGGCGATGCCGCCGTATTCGACCTTGCCGTTGACCGACCCCGTCTTGGTGATGGCGATCAACCCTCTGACGACAATCTCGCCCTGTACCGTTCCGGATACCTCGGCACTGTCCGCCTCGAGGGAGCCATAAACCGCGCCGGTGTCGTCGATGACCACGGATTGCGCCGACACGGCCCCTTGAACGCGCCCGCCGATGACGATCCGACCCTTGGTTA
>Ga0114931_10010631_pt1 | contig 10951 bp, 10 predicted proteins | sample 2SBtaG_FD_89579 | JGI IMG/M metagenome (GOLD analysis project Ga0114931, IMG submission 89579) | Deep subsurface microbial communities from Kolumbo volcano to uncover new lineages of life (NeLLi) - 2SBTROV14_V59a metaG | ecosystem: Environmental > Aquatic > Marine > Volcanic | place: Kolumbo...
GACAGCACGTTTGATACCCCAAAGATTAATCTATTATTTTTTATGCTTCTTTTTTTATCTTTTTCTAAAATAAACACCCCAATCAAATAAAGAAAACACCTAATGATCTGGATAATTTACATTTTCTTCTTCTGGTCACTCTGCCTGTTGACCTTATGGCTCTGGAAGTCATCATTATTCAAAAAAACCTGGCAAGAACCCTATTTTGCGGAAACACCGGTTCTCATCGAAAGTGACGATTGGGGCCCTGGAGGAGACTTTCATGCGGAACGTTTAGAAAAACTGCTTGCAATGCTTAATCAACACCGAGACAGCAGCGATCGTCCAGCAGTATTAACAGCCGATATCGTCTTAAGTATTCCGAACATTCAGAAAATCAAAACCAGCAACGATGGCAATTACTTCAGAACCAGTCTAGAATCCTTTCCAGATATTTATAAAGTTATGCAAGCGGGCATGCGACAGGGAACATTTGTTCCTCAACTTCATGGTTTAGAACATCTCAACGGAAAAGCCTTCGCACAACTCTGCCTGAAAAATGACCCTCGTATTTTACAAGCCAAAGTGAAAGATAATTGGTGGGACTGGGAAAGCCTGGATTCTCCCTTACAAGGTCATTATGTAGATGGAAGCACTTTACCCACCACACCACTTTCAAAATCAGATGCTCAAAACATCATTACCACAGCCGACAAAACATTCAGGCAGTTATTCGGACATCCTAGCTTTAGCAGTGTAGCGCCTTGTTATTTATGGAATGACGATGTAGAAAATGAATGGAATCAATGCAATATCCAGTTCATTCAAACTGCCGGTTATCGTTGCACTGCAAGAGATAAAACAGGACACTATATTCAAGCCCCCTCCATCATTCGCATGGGTGAAAAAAATAAGTTGGGACAAATTTATCTGGTCCGAAATGTAATGTATGAACCGGTTGATGGAAAAAATACCGCTAAAACAGCGTTTGAAGAAGCCGTTATAGCCCTCAAACAAGCATTGCCGATTACTATTTCAACACACCGTTACAACTACACCCGTAGCAAAAAGGAATTTAATCAATCATTAGCTGGGTTGGATCAGCTTCTCACTCAAATCAGGCAAAATCTACCTGCCACCCGGTTTCTGGCCTCCCCCGAACTAGGTCATCTCATACAATCACCAGCGTCAACTATCAGTAACCCGTTCAACAACAGCTCTTGGCCGAAAATACCAACGCTACAAGGTCTAGCAAAGATTAAGGCATTTCTTTTTCGACTCTACTATCGGCACCCAAAATTAGTACTTGCCAGTTATCTGAGTGGCCTGATAATACCTGCATGGATTATTTGTCTTTCTGCAACAAACAGAACTCAAGGCCAAAAACCATGAAAATAAGCGCCATCATACCGACCTACAACAATCAAAACTTTATTGTGGATGCAATCACCAGCATTCAAAAACAATCACACCCGGTTGATGAAATCATTATTATTGATGATGGATCAACCGACAGTACTGAACAAATAATTACCTCTTTGCCCTATCCTGTCCGATACATAAAACAAAAAAACCAGGGACCTTCTGCTGCCAGAAATAAAGGCATACAACTCGCTCAGGGAGATTGGATTGCTTTTCTGGATGCCGATGACCAATGGACGATTGACAAAATCGAGAAACAAATTGCAGTTCTCAAGCAAAATCCAGAATTACATCTTATCGCCGGTGACATGCAGGAAATAGGAACCGATAATAAAATTATTACACCCTCAGTACTGGCAAAACATAATCTGTTAGCTCAATTTCAAGCCCACCCTGGATCATCTATACAAAATGCTTTAACTAAACTAGTACATAAAAACTTTATTCCAACCGGAAGCGTTCTGGTGAAACACTCCACTCTGATTGAAGCCGACATGTTCAATCCCCGAATCCGTTTTGGTGAAGACCTGGAATTATGGGCGAAAATCACCGCTCACCACCCAATTACATGCCTGCCGGAAATACTGATGCTACGTAGACTTCACGACCAAAACGCAACAAAATGTACTGACTTAATGCTAAAGGATTTGGTCAGCGTTATGCAGTCCATTAGAACCCATACAAAAACTGAACTCAAACAACAAAATATTGTGGCTGATAATTTAGTCGCAAAAGCATGGAGCGATTTAGGTTATTGGTATTTTATTAATGAAAATCAAAAACAGGCAAAGCAAGCGTTTTACCATTCAATTAAAGAAAAACCTAGCAAACGGGCTCTCATCTATTTACTGTCCAGCTCACTACCAATAACGCTGACAAAAAGTCTCCGTAAAGCTAAGCAAAATTTATTTGGTTCGTTGCAATAAACATCTCTAGCGGAATCATTAAGGACTAAGGATGAAATAAAACCCGAAACTGGCGCAGGATTTTTGTTCAGTTTCGGGTTTTATAAAATTCACAGTCCTAAGGTAGCGCGCAATAAATAACCCACCAGAATATCGTTCCCACGCTCAGCGTTCCGTGACGCAGAGTGTGGAAACTATCAGCTGTATTATTTTTGATTACGAATTTGATGCGCCTCCCATTTCAGATCCTCCCATTCTTTCAACAGATTTTTAACCCGCTCTTTAAGCTTTGGATCTGCCAAGGCTTTTTCATAATCCTGCCATAAATGTAAATCACTAAAATAAGCTTGTTCAGTCCGAAAATCGAAAATAGTTCTGATTCCCTTATTTTTGACATGAGCAATCAACAAGGGACGATTCACACTCCCCACCAATTGAAAAACAGTTTTATTTTTATTGTTCCACTGATTTTTCAGTCCCAGAGCGGATCTTACCGTCATTTCAGCGACATCAATCTGGCCTATGGCCTCATTAACCAAAATTTTATTATCATTAAAAATCAACGGAATATGCGTTTGGGCATCATCGATCGCATGGCCATGACCTAAAAAACCATCGTCAAATAAAGACTCACCGTGGTCACCTAAAATAACGACAGTTGTATTATCAAATACGCCTCTCTGTTTAAGTTCTTTAATCACTTTTCCCACTGCCCAATCCGCATTGGCAATCGCATTCCAATATGTTTCAACCACTCTCTCTTTATTTTCCAAGGTGATTTCGGAACGGGGAATAAGATCCTGAGTAATCCTTTTAGCCATTTTGGGATGAGAATACGAAAAATGGGCGGCCTGAAAATTTAAATACATAAACTGCGGCATTGAAAAGTCCAGTTGCGCCATTCTGAAATCAAACTGCTTAATAACCCGCTCTTCACTTAATCTCAAACTACCAGAACTTTTACTACCATAAACACGGTCATTAATAGCCGTTCTGGCATCAAAATAATAATTCCCTTTATCCTTCATCCCCGTGAGCGTTGCCACCTCTCCAAAAGATTCATCCTGACCCGAAATAATGGATATTTGGTATCCAGCCTGCTTCAAAAAACCCAATAAAGTATGTTCTCTTTTTCCTACCAGGCTTCGATTAAAAATAGCCTTCAATGAAGTAGTCGTGTAGCCGGTGTGGCTGTAGGCATAATTGACAAATGTCCCGCTACTGGCAATGGCCCTTAGCGCAGGAGCAACATACTGATTGCTGATCTTTTTATCAATCAAATCGACGCGGGCACTTTCCAGCACAATCAGAAAAATATGCTTTCCTTTAGCAGGCGTTAATTCAGCAAATTTATCTGCCTTAACTACTGGCGGAGTTGCATCACCCAAAAAACCATCCTCATCAATACCATTTCCCGGAATATCCAGCGCTCCCGGATAGATATTCGCATCAAAAATTGCTTTATCTCGGGGAAATAAAAAACTTCCAAAGCCATCCCGGTCAACATCAGATAACTTATCCAAAAAAAGACTAATCAAATGATAAGAGGTTTTTTTCTTCAACCCATATCGTAAAAACTCATTATTGGAAACATAAAAGGTAATAAACGGCGTTAGTAACAAACAAACAACAAGCGCTCTCAGTAACATTGTTTGTTGCCGTTTATTAACAGGAAAAGACCTGGAATAATGAAATTTTTTCAGCATAAGGGAGCTGCCGATAAAAAACAGAATAACAATGCCAGCAATCGCAACAAACAAAACTATTTCATTACTGGCATAAAGCAAAGCATCCCTGAAACTTCCTCCCCCTAGATTCTGTAAAACCAAAAAATTTAACGTGTCATTAAAATACGACAGTACTTTAAACTTAAAACCCAGCCATCCACCCATTATCAATATCGTCAGAACAGTAAAAACATAATAAATATAAATACCATGCTTATTAATTTTGTCCGCTATCAAAAACCAGGCCATCGTAGTCAAACCAAAAAACACCACATCAAACCACAGCGAAAAAATCACAAACACAACCCTATCCACTACGGTACGATATGAAAATGGCTGTAAAAATCCACCACTAAACAAATTATATTTATAGTGCAGCAGTACCAGTTCAAAACACTGAACGGTAATTACAATTATCAATAGAGCTAATAAACGGCGATATTGCCAAACAAATTCTTCCAGTTTAATAAATTTCACTTCTCACCTTTTGTAACACTCGCTTGTTGATTTTTTATCACGAATATTCAGATTATGGACTATCATTGACAAAGTTCAAGCCAATGACTAGCATACAATGTTGAAGCACCCCCTGCAAACAAGCCCCAGCAACCTTGATTTATGATTTCTCAATCCTCAAACAGTGCTGTTCTTCCTGAATTAAAGAAAAATATCCTTCTTTGGTTAATTTGCATTTTACTCGTGCTTTTATATGCGCCAACTATCTTATGGTTATATCAACGCTGGACCATGAGCGTATGGAATAACGGGCACGGTCTGCTGATTACCGCTATCGTTAGTTATTTGATTTGGAAAGAACTCGATAAAAACAAACAGCTTGCCACAAAAGCCTCTCCCTGGGGATTTGCGATCCTGATCCCAGCGTTATTTCTCCATATTTTAGATACCGGCATCCATTCTCAACTTTTATCGGCCTTTGCCCTCATTTAGCCCTACCCGGCTTATCTCTATTATTTTTAGGCACTGAACGCACAAAAACTATTTTATTTCCGCTTTTTATGCTGATGTTTACGTTGCCTATTCCACTAACATTTACCGAATCCATTCATCTCGCTTTACGTCATATTGCAACCGACAGCGTAGGCTGGCTGTTGCATAGAGTAGGCATCCCCAATTTTACCTCTGGCACCCTAATAGAAATATCTAACGGCTCGCTCCAGGTTGCAGATGCTTGCAGCGGTTTTTCAACCTTGTACGCAACCGTCACCGTAGCCATACTCACAGCTTATTTTTGCCCTAATCTTGTTCGAAGAATTATTATTCTGTTAATTGCCATCCCGCTGGCAATCGGCGTTAATATCATACGTGTTTTTATCCTGACTTTATTAGTACACTGGATAGGCCTTGATGTATTGCATACCTATGCTCACCAACTTTCGGGGTTACTGACATTTGTCGTAGCATTACCTATTATTTTTTGGATAGGCCAAACGTCCACTGAGGCGAAATCATGATATCTACACGTTATTCATTTCCCGTTATTTTATTATTACTGCTCGCGCTGGTGCCTACCGTTATTCACAGTTATATGGGACTCACTTACGATGATGCAAAATCCGTTCAAAATATTGCAACCACCTTCAACGACTTTACCTCACTCCCTGCCAAACGGAACGAACAATGGGGTAAAGATATTTTTGACAGTGATGACTGGTTTGAACGCGATTATCGTAATACCGCCTACACAAAAGTCAGGTTATTTGTTGCCCGCTCATACAATCATAAAAAACTCTACCATCACCCCGAACTTGCACTCTCCTATGCTCAAAATTTAAGTCAGCACCGAATATCAACATTACCCAATCACCCAGAAATTCCTATCCACATTCTGACTAACGACGACAAATCTATTTTTGTAGCCTACACTTTGCTATACGGTGATAATTTTATCGAAAATCCTATCTATCACCAACTGGCTGAATCAGTCAGATTACTTGTTAGCCCGAGGAAACTTATGACATTATTTTATGCTTCCCAAACCGGATTAGCAGCTGACGCTTCAGTCAACCAATCTGCAACGCTTTCATTATTATCTCAGGCTATTCAAAGCTTTAAACAACAGCAAGCGCTAAAATGATTGCTTAGATAACTCGAAAAACATTAATATTTTTAACAAAATTTTTTGATACCGCATATGACCAACCAGCCCCTTAAGAAAATACTCTATGTTGAAAATGGTATTGGCTATGGTGGTGCCATTATTTGTTTGCGACATTTAGTTAGAAACCTGGATCGCTCTCAATATATGCCGATGGTTGTCACCGGCAGAACCTCCCCACAATATCGGGAAATTGCCAACGAAGCCCTATGGAAACATATCCCAGACAGACATATCGATATTGTCGGTGCTCACCAAAAACTTGATCCTGCCATCTGGCCAGACAAGCTCCCAGGCTTGCGTTTTGTATTAAATCAAATACTCTCACGCACAGATGACCTGGTAAATTTTTTACCCTTTTTCCTGCAACTATTCTGGACAGCCTGGTATTTTAAAGCTGACTTGATCCATGCCAATAATGAACCCTTATGCAACCGCGCCGCCCTATTGGTTGCAAAAATACTGAAAATCCCAGCCGTCTGTCATGTCCGAGGAGATCAGGATGGTTCCAGAATGATGCGCTGGGCATTTACACTTCCCGATCACTTTATACCAGTTTCATGTTGGATTGCTGACAGTATTCAAAGAAAATTACAAATACCAGCAAAAAAAATGACCGTTGTTTATGATGGTCTGGAACTGGATAAATTAGACATAAATACAGATGGAACCAACTTCAGGAAACAACACAATATTCCAGAAACAAGTTTTACAGTTGGACTGGTTGGATTACTTATTCCCTGGAAAGGTCAGGAAATATTTATAGATGCTGCTAAACTCTTAAAAAATGACATACCCAACCTAAAAATGTTGATTGTGGGTGGCACACCGGATGATTGCGTAGCTTATGAAAAAATGCTAAGAGAACGGGTGGTAAACGAGGGTTTATGCGATATTGTTCAATTTACTGGTCACTCAACCAGAATGCCAGAAGTCTATAATGGTCTGGATATTGTTGTATCTGCTTCAACCAGCCCGGAACCCCTAGGGACTGTTGTTATCGAAGCCATGGCAATGGGTCGCCCCTTAATCGGCCCCAATCATGGTGGAGCAAAAGAAATGATAATCCATCAACAAACCGGATTACTCTTCACACCAGGTAACCCAGAAAGTCTGGCGGCGGCCATTCAACAATTTCATAATAATCCAGAACTGAGCCAAAAAATCAGCCAAACCGCAAGATCAAAAGCATTAAAAACGTTTGCGGTAGAACAACATGTTAATCAAGTACAAAGCATCTATACGCCATTATTATGAATCCAAGCATTTCCCGACAGGTCGTTTATCCGCTGCAGGAAAAACTACTGAGCAGACCTACTTTTCCTTACTTAAAAGACCTAGAACAAAGCCAATGGTATTCAAGGGAAGACATTGAAGCTTTGCAATTAAACAAACTTCACCAACTATTATCTATCGCATCACAACATTGCCCGTGGCATGCCAAGCGCATACAGGAAGCGAATATCAACCCGGGCACATGTACCCTGGAAGAATTCCGCACCCTTCCCACCATGAATAAAAAAGATGCCCAGATGCATGGCTCAGAAATGGTCTGGAAAAATGTCCCCGGTGGCCTCTATCAATACAGCACTGGCGGTTCAAGCGGACAACCCTTAATCTTTCAATTTGGCCGCATGCGACAAGCCTCGGATGCCGCCGGAAGAATACGCGCAAGACGCTGGTGGGGAGTTAATGTAGGCGACCCAGAAGTCTATTTATGGGGCGCTCCCGTCGAACTAAACAAAACTGATAAAATAAAAACCATTAGAGACAGACTGCTTAATCAATTAGTATTAAATGCATTTGCCATGTCTCCGGAAATGATGGGACAGTACCTACAGGTCATTAAACAATTCAAACCTAAATGCATCTATGGTTATGCCAGTAGTATTGCGTTATTAGCCGCTTATGCACAAAATAACAAAAAAATAGATTTGCCGGATCTACAGGTTATCTGTACCACTGGAGAACCCCTCTACCCCGATCAAAGAAAATTAATTCAAGAAACCTTTAATGTCCCCGTTGCTAATGAATTTGGCAGTCGAGACATTGGTTTTACGGCACATGAAACACCGGATCAGCAAATGCTGCTGATCAGCGAGAGCATAATACTCGAAGTTTTAGACATCAATGGAAATCCTGTGCCTGCAGGAGAAACAGGTGAAGCGGTAATGACAGGCTTATGCTCACAAGCCCAACCTTTTATCCGTTATCGAACGGGAGATATGATTACCCTTTCTGATGAAACAGATAAACAAGGGCGAGGATTGCATGTCATAGAAAAAATTGAAGGTCGTAGTACAGATTTTCTGGTGCATAAAAACGGTTCGATTATGCACGCGCTATCTGTTATTTACATTTTGAGAGAAACAGAAGGTATTGAGCAATTTAAAATCATTCAACATGCGGTTGATGAATTTGAGATACTTATTGTACCAAATAACCGATGGAACATTGAATCAAAAGAAAAAATAACCACCCAATTTAGAGCTCGTTTTGGACAAGAAACATATATAAATATCTCAATAATTGATGAAATATTGCCTGAAGTATCGGGAAAAATCCGGCAAGTAGTTTCTAAAATCGCATAATTTACCAATATTGAAACCATAATTTTAAAACCAACAGGTAAAATAAACTGCAATTTTTTGATATTTATTAACCTAAACACTTGCCAATCAACCCGGATAGTTAGAGTTAATCCACAAAAAATGTAAAACTACTATACTTAAAAAATAATATAAGAGTCCACGCCAACTATGTTTTTTCAACAAATAACCAAAATACTCAAACTCCCTTTTCAGTTTAAACCTTGGAAACCAGATCACCTCAAAATTATTTTTGCAGACCTAAGCGGTATAAATAAACAGCTTGTTCGATCAGATGAAGAACACCTGAAAGCCACCATTAATTGGTTATGCAGAGCGCAAGATTTAAGGAGCGAACTGCCTGATGCCGGTGGGATTTCGGCTGGTTGGAGTTTTGAAGATGGTTGGCTACCCAGTTATCCAGAAACCAGTGGCTATATAATAGAAACTTTCATAGCCGCCGAACAAATTCTTAATCGTCCTGAATTAAATATTCGTGCCAACAAAATAATAGATTGGGAATTATCGATACAAAATCCAGATGGCTCTTTCCCTGGACATTTTGGCGAACATGGCAGCAAACCGGTTATTTTCAACACTGGCCAGATCGTGCATGGTTTGATCAGTGGTTACAAACAATTAAACCGAACCGAATGCCTAGAATCCGCCGTACAAGCCGGCTACTGGATGTTACAGCAACAAGATGATGATGGTTGCTGGCGCCATTCTGTACATAATAATACACCTCATACCTATAATACCCGTGCGGCATGGGCTTTACTAAGAACAGCGATAGCTGCCAATGAAACAAAATTAAAACAAGCAGCTATTAACAATATTACCTGGGCGCTTTCCCAACAAACTGAAAGCGGATGGTTTAAAACCAATGCATTTACTGCTACTGCCAACAAAACACCTTTTACACATACCATCGCCTATGCTATCAGAGGTATTTTTGAAAGTGGTTTATTGCTAGGCAATGAAGAGATGATTCAAGCCGCAATTAAAGCCGCCACGGCTCAGGCTAACCAACAACGTACCGATGGTTGGCTAGCAGGTACTTATACCGATAACTGGCAACCTGCCAGTCAATATTGTTGCTTAACAGGATTAGCACAATTTTGTATCATTTGGCTTCGAATGAGTCACTTGCACAACCAACAGGAATTATCGCAATCGGCTTCAAAAGGTCTAAAATTCATCAAGTCGAATCACCACATTCTTAATAACAATACACCACAAGATGGAGGAATTGCCGGCTCAGTACCCATCTGGGGACGATATTCAATGTTTGAATATCCAAACTGGGCGGCCAAATTTTTTGCCGATGCCCTCATGACAAATATGGCCCTCATTAATATTCCGGAATAAAATCATGTCGAATCTATCTGTTGTCATTTTATGCGGCCAATCCCCCCGGCACCTCTATTTTGCCAATGCATTATGCAAAGCATGTAATCCAAAAGCCATCATTCAGGAAAGTGGTCATGATAAACCGTTCAAAAAGATCCTGAACCTACTCCTCCACCCCACTAAACTCTGGCAAAAAATCTGGCGATGGCTAAGAGATCGTAAGCGTTATACCGGCAATAAAGAAGCAAAATTTTTCTTTGGTGAAAAACCACCCTACTTGGAAAGGCTAGATATCAGAAAAGAAGTTCCGCATATCAATCACCCCGATGTCATCGACATTATTGATCAACATAAACCTGACCTGATTGCGGTATTTGGCACCTCTCTTATAAAAGGTGAATTATTAGATAAAGGACGCTTAGGCATCATTAATTTACACGGTGGCTTATCTCCCGAATATCGGGGTGCTGACTGCACTTTTTGGGCGCTTTATAATCAGAAACCTGAAAAGGTCGGCTGTACGATTCATTATATCAATGCCGGCATTGATACCGGCAATATCATTGCCCATGTCTCACCAGAAATCAAAGACAACGATGACGAACTTACTTTATTTTGGCGTGCTGTACGAGATAGCACAGATACCTTTATTGAATTACTCACACGACTGGAAAAAGAAGCCGTCCCAGGTGTTAGGCAAACGCATAAAGGAACACTCTATCAAGTTAAAGATCGTACTCTTAAACACGAAAAAAAACTGGACGCCCTTCTACAGAATGGCTTGTTGAAAAACCTTAATCTGAATAAGAGGATTGTTTGGTTTACATCGCAAAAGAATTGATTTTTTAACATATCCCCCCC
>Ga0114931_10010632_pt1 | contig 10950 bp, 11 predicted proteins | sample 2SBtaG_FD_89579 | JGI IMG/M metagenome (GOLD analysis project Ga0114931, IMG submission 89579) | Deep subsurface microbial communities from Kolumbo volcano to uncover new lineages of life (NeLLi) - 2SBTROV14_V59a metaG | ecosystem: Environmental > Aquatic > Marine > Volcanic | place: Kolumbo...
GACGTCGGCCTGTCACGTCGAAGATCGCGGGTTCAAATCCCGCCGTTCCCGCCATGCCGTGAAAGCTGAACTGGTGCAAGCGTCCGGTTGAAGCCCGGAAGGTCGTGGTTCGATTCCACGTCACGGCACCGATGTCCTCGTAGCTCAGATGGAAGAGCGGTCGCCTCCTAAGCGACAAGTCGCAGGTTCGATTCCTGCCGGGGACGCAAGCTCGATCTCTGGGGTGTGCATACAGCGCTGGGCGCTGGGTCGGCAGCCGGGTACTATCTGGCCTATGGTGATCAAACGATTCAACAACCCTCGGAAGCAGGGCGATGCTGGCCTCGGTCAGGCCATCGCATGGTTCACCTCGCAAGGGTGGACCGTCTGCGTGCCGCTCACGGACAGCCAGGACTTTGACTTGGTGGTTCTGGAGACCCCTGACGAGCCGCTGTTACGTGTGCAGGTGAAGACCAGCACTCAAGAGCGACGCTCGGGAGTATTCCGAGTGCAGTTGGCCACCAAGGGAGGGAACAAGAGCGGGGGTTCCGTAAAGCTCTTCGACTCCTCGAAGAGCGACCTGCTCTTCATTTCCTGTTCGGATGGATCGGACTACGTGATTCCGTCCGAGCACGGTCAGGGCAAGACCGAGATCATCGTCGGTGGCGCCAAGTACGATTCGTACAGAGTTTAGGGGTGTGCATAGATGGCTGGGCCATCGGTGGACTGTAAATCCGCTGCCTTTCGGTGCGAGGTTCGATTCCTTCACGCCCCACCATGCTCCCGTCGTCTAACGGTTCGGGCACTCGGCTGATAACCGGGGAATGGCAGTTCGATTCTGCCCGGGAGTACCACTGCCTCGGAAGCAGAGATGGCGCTGCACTCGCTTGGTACGCGAGAGACGGTCGGTTCGAGTCCGACCCGAGGCTCTAGTTTTCATGGTGGCTGTAGCTCAATGGCTAGAGCACGCGGTTGTGGTCCGCGGGATGAGAGTTCGATCCTCTTCAGCCACACCAGGGTTCTCGACGGAGGACCTTCGCGCAGAATGTCGCCGATACGCCGTGCCCCTTGGAGCGGTGGAGGCGACGCTCGGTATACCCACCGAGAGCAGGTGAGAGTCCTGTCAGCGCGAGAATGGGCCTGTAGCTCACCTGGGAGAGCGCCTGCCTTGCAAGCAGGAGGTAGGGGGTTCGAGTCCCCCTGGGTCCACCGAGTTCTCCATGCGGGCATGGCCGAACGGCTAGGCACCAGGCTTCCACCCTGGCTACGCGAGTTCGACTCTCGCTGCCCGCTCCACTGGCGCGGTCCTTCTGGGAAGGACACGGATTGCAACCCCGTGAAGGTCGAGTTCGATTCTCACCCGCGCCTCCAAGTTTGCTTCCATCGTCCAATGGATAGGGCACCGGGCTTCTACCCCGAGGATCGGGGTTCGAGTCCCTGTGGGAGCGCCATGACTGCGCAGCTCGACTGGACGGGCGCCTGGCTACGGACCAGGAGGATGGGGGTTCGAGTCCCTCCGCAGTCGCCAGTGCTTGTCCCTGTGGCCTAACGGATAAGGCACGGCTCTCCGAAAGCCGGTATCGAGGTTCGAGTCCTCGCAGGGACGCTGACGCGGGGTGGAGCAGTGGTAGCTCGCTGGGCTCATAACCCGGAGGTCGAGGTGTTCAAATCCCTCCCCCGCAACCAACCCGAGGTGATCTTGGAGGTCGGCGTCTTTCATACGGACGTTGAGTCGGTTCGATTCCGACCCTCGGGACCGAGTACCGTGCAGATCGGCTGGAGTAGCTACCAGAAGATCACGTGATGCGAACAGGCGGCGTTCCCACGCTGCCGCTGGCCGGTATGGGACCGCGGAAACCACCAGCACTCGTGTAAAGGGCCCTATGGGGTTACGGCACGGTACTCAATCTCGGGGTGTAGCGCAGCCTGGAAGCGCGCCTGGTTTGGGACCAGGAGGTCGTGGGTTCGAGCCCCACCACCCCGACTAATCTTGCGCGAGTAGCTCAGTTGGAAGAGCGCCGGTCTTACACACCGGAGGTCCAGGGTTCGAGGCCCTGTTCGCGTACCATGCTCAGATGGCGGAACTGGTAGACGCGCTGGCTTGAGGAGCCAGTGGCCCATTAGCGGTCGTGGGGGTTCGACTCCCCCTCTGAGCACCATGCCGAGGTGGCGGAACGGAAGACGCGCTAGGTTCAGGCCCTAGTGATCCCAGTGGTCGTGCAGGTTCGACTCCTGTCCTCGGTACCAATCGCGAGCGTAGCCCAATGGCAGAGGCAGCCGTTTCAAAAGCGGTCCAGTGAGGGTTCGACTCCCTCCGCTCGCACCAAGTATTCTAGCCATCAACCCCAACCCAAGGAGGACGACATGAGAACGCTAGTGCTCGACCAGTCGTACCAACCGCATCGAGTCGTCTCTTGGCAGAGAGCGGTCACGATGATGTTCCAAGGCAAGGTCGAAGTCTTGGAGGAGTACGACGAAGACATTCGATCGGTATCCATCACCATCAAGATGCCTGCGGTCATCCGGCTTCTGCGCCGGGTCATCGGTCGCAAGAAGGCGGTGAAGTTCAGCCGCATCAACGTGGCCACGCGCGATGGCTTCCGGTGCCAGTACTGCGGCACGAAGCACCCGCTCAGCAAGCTCACCTACGACCACGTGGTCCCTCGGGCGCGTGGAGGTCGAACGACCTGGGAGAACATCGCGATGGCCTGCTACACCTGCAACGAGAAGAAGGGCAACCGGACTCCAGAGCAGGCAGGCATGAGACTGAGGAAGACCCCGGTGAAGCCCAAGAGCCTCCCGGTCGTCGTCTTCAGGATCGACCCTCAAGCGACGCTCCCAGACCAGTGGGCTAACTGGGTCTTCTGGCATGGGGCACTCGAAGAGGGTTCATGAACAGCCTCCCGGCTTCGGTCGGGAGCATCGGGGTGTAGCGCAGTCTGGAAGCGCGCCTGGTTCGGGACCAGGAGGTCGCGGGTTCGAGTCCCGCCTCCCCGACTACATGGAGAGCAATCCGATCCGGGATCGGTCTGGCTTTGAACACCAAGGGACGAGTGAAAGCTCGTTGGGGTTCGACTCCTCTGCTCTCCACAATGGAAGGTGACGGCTCAGTGGTGGGCCACCGGCCTCGAAAACCGGGGGCGCCTCGTGCGCAGGAGTTCGACTCTCCCTCCTTCCGCTACGAGGGGTTCGACATCTACGAGTTTCCGCAGTACACCTGGAGGGTGACCCGAGCTGGGCTCGGCGCTGCCTGGAAGACAGATGGACGTCCCTTGGGCGTTGCGGTTCGATTCCGTCCCCCTCCACTGCTCATGAGATCACGACTCGCAGAAAGAACAGCCCGCGCCCGAGACGAGGGTTACCAAGTCACTGAGGCGGGTGGGATTCTTAGCCCTGCTGGGCGACCTCTTCGGGCCACCCTGAACAGTAAGGGGTACCCCAAGTTCTCGATCCGACGTGGTGGGGATGGGGGTCGAATCGTTTACGTTCATCAGCTCGCTGCGCTTCAGTGGTTCGGCGAGGAGGCTCTTCAAGCAGGTGTCCAGGTTCGACACCTCAACGACGTGAGGTCGGATAATCGGAAGGGCAATCTCGCGATAGGGTCCGCATCGGATAACCAGTGCGACATGCCCATCGAGGCGCGGCGGGCGCGGGCGTCGAAGGCTTCGAGGGCTGCGGTCGCGAAGACCCGTAGGTTCACCGACGCCCAGGTGCGAAAGATCCGATCCTCGAAGAAGGGGATCAAACAGCAAGCGCAGGAGTACGGTGTGGCGGTCGCAACGATCTCGTACATCGTCAACCGACGCACCTATCAAGATGTGGAGTAAGGAAGGTGCAGTGGAGGTGGTCTCCACGCCCGGCTGCTACCCGGGTCGTCCTTCGGGACGTCAGTTCGACTCTGACTCCTTCCGCTATGCAGCCAAGGTGTTACGGAAGCACGTCGCGTTGCCAATGCGAGGGCGCGGGTTCGACTCCCGCTGGCTGCTCCAAGTTCTGTCCCCGTCATCTAGCGGCTCAGGATGCTAGCCCCTCAAGCTAGTCACGCGCGGTTCAAATCCGGCCGGGGACACTAAGATGAAGAAGTTGAAAGATCGGGTAGAGGAGCTGGCAGACCTGTCTGAGGGGTATCTGAGAGCCCTCGGGTTCAACTCCAGGCAGATCAGGATCCTTAGACTGCGGATCGAGGGTTTCAAGCTCAGGGAGATCGGGGAAGTGGTAGGGGTCACCCCCGAGAGGGTCCGACAATCCTTGGTGACTACAACCCGAAAGGTTCATAGGGTCCGTAAGAAGATCGAGAAGCACCAGCCTCTTACCCCTCATGAGCGCCGAATGGCTCAGTGCCAGCGAGCCTACAACGGCAGTCACAGTGCCGTATCCGCGGCGGTATGCACGGGAGTCCTGAAGCACCCAGATCGATGCAGCCGATGCGAGGAGCCGGTTGGAGTTGTGGCTCACCACAACAGCTACGCTCATCCGCTAGAGGTTCAGTGGCTCTGTCCTCAGTGTCACGCGGTTCGGCATAAGGAGATGGCCGAGCAGGGGCTCACCGGCTTTGAGTACCTGCCTCCTCTTCCTCCGCCACCTCTTAGGTGGTGGGAAGAGAAAGGGCCCTCAAGGCTCTTTGCTACTCACGGTCCGGCACTTCGTCACGTGAACCAATGGATTCAAGGAAGGTGAAAGCTCAGTGGTGGGCTGCCCGTCTCGAAGGCCCCGTCGTCTAGTGGCCAGGACAACGGCTTTTCACGTCGTGAACCGGGGTTCGATTCCCCGCGGGGTCACCAAATCTCTTCTTCGCCGGTGAGCACCCGGGTGGTGCGCCCCATCTTGTAAGTGGGAGAGGTGGGTTCGAGTCCCATCACCGGCCCTGTGCCTCCGTAGCTCAGTTGGAAGAGCACCGGTTTCGTAAACCGGAGGTCGTCGGTTCGATCCCGACCGGGGGCTCCATTCGGGGATCGTCCAACGGCAGGACGGCGGGTTTTGGCCCCGCAGATGGAGGTTCGATTCCTCCTCCCCGAGCCAAGTTTTGCCCCCTGGCACCTGGAGGTGTCTGAGGGCGTTGACAATCCCGACCTAGCTGGTAGGTTGGGGCCCTCATGTCTCGGTCGACGACCGAGAAGGACAGCAAGGAGCCCACCATGGACGCGGAAACACTCGGACCGGCGGAGATCATCCTCCAGTCGATCCTCACGTACACCGACCACCTCTACCACAACCGCCCCGGCATGGTGGTCGAGGACGACTCGTCACACGTAGGCGTGCGCTGGTCCCCGGTGACCCACAAGGTCGAGGACGGCCAGAAGGTTGTCTACCGCCTCGACAAGGTTGGGAAGAAGACTCGGAGGACGAGGGTCGGTCACATGACGACCGAGGGTCCGATGGGAATGCGGATCGTCTCGCACCGGCGCCTCGTGGGCTACTACCGTCCGGCTGGGATCTTCCCCGAGGTCGCGGAGTGGATGTACGCGAAGATCGCCGAGGTCTGGGGCATGGACAACGAGTTCGCAGCTCGGTGGGCGTCCTTCGCCTTCGCGCAAGACCACCGTGATCTGAAGGTCGTTCTCGCAGCTTTCATGCTCTGCCAGTCGCGCAAGGGCGACCCCGAGCGCGAGGGCGGAGAGATCCTCTTCCACGATGCGGACTACCGCTCCGTGGGCGAGGCGATGCTCCTCTTGCGTGCGGACAAGAAGGACTTCTCGCCGAAGATGCTCTTGCGCGTTCGGGACGTGCTCATGCAGCCCGGCGTCGCGGAGCGCAACAGGTCCCTCGGCTTCGGCCGCTCGCTTCGCCATCCGTTCCTCGGGCGCTGGTCCAAGGCGGTGGAGAAGTGGCTCCGCTTCCGCGAGCGCAACCCGCGCGTGCTGGAGGGGCTCGTCAAGGGCGGCTTCCGCACGACGGTCATGAAGCTGGCCCAGCTCGTCGGCTACAAGCCGGACTCCGATCGGTTCTTCGAGATTCTGCGCTGGAAGCAGAAGCAGTCGAGCGACGGTCGACGCGAGCTGGCCATCGGCAAGGGCGTCAAGGAAGCGATCACCTGGAACGGCCTGTCGGAGAAGGAGATCTGCGAGCGCATCGTCGTGGAGAAGCCCTCCTACAAGATCATCACTTCGCGGGTGCCTGCGAGCGTGGGTCTCACGCGGGCGATCATGGCGGCGGCGATCGAGGCAAGCTGCCTTTCCGACAAGGACCTGATCATCGCGACCCCGACGCTCGAAGAGCTGGGGCTGTTGGAGGTCCAGGACATCAAGGGTCGGTGGCAGATGGCGCTCAAGCGCGCGGAGGACCAGCGTGCTGCGAACATCGCGCGCAACGTCCGCTCGAAGGACACTCAGGATGAGCTGGAAGGCGCTTCCGACGAGGTGCTGAAGAAGAAGGTCGAGGAGGTCACCAAGGACCTGCGGATCTACCTCTTCGTCGATATCTCGGGATCGATGCGGAACAGCATTGAGAGCGCGAAGCTGCTCTTGGGGAAGTTCGTCCAGGGCTTCCCTCTCGATCGGCTGCACGTCTGGGTCTTCAACACGGTCCCTCGTGAGGTGACGATCCAGCACGCATCGGGTGCGGGAGTACGCGCAGCTTTCCGCGGGTTCCATGCGGGCGGCGGTACCAGCCACGGTCATGCGGTCGCGGCAGCGCTCAACCACCCACCCAAGCCGGAAGAGGACGCGCTCTTCCTCTGGGTGGGCGACGAGGAGGAGAACGGCCACTTCGCGGGGAAGGTACGCGCGCTCGGCTTCATGCCTACGGCGTTCGGCTTCCTGAGGGTCCGACAGCAGGCGAACCCTTACGCTTGGGCGGTCACGTCTACGGCCGCGCAGCTCGGGATTCCGTGCTTCATGCTCGACCAGAACACGTTCGAGGACCCCTACGCGATCCCTCGGACCCTCCAGGCGCTTGTCGCATCCACCCCGGTGGGCGAGGCGGTCGCTCCGGCGCGTCGTCGCGTGACGCTTGTCGAGCAGATCATCAAGACGGGCCTTCTCCAGAAGCCTGCCTGGGCGGCCTGACATGACCTGGCAGGGCCTACTTCAAAAGGCGAACGACCACGTGGTCGCACCGTGGCTCGGAGGTGAGGTCCTGCGGCTAGGCTCCCGCAAGTTCACCATCGCGGGAAAGCTCCCGAAGGACCACGGGTGGTACGCCTGGAAGGTCTCCGGGCGGCGCGTAACGACTTCTCGGGAGGCGTACCCTTGGGACGATGCTCGGATGGGCGTCAAGCCGATCTCGGTCCGTTCGGGCTACCTCGTGGGCGACCTGCTCATCGGGGAGCTACGTCCGGAGCACCTCCAGGGCGGCCCAGGGGCTCTCCAGGGCTTCCCGCGAGTCCACCTGCTCCCTGATGGCTTGGACCACTTCTCGCGCGTCTCCACGGGCGTGGCGTGGCACGGTGGCCCCCTGTTGTTCCGACAGGAGGAGTTCCCGGTGGGCCCGGTGGACGAGGTTCGGGACTGCTACCTCGACGGGAGGTCGATCGAGGGGGTGCGCGGGGTGCCTCCGCAGTTGGAGTTGGCGCATCGGATGCTGGTCTGGCGGCGCGAGCAAGAGGAGAAGCGACGCGAGGAGGTCCGCAAGGCACGCGAGCGCGAGGAGCGCTTGCAGCGGGTGAAGGATCGGCTCGGGGATGGAGAGACCCGACGAGCGGTGGCAAAGCTCGACTTCGGTGAGGCGGCCAAGGCGGCTCTCGCAGTCGGGGGTGCGGAACTGATCGAGGTCCGACCCTCCACCATCAAGCGCGAGTGGGTGGTGAGATACCGGCTGGACGGTGCGCGCTACGAGTGCGTCTGCGACGACGCGCTCCACATCGTGGACGCGGGGATCTGCCTCCAAGACCATGACACCGGCGAGAAGGGCGACACCTATTTCACCCTGGAGTCCCTTCCAGGGGTCACGCGACACGCGATGCGCGAGGGCGCCGCGATCTGGAGGCATGTCTGATGGCGACCGAGTTCAAGAACTTCCCGATGGATAGGGTCGGTCGAGGCGTGAGCCTCACGGGGGCTATCCTCACCGATGAGCGCACGGGGGAGTCCTACGTTTTCCGCTTCCCGGACTACGTAGATGATGACTTCCAGCCGGTCCTCGTTCACCCGCTCACTCCCGAGGACTGGGAAGCGCTCATCAAGCAGACCGACCTCGTCGAGGCCTCGGTCCTCGCGAAGGCGAAGGACGGAAAGCTCTACAAGGCGATCATCCGAAAGAGTGCCAGGCACATCTCTCAGCAAGTCTCCTGGAGCGTCTTCCGGCGTGACGGGTACGCCTGCCGCTACTGCGGCAACGACAAGATCCCGCTCACGGTCGATCACCTTGTCCTCTGGGAAGAGGGAGGGCCTTCGACCGAAGAGAACCTCGTAGCCGCGTGCAAGAGGTGCAACAACGCGCGTGGCAACACGCAGTACGAGGAGTGGCTTCGCAGCCCGCACTACATGCGAGTCGCTGAAAAGCTGACACCTGAACAGCGCGAGGCTAACGCTCAGCTCGTTCCTATGCTCGACCGGGTCGAGCGCCGTTACCACAAGGGGTCGCGTCGATGATGGAAGCCGCCGTACTACTCGATGCCGAGGGCAACCCTCTGCACTGGCACGCCCCCAAGGATCGGACAGTAGTCTCGCTGCCAGACTCGTCCGATCTGTGGGGCGCGATCTGGAAGCGACGGGATCTGGCGGCAGCCCTCGCGCATACGCACCCGGGGCGAGGTCTCACCGGGCCCTCGGGCACAGACATGACGACGTTCGACGCGATCGAACGAGGGCTGGGGAAAGCTCTCATCTGGTTGATCGCTACCGAGGACCGCCTCGTGCGCGTGAGGCGCGTGAGGCTCGACGGACCAAGAGCACATCCGGAGCTGAGGTGGCTCACGGAAGAGGATACGACGTTCCCGCGGCCCTTGTGGATTCCGCGTCTTCGGGAGCTGTCCTATGGAAGCAAGGAGCAGGAAAATGGATGAGCAGAACGCCCTCATGGACGGCGAGGCCCGCGTCAACGTCACGTGGTCTGGAGCCAATGGAGATCTGGAGCAGCCCGTGGCCTACGATGCCGGCGATGCCGACATCAATCAGTGGGTCACCGAGGCGGTGCGCACGGGCTCAGTCCCGGGCATCGCAGGTGACGCGGGGGCCGACTTCACGGACTTCGTCGTCGACCGCTTCGGGCCCACCGACGCACGTCCCTGGAACTTGATCCAGGTTCGTCCGAAGACCCCCTTCGGCGAAAGCTGCGAGGTGTGGACCTGCACTGCGAACCGGTACATCGGACCGCTCTGCAAGGCCCACTTCGGGGAGTTCCACGGATCCGACTTCCCGGGCGACGTCCGGGAGTGGGTCGAGAGCAAGAACCGGTGACGAACGTCAGCATCGTCGGCGTGGGAGCACTCGGCTCCCACGTCGTCCAGTTTCTCCGGAACGAGGACATCGACCTCTCCGTCATCGACTTCGACCGCGTCGAGATGAAGAACGTCGCCTCGCAGTTCCATGCCGCGAATCAGGTCGGCAAGAAGAAGGTGCTCAGCCTCGCAGGCTCGATGGCCTTCCTCTTCAAGCGCCCGGTCATCGGGGTTCCGCACAAGCTCACTACGGACAACGTTCATGACCTGTTCAAGGATGCGGACCTTGTCATCGACTGTCTCGACAACGCGGAGTCTCGGCGCATCGTGCAGCACTACTGCCACGACGCGGGGGCGCCCGCGCACGTAGAGGGTCGAGGTCCCATCCCTTGCCTCCATGGCGCCCTGGACGCCGCAGGCTCCTTCGGCCGGGTCATCTGGTCGGAGCAGTTCCGTATCGACGAGGAGGGTGCTGCGGGGGCTGCTACGTGCGAGGACGGGGAGTTCCTGCCCTTCATCGCGCTCACGGCGGCCTACGTTGCGCGCTCCGCGCAGCTCTTCCTGCGAGAGGGGAAGCAGGTCGGCTTCTCGATTTCGCCGACCCGCGTTTTTTCTACTTGACTATCCACCTGGTAGTGGGTAGCTTTCAAGTCCTGGCGGTCACGCCGATATCGCTCACACGCAAAGTAGCTCATCTAGTAGAGCGTCAGCCTTGTAAGCTGAAGGTAGCCGGTGCAGTTCCGGCCCTTGCAATCAAAACCAGCGATTCAACTCGACCGTCGGTCCCCTTGGGGCTGTGTTTGGGGTGTGGTACCCCGCTTCTTTCAGGTAGAAGAAACACTTCCAGGATCACCTCCTCGATCGGCTTGCCGATCTCTCAGTGGCCCTTACACGCTCAGGTTCGATTCCTGACAGCCCCACCAGACGCGATCATTCGACGAGGCTTACACGCATGATGCAGGTTCGAGTCCTGTCTCCCTCACTCTGGGCTTCTCCCATGAGGAGCCTAGAGTGAGGGAGTAGCCCAACTGGATGAGGCAATCGTAGGAAAACGATCTAAAAAGTTCCCAGCACCGTTCCTCGATCGCGTCACCTACTACGAGCCCCCATCGCTTCCCGGCGGTGGGGGCTTCTTCTATGCGCACTGAACGAAAACTCGCAGGATGATCTGACCTACCTGATGAGTTTCCTCGGCTCCGGTGCGACCACGTTGACGCACAGTCCCTCATGGATTGACTAGCCCGAGGCTAGGTGGTACGACTGCGCCCTGAGCTGGACGGTGTCCGGCTAGGACCTGGAGGCACGATGAGACCCGAAGACCTGACGATCGAGAGGCTGGAGGAGCACTACGGCTCGAAGGCGACGTTCTGGGAGGGCCGGTGCTACGGCTTGGCCTGTGCGGCAGCCGAGCTGATCGACGGCGCGGAGGCCGTCTACGGGCACTGGCTCGGAGAGGTGGACAAGCGGGGCTTCTGGGGTGCGAGGAAGGGGGAGGCCCTACTTCGGCACGGATGGGTAAAGCTCCCGGACGGTCGGGTGCTCGATCCGACGCGCTGGTCTTTCGAGGCGGTCCCGCCGTACATTTTTCTCGGAGTGGATCCGGAGAACTACGACTGGGGCGGGCAGCACTGGAGGCGGGCTACGAGGCCGCCCCC
>Ga0114931_10010633_pt1 | contig 10948 bp, 8 predicted proteins | sample 2SBtaG_FD_89579 | JGI IMG/M metagenome (GOLD analysis project Ga0114931, IMG submission 89579) | Deep subsurface microbial communities from Kolumbo volcano to uncover new lineages of life (NeLLi) - 2SBTROV14_V59a metaG | ecosystem: Environmental > Aquatic > Marine > Volcanic | place: Kolumbo...
CGTGTTGCCCGTGTTCGATTCGGCGATCCCCATCAGCGTCATTCAAGGAGGGGCGGTCAGCTTTCGGGTTCAGGTGTTTAACGAAGGGCTTGAAAACGCAGCGCGTTTCACCGTTCGCTTGGTGGTGGACTGTCCGTCCGAAGGCGTGCGGGTGATCGACAAGGAATTTTTGGGGCTGGGGGCCGGAGACGGCACGATCGTGGGGTTTACCTTCGGTGATGAAACCGACCCCAACGACCCCACCTTCCCCTTGCCGGTGGGCGTTTGCCAGTTGAACGTCATCGTCGACCCCGACAACGTAATCCCCGAGAACAACGAGTTGAACAATTTTCTATTTGCCGAAGGGTTCGGGGCGCAACTGACCGTAGAGCCGCGGCTGGCCGATTTGCTGCCCGCTGAAATCCTGTTCGATTCGCCGTTGCGCAGCACCGACCTGCCCACCCGCATCAGCGTGAGGATTGTCAACCAAGGCGGCCGCCCCAGCGGTTCGTTCCTGACCCAGTTGGCACTGTGCCTGCACCGTACTGCGTTTGTGTTCCTCAGCAGTTGCGAATCCGATGCGGACTTCCTCAGCGCCGACACGTTCCAAACGCGGCAGGTGACCAACCTGGACCCGGGCGAAAGCAGGCTGGTCAACTTTGACTTTACCAATTTGGCGCCCGGCAGCTACGTGATTCGGGCCTCGGTCGATGCCTCCAGCCGTCAAGGGGGCGAGGTCTCCGAAAGCGACGAAACCAACAACACGCTCACCCTGATTCCGCCGCTGGAGATCCTGCCGCCGCCCGCCAACGTGCGTCCCACCCAGGTGGAATACCCGATTACGCCCATCGCGTTGGGCCTGGCGGTGCCTGTGGTCGCCCAAATTGTCAATGCCGGCGGTGGATTTACGACTGACTTTCGGGTGCGTTTCAGTTACTGCCGTTTCGATCCGACCACCAACGCCTTTTGTAACGACCCCAGTGCTTTTACCCAATTCCCGGATACCTTGGGCAGCCTGGGGCAAACGCTTGATTTCGGGGTGGTGATGGTCAACGGCATTCCAGCCAACACAACCGTTCGCGTGCCAACCACCTTGCTGACCGCAGACCTGCAGCCTGGCAACTACGTCCTGCGCGTGGAGGCCGATATCGATAACGTGCTGTTGGAAAGCGACGAAACCGACAATATCCTGGTTACCCAGGCCCCGTTGCTACTGCAGGGGCAAGACCAAGGCACGAATGCAGGCGATGGCCAATCCCCACCCAGTGGTCAATCCGAAGCCGATTTGGTCATCACCAATTTTGAACTGGACAAAAGCCTGGTCCCTGAAGGCACCCGCTTCAAGTTCAACTTCACCGTGTTTAACCAGGGCGTCCAGGATGCCGGTGCCTTTACCGTCAAGGTGTTTTACCAAAAAATAGGGAATCAAGACGTTAAATTTGACAGCACGCGCATCGAATTTCTTGGTCAAAAGCAGAGCCTGACGCTGGAAAGCACCCTGAATACCGAAGGCCTGGAACCGGGGCGCTATAAGATCATCGTGATCGTTGACACCTTTAATGAGATCCAGGAATCTTTTGAAGCCAACAACCGGCAGGAACGTTGGTTGAGGGTGATCTAAAGCATTTTCCTTTTATACGTGGTCATCAACCTAAGTCAATGGAGGAAGCCTACTGCTTTTGCCTGATGACGACTCATCGAAAAATGCCCTAAGCCGCTTAACTTTTTAGACCAACCGATTGAGCAAAGGGGACACAAGCGTGTCCCCTTTCTCTTTTTGGACTACAATAGCGGCCGGGTAGTACGGAGCGTTATTGATATTAAAGAGGGACGATGCAACCATTTAAACTGATCCGAAAGTTCTTTTCGGTCCTCAAGTCGCAAGGCACTCCGGTACAAATCGCGCTGGGGGTGTGTGGAGGCCTGTTTCTGGGGCTGACGCCGTTGGGGTGGCACTCCCTGTTGTTGGTCAGCCTGGCTTTGTTGTTCAACGTGAGTTAGGGCGGGGTTTCGTTGGGATTCGGGGTATTTAAATTGGTGTTTTTCCTGGTGCGCCCTTTAACGTATGCCGCGGGCTACTTTGTGCTTGAAGACTGGGGGCGGTTGGACTGGCTGTGGGTTCAGCTTTTTCACCTGCCGCTGCTGGCCTGGGCCCAGTTGAATCAATACCTGGTGTTTGGCGGCTATGCGGTCTCGCTGCTGGGGTCGCTGCTGGTTTTTCCCTTTATTCTGTGGACCGTGCGCCGTTATCGCGCCCGCTACGGCCAGCGCATCCACTCGGAAAGGCTCAAAGCAATGGGGCAAACCTGGTACGGCAAACTCGCCCGTTGGGCGGCGCTGGGCGGCGAGGCGAAATTTGACCGGGCAAAGGCGCGCCCCTTCATTTTCCGCATCGTGCGCTGGCAAATGCTGATCGTGTTGCCCTTGGCATACGGCCTCATCTATGTGGGCAGTGCTTATGCGGTGCCGTTTTTCGCCGAACAACTGGTCACCCAACCGCCCGCGCTGTTGCTGGGCACCCAGGTCGATGTGGCGCAAGCGCGTTTTGATCCGCTGACGGGCCAGTTGGTTTTCGCTGATTTTACCGTGGTGGATCCTAAAGCGCCCGACGAACGCTTGGTGGTGGTGGGGCAAGCCACCTTGGACATTGGCCTGGTGGGCCTGATGCAACGCCGGGCGGTGATCAACCGCGCCTCGGTGGACGCCATCGAACTGCACGTCAAGCGCGAAGCCGACGGTTCCCTCAACCTGGACAACGTGGGCACGGGTTGGGATACGCAAGGCTACCTCGATTGGCTTAAGGACAACGCGGGCAAGGTTGACTGGCTGGGCCTGTTGAAGAAGCTCTGGGACTACTGGCAGACGCGACCGCCAGCTCCCAAGCCCGCCCCGCAAGCGGACTTGGGTGGCGCACACCCGCTGGCCGTGCCCTTTTCCTGGTTTGCACTGGAGCGCATCGGGGCCCAGCGTTTTGAGCTGACGTTGGTGGATGAATTTGGACGCGGGGGGCCTTTGCCCGCTTTGCGCAAGGCGGAGTTGGTGATGGAAAACCTGGAGTTGTCTCCCAAATACGCCAAGCGCCCGATCCTCATCGCCCTGGGCGGTGAGTTCGTCGATATGCCGGGCGCACGCTTGGGGTTGTCGGTCAAGTTTGAGCCACAGAGTCAGGGCGGGTTTATCTCCACCTTCACCTTCGACATCGAGCAAGCCGACCTGGTTCGCTTTTTACCGCTGTACGAAAAAACCTTGCCCGTGGCCTTGCGCCAGGGTGTGATGGGCTTGAAAGCCACCTTAACCTTGGCACAGGGGCAATTGGAGGGAGGGGCCGAACTTGTGCTCGAAGGTCTCCATTTCGAGCGCAAAAACAACGCGTCTTCGCTGTTTGGCTTGGATGCTGCAACCAGCGAGTTCGTGGTGCAGGGGATCAATCGTTTCGCCCGGGATGCGCCGATTTCACTTGTGTTTCGCATTGGGGGCACCCCTGAGGCGCCTGAGTTCGGTTGGGATGCAGCCTTCATCGATATTGCCATTCAAGGGTTGGAAAAGCAGGCAAACATTCTGTTGCAACCCTACATTCAATTGCTCAAACAACACCTGTCGGGGTTGGATACAGGGGGGCTTTTGCCCGAACTGGACCCGGAACAAGGGGTCAAAACGATCCAAAAGCTGCTGGAAGGGCTGTTTGGCGACAAGCAAGCGCAACAAGAATGAAGCCGGGTGATAAAAAGCGCTTTTCTTTTGACACCCGATCAGCTTTGTGGTACAGTGAAATGTGCTGATACTGCGATTGCATGCGGTATCCGACATAACCCGATATTCGGTTGAAAGCGGATATCTTGTATTCTGAGGAAAGTTGACCTTGGCGCAGGTTCGTGCGTCAAGCTAATCAATCTCCTAACCATGAAAGGAGGGTTTGATATGACCACGATTGCCTTAATCGGGTTCCCCGGCGTTCCCGAAATGATGGTGATTTTGCTCATCATCCTGGTGCTCTTTGGCGGCTCCAAGCTACCGGAAATGGCCCGTAATTTAGGGCGCGGCATGCGCGCGTTCAAAGACGAAGCCAACCAATTGCGCCGTGAAATCGAAGTAGCCGATCAACCTGAAAAGTCGACGACCAGCCCATCCAGCAGCGCCGCCTCCAGCGAAAGCAAGGCCGAGGACACCACGCCTGAGGCCAAGGCCGAAAAAGTCTGACCTTCGTTGCTGGACCGCTGAATTTCTGACTGGATCAAGGAGGATCGTTGCGGCTGCTCGAATACCAAGGAAAGATATTGTTTGAAAAGGCAGGGCTTCCTGTTTCCGCCGGGCGTGTGACCAGCACGCCCGAGCAGGCCGAAGCCATTGCCCGGGACATTGGCAAAACCGTAGTGGTCAAGGCGCAAGTGTTGGTGGGCGGACGCGGTAAGGCCGGTGGTGTCAAGCTTGCCGATACGCCGCAAGAAGCACGCGCCCACGCCGAAGCCATTTTGGGAATGACTATTAAAAGCGAACTGGTCGAGTCCGTTTTGGTTACCGAAGCGGTCGATATCGCACAGGAATTTTACCTTTCAATCACGCTCGATCGCGCAAAGCGCAAAGCAGTACTGATTTTCTCTACCGAAGGCGGCGTGGATATCGAGCAAGTCGCCAACAGCAAGCCCGAGGCCATCGCACGAACGTGGATCGACCCCCTGCTGGGCCTAAGGGCGTTTCAAATCAGGGGGGTTTTGTTCCAAAGCGGTGTGGACACCGCTTTGTTTAAGCCGTTGAGCAAGCTGATTCGACAAACCTACGACGCGTTTACGCAGTTTGAAGCCAACCTGGTTGAAATCAACCCGCTGGCGCTGACGCCCGATGGTCGGTTGCTGGCGCTGGATTCGAAGTTCATCGTGGACGACGACGCCGTTTTTCGCCTGCCGGACGTACAAGGATTCGGCGGCGAGGTGCAGCAAGATCCGTTGGAGCAAAAGGCGCAGGACGCGGGTCTGCAGTACGTTAAATTGGATGGCAACATCGGTATCATCGGCAACGGAGCGGGGCTGGTGATGTCCACCCTGGATGTGGTGCAATTGGCGGGCGGCAGCCCGGCCAACTTTTTGGACATCGGCGGCGGTGCAACGGCTGATGTGATGAAAAAATCACTTGAAATCGTGCTTTCCGACGACCAGGTGGAAGGCCTGTTTATCAATATATTTGGCGGTATCACCCGCGGCGACGAAGTGGCCAAAGGGTTGATCGCCGCGCGCGATGAGTTGGGCATTCACGTCCCCATGGTGGTGCGCCTCACCGGCACCAACGAAAGTGAGGGTCGGGCTTTGTTGGAGGAAGCCGCCATCGCGCCGGTTGCCAGTATGGAAAACGGCGCCGAACAAATCGTGGAAAGCGTTCAAACTGAAACGTCGTAAGGTTGCTTGAAGGAGGAAGTATGTTAAAACGGTTCGTCTTGGCGGGGCTGGCACTGTTGCTGGCAACGGTGGCCTGGAGCAGCGTGGCCGAAAACCAGTTCTTGTTGTTTGAAGACCTGGAAGTTGGGATGGAGGGCGTTGGGAAAACGATCGTCCGCAGCAATGAAATCCGCACTTTTCAGGCCCGCATCGTGGCTTTGATTGATGCCCCCGGCGAACTTCACGATTTCATCGAGATCCGCGTCAGCGGCGACGCCATTCGCGAATCGGGCGGCGTGGCCGCCGGGATGAGCGGCAGCCCCATTTATATCGATGGAAAGCTCATCGGGGCGCTCTCTCGTGCGATCTCCTTTGATTCTTCCCCCAGTCCTTTTGCGTTGGTCACGCCCATCGGCCCCATGCTGACCCTGGTGCAATCCACCCGGCAGCTGGCCGCCACGCACCTGGACCAAGCCAGCCTGATCAACGTCGATCCCACCCAGGTGGGCGATGCCGACCTGACGGGGTACACCCAATTGGAGTTGACAAACGCGCTGCCCCCGGAAACCATCCGACAACTGCACCCGCAGCGCCTGTATGCGGTGCCCATTGCCACCCCGGTGATGGTCAGCGGCATGGGGGGGCGGGCCTTTGACTGGTTCCGCAGCGGGATTCCGGACGACTTGAAAATGTCCATGGCACAACAGTTGACGCTGGCAGCGGGTCGCCGGCAGTTCCTCGATGAAATGGGGATCAGATTGGAAAACCGTTTCCCCATCACCCTGATGGACAGCGGTTTGCCCGGGCGGCAGACCACGCCCATTGGCTCAATGCGCGGCGTTGACGATTTGGTGCCGGGCGGGGCGCTGTCGGTCACGCTGGCCGACGGCGATGTGACGATCGGGGCGTTGGGCACGGTCACCTACCGCGAGGACGACGTGGTGCTGGGCTTTGGCCACTCCTTCCTGTTTACGGGCGACGTGGAGTATTTCCTGGCCCGCGCCTACATCTACGATACGGTCGCCAATTTGCAAACCCCGTTTAAGTTTGGCACCTCCACCGAACGGATGGGCACCCTGTTCCAGGACCGTTTTCAGGGCATCGGCGGGATTGTGGGGGTCAAACCCAAAAGCGTGCGCATGAACGTGCGCATGACCAACGGAGAAACGGGTGAGGTAAGCCACTACAGCATCGATTTTGTTCAGGACAACACCTTTTTGGCTTCGCTGGTGTTCTCATCCGGTCTGAGCTTGATGGACCAAACCCTCAACCGGGTGGGCAAGGGCACGGTGATGGTCGATTACACCATCCGGGGCGCCGGGTTGCCGCGGCGCGTGGAACACGACGACATCTTCACCAGCCTCAACGACATCGCCGTTCCCGGCCCCTTGCAGGTTGCCCAAGTCGTGTTCTTGCTGGCCCAAAATGAATTTGAAGACCCGCAGTTGGATACGATCGACATGGACATCTCCTTCGTCCCTGAAGTCCGTTTGTCTCGCTTGACGTCGCTGGTCACGGACAAAGAAAGCTACCGTCCCGGCGACTTGGTGTCGTACACCGCCACCTTTTCGCCCTACCGCGGCGAAAGCTTTACGGTGGACGGTCAGTTGCGTATCCCTGAAGGCGTAAGTTCCAGTCGCCTGACGCTGCACGGCTTTGGCGGGCCACGCCCGACCTCCACCAGCAACGCAGATAACAATGCCCCGACTTTTGAGGATTTGGGACAGATCATCGAGGTGGTGGAACAACTCAGCCGCAACGATCAATTGACCGTAGAGCTGCTGGGTATTTCGCAAAACGATCTGAGCGAGCAGGATGAAACCGTTTACAGTCAACAAATCAACGATTGGGTGATTACGGGCGAACAGCGGGTTCAGTTGACCATCGACCAAAGCACTGAACCCACGGTGACGCCCGAAACGCAAACTCCAGAAGGCTCGGACCCGACGGAAGAGGAACAATCCCAGGCCAGCGATGAAGAGGATCAAGCGCCTCAACAGCAGTCGGGGGACAACTGTCAACAACTATTCTTTTGCTCGCAAAAGTAAGGAGTTAACTTGCTCTCCCCTCAATGGATCGTAAAATCCACGGATGGCAAGCTTATTCGTGGGGTCCCTGCCGCCGTTAAGGGATTTTCCATTGATTCTCGCACGATCCGGCCAGGCCAGGTGTTCGTTGCGTTAAAAGGCCCCAACCACAACAGCCACGATTATTTGAATGAAGCTTTCGAACGGGGCGCAGGCGCGGCCGTGATCAACGAAGGCGACCGCGCACGCACCAACAAACACCCCAACTTGATCCTGGTTTCCGATACCAAAGTTGCCTTGCACGAGATGGCCAAAGCCTACCGCATGCTGTTTCAGATGCCCTTGATCGGGGTGTCGGGCAGCGTGGGAAAAACCACCACCAAAGAGTTGTTGGGCCGCCTGCTGCAAACGCGGCTCAACGCCTATTACTCGCCCGGCAACTTCAACAACGAAATCGAGCTGCCGCTGTCGATACTCAACATGCCGTTTGGGACCGACACCGGCGTGTTTGAATTGGCCACCCAACGCCCCGGCGAACTCAAACCGCTGGCCAACCTGCTGGGGCCGTCCATCAGCGTGATTACCGCCATCACCGACGCGCATCGGGGCTTTTTTGAAAGCGAAGAACAACTGGTGAACGAAAAATGGTCTCTGGTCGACGCCCTGCCGCTGGCGGGGGGGATCGTGGCGTTAAACGCCGACCATCCTGCCTTGTGGTCGCGTGCGACCAACCAGCGTTTTCGGCTGGACTTTGGCGTTACGCGAAAAGCGGCCACCTTTCGCGCCGAGCACATTCAAGACCTGGGCCTGGAAGGGATGGCGTTTACGCTGATTTATCCCAATGGATCCATCCCCATCCGCACCAAACTGCTGGGGCGCCATAACCTCTATAACATTCTGGCTGCCACCGCCGTTGCCATGGAGATGCGGGTGGACGCACAAGCCATCCGCGATGTGGTGGCCCAAATGCCCCCTTACCCCCACCGCATGCAGTGGAAATCCTCCAGCCTGGGCATCATCGTGGACGATTGTTACAACGCCAGCCCTTCTGCGGTTAAGGCCGCTTTGTATACGCTTTCGGCCATTGAATCGGAGAAAAATAAGGTGTTCGTCTTCGGTGATATGGGCGAACAGGGGGACAACGCGGTGGCCGTTCACCAACAGGTGGCCCGTTGGGTCACGGATACCAACATCAAGCAAGTGTTTACCGTGGGCAAGCTGGCCGCCGAAACCGCCCACGTCCTGCAAAAACAGCACGGCTGGTCCCCCAGCCATGCCAAGGTATCCAGTTCACTCAACGAATTGGAAACCCACCTGAAACAATCCCTGTGCACGGAAGACAACCTGATTCTCATCAAAGGTTCCCGTTCGATGGCCCTGGATCAATTGGTCGATCACTTGAAATAGGGTGAAAACCCCGTTAGCCTTGGCGCATCACCAATTTTTTTAAAGCGGTCCGATAGCCTTTCAAAGCGTTTTCATAACCCGCGTGCCGACCCTCTTCAACGATGGTGCGTCCTGCCACCGTGACCCGCTCCACGGCGCGCGGGGTGGCGCCAAAGACCACCGCATCGGTCAGAAAATCATCGTCCGTCATGACAAGCGCCGGGTCGTTGGCGTTTAAGTACACACAATCTTGCGACCAGGCTTGTTTCATCCCAATGGCCTCGTACCCGTTTTGGGTGGCGGCCTGCAGCAGCAACGGGGCTTCTGCGGCCACGGTGCGTAATTCGGTGCGCGAGCGGTCGTCCAGTTCCACGGCGCGCACTTCCTCAAAGGCATCCGGTCCCGCGTGGCTGTCCGCCCCCACGCACAGGCGGGCGCCCGCCTGCACCAGCTCGGCGGCTTGTGGCAACCCGTCGCCCAGGTCGCGCTCGGTGGTGCGACACACGCACACGGTTGCAGCGGCCCGGCCCAAGGCTTCGATTTCCTCTGGAATAAGGTGGGTGGCGTGGACCGCCACAAAGCGTTCATCGAGCACCCCCAACTCGGCCAGCAGCGCCAGCGGGCGGCGGTCGTACTCTTTCAAGCATCCTTCGATCTCGCGGCGTTGCTCGGCCACGTGCATGTGAAACGGCATGCGGTGCTCGCGCGCGTAGGCGGCCAGTTCCACCACCTGTTCGCCGGGCACCGCCCGGATGCTGTGTGCCGCCAGGGCGATGTTGACGGTGGGATCGTCGGCAAATTGCTTGGAAAGTGCTTCCACATCTTTGAGCACCTCATCCACTCCGGCATCGCAAAAGCGGCGCTGGGCTGGCGTTAAAGCCTGCCCGTAGCCGCCGCGAAAATAAGCTGTACGAATCAGGGTTATACGCACGCCGGCCTCTTGGGCCGCACGAATCACAGCTTGTGCAAGCTCGGTGCGGTTGGCGTAGGGGGTGCCGTCCTTGTCGTGGTGCATGTAGTGAAATTCGCCCACCGCCGTGACGCCGGACAGCGCCAGTTCGATAAAGGTAAAGCGGGAAATATCGAAAATACTTTGCGGATCGAGCTGCTCGACGAGTGCGTACATCAACCCGCGCCAAGACCAAAACGACCCGGCCCCACTGGCGGCACGCTGGGTGCGCGCCCGCAACGCCCTTTGAAACGCATGGGAGTGGGCGCTGGCCAGCCCCGGCAACAGCAGATACTTTCCCGATCGGATGACGGATGGTGTTTCTGGATTCATAAAGCTTATGGTAGCCGTGTGGCTTTAAGATTGCACGGGCACACGTTATGATCAAAGCATGAGCCTGATCAACAACCGCAAAGAGGCCCTGGATCACATCCGGCTGACCGTTTCACTGATCAAAACGGACTACAAACTGGGGGACGATCTGCTGCTGGACAACCTGGCCGAAGTGGCGCACTGGCTGGAAGAGGAGATCGCTTCGCTTGATGCATTGGAGCAACATTAACGTTTCTCATTTCAGTCTTCTCTTAATTGGAAGAAATTTGCCATCGATATTTCAGCAAACCGGTGCTTGATTTTCTCCCTAAACTTGTCGGATAATTCAAACAGCGTTCGCACAGGGGAGGCAAACATGACCACACACGCTGCACCCACGGTGAAGGCCCCAACGGGCACCACGCTTAGCTGCCGGGGCTGGCATCAAGAGGCCGCGATGCGGATGTTGATGAACAACCTCGACCCGGCTGTGGCCGAGGACCCAGCCAACCTCATCGTCTACGGCGGGGGCGGCAAGGCGGCCCGCAATTGGGCGTGTTATCACAAGATCGTAGAGACCCTCAAGCGCCTCAAAAACGACGAAACCCTGCTCGTGCAAAGCGGCAAGCCGGTGGGGGTGTTTGGCACACACGAGGAGGCGCCTCGCGTGCTGATCGCCAACGCCCACCTGGTGCCACAGTGGGCGAATTGGGACGAGTTTCGCCGCCTGGATGCGCTGGGGCTGACGATGTACGGCCAGATGACGGCCGGCTCGTGGATCTACATCGGCACCCAGGGCATCCTGCAGGGCACGTATGAGACGTTCTCCGAGTGCGCGCGCCAGCATTTTGGCGGGTCGCTGGAAGGCCGCCTCGTGGTCACGGGGGGGCTTGGTGGGATGGGGGGGGCGCAACCCTTGGCCGCCACGA
>Ga0114931_10010634_pt1 | contig 10948 bp, 8 predicted proteins | sample 2SBtaG_FD_89579 | JGI IMG/M metagenome (GOLD analysis project Ga0114931, IMG submission 89579) | Deep subsurface microbial communities from Kolumbo volcano to uncover new lineages of life (NeLLi) - 2SBTROV14_V59a metaG | ecosystem: Environmental > Aquatic > Marine > Volcanic | place: Kolumbo...
CCAATCATAATTATTTGCAAGAAAACAGAAGAAAATAAAGAAACCCTTGCAAATAATTATATCAAATATGGAAGTTAAGTTATAGTAAATAAATATGCTTAACTGCTTTTTAAGGATCGACTATTTAGATTTTTTCTGCTTTCGAATCCAATCGTTTATATTTCTTTCCAAAATATCGAGCGGCACAGCTCCTGATAAAAGTACAACGTCATGAAATTCCCTGAGGTCAAATTTCTTGCCCAATGACTGAGACGCTTTTGCGCGAAGTTCTTTTATTTTCAGTTCACCGATTTTGTAAGCCAGAGCTTGTCCGGGCATCGAAATGTAGCGATCAATTTCGTTTACTATGTCATTTTTAGCTTTTGGAGCATTATCAGTAAAATAATCAATCGCCTTCTGCCTGCTCCATTTGAACTCATGAAGACCTGTATCGACAACAAGACGCACAGCCCGCCACATCTCGTAGGTTAACTGTCCAAATTTATCGTAAGGGTCACTATAAAGCCCCATATCTTCACCAAGTGATTCACTATACAAACCCCACCCTTCGGTAAAGGCGGTAAAACCTCCAAATTTACGAAAATTCGGAACCTCGCCAAGTTCCTGCTGAAGAGCGATCTGTAAGTGATGTCCGGGAACGGCTTCGTGAATCGAAAGTGCCATCATTTCCCATTTAGGACGCGTCTCGGGTTTATACAAATTAACGTAGTAGTACCCCGGTCGCGAACCATCCGCGGCAGGGCGATTATAATAAGCGGTCGTTGTGTCAGGAGCGATTTGAGCAGGGATTGGAATCACACCATAGGGCATACGAGGCATCGTTTTAATTACTTTTGGAACCTCCGGGTCAATACGCTTTGCGATCGCGCGGTAGCCTGTTAAAAGTGCTTCAGGAGTTTGGTAATAAAATCTTTTGTCCGTTCGTAAAAACTGAAAAAAAGCCTTTAAGTCCCCCTTAAACCCTGATTTAGTTTTGATCCTCTCCATTTCGGCGCGGATTCTGGCAACTTCCGAAAGACCCTTCTCGTGAATTTCTTTAGGTGTCATATCGGTAGTCGTGTAAGAACGCGCCAAAAATGCATAATACTGCTTACCCATCGGCTGCTGCCAAATTCCCGCTTTTGAGAAACTTGCGGGAAGATATTCCTTAACAAAAAATATCTTTAATTTTCGATATTCAGGAATAACTCTGGCGGCAATGGTCTTTTTCGCTTTTGTTTGTAAGCGGAGTTTTTCAGCTGCGGAGAAGCTTTTGGGAAACTTGCTAAACGTTTTGTAAAAAGGACTTTTCTCAGGCGAACTAACAATGTGACCATCAATCTGCGCCGGAACTCTTTCAAGAACTTTTTTCGCCCACAAGACCTTTTGCTTCATACCCTCGCGCATCAATGCGATGGTTTGATCCATTCGTGTCGGAAAATTATTAAGGCGTGTAAGCCAATCTTCATAATCCTTGACCGTTTTCAACGGAATAAATCGGGCTGTCTGTTGAGCAGTTTGAATTCCGCCACGTTGATTTATCGGCAGCAAATACCCCTTAAATTTATATCTTTCAATGCTTTGCTCGTAGTCTTTTTTGAACAGATCATAATTCAATTTATCCGAAATTGAGAGTTTTGAGCGATCAATTTTTTCAATCTTCAAAAGCGTTCCAATGTTGTGTCGGTGGCGTTTCGCAAAAGCGGAAAGGCTGTTATCTTTCCATTTATCATTGTAACGTCGGTCACCTTGCGATGATGCAAATGTCGGGCTGTTTTTTAAATTATGCTCCCATTCAACGTCAAAAAGTGCATATAGTTGTTTTGTCGCATCGGACTTATTTGATTTTACACCTTGCGCGAAATTCGCAGTAAACGCTAAAGCTAAAACAAAAACAAAGGCAATACATCTCATCGGAAACACTCTCCCCTTTTTCAAGTATGAATGCACCAAGAATACCGCAAAAGAAAAGACGGTCAAAGACCGCCCTTGCATTCGACTAATTTTCGCTATTGTTCTAACCCAAATCGTATTGGCGCAATCGACGGTAGAGCGTAGAAGGCGAAATCCCTAAGAGCTCAGCTGTTCTTCCTCTATGCCAACCTGTTTTTTTGAGGGCACTCATAATTTGCTGTTTTTCGATATCCTTAAGAGATGCGGGTGACGAATTTTGAAAAGTACTCGTTCCATTTTCCGTCGGCTCATTGTAATTTACAGACACATTCGGTTCGTTAACATTAGCAACTACTTCCGGCGCAAGCTCTTTGTTGGTAATTTTGCCATTGTCTGCCAAGATAATCGCTCGTTCAAGACAGTTTCTAAGCTGACGAACATTCCCCATCCAACTATAGGATACAAGCGAGTCAATTGCTTGCTGCGATAATTTTGGCGCTTCCGGTCCGGCAATTTTTCGTAAGAGATATTTAGCTAGTGGCTCTATATCCTCGCGTCGTTCGCGCAATGGCGGTATGTGTATCTCAAAACTATTGATGCGGTACAACAAATCCGATCTGAAAATGCCCTCAGCGATGGATTTTCGTGTGTCGCGATTAGTTGCGGCGACGAGCCTTACATCAACATCAACTTTTGACACGCCGCCTACCCTAAAGAAACTGCGTGTTTCCAAAGCCCGCAATAATTTTGATTGCAGTTGCGAAGGCATTTCCATAACTTCATCAAGAAAAAGTGTTCCGCTATCGGCAATTTCAAACAGCCCAAGTTTTCTATTTTGTGCTCCAGAAAACGCCCCTGCTTCATAGCCAAAAAGTTCGCTTTCTAATAACGAATCCTGCAAAGCCGCGCAATTTAAATCTACAAAAGTTTCTTCTGAACGCTGACTTAAACGATGAATGGCTTGTGCGACCAGTTCTTTACCGGTTCCCGATTCTCCGGTTACTAAAACGGAGGTATCCGAAGATGCTACCCTTTTAACCAAACGCAAAACTTCTTTCATCTGTGTCGATTCCGCAACAATCTCGGGCATGCTTTGATTTGTACGTTCTATGTGGGCTCTTAAGCGTTGATTATCAACCTTGAGTTTCTGCTTTTCGGCGGCTTGATTAACAAGCGCGGAAAGTTCTGTAATTCGATATGGCTTTGTAAGATAATCATAGGCACCCAATTTCATTGCTTCGATCGCGTTTTCGACTGTTGCCTGCCCCGTGAGCATTATTACTTCAGGTGGATTTTCACATTTCTCTCGTAATCGGCGCAACAAGGCTATTTCGTCAAGCCGCGGCATATTTATATCACTGAGTAAAACGTCAAATTCATGTTCATTGATCAAATCCCAAGCCGCCTCACCATTTGAAGCAGTTTCGACGCGGTGTCCTTGACGAGTTAACTCTTTTTGCACGACGATTCGAAGATTCTTCTCATCATCAACTACTAGGATTTTTGCCATATATTTTCCTTTAATCGGTCAGCGGGTATGAGTGTGAAAAAAAAGAGTTTATCCAGAGGTTTCGTTTCCGGAATCGATTGGTAAACAGATCGTAAATGTGGTTCCTACATCAACCTTTGAACGGACACTCAAACGACCCTCATGATCAGTAATTATTCCGTAACAAACTGCCAAGCCAAGCCCGGTTCCCTTTCCTACTTCTTTTGTAGTAAAGAAAGGTTCAAAGATTTTCGGCATATTCTCGGGTTTGATACCGATTCCAGTATCTTGGATCTCAATAATTACGTGTTTCTGTTGTCGGTGGGCACTAAATGATAGTTTTCCGCCGGTCGGCATAGCGTCGATAGCGTTGGTCGAAAGTGCTATTATTGCTTGCTGAATTTGCCCTTCGTCAGCATTTACTAGCGGGATTTCACCATCGATCTCGAGGGCAATTTCGATGTTGTCCCCTCGGTTTTGGTGCATGAGCAACTTAGCAGATGCTTCAATTACCTCTACTAAGTTTATGGAATACCGATTACCCGTTCTTCCCCTACTAAACTCAAGCAGTCCGTTTGTAATTGATTTGCAACGAAAAGACTCTGTTCGTATCAAACCGAGATATTCTCCAAGATCTTCAACATCAGGAGAGTCGCTAAAAGCACCTTCAGCAACTCTCGCTTCTAAAGCCTCCGCACATGCGGAAATCGTTGCAAGCGGATTATTTATCTCGTGAACTACTCCAGCAGCTAATCGACCAACTGCCGCGAGCTTTTCCGCCCTTCCCGCGGCATGAATTGCATCAACTCTTGCTGTCACATCCTCACCTATTGTTATAACATGCGTGATATGCTCGTGTTCGTCACGCATCGGAATCTTGCTAACAACCCAGTGCTTCGTTTCGCCGTTATCGTCGGTCGTTTGTTGCTCAATACGTTTGATCTTTCCCGTGCGAAAGGCATTTTCAAATTCGTCCCTAAGAATACTCTCCGGATATCTAGAAAGGACATCAAACACGCTCCGACCGACAACTGAATCTCGCGGCTCGCCCTGAATCCCAATTTCCCGGTGTCTATTCCACATTACAATTCGATAATCTCGATCAATCACATAAAGCGAAACCGGTAAGGCGTCCAGAACCGACTCGGTAAACTTTTGATGCTCTTCTTTGGCTTTATTTACCGAAGAACTAAGAGCCGCTTCATAATGAGCAGAAAGATTCACGCTCATAGCAGTCATTTGAGTGGCAGCGTCGATCAATCGCTCCAAAGAGTTTGAACAGTCACTCTTTTTCCTAAATCCAACGATTATTGCGCCTTTTACATCCCCTTCGATATGGATTGGCGAAAGGTATTCAAATTCATGTTCCTTGCCTTCAAAAAAGAACTCCTCTTTTTCCTCCGACTCGAAAGATACCTGCGACGGCAAAATATCCAGCCATTCCTTAAACTTTTCTTTGCGAAAAGATTCAGGCACCGCCACGCCATCGACCTCCGAAACGCTGTATATCAAACCGATATTTTTTAATTTAACAACTACGGCGCAAAAATCAGCCCCAATACCCTCTTGTATTGCTTGAGCTACTCGCTTTGCCACCTTCATCGGATGAACCGTAAAATGGAGACTGCGCCCAAGATCAGCAATGAATTTCAATTCATATGTTGAATCGTATCCGTTTACATTTTTGGGCGACAATTCTGAATGTTTTTGGTTTCGTTCTTGCGTTATCATTATTTCTCAACACATTACACGCGTGTGACAAACTTTTGGGTTGATTTGTCATCTGAAAAGATGTGAGAATGGCGAATCCATTGCACGAAAATGCAATATCCCTTAACTATAAAGTAAACAAGTTTAAACATTTTGTCAATAACTTTAACGCAATGTCTTCGCATGAGTTTGACACAAAAGACCTTCTGGTAAAAAATCAGAAAATTCGGTAATGATGACTTATTCTGCAACATATATAAAACTGAGCTTTTGCCTGACTTTTGTATTTAGTTTATTTCTTATTTCGGTAAGCGGGCAGGAAACCATAGATAAAACTGTGGCAACGGTTAGCGACGGAACGAGAACCGAGTTAATCACGCTTTCTGATTTACATTGGCAAATCGCTTTGGTTCCAAACCTTTTGATAAATCCGCCGACATCGGAAGATTTGAATCGCGCATTACAGGCAATTATAAGGCAGCGTTTAATTGCCCTTGAAGCGAAAAGACTACCGCGTGAGGAACCAAAAAAGGAAGAAATAGATAACGAAATTAAACGCGTACTAAATCTTTTTTCAACAACCGGAGAATTTATCAAGCGCCTACAAACCGTTGGGTTTGATTCGGTCCAAGATGAGAATTTTCAACGGATGATGAAACAAAGAGTTTCCATCGAAAAATATGTTGATTTCCGTTTTCGTTCTTTTGTCGTTATTACCCCTGAAGATGAAAAGACATACTACCGCAATGTTTTTACTCCCGATTTTAGGAAGCAAAACAAGGGTCGATTACTTCCATCACTCGATCAAATGAGAGAGCGCATCAATGAAATCCTGACCGAACAAAAAGTCCAAAGCAACATTGAGACGTTCCTAGACAACGCGAGAAATCGCGCTGAAGTCAATATTATAAGTGCTGTCTAACTTTCATTCTCAAGCATCGTTTTTGCTTCCAAAAGATGCTTCATATGATCTTCTGATACCTTTGGGTATTCTAAGTTCAAAGATTTCAATTTCTTCACAATTATTTCTGAAACAGCGAGTCTCATAAACCATTTATTATCTGCCGGAATTATAAACCAAGGAGAATCCTCCGTGCTTGTCTCCCGAATCGCTTCTGTATAAGCCTTTTGATATCCATCCCAGAAACCACGCTCTTTTACATCACCGGACGAAAACTTCCAATTCTTTTCGGGAGTGTTGATACGAGCAAGAAACCTCTTTTTTTGCTCCTCCTTTGATACATTCAGGAAGAATTTCAAAATATGAGTACCATTTTGATTCAGATGTTTTTCAAAATTGCCTATTTGCTTAAAACGTTTCCGCCATATATTCCGATCATTTTTAATATTATTTGGCAGCTTGCTCGATTGCAAAATTCCCGGATGAACCCGAACAACTAAAACATCTTCGTAATAAGAACGATTGAATATCCCTATACGTCCTCTCTCCGGCAAAGATTTCATACATCTCCATAAGTAGTCATGGTCTAGTTCTTCCTTTGAGGGCTGCTTAAATGAATAAACCTGACAGCCTTGCGGATTCAAACCGCTCATTACGTGTCTAATAGTGCCATCCTTCCCCGCTGCATCCATAGCCTGAAAAATTATAAGCAGGGAATGTTTGTCGTCCGCATAAAGAACTCTCTGAAAATCATGGAGGCGTTTTATATTTCTCTTTAGGTCTTTCTCAGCATCATTTTTACTTGTATAATCAGCGGTAAAATCGGTTTGATGATTTCCTAAATCGAGTTTTTCGCCTTCGGCAACACAAAATTTATCAATATTCATAACTTCTAGTTTTACAGCAAAAAGCTATGAAGACGCAAAGTTTGAAATCGGACATTATCCAATAAAATGAATCTTCTATTTAAACGAATACCGTTACTCATATTCACCATGTTGTTTGTTTCTAATGTGCTTGGGCAAACAAAACTTGTCCCACATAAGATTACTTTGAAAAATGGAAAGTCATTCAACTTAAATCTCCCTAAGAACTACGAGATGATTCCTGCTGCGGAGGGATTAAAACGTGTAAGATTTTTCGCCAAAGCTCCTGACGGAAGAATATTTGTAACCGATATGTACAACCTCACCGATAATAAAAAGGGCAAAGTATATATTCTTGATGATTTTGACGAGAAAACCGGCAAATTCGGAAAAATCATCACTTATATGTCAAACCTTAAAAACCCGAATAGTATTGCGTTTTATACTGATAAAAATGGACAAGATTGGTTTTATCTAGCCGAAACACACAAACTTACACGCCGAAAATTCAATAAAGGAGAAGATGCTCCAAGCGATAATCATCCGCAAACACTAGCTAAGTTTCCCGCGTATGGATTGAGCTATAAATACGGCGGTTGGCATCTAACAAGAACAGTTGTCATAGGCGGAAACGGCAAGTTATATATTTCGGTTGGCTCTAGCTGCAATGCCTGTCGCGAAAAGGAGAGAGTTCGCGCAACTATTCTAGAGATGAATCCGGATGGAACCCGCCGACGGATTTACGCACGAGGTTTGAGAAATGCTGTCGGTATGCTCTGGCTTGGCAGATATTTATTCGCGACAAATCAAGCTGCTGACCACCTCGGATTAAATCGACCTGACGATACTTTTAACGCAATCCGCCGCGGACAAAATTATGGTTGGGCGCGATGCTATCAATATCGTGGAAGAATTTATCGTGATCGATTTATTCGAGGCAGAAGAGGTTGCCGTGGGGTTTCGCGCTCTTATGCATACTTCAAAGCTCATAGTTCTGCCATGGGCTTTGATTACTTTGGTACAGAAACAAGCGATAAGTTTATAAAAAATTCCTTTCTTGTTGCGCTTCATGGTTCAACTGATAAATCTCTTAAGCGAGGCTATAAGGTCGTAATTCTTCGAAAAGGCGCGAGACACAAAGATTTCATTACCGGTTTTCTAAAAGGCAGAAAAGTTTATGGTCGCCCGCTTGATATTTTTAAACTATCGCCCGACACCTTTTTATTGAGTGATGATCATGGCGGCGTGGTTTATTACATAAGAAAAAAAGGTAAAATTTGATTTAATGTAGGAAGTTTTTAGGAGTATTTGTATGAAGAAAATCCTAAAATTATTTGTATTTTTAACTATTCTCCAAATCTCTGTTTCTGGGCAAACTGAGCTTGTCCCAAACAAAATTGAGCTCAAAAATGGTAAAAGGTTTTCGCTTAATCTTCCGAAAAACTACGAAGTAATTCCTGCAGCAGAAGGCTTTAGTCGGGTTCGTTTTTTTGCTAAGGCACCTGACGGAAGAGTTTTTGTTACCGACATGCAAAGCATGAGCGACAATAAAAAGGGCGTCGTTTATGCACTTGGAGATTGGGATGAAAAAGTCGGACAGTTTGGAAAAATCACTCGGTATTTAACAGGTCTTCGGAATCCAAACAGTCTCGCCTTTTATAAAGACAAAAGCGGTCAATATTGGTTGTACGTCGCAGAAACTCACCGGCTCACCCGCTACCGATATTCAAAAAACTCAAACAAACCGCGCGGCAAAGCGCAATTCATTGCCGGCTTTCCCGACCGCGGAAGAAGTTATAAATACGGAAGCTGGCACCTTACGCGGACAATTGCTTTTTCGCCAAATGGAAAGCTCTACGTCTCGGTTGGCTCCAGCTGCAATTCATGCGTTGAAAAAGAAAAAACGCGGGCGACTGTATTAGAAATGGATCCAAATGGACGCAATTCGCGTCGTTATGTTACGGGGCTAAGAAACGCGGTAGGCTTAAAATGGATAGGAGAATCCCTTTTCGCAACCAATGAAGGCGTTGACCATTTAGGCGTCGAGGCTCCTGACGACACTTTATATAAGCTAAAAGATGGTGCTAATTATGGTTGGTCGTTTTGTTATCAAGCGAAAGGCAGAATTACTTTTGACACTAAATACACATTACCCCACCTTCCACCTCCGGATTGTAGTAGAGTACCGAAATCTTACGCCTATTTCCCTGCTCATAGTTCTGCTTTAGGATTTGAATATTTTGGCGAGAATACAGCGGATGAGTTGTTTAAGAATTCATTTCTCGTTGCTCTTCATGGCTCGACAGACAGAGATGTTGGACACGGCTACAAGATCGCGATCGTTAAAACCGGCGGAATACACAAAGATTTTTTAACAGGATTCGTTCATAATAAAACGGTGTTCGGACGACCTTGCGATATCCTTAAACTTAACGAAAGTTCTTTTTTGTTCACCGATGATTACAGCGGCGTAATTTATTACGTTCGAAAAAAATCAGATACATGATGGAAAAGCCTTGAGATGAAGTGGTAAATTATATCCAAAGATCAATTTGCATAAGACAAGAATTTGCAACATTCTCTTAGAATCTGCGTATGCTAAGTTGAACAAATAAGAAGATTTACTATGAATATTGGAATTACGGTTTATCCGACCTACGGCGGCAGCGGAATTGTTGGTTCGGAAATTGGTCGCGAACTCGCTGAGAATGGTCACAACGTTCACTTTATATCGTCATCTTTACCCACTCGTTTGACGGAATTAAATGAACGGGTTCATTTTCATGAAGTGGAAATGATGAATTACCCGCTTTTTGAACATCAACCTTATAGTCTTGCTCTAGCTACAAAATTGGCAACCGTCGCACGCGCAGAACGCTTGGATTTGTTGCATGTTCATTATGCGATACCGCACTCAATCAGTGCGATTCTTGCTCGTGAATCTATTAAAAATAGATTTTATCTGCCGGTAATTACAACGCTTCACGGAACAGATATTACGCTTGTCGGTGCTGATCGCTCCTATCTTCCTATTACTAAATATGGGCTTCAAGAATCCGATGGCGTGACGGCAGTTTCCAAATTCCTAAAAAAAGCAACGATTGAAACATTTGATTTTGATGACATAGAAGTGATACCAAATTTTATCTGCCCAACATATTACAAGCGTGATTTAGACTCACCGCTACGCGCGAATCTTGTTTCAGATAGCGAATATCTGCTTGCTCACGTTTCTAACTTTCGTTCCGTAAAACGTCCGGTTGAGTGTATAGAAATTTTGGCGAAGGTTAGAGAAAAAGGGGGTAATGCAAGATTGGTAATGGTTGGGGATGGTCCCGAGCGTTCCGCATGTGAATATAGGGCAAAACAACTCGAGGTGAAAGATTATGTCTGTTTTCCCGGAAAACGTTCGAATATCGCCGATTATCTTGCCGTCGCCGATGTATTTCTATTGCCTTCTAAATCTGAATCGTTTGGATTAGCTGCCCTTGAAGCCCAAGCATGTGAGGTTCCGGTTATTGCTTCGCGTCTTGGAGGTATTCCGGAAGTAGTCAACGATAATGAAACCGGTTTTTTAAGCGATTTAGATGATACGGAAAAAATGAGCGATGATGTTATGAAACTCTTGAATGATTCAGATATGCGCATTGCTTTTGGAAAAAGGGGGCGTGAATTGGCTATCTCCCGATACGATTCAAGAAAGATCATTCCGCTATACATGAGTTTTTACGAAAAAATACTTGGAGCAAAAACAGCGAGTGCAACCTAACGAAAAAATTGAAGATAAGGGACTTAATATTGAAAAGCCGGATTCATTTTGGTATCGGATCTATTTCGCCGTATTAGTTTTCACAGTTTTTGTCATTTCGTTATTGGCAGTTTTTTCCTCGTATTTTTCGAATTGAGAGTAGATTGGTTAAGCAAGGATGCTGTCTAAAAAGTATTTCGAAACGCGCAAACCGGTAATAATTTTGCGCATTTATTTCGCTTAAAGCTCCCCTCCTTTTGAAGGAGGGGTACCCGAAGGGTGGGGTGGTTATCCTTGTAAATATCTGTAGAGTTGAGAGTTAAAAAGAAACCACCCCGACGCGAAGCGCGCCATCCCTCCTC
>Ga0114931_10010635_pt1 | contig 10948 bp, 8 predicted proteins | sample 2SBtaG_FD_89579 | JGI IMG/M metagenome (GOLD analysis project Ga0114931, IMG submission 89579) | Deep subsurface microbial communities from Kolumbo volcano to uncover new lineages of life (NeLLi) - 2SBTROV14_V59a metaG | ecosystem: Environmental > Aquatic > Marine > Volcanic | place: Kolumbo...
CGGTGCATGACCGATGACACCGAAATTGGATTCAATGCCGCCGGACGTCCACGGCCCGCGCATGGCAATATCGCGAAACTTGACCACATGATTGTAATAAATAAAAGCCTGCCCGGTTTGTTTTTCAATTGCGCCCCAGATTTTGCCACCGATTTCGGGCATTACAAAAACTTTTATATAAGGATTTTCCAAAACAACCATTTTCCACTTTTGCGGATGGCCGCTGTGTGCATAACCGTCAAAGCGAAAATAGGGATAAATCCGCCCGATATTGGCCACCGGATTGGGATCAGAAAAAAAATATGTCTTTAGCTCTGTTTGCTGTTCTGTTATTGTCGCATTTTGCGCAAAGACAATGACTGAGGACGTCAAGGAAAAATCCAAGACAAGAAATATTACAAATCTGTGCAACACTTTCATAACTTGGTATCCTTTTGGGTTGCATGAAACAGAGCATGAGCGGAAATTTCCATTTTTTCAAAACCTGGACCCTGCCAGGAAAGCTTGAGCGAATTTCGCCCTCCCATCTGAAAATATTTTACAGTTAGCTTGTGATTTCCCCGACGCAGCGATGTTGCAGCGCTTATTTCATAATCGCCGTGCGGGCCATCGTTATCAATTAAAAGGGAATCATCCAGGAATAATACACTGCCATCATTGGATTCGAGGTAAAAAGTATAATTTCCATCCTGCGGAATTTTAACGTAGCCCTTGTAAACGAAGGCAAAAAAATTATCTCGATGTCTTTTTCCAAGAGAAATTTTCTCAACAACGCCGGTTTCGATAAAAGGCATTTTATCAATTTCTCCAGTCTGAGAAATATCGCCTTCATAGTAATAGTAAACTAATCCGGGCCCACGTTTCGTATGAACTTTTTGCGCTTTTTGATAAACGTCTGAACCAACATAAGCGGAAACGATCCGGCTGGGGGTTTTCCCATTTTCAAAAGCCTGCATCAGCAGCGGCGTTGTGCGTGAAACGGAAATCGGCTTTTGGTAAACCAGGCCTGAAGAGAGAGGGCAGGCTCCTGTCCAGGGTGTAACGAATCTGCGCGTCTTTGTCCCGGCAGGCCAGGTGAGCGATACCGGCGCTGTCCGATTCGACAAAAGGTTCGGGTGTTGCATCGGCATATATCCAGTCCAGACTTAAACGGGTGATCTGGGTCGTTGCCAGGCCGACATTTTTGCTTCGGTCTCCGGCGCAATGTCCAAGCAAAACATGATCATCGGCAAAATCGATAGCTGTATAGCAATACCATCCATCCGGATCGCTTTCGATGGTTTTTATTTTTTCCCATGTCTTGCCATCATCTTTTGAAACGGCAAGATTAAACGGCGTCCGGTTGTCGTTGCCACCGCTTTGTTTGGAATTATTGTTCCACACCAGCAGCAGATCGCCGGTCGACGGGATGCGCTCGATGGATGCCGGTGAAACCGGCGACGTGATCTTGCTCGGCTCTAGCGGCGACCAGTGTTCACCTTTATCCTGCGAAAACGATAGATATTGCACACCGGCATTGGTGCGGCAGAACAACATCAATTTTCCATTTTTCAATTCGACGACATCCGGCTCCTGGGTAATGACGCCGTCCGGGTTTGCTGCTTCCTCAGACTTTTTCCACGACCGGCCGCCATCATCGGAAAAATAACACATGATCCGGCCGTTGAAAAAGCGGTTTATTTTCGGTGTATTATGCAGCGCCACCGGCAGGATAATTCGCCCGGACTGCAATTGCACGACGCGGTCGTTGTTCATGACGTAATAGCCGGGATTGTCGATGCATTTTTTCGGCGGGCCCCATGTTTCGGCCTCATCGGTTGAAATGCGCATTAGGGGGAGGCAGTCGGTTTCCGAATTCTTGCGCAAATAAAACAGCGCAATACGCCCATCCTGCAATCGCAGCAGTGAAACAGACATGATATTCATGCCGCCTTCATTCGGGAGAATGAGAACATCTTTTTTACTCCACGTTCGCCCGCCGTCATCCGAAAAGCGACCGGCCAAATGGGCTTCGGCATTATCACCGGACCCGCCGGTAAAATGGCTGTAGATAAAAAGAATCCGCCCGTCTTTCAGATGAATAAAATCGCCTTCACTGTTGCGGGGATTGTCCGGGCCGGGCTCAAGACGCAGGGCGATTTCCTTGCCGTTGGTTAACGTCCCCTGGCTTTTATTCGCACTACAGCCGGCCAGCACGATGAATAAAATAGCAATGACTAATTTGATAAAACTGGAATTCATTGTTTCGCCTTTCTTTTAATGAAAATGATTACTTGGTTTTCTCAGCAGAAGCGCCATTAACTTTTAGTAATTCAAAAGTATATGCACATGCCTATTAATTTCCTAATCTTTTAGATTTCTGTGCTATTTTTAAGGCGCATATTTCTGTTGAGATCGTTTTTGCTGAGCTAACAGAGTAATCATTTTCGTTTAATATTGCGCCCTTTCAGGGCTTGTAATTCTTTGTTTTTTGTGCCCAGGACTTCGCCCTGGGTTAGTATATTTTGCCCCTTTGGGGCAAGTTTGATAAAAAGAAAGTTATCCACATCCTTTATCACATAGGTTGACGTGCTTATGCGAATGGTCGGGACGCAAACCGACAAGTTTTTAATAATGTCATTTCCCTCTCGCCGCTGCGAAATTAATCGGGAATCCATTTCTATAAACAACAAGGGATTCCTGCTAAAAGCATGAGAAAATGACAGAATGGTTAATCAGAAAACTTACTCTGTTCGAAGCATGATTTAATAGAACTTGAAAGGGTAACTGAATAGATACTATTCTTTTTAAATATTTATTCCTTAATACGGCTGATTTTATTTAACGGGACAAATTTAAAAAAAGAGGGCTATTAAAGCCCTCTTTTCATCATTTTGGCCAGCAAAGCAAACATAAGCAAGATGATGCATGCCTTTTTCATGGATACTATTTAATCAACATCATTTTTCTGGTCAATTTTTGATTATCCGTTTCCATAGTGTAAAGATACAAACCTGAAGGCACATTAGAGGCATCCCAGGTTACTTTGTAAGATCCAGCCTCCATTCTAGCACTTATCAGGGTAGCAACTTTTTGCCCTATTGAATTAAAGACCGTCAGGTTCACTTGCCTCTTTCTGGCAAGGGAGAATTTGATGGTCGTAACAGGGTTGAAAGGATTGGGATAGTTTTGTGCCAGCTTGTAATCTGACGGAACTTGCGCATCAACCCTTTTTACGGATGTTACCGCATCATTATAAGCCGTCGTCACTAAATTTAAGTCCTCTTGCGAATTATAAGATGCCATTTCGTCCGGCCACCAGTGCAAGGCACCAATCGGACGCCCATCGATCTTGGAGCGAATATCAGATGTATAGGAAAAATCCTCTCGTAAATCTGTAAAATCCCTGATACCATCGCCATTTTCCGTATCTTTTCCAGGAATTGTCAGGTAACTTTCATCGCCAAATAACCACGGGTGTCCTTTTTCCACTTCAGTACTCACACCATACAAACGATTAGTAAACATTGCCAAACTATCAACAACATCTATGCTTGCTATGGAAGGAGTGACAAGTTGGGGATCCGTATCATTATCATAGTTATCTTGCGAAACGATATTAGGATAGGCCGCAATAAAATTTTTGGTGACAGTATTCAAAAACATTGACGGCACATTTTCGACAGGAACAATCCCCGGAATCGACCACTCCAGCTTCGAAACCGGATATGGAAAGTCGTATTCAGGGGGATTCAATTCACCATTGTAATAATGATAAAGCAAACGATTTATCCAATGGATATTGTCCGCAATGAATATTTTGGTATCTTTCATTGCAAGTGGAGGTTCGCCGGGAGGATAATTCTGCGTTTCCAATGTATCAACATTAATAACTCCTCTCTTCGTCCACGATCCATCAGGATTTTTGTCGCCACCATCATAAATATTGACATCATCACCAAACATGTCGTGGTTGACAAACAAGTTGTTGGTAACGTATGCTGTTTCGTAATAGGGAGTGTTAATCAAGTATTTTTTCACGTTGATAATAGTATTATGGTTAAAATAGAAAAAGCGGATCCTAAAGCCCTCAAAAAGAAATGTCAATCCGCTATTCGTTACCGTCGTGTTTTCTATCCAAAGCGTATCAACCGGCACTTTCGCCCGAAGAGCTCGCGAACCCCACCAATCGATGCACTGAGTGATATCACGGAAATAACAGTTTTTCACCCAGACATCAAGTCCTTTCTTAACTCCGTCCATATTAAACATCTCGTAACGATTTAGATCAAAAAGACAATCTTCCAGAACCAGATCTTGATTATCAGAAGAAATAAGCCAGCCACCATAAGACGCCCCTGCAAGACCTGGCCACTCAAACTGAAGGTTTTTAAGAGTAAGACTACCAATAATCCGAGTCCAGGTAGGCCACTGATCACCTTTTTTAATCTGGTAGATCACCGGCTTTTTACCGCCCTTTTCACCAACAATCGTCAGGGTACCAGTAGTATCCGAAAAATAAATGGGACTCTGTTGAAAATAGATAGTATTTTTCAGGAGCTTATAAACCCTGCGCGGATTGACTCTCTGACCCGTAGCCGTGGTATCTCCATTAATAACTGTCTCCAAATTACCTACATTCGCCTGTCCGCCTTCAACAACGATAGTATCCTGAGAAGCCGGCACTTGTGCGAATGAAAAAGTGGCGAAAAGAAGACATAATGAGACAACGATTAATAAATTCGTTTTCATAATATTCTCCAATGATTAATTGAACTGCTTTTCTTGTTAATTAGTTTGGCTCTTAATTAATCAATCAGTCTTTCACCTCCTTTCAATTTAATGAATTATTGAAATTAGAAATTTTAGAGTCCAATCTGAACGGTGAATCCATAATATTCGACAGTTTGGCTCGCAATCAATCAGTTCCTCACCTCCTTTCAGGTTAATGAAGCATTGAAATTAGAAATTATAGTAAAGTCCAAACTGAGAAGTGAATCCATAATACTCACTTGATGTTGGCAATCTATAATCCTTAACAGCGAGATAAGCGTTGTCAGTATGCTTATTCATATTTGCTAAATTTGCATGAAAGGATAGATATCTTGTAATTTTCTGTCTGATGGATAAATCAATACGGAATAAATCATCCGTAAAACTATCTTTCAACTCATATTTTGCATCAACACTGGTCATTGTTGCTCCTTGATATCTGAAAGACAGTCTTGAACTGAATCCTTTATAATCCCAACCAATCCGAATATTATATAATGATTTTGGCTGGTCGAGCATTCTCGCTTTTCTTGTGCGGTAATAAAAGAAATCTATTGGTCTGGGAATAATGCCTGAATTATCCCATATTTGTATCGTTTCAAACCATGGATAGTGAGTGGAAGACCATATCATGGAATAATTGATATCCAGCACAAGTCCACTAAGCAAACCCGGCAAATACCACAAGTTGGTTTGCCAGGAAACTTCAAAACCTCGATAGAAAGCTTTATTAGGATTGTTAACCGGCAACGAGGTATAATACGATGATTTAACAAACCTGGGATCAAAATATTCAGCCCCCAATAAGGATTCTTCAATTTCTTTTGGAGCATTACCGATGTGGCCCAATTTTTTCGGAAAATAAGTCATCGGGAATATGAGATCAGTGATTTCTTTATAAAATCCGTTGATGGTGAAGAGCCCGACCTTATTGCTAAAAATAGAAAGTCCCAGATCATAATTGACGGCTGTGGAAGGTCTAAGTTTAGGATTGTGCGCATACATTCTCGTTCTGGGTACTAAATATATAATGAGAGGAGAAATCTGTGTAAAATCTGGACGTGATGTGCTTTTATATACAGCCGCCCTCATGTCGCTCCACCTATTGAGTTTTAATTTGAGATTAATGCTTGGAAACCACAGCTCATTATCTCTAATAGTTGTTGTATCTGCGACGATAGGCTCAGCACCAGATTCAGCGGTACTGGTTTTTAAATGGACAGCCTTATAGGAGGTATGCATCTTTTCATAGCGAACACCAGGTAAAAGCATTAATACATCACCAAAATTTAACTGCATCATGATATAACCCGCAGAAAAATCTTCTGTATTTGTGTAATCATTTCGATTGGAAGGGACACCCTGAATGATAAAATCTGTTCTGCCATAAGCTTTATAGTACTTATCGAGGGCATCGTGGAGCTTAGTCGGATCAGCGCTCCAGCCTAATTGGTATTGACCATTTAAAAAATTGCCATAGGAATAATTCGGATCAAGGAAATCAACGGCCGGTAGTCCATACTGACTTACCAAATTAAACTCCTCCGCCTCATTTATCCAGGGGAGCAGCTCTTGAATATGATCCTGTCTATTGCTCCCTACGCCCCATCTGAAATCAGCCCAACTCTCATCCTGATCACTTTTTCTCTCTTTTTTAGAGTATTTGCCGCCTAGCTGAATATTACCGGAAACATATTTCATTAAGCGAATCGGTATCTTCCAGCTTAAGTCATAGAGTTGCGTTTTATCATCCAGATTATTCCAGGTTTTTGTCATACCTTCAAAGTAGGCACTCTGTATTTGGCTGACCTTAAACTTTCCCAGATTTTTAGAGGGTGTGGCAAACAACCTGTCGGCCGTTGTAATGATTTCTGTTCCCAAAGCACCCCGATCGCCCATTGTATACTTTTCCGGTTGATCTTTTGTTCTAGTATGTGTGAAGGCCAAATTGATATTAACCGTAGTTCCAAGCAAATTAAAATCATTATGCAATGAGTGAACTTGGATTGATTTTATTGGATGATGATTTATAATAGTTAATCCGAAGGGCCTGTCTGGACTTGTAAATGCAAATGCATTCTCTCTTGATAGGATATCGTCTTTCATCTGGCTGTAAAAGTTATTGAATCGTATTTTGAAATTATTCGTTTTAAAATCCATTAACAGACTGCCACCCGTACGGTATCTCATGTCCTTTTGTCTGGTCAGGTTTGCAGAATTTGAATAAATATGCCAGCCACTATCTACAACAGCACCTGTATTATCCTGTTTAAGAAACCACTCGGGATCACTATAGCTACCGCCGAATCTATCCGAAGATCTATCCACTTTTTCTGCATTTAATTGGAGAATCGCTCCCAGCTTGTTGTTCAGGAATCTGTTACTAATAGCTCCCGAAAAGTTGTAATTACGCATGTTCTTTTCTAGGCCGTTGTATCCACCTAACGTTCTTAGATTGTAGTGTAAGCCCTCATCCGCTTCCTTTAATCTCAGATTAACGGTTCCGCCAAGAGCATCTGCGTCTTTGTCTGGGGTTAAACTCTTTGAAAGCTCAATACTGGCCAGCATTTCGGAAGAAATTAAATTAAGGCCGGTACTCCGATCCTCATTGTCAGTGGCCTGAAGCTTAATACCGTCCACTTCGACAATGTTGTATTTTGGCGATAGCCCACGAACAATGATTTTATTACCCTCACCCCCGGAGCGCTGTAGAGAAACGCCAGGTAATCGCCCAATGGATTCTGCTGCATTTACATCGGGTACTTCCTGAATCTTGTCGGAAGAGACAACATTTTCGATACCGCGAGAAGTTAACTGCTGGTTGATTGCATTCAAGGTTCCACTTGCCTGGGCAGTTATCTGAACAGTGCGACCTTTTACAGCAACCCAGCTTAGTGCAGCCTTGATGTTTACCGTTTTGCCTGGTTGTAAGAGAACATCAAGTTCCTTAGTTTTGTAACCAATGTATGCGATTTGAATGGTATAGACACCGGGTTGTATTTTGGGAAAAATAAACTTGCCTTTTAAATTTTACGCCGCTCCTATCGAAGTACCTTTAATAAAAACATTCGCACCCGGCAGAGGATCGCCGTTCGTACTGTCTATAACAACGCCTTTTATCAGTCCCTTGAAACTGCTCGAACGCTCTTTTGCACTACTTTTGCCGGCAGGCATGATTGCCAAAGCACCGCTTTTGCTAATCTTCAACATTGCGGATGTCTGTTGTAATACGGCCAGGAGCGCTTTTATAGCATAAACGTTGTCCATGTGAACCGACACCTTTTTTTTCAAAGGCAGTAAATTACGATTATAGCTCAGATTGAGTTGACCCTTTTCTGAAATATCGGCAAGGGCAAATTCCAGAGGTTCCTTGTCAACGTGGATGGAAATTTCATTTAAAAGCGCACTTGGAATTTTACGTCCTCTGAGCTTATTAAGCTCTGACTCTATCTGTTCATCCTGCGAAAAGAGCGTTGTCGAGCACACCATCGAAACAATTAACAGGAACTTGATTAAATGAGTCATAACAGGCCTCCTCAATAAGATTAAGAGCGTTGCCTTTTTACAAAACGAATCTTTTTCCCTTCACGGATAACATTTGTTTTTGTAATAATGGAGAGCAGCTCAATGACATTATCAACATTGGTTCTCTTAATATGAACATCGAGATGGTTTTTTTGCAAAAGTGTATCCGCAACTTCAAACTGAAAATCATACCATCGTTCCAATTGTGCTAGTATCTGCTTCAAACTTACATCATGAAAATGAATTTCGTTATGCATCCACCGAGTATATTCTTCTGCATTAACATTCACGGGTTTGGCGGGCGGGCCATATTCAGCCAATGTACTTTGCATGTTGCGCGTTAAAAGCACCTTGGTCTTTGTATAAGGTTCGTCCCTGCTCAGAACTACTTTGCCCTCTAGCACGGTCACAGTTACGACAGGATTTTCTTCCCATGCACGGATATTAAATCTGGTCCCGACATCCTGGACAAGAGCATCGTTAACATGAACATAAAATGGCTTTTGAGCATTATGAGCGACATGAAAATATCCCTCACCCTTTAAATAGACGTCGCGACGATTGCCAAATTTAGCGGGGTATCTCAATTCACTGCCGGCGTCAAGCTTGATTGACGTGCCGTCGCACAATTTTATTGTCAGCCTTTCCCCGTTATGAACCGACAGAACCCGAAACTCTTCTTGTTGCGCCGGTGCGTGCAGATATCCTTTTGTAACAAAATAGGACAATCCTATGGCAAAAATCAGTATTGCTGCATATCGCCAAATTTTCATAGACGTTATCACCGTACTACTTGCAAAAGAATATGGCTTTGTTTCTTTTTGCTTCTTTTCTCTCAATGCCTTTGGCGACTCTCTTAGGAGATCAGCTTTAATCTCATTCCATTTTTCATCGACATCTTTTATCTGTAAAGGCTTCTGTCTTACAGATAGAATTTGACGCATTTGCTGCACAAATCCGGCGAATGTCTCATCAGACTGAATTTGCATTTCTATTTCTTTTTTTTCTTCTTCCGGGGATTCATTCGACAAGTATCGAGTTAGTTTTTTCCAGTTGTATTTTGAATGCATTTTTTATTTATCCTTGTAATTGTATGGAATACTCTTATCAAGTTTGCGCAAGTCCACTTATAAGAGCAGAAAACTTGAATTTTGTTCTTATGGATTGAGGCAATTATATATTAAACCTTTTAAGTGGGTTTTACCCCTACAAAAAAATAATAAAATATTTCATTTTGAATAAACTTACAGGATTATCATAGTTAATAGGTAGGACAGGCGGTCGCGCAGAAATTTGAGCGCTCGGCTCATTTGTGTTTCAACTGTTTTTACAGAAATGTCGAGCGTTAAGGCGATTTCAGAATAAGTGAGACGATCAAAGCGATGCATACAAAATATTTCGCGACGTTTAACAGGGAGCTCGTTTATCGCAACAGAAATGGATTCTTCAAGTTCTTTATTTATCATAATGCTTTCAGGAGTATTTTCATCCTGTTCCAATACAATTTCCAGATCCCTATGCTTTTTCTCGTTTATTTTTTTGTCAAGGTATTTAAAAGATCGGTTCCTTACAGCATGATAAAGATAGGACTTGAAATTCATTGAAAAATCTAGACCTTGCCGATTGTTCCATATATGGACGAAGACATCGTGGATAATATCTTCAGCGATTTGTTCATCTTGCACATATCGATAGGCAAAATAAATTAAAGGCTGATAATATCGTTTAAAAAGATACTCATAAAACTCGATATCGTTGTTTTTGATTTTTTCGATTTCGAGACTTTTTATTGCAGATGTATTGTTTTTTATAGACATATCAGATCATCTTTGAAAAAGTCTGCGTATTCTTTCCCTGAATAACGCAAAAAAGACTATCAACTCAAAAGTTTATTCATTGTGCGCCCAGCACGGCTGCAACAACCATTTTGCAAAATACAAAACAAGCATCTTTTTTCAAAGGGGTTTGTGGTAATAAGGTTCACGTTGAAACAGTTGAATTGAAACCCAAATCGCAAACAGTTTGTAATTTTCAGGATGCTTATCTGCGAATATGAGCCAAGTCTAAAATCGTTATGAGAATTTGAAATTAACAAACATATCCCTACTTCTACTGTCGGGAAATCCTCCCGGCAAAAATTCTAAAAATTATAAATGAAATGTGTCTTGTCTTTAATATCTCATTTCGCCGCAGAGCGGCTGAATGCCGAAGTGACACTCTGCGTCAAAACAGAAACGAAACGCAGAGTGTCCGCAAGAATATGCCGCCAGTTCCCGGCGGCCAGAAATGGGTTAAAAGAAAAAAGCCGGTATCTTTAAATGCCGGCTTTTTTTATTACTGTTCGTAGCAAAAGCACAAAGATAAATCATAGAGCAAAAATCATAATATCCCACCAGTAAGGTAATTCCGCAAAAGCTTAAATGTTCTTGCATTTCAGATCGATCTAGGTTAAATTAATCAAGAGACAAAAATATCCGGTTCGTAAAAAAGCTCATGGCTTTTGTTATACGCTCATGTTAAAACATTCCCCTGAAATCTTTATATATTCTTGCAAAACTTTTCTGGTGTCCCTCCTGCTCATTTTATGCCCCGAGATTGTATTCGCCGTCCGGACATATACTCCCCAATTATCCGATCCTCTATTGGATTCCTGGAGATGGACCCACGTTGC
>Ga0114931_10010636_pt1 | contig 10947 bp, 8 predicted proteins | sample 2SBtaG_FD_89579 | JGI IMG/M metagenome (GOLD analysis project Ga0114931, IMG submission 89579) | Deep subsurface microbial communities from Kolumbo volcano to uncover new lineages of life (NeLLi) - 2SBTROV14_V59a metaG | ecosystem: Environmental > Aquatic > Marine > Volcanic | place: Kolumbo...
ACAAGCCGGAATGACAGAAAACCGACAATTGTTCGACTTTTTACACAGACTCTAATTCGGGGCTCAGCATGACAAAAATGATTTTATAAACAGACAGTGATTAATCGCCGCTCAATTTGTTATGAAATAATACATACCGGAGCATGAAAGAATAAACCGGAGGACTGGAAGGGCAAAATGTGTGGGATCTGCGGAAAACTATACTTTGAAAGCAACAGGCCTGTTGAGAAGAGATTAGTTGAGGCGATGTGTAATGCCTTGCGGCATAGGGGGCCTGATGATATGGGAATGTATACATTCCCATATCATCAGGCCGGTAATGTAAATCCCGGTCATTCATGTTCGATAGGCCTTGGACAGACAAGACTGTCTATTATCGATCTGACTACGGGACATCAGCCTATCCATAATGAGAATAAGACCGTATGGGTGGTATTGAACGGGGAGATATATAACTTTCAGGCTCTCAAGTCTGAACTTGTGAGTCAGGGTCACCGGTTTTATACCAGCTCCGATACGGAGGTTATTGTACATCTTTACGAGGAATACGGGAATAATTTTGTGCAGCATGTTAACGGGATGTTTGCAATAGCCATATTGGATGAGAAGAGGCGCAGGCTTGTTCTCCTGAGGGACCGGATCGGTATCAAGCCCCTGTATTACTTCGTCGGGAATGACGAATTACTGTTTGCCTCCGAGATCAAGGCCATTTTGCAGGATGAAGTTGAAAGAGCGGTGGACATCCAGGCATTGTGGAATTATCTCTCTTATAATTATATTCCCTCCCCCCTGACAATTTTTGAGGGGATAAAAAAGCTTTCCCCGGGGACTATGTTGGTTTGGGAAGACGGCGAACTGGAGACCAGGAAATACTGGGACATAACTTCCAAAGGTTACGGGTATGAAGGTGATAGCCCGGTTTCTGAGCAGGAGTATGAAGAAGGCCTCCTGGAGAGGCTGAAGGAGGCAGTGAGACTCCAGTTGATCAGTGATGTGCCCCTGGGTGTCTTCCTCAGTGGAGGCCTTGATTCAAGCACGGTTGTTGCTTTGATAAGAGAGGTTTCGAATAACAACATCAAAACATTCTCTATCGGGTTCGAGGATAAGAGTTATGATGAATTGGATTTTGCCCGGTCTGTTGCCGGGCAGTTTGAGACATACCACCATTAGCTTGTTGTCAGGATGAATCCAGCGGAGATTCTGCCCAAACTTGTCTATCATTTTGATGAGCCTTTTGCGGATTTTTCTGCTATCCCTGTTTATTATCTTTCTGAAATGACCCGACGGCATGTAACAGTGGCTTTAGGGGGAGATGGTGGTGATGAACTATTTGCAGGCTATGAGACATACAGCGCATATATTTATGCAAACCTCTACAAGCTGCTGCCCGGGGTTCTGTCCCGGCGTATTATCCCATGGGGTGTCTCCCGGCTCCCCGTTTCCCTTGATAGAGTCAGCTTTGATTATAAGGCCAAGAGGTTTGTTAAAGGCGCCCTGTTACCGCCTCTTGAAGGTCACTACAGATGGAAGGTTATATTTGATGAAGATGCCAAGAGGGACCTGTGTTATCAAAGTTCAGGAAGATACAACGAAATAGATGATTCATTTGAGGTGATGAGGGGTTATTACGAGGAAACTGAGGGTATGGATACCTTGAGCAGGCTCCAGTATGTCGATTTTAAAGCCTATCTGCCCGATGATATACTCACAAAGGTTGACCGCATGAGTATGGCAAATTCCCTGGAGGTGAGACCGCCCTTCCTGGACCATAACGTTGCAGAGTATTCCTTCCGGATCCCAGCTAATCTAAGGCTTCACGGATTCAAGAAAAAGTATATACTTAAAAGTATTATGCGAGACAGGCTGCCGCAAAAGGTCCTGCACGGCAAGAAGAGAGGGTTTAATGTTCCCGTGCCGAAATGGCTGTTGAACGAGCTCCACAATGTCGTTCATGATCTCCTCTCAGTTGAAAAGATCAGGAAACAGGGGTTCTTTAATGCAGACTATGTGAAGAGGATGGTAGAGGATCACGAAAAGCTGAGGGCGGATTTCAGCCGTAATATCTGGGGATTGTTGATCTTTACGCTCTGGCATGACCGGTGGATGAAATGAATCAGATGATTACGGCATGATCAAGGAATTTTTCAGTTAATTAGAGTTTGTGTATAAGCTGCTGTTTTATATTTTTGTCATGCCCGAAGTTTGTAGTCGGGTATCCAGAAGTTACTGAAAAGACTGGATTCCCGCCCAATCCCGAGTCAAGCTCGGGACGGGAATGACGGCTCTATTGTTGAGTTTATACACAGATACTATATAGGGTCTGTACATAAAGTCGAAAAGTTGTTGTTATTTTGTCATTCCGGCTTGTCCGGAATCTGTCTTTAAAAAGGATTCCCGACTCTCCCGAATGCGTTCGGGATTGCGGGAATGACAAATAATCGCAATTTATACACAGACACTAATTAATCAGGTAAGCATTGCGGGGTTTTATATAACCGTTATAACATACACTATGGAGGATTTGATGAAGACAGCGGTAGTTATTCCGCTAAAAAATGAAATAGCCGGGTTGGAAGAACTCGTTGAATCACTATTGAAGCAGGTGTCGGGGAATGATGAAATTATCTTTGTTGATGCCGGATCTACTGACGGGAACCTCGAGATCCTGAAAGAGTATTCTGAAGAGCATAAAAGTGTCAGATTGATTGAATCGCCGGGCGCTTTTCCTGGTAAGGCACGAAATACAGCTATTCAGAACACCGACGCAGAGATCATTGTTCAGATCGACGGCGGCAACGTGCCTGACAGGATGTGGCTGAAAAGCATACGTGAGCCCCTGTTGAAGGGAGATGCTGATTATGTCGTAGGTAATGTCAGGATTATGCCTATTGTAAAGAATATCATGGGGATTTCCATTAATGTCGGAGATATTTACGGCTCTTCATTATTCAGAGAGGGGCGGAATGAAAGTTGTATCTGTGGTGGTGCGTCGGTAGCATACAGACGGTGGGTTTGGGAGAAAGTCGGCGGCTTTCCCCAATGGGCTCCTACCGGTGAGGATGTTCTGTTTTCAAAAAAGGTAATGAATATCAATGTTAAGCATACCTTTGTCAGGGATGCCTATATCTACTGGCAGATTGGTCCGGGGTTGGCAGATATCATCAAAAGGCAAATTTATTATCAAGCGGTAGACCTCATAATTCCGAGGAATATTCATGAAAATAAGGGAACAAGGTTCATGCCGTTTTTAATCCTGACAGCAATAATTCTATCCTTTTTTGTACCGTACTTCTGGTTGTTTTCGGTGACAATAATATTGTTGCAGTGGATGCGCCAGAATCTTATGACGCTGAAGGTCTACAGAGAACAGACCGGAAAAGAACTCTCAGGACAAGGTCGATTACTGGCCCTTGTAATTATTGCACTAATTGAGTTCATAAATATATTCAGCAGAATTGCCGGGGTGGTTTCAGGAACTATGAACTTGAAAAAGAGAAAACAGTTAATAAATAAAATAAACAACTACCTGTATGATGGATAAAGACAGAGGGCTCGGCGCTAAAGGGGCGCTGAAGAGTCTCAGCAGATTTTCAGCAGTAACCTTTGCCGCAACCGTTTTGCGGCTTGGGATTAGGGTATTAAGCAATGTTGTTTTTACCCGGCTCCTTGGACCCTCCGGTCGGGGGGCATACGGCCTGCTTACAACAATACCGGGGCTGGTGGTGAGTTTAGGGAACATGGGGTTCGGCTTGGGAAATGTATTTTTGATTGCCAAACGCAAGTGTGACCTCCGGGCCGTAACAGGTAACACACTTGTTGTTACTTCAATACTTGACTCGGTCCTGACCTTTGCCGGATACCTGTTGTTATCCTATGGGGACATTTTAAAGGGTGATACCGAACTAATTCATCAATTTACTTTCCTGGTCCTCTGTGCAATCCCCTTTGTTCTCCTATATGAATTCGGCAGCGATTTGCTGATAGCAACTAAACAGATAAACTATGTCAACTTCTTAGGCCTGATCTTTTCGGGCCTGCCCGTTATCCTGATAATCATATTCTGGTTTTATACCGGCGAGGCATTAAATTCCGCCATGTATGCCTGGGCGCTTACTGTTTTAATTGTGAGTGTATGGTCTGTTTTGAAGGTAATGAAACGTGATGCCTTGCCGTTGAGGGTTTCGCTGAAGCACCTCAAAGAGGGACTGTCGTTTGGCAGCAGAGGTTATATCAGCATATTTGCCAATGCCATGGTGCGGAGAATAGATTTTATTTTCATTTCTTCAATGCTTGGGGCTAAAGACCTGGGTTATTATGCAATCAGTGTATCAATTGCGGAGATACTTCTTTCGGTTCCGGATGCGGTCAACCTCCCGTTCCTCCCTTTACACCTGGGGTTAAACAGGAAAGATGCGGAAGACACAGCCCCGGTAGTTATCAGACATGTTCTGTTTATAATGGTATTGATCTGTTTGTTTACCGCAATTATCGGCAGATATGCCATATGGATATTGTTTGGTAAAGACTTCTTGGCAGCATATATGCCCCTGTTATGGTTGCTCCCTGGAATTCTTACCTTGAGTATCTTTGACTTGCTGAAGGTCGATATGTACAGAAACAATCTTCCGGGATTTGTTTCCATGGTATCGGTGCTGACATTGATCTGTAATCTCATCTTAAACTATATCCTGATACCTATATACGGTATAAGCGGCGCAGCCATAAGCTCCACCGTTTCTTACAGTCTTTCAACCTGTATTCTCTTGTGCAAGTTTACCCGTATAGCGAAGGTCCCTTATCGGGATGTCCTGGTTATCAAAATATCTGATTTGATGTTACTGTGGAGCAAATTCAGATATGGCATCAAGAAGGGTAAATGAAGAGATTTATTAAGGGGTTCATAAAGGATTTGCTTGGATGGTTTCTTTACGCTTCCAGGGCACTGGACGTTTTTTTGTTGATCCGGCATAGATTGTATGGTTCCCAGGGGACGGTCATTTTACTTTACCACAGGGTCATCCCCCGGGACAGAAAAGATGGAGTTTGCTCGTTTCCCGGCATAGTAGTCAGCCGGGAGAGCTTTGAAAAGCAGATGCGGTTTCTGTCGGAACATTACAACGTAATATCTTTAGACGATTATCTTGAAGCCAGGGTGAAAAAGATCCCCCTGCCTTATAAAACTGCGGTTATTACCTTTGATGACGGGTGGAAAGACAATTTTTTATATGCACTCCCTCTCCTGAAGAGATACAAATTGCCCGCCACGATATTTCTTACTGCCGGATTCATTGGGAAAGAAGAGGTTTTCTGGCCTGAGAAGCTTGTTTTTTTGGTAAAGCAAATAGCTGCTTCAAGGTCAAAGACATGCAAGCCTGTAGAAGGCGAATTTTTAGAGGAGCTAAGGCAGCTTCTCGACAGTGCTGCCAATAATCTGCGTGAAGATAAATTCCGGCTTCTCTTAACCAGGGCAATGGAGAAATTGTTATATCTGGAGGAGTCAAGGCGCAATACACTTATCGCCCGGCTTGAGTCCTGCCTGAACGATTTTGAGTATCCCTCAGAGAAAAATTCCTGTATGAACTGGGAACAGATAGAGGAAATGAAGCGGTTTAGAATCAGTTTTGGTTCTCATGGAGTCAGTCATGATATCCTGACCGTAGTACAGGAGGAGAAAATAGCAGAGGAATTAGAGGTTTCAAAGAGAGTTATTGAGGATAGACTGGGCATAGAGGTTAAGAGCTTTGCATATCCCAACGGAGATTACAGTGAAGATATTGTCGAAAGAGTGCGGGGGGCAGGGTATGAAGCAGCTCTCACGGTAGACCCGGGTATTAATACTTTGAAAACGGATATTTTCCGTTTAAAAAGGATTAATATTCATGAAGGGGTTAGTACCGGTTTCAGTGGAAATTTCTCAAAAGGGTTGTTTTCACTATATCTGTCAGGTCTGTTGTAAATACCAGGGATTAGTGGTAAATATGAACAAGTCCTGAATATGATATAATATCGTGAATCCAGTCAAGCTCTCCGACCAAAGGTCGAAGCTTGCCAATGGCATGCCTTACTGCAAAACCGTTCAGTCTCTATTATGCTGCTTCTTTCAGGCTATGTCATCCTGTTACCTTTGGCAATATACTGATTCTTCAGAAAAAGGCGTGATTTTTATGTTCTTTCCTTCAAGAACCAACGGGATCATACCCGGGGCAATCAGATGTTACAGATATCATGCATAATGTTTTGATTTTGATTTATCACTGCATTGACAATGGGAGCCGGTCATTGGAAGACTTTGCTGATCCATTCTATACAGTTACCGGCAAGGGTTTCAGGGAGCAGATGGAACTGATCAGCAAACTAAACCTCAGGGTTATTAAGTTAGATAATCTTATATGCTCAATCCTTGATAGAAAACCCCTGCAACAGGATTCCCTGGTTATCACCTTCGATGACGGTTACAAAAGTGATTTCGAGATTGCTGCTCCTGCGCTTAAGGAATTCAATCTTCATGCAACATTTTTCATCACTACAAATAATGTCCAATCTGAAACAGTATGGGACAAACTTACTGAAATGGTAAAAAACGGCTTCTCCCTTGGCTCCCATACGTTATCTCACCACTATTTGACAAAATTGAATCCTGTGGAACTGAGGAATGAGTTGTGTGGCTCCAAAACAATTATTGAACAAAAAACCGGTCAAAGCGTTAACCACTTATCCCTGCCGGGGGGCAGATATAACAGGGAAGTAATCAAGGCTGCTGAGGAATGTGGATACACCTCTGTCTTAACTACAAATGTTGGGCTGAATAATCATCTGTCGGATGCAAGAAAATTAAAGAGGTGGTCGGTAAAGAGAGATACAACACTTCCGGAATTTAAGAGAATGGTTCAATTTGATTCATTTGAACTCTTCAAAAAGGTTTCAACGTCGGTAACCCTGAGGAATATAAAAAACGTTATAGGCGATGAAACCTATACCAGACTCAAGAGCCGGATAGTCCGGAGCAAATAATTATGGATCTGAATCTTACAGTGAAATGGACAACAAGGTAAAGAGCAATATCGTTGGCCCCGAGTCTCTTTTAGCGACTACCGCAGATTAAATGCGCGATCCCTGATGCCCCGTAAGGTGTTCAAACCGTTCAGGATTGTTCCGGATAGTTTTTTTGTGACATAAAACCCGGATATTAGTGTGTGCCTGTCCGGCCATAGGTTCTCAATGAATGACCCCTCCTCTGCTCCACTGTCGATATACTCGAGATCGGGGAATAAGTCCGGCACGTTCCTTATAAATTCAGCCTCGTTCAGTATCCCCGGACTCATCCTGGCAAACTCGGCATCCCAGCCTATCTTGAAGGCAAAGCCGGCATTGCCGGATATAATATTGCTGGTAGAGGCGATTACCTTATTACCAAGGATGAGTTCCGTGAAGAATGCCCTTCCATGCCGTGCAAAGCCCTCTATCATCTCACGGAAGAACTGATCATGCCGGCGCCGGAGAAGAGAAGTCTTCTCCTCAGCCTTCCATCCCATATCCTCCAGTCTTAAGAAGGTGTCGATACATGTTCGGTCAATCTCCCGGCCCCTGACAATACGCCATCTGACTGCCCCGGCCTCCCTGAGAAGCCTGTAACAACGGCGGAGGAACTTTTTTTTCTTTGATGAGAAATGCTTCTCCATATAGGCGGGACCACTATCTTTGGGAATCAGCACGGCCCGCTTTTTCCTGCTGTATCCTATCCAGGGAATCTTGAATTGTGATGCGATCTCATCGGTCAGGGATGCCTGGACGGTATCAGCGTACCGGTTTATAAACTCTATTCCGTACCAGTGGTTACCGGGATCACAGAAGAAGGAGAAGAAAGAAGCCAGGACGGGTTTAATCCAATCCCGGTGGATAAGCAGCCCCGTAAGGTATGAGTGGGGGCATTGATAGGCCCTTAAGTGAGGCAATGGTAATCTTTTGGTGCCCCGGGAGCGTTCAAATATGCCAACCCCTAATAGATCATTTTCGCGGTCATCTTCTACAAAGACAAACACGGGTTTACTCTCAGGTGTAATCCGTCTGAGCGCCGGGAGCACAAAATGCGGCGAGAGATAGGCGTTACTTTCAGATGCAATCTGTTCCAGTTTGGCCCATCTATGGACAAGGGTTTTATTCAGATCAGGATAGCCAAGTACCCGGACCGAAAGGTGTTGCCGTGAGCCGTGATTAAAGGGATCTTCTTTAATCGTACTCATCCTTTCTTTTCAGTAATCCTTTTATTCTGGATTTTAGAATTAATTTCAGGTTCTCTCCCAGATAGCGTGCCCTGTTTGACAGGGTTTTATTATATAGCTTCAGCTTTATATTTTTTCTGACATGCCGGGTCCAGCTAAACTTGTACCGCTCTCTCCCCTGCAGGAGATCAAATTCACTCATCCCCTCCCGGATTGCATGTTCAATACAGTAACTGAAGAGTAAAGTCCCCGGACTGATTCCTTCCCAGGCAGGATCAAACCCTATCTGGTAATAGTAATATTTCCCCTCATATTTAAAGACATACAGGCAGGCGATAAGGTCATTGCCGACCTTCAGGAAGCATAGCCTCAGCCAACCCCTGTCAAAAAAGGCCGGGATTATTTTTCTGTGAAATTCAGAAACCCCTTTATCACAAAAGGGGCTGGTGATTTTTTTCATCTCCATCCTGCCGATGTTCAGCCGGATCAATTCCCCCGCCGATCTGTCCAGCTCACTCTTTTCCCGAATGATAACAAACTCTCCTTTGAATTTATTCTCGAATCTACGCCTCTTTCTCCTGATGTTATATCTCATGTTGGAGCTTAAAGATTTTAGAAAGGCTTCATAACTTTCGGGCAACGTAATGTAGGGGCATAGGGTATGGTCCTTCCTGAGGATATAAAATCTGTCATTGTAGTTGTTTGTAATTAAATCAATGCACCTGGAGTTTTCCGGCATATCCGTAAGGTTCATGACCGGCCGGCTGTTTCTGTCCGCAAGGAGATAGTCGAAAATTGCAAATAACGTCTCTTGCTCTTGTCCCTTTAACAGTATGAGATCCAGATAGTCCGAGCCCACCCTTTGTGAACCTAAAAAATTGATCTGTTTTCTGCCGCCATCCCGGTTTCCGGTAACAAAGAAGGGGGCAATGCCTATGAGGTTTTCATTCTCTCTCACCTGAAGTATCATTAACTCGTTGTGGGAGCCGAAGGTTTCCCACCAGTTATACAACCACTCCCATGTCAGGAAGAGATTGTTTGATCTGCTTTTCAACAGCAACTCGTTCCATGCTGAACGCAGTGCATAAAACTCCTTGTCTGACGATGTTTCCCTGACTGTAAGCAAATCAAACCTCGTTATGTATAGATGGTACAGATAACCGTGTAAGGGGCAAGGGGTAGACTTGCCCCCTCTTATCTCGCTTTAACAAGAGGGAATATAATGAGTGTAAGCAGCTCATAAAGTGAAATATCCTTTTATAAAAGGTCGTATCGTAGCCTGATATATTAAATACCAGAAGGCTGTTTTCAGCTTTTTTCCAATAAAAGCAGGCAAGTGATTGTCAGAATGTCTCTTTGGAGGAACAGAGGGGGAGATACTTTTTGAAAATTTCAGTTTTTTGCCTGTTTTTTGAGAATATCTATAACCATGTTTCTTATAAAACTTGACGGCTGAGTGATTTTCCGGGAAAACTACTAATTCAATGACTGAGAAACCGTTCCGGGATAATTCATTCTCCATATGTTCTATGAGTAAAGAACCGATCCCCATGTTGAGCATATCATTCTTTACAGCTAAGTAATCCAACCAGACTGAATGCATGCTTGTAGGATAGTAAACAAGAAAGCCAACGATTTTTTGTTCATGGATACATAATCTGATAGTATCCTTATGATGGCGTATAGTAAAAGAGATGTTCTTCAGTGTCAGTGGTGGGAAACATTGCTTGAATAAGATTGTAAGCATTTTCCAGTCAAAAACACTGAACTCTTTAATCACATATGAGCTTGGATAATTCATGAAATCAGAGCGCCTGTTTCAGATCTAACCATGATCATGATGGTATTATCGTATAAGGGGTTTAGAATAATCTCTTTAAAAGCGATTTACACCTATGAGCCAGATCCAGAAAAAATGGCTTCAGATCGTCGAAGGCATAGAACTGATATACCTTCTTACCACTTAATAATGAATACAACCAGTTCAAGAATGTCCAGTCTCCGTTTCTGCGGTATTCGATGAAAGACTTAAGATCCTCGATGAAAGAGAGATACTGTATCTTCTCTTCCTGTGTTCCCGGTTTTACAAATTCTAAATCTAAAGAATCATAATATGCTAAAAGAGGAAGGTTAACCCCGCACTCTGCTGCAAGGATATTCCACTGGCTTACTCTCGGGTTTATCTCAAGCAGCTTGTACTCCTTCGTATCGGGGTCCTGTTTGAAATCGAAATTTGCCAGTCCCGTGTAACCGACCTGAGCCAGTATGTTTATCCCCAACTCTACTATGTCCGAAATGAAAACGCTTTCAGCAAAACATCCTGACTCGGCATAAGGCGGGTTCATCCTGATCTTTCTTCCCGTAAAAAAGCCGAGGGGTTCGGACCCCTTATTCATATATATTTGTAGATCAAAATTAAGATCATCCCCTCCGGGTATGTATCCCTGGATTATAATGTCGCTGCTGAATTCCGCTATCTTTGTATACAGGTCGATCAGCTCGGCAGATGACTTTACTATGGCAGCTTTTTTAAGCCCTATGATACCCTTTACGCCGTCATTAGTCCATGATGACGGCTGCGACGGTTTCATGATGACAGGGTATTGGACATGTTCGCCTATATCCGCTACCTCCTTAGTGTCGGCGGGGATAAAGCTTTTCGGGATAGGGAAATTGTATCGTTTCGACAGGTTGTAGAATTTCCTTTTATCGGTAAATGTGTCGACTA
>Ga0114931_10010637_pt1 | contig 10947 bp, 8 predicted proteins | sample 2SBtaG_FD_89579 | JGI IMG/M metagenome (GOLD analysis project Ga0114931, IMG submission 89579) | Deep subsurface microbial communities from Kolumbo volcano to uncover new lineages of life (NeLLi) - 2SBTROV14_V59a metaG | ecosystem: Environmental > Aquatic > Marine > Volcanic | place: Kolumbo...
ACTGAGCAGCCACTCCAAATATATATATGGGTCTATTTTATCGTAAGTACCTTATATTTAATCTCCTTATATCCATTACTATTTAAAAGGATAAATGATTTTAGGATTCATAGTCATTCTATTAATTTAACATTAAAACATAGAATGTCCCACCATTTGTGGACTGCTAGTTGGATTTCTATTTTTAATTTTATTGTATTAAGACAGTCAGAATTATTCTTTTTGAATATTTTCTCAACTCCCGAAGATATGGCGTATTTTAATGTTGGATATTCATTAGCATTCGCCTCTATGGCGCTAGTTCCGGGTGTTTATAGTACAATCCTTCTTCCTCTTATGGCAGGGGAGAATAGCAAGGGTGGTGGCAACGTGGAATACCAACTTAAGGTATCTCTTCGTTATATGTTCCAATTAATTATTGCTTTGATTATGCCTGTTTGTTTTTTTGCGAAGCAAATATTTATATTTCTTTACGGTGCTCAGTATCTAAGCGCAGTAGTACCATTTCAAATTATTTTGGTTTGCATATCACTTAAAACTCTGTCGGATTGTACTAATGCCTATTTTTTGAGTATCGATGGGCAGTCGTTTGTTTTAAAATTGATTATTGCCGCAAGCATTTTAACATTATCATTAGACTTCTTTTTAATAAAACAGTATCAGTTAATGGGTGCTTTAATAGCTATTTCAGCATCAACAATATTTATGACATTTTCATATATGTTTTTTACGCTAAAACGTCTTAATATTAAGCTGGAATGGAATATATACGCTAGAACATTATTATGTGGCGCTATAGCTATGTTATTGATTTCACCTATTGGTCACTATGCGCCTAATATTTATGGGGTTATTATAGGGGGCGGGGGATATGTTATTCTTTATATTTTCATGTTACTGTTTACTTATTCAATGAGCTATGAAGATATCACGACAGTTCGAAATGCAAATAAAAAATATATTAAAGTTAAAATATTCGATAAACTTTTACTTAGGCTACAAGAAAAGACGAGCAGTAAGGGTATGATATGAATATACTTTATCATCATAGAACTAGAGGGTCTGGCGCTGAAGGGGTTCATATAAAGGGTATTGTTGCTGCGCTACGAGAAAAGGGGCATACTGTTAATATATTGTCTTTTCCAGGAGCTGATCCAGAGAAAACTGAAGATTCCGTTAAGATGAATAATGAATCTCAAAAAAGTTTTTTTATAAGAGGGATGCATTGGTTATCCGGTTTGTCAAAAAGCGTTCCAGAATTTGTTTTTGAATGGTTAGAGATACTCTATAATCTCATCGCGCTTGCTCGATTAAAACAGAGTTTTAGACAAGAGAGTATTGACCTAATTTATGAACGATATTCTCTGTTTATGTTTTTTAGTATCTGGCTAGCAAACAAACATAAAATCCCGATTGTGCTTGAGGTTAATGACTCAGTATTAGTGCCTCGAGTAAGGCCACTAAAGTACAAATGGCTGGCAAAAAAAATTGAAAAATGGGTTTTCACGAATTGTACAGGCATAGTTTTTATATCGAAACAATTTCGTGAAATGGCTGCACAGGAATATGGACAAATATCAAAGACAGTTATTTGCCCTAATGCAGCTGATATATCGAAATTTAATTTAAAACTATATAAAAAAAAATGTATACAAAAAGAGTATGGCTTAACTGGAAAAATAGTTTGTGGATATGTTGGGGCCTTTGTATATTGGCACGGCATTGACTGGTTTGTTGAAAAAATAGCCCCAAGAATTAAAGAGCAACCTGAACTCGTTTTGCTATTGATAGGTGATGGCGTTTGTTATAAAGCGATTAAAGAAATTGTTATACGTGAGCAAATTGAAAAACAGATTATGCTTACTGGCCGTGTGAGTCATAATGATATACCAAAATATTTAACGGCAATGGATTTTGGCATATTACCAGATTCTAATACTTATGGCTCACCAATGAAGCTGTTTGAGTTCATGGCGATGGGTTGTGGGATGGTTGTGCCCGGTTTCCCACCGATTAGGGAAGTTGTTATAGATAAAAAAACAGGCTGGATTTACCCTCCTGGAGATAAAGGTGCCTGCGTAAATTTAGTATTAGAAGTAGCTAAAGACCGCATTGCCCAAAGGACAGTAGGTGTGCAATCTAGGTCCTATATAGAGAAAGAAAGACAATGGAAACACAATGTTGAAATCATTTTAGCTATGATTGATGGAAATGGTATCGTAAATTCAAAAATAACAGGCTAATTAATGGCACCTCTTTAATTCATCATGAAGCATCTTGAGCCCAATATTCCCAATAGCCGCGTTGCTAAACGTCTGAAATAAAACGACCATTACCCGTACAGGCCTTAATAAGGGTGTGAACGGACAATTTACGTCTCTACCGTGTTGCTTCGAGCCCAACAGTTAGGTGGAATAGCATTTGTCATTCGAATGCGCCCAAATCAATCGCGCGCCCCCGGACCTTACGATCTACGAATGTGGCGATATCTTTATACTTCTTATCTAGAAATATACCGTCTGCAGCTAAATTGATACCAGCATCAACGCAAACAGAAGACTGATCAAGATTAAAATTTTGACCTTCTAAATCTACGAAACAATGTTTATCGCTCGATATAACGCCATTATCTGATAAATTAACGGTCCCGGAAAAGTAATTTTGTCGACCATTCTTCCATCCCTTGCTGATCCAGTTAACGCCTTTTAAGTTTGCTACCCCAGCAGTATTCAGCAGTAATAAATTAGAATTGCCTTGCCGAAATATTATATTATTTTTTAATTCTACGGTTTCTTCATTAGTAGATAGATCAAAAATCCGCATTCTATATGCTTTAACTAAATAAGACTTAATAACAACTGTGTTATTGTAAAAATGTAATGTTCCTTTTCTGTATATTTTCAATACTCCAGTGTCCCCGCCATAATGAATCATGTTGCTTGACCAGGCGTGTGCTTTATCTGTCGTATCATTCAATATTAAGTTGCCATAAACATAAGTATCATGAAAATTTGGTTCTTTTGTTAATACCATGTAGCCATCTTCAGGGTCAACAAGATCAAGGGCTCTTGCAGCAGAATCGATTTTATTATACCGGATAGTGGTTCCAGCTGAACGATCTTTTAATGTAGATCCTAGTGCTCCAGGTCTTAATTTACCTATCCAATTATATTGGAATGTGACATTTCCAGCCTGAGTATAAATATTATGTTGACGAAAACTTCCGGGCGTTCCATTTCCATATATTCGGTTGTTTTCAATTAGAATATTACGTGAAATATCTGCGGGACCGCCTTTAGAAAGAACGAAAATACCATTTCCATTATCTGTAATTTCACATCCTCGCACCACTAAATTTTCGACCAAAACAGCCCATATAGCACCTGCAGAATCGAAATAATGTGTAGATTGACCGTTTCTATTCTTGAACGTATAGCCATTATAGGCACCGACAATTTTTAAGTTTTCTATGGTTATAAAGCCAGGCTTATAGCCATACTTTTGACTGCCTCGTTTAATCAAAATTACAGCGAGACCTTCATCATACTTTTTATTAAAAAACCCATTTAAATTAATTGGTGTTGTCGCGTTTTTACCGCTAATAACCGGAAGTTCACCATCTGGACCTTTTATACCTCTTATAATTATAGGTGACTGTTTGGTTCCTCGGCCAGACAAACCGATTTTTGTACGATAAGGTTGTAGGCGGTAATGAATATTGACTACATCACCAGCTTGTAGACTTAACCAGGGAACTTCGTCTAGGGACGAAAGATTTTGGGTGGGGCCAATATTATATTCTATAGATCTAATATTTATTTCTTTATGGGCATTTTTATATTGTTTAGCTCCAACTTTGTTTTGTTTAGACTCAGCATTATTTTGTCTAGGGCTAATTTCAGTTTGTTTAGGCTCAATTGCATTTTGTTTAAGGCTATTTATATATTGTTTAAGTCCAATATTATGATGTTCGGAGTCAATATAAATATTGATGGCCAATGCAATATTAATATTAACGGTATAAATAGCGATTACCCAAAATATCATTGTAATTTTCCTATATAAAAATGGAATTTTTTTTAGCTGCTTATAAAAAGGATATATGCACACGCATTAATATGACTATTTCCATAATGAGCCGGTGGAAATTACTTACTGTATACCAATAATGAAGGGTGGAGTGCCCGCTTACGCTCCATTGACTATGAACCTAGCCACGAATCAATTAACAAATACCTCAAAAGTGTCTGTGTTTATACGTCTACATGTTCAATAATCGATTTTTCCAGAATCCATTAATAGAATTACATAAAACTAACAAATTAACGATTTTACTTTAATGGGGCGTCACAATAAGCCATCGTAATTCAATAAACACTAGGCTTCGAGCGTGAATGGGTGCCACAGTCTAGGCGCTTACAGAATACAAAAAATATAGATTCATCATTTATAACCACGCCTGCTGGAGGAAATTTTGACTATATATCACTGTATGCTAGATTATATTGTAAGGAATGCGCGCATCGAGTAATTCATCAATTTAGTAAGATGGTAACCGATATCTACGAACTGTAATTTAGTCATGGTCAAGACATCTTCGGTCCGTTTGAGTTTCAAGCTTCACCTCTGAGCCGACGGGGAAATCCCGGGCCGAGTGGGAACACATCATTGTTTGGGGCGCCTTTGGTCACTTGCTAGATCCGGTTCATCAAAAGTAACACAAAAGCCGGCCAGGTGCACCGACTGTCGAGACGTGGTAATCATGTTCAAGAATGGGTGATTCAAAATCCATGCGGTCTGAGTGGTGAACCATTGGACAAGCAAATCTAAGACCACCACAGTTTTCGGTAGTTTCTTTCGCTGCGTAAGCCCCAGTATACCCTATGGGATAAAGGCCAAATAGCGATACGGCATCTATACTAAATATATTAATACATAACAGGATATTGCAAATGGGCTATTCTACTTTAAAACAATTGACGTTGATTACATCTTATTTTGAAAGTCCATTTTATCAAGACAGAGCTCCTTATAACGAACAACTATTTTTAAAATTGAAAGATCATTATGATATTAATATAATTCGGCCTATACCCTGGACAGATATTCTTAAAGTAAAATATAACAATATTAAACTTAAAAATTCAAAAAAGCTATGGAATCTAATACCAATTGGTTATCCAGTATACTTTTACATACCTAAGGTTGGATTGGTTTTTAATGGCTTATTTTATTTTTTATCTATTATAACAGCTTTTGTCAAACAGCGCCGTATGCCTGACTTTATATATACTACTTGGGCATATCCTGATGGTTATGCGGCTATGCTTCTGTCTGCGATAATACAAAGATCTTATATATTGAGGGTCCATGGCTCTGATATTAATGACTTGGCACATAGGGATTTAATTAAAAATAAGGTTCTTAAAGTATTAAAAAGCGCAGCTTACATTATTTCTCCAAGTGAAGACCTTAAAGTCAAGATGACTAATTTAGGTGTTAATGAGGAGAAAATAAAGGTAGTTTATTCCGGTGTCGATAAAGAAATATTTTATAAAACCGATAAAATATTATCAGAGAATTATTTGGGTTTACCAAATAGAAAAAGAATTCTTTATATAGGTAATTTTAAGGAAGCTAAAGGTGTAATCGACATTATAAAGGCGGTTGATATTCTACGGAATAGTAATCATGATATCCAACTATGCATGATTGGCAAAGGATCGGCCGAAACTATAATGCGATCTTATATTGAAGAACAAGGCCTACAGAAAAAGGTAGCTATTATCGGCGTAGTTGAACATAAAAAATTAGCTCCTTGGATCAATGCTTCAAATTGTGTGTGTTTACCAAGTTATGCTGAAGGGGTTCCAAATGTATTACTAGAAGCCATGGGTTGCGAGACAAATATTGTTGCTACGAGAGTTGGTGGGATACCTGAAATAGTCAGTAATCCAGAGAGTGTTCCAGTAGAGCCTGGAGATATTAACGCACTTGCTCGTAAGCTTGAAACCACTTTAGAATATGATAAATTCGTGACTTTACCGGCGATTGAGTTATCATCGTATGATTTAATAGCTAATAGAATATCCAACTATATTGAATGCGCTATAAGTTGAAATTATATGATACCAAACTAAAATTGTGTGAATTTGTAATACCATAAACTATAATTAATTTAATAAGAATATACAACCTCCAAAGATAGGCTTAGAAAGATATTTTGTAAAATCAATTATATATGTAAGGAAAAAACTATGCGAATATGTATTTCTGGTGCGGGTGAAATTTCATTGGTACATGTTAAAGGGATCAATCAAATACAAAATGCTGAAGTTGTTGGTATTTGTGATAAATACCTTACCAGAGCAGAAATGTTGGGTGAAAACTGTGGTAATCCAAAACCGTTTAACGATTTTGAAAAGATGCTTGATGAGCAAAAACCAGCTGTATTGCATATATGCACACCCCCCTTATTACATTATGAACAGGCTAAAATAGCTATTGATAGGGGCGTAAATGTTATCGTCGAAAAACCGTTTACAACAAATGAAAAAGAGGCTCGTGAGCTATATGCATTGGCCAAAGAAAACGGTGTAAAAATATGTCCTATGTATAATTTACTTTATGATAAAGCCATGAGTGAAATATCTGCTATTATCAAAGCAGGTGAAATCGGAAATATTGTTAATGTAGAGAGTTATTATGGCTTTAATTTGGGTGGAGATAGGAGCAAATATAATTTAAAAGGTTCGACTCATTGGGTTTTTAAAACACCTGGCGGTCATTTGCAGAATATCGGACCACATATTTTATCATCGATGTTAGCGATTATTGGTACAGATAATCTTACATATAACTCTATTGCAGTAAACAGCGGGTCTGCACCGGAAGGACTTTACGATGAATATAGATCTGTAGTCGTGAATGGAAATATAACTGGGTATTTCACATTGTCTCTTAATGCCCAACCCTATTTTAACTATATCAATATATATGGAACAAAAAAGACGGTGTTATATGATATATCAAATTGGAGCTATGTTGTACAATCATTGTCACAAAAGGTACCAAATGCGATAGCTCGAGCATGGAATAATATTCGTACTGGAACAAAAATAGTCGGGGCGACACTTATTTCCTGTCCTCTCTTCTTGACTGGCAAATTGACCCATTTTACAGGCATGTGGGAGCTAATACGTCTATTCTATGAATGTGTAGAAAATGACACCCCGCCACCGATAAGTGAAGAGCTATCTATATCTACAGTTGCTGGTCTAGAAACCATAGACAGACAAACACGGCAATTAAGCGAAAATAGATTATAAATACTTTATCTAGCTAAAAAACTAAAACGGTAAAATTAAATGAAAATTTTGATTACAGGTGGAAATGGATTTATAGGGAATAAATTAGTATCCAAATTAAAAAAAGATACCGAACATGAAATATGGGTAATGTCTTCTAGAATAGAAGATGCCGATAAAAAAGTTGTAAAAGCTGATCTCCTCGATAGAAGTCGTTTAAATGACATAATAAATGGCTACGACGTAGTATATCATCTTGCTGCAACCGGGGATGAAACATTGCCAATCAACGAGCTTTATAAAATAAATGTTGATGGTACTTGGAATGTCTTTGATGCCTGCCTAGAAAATAGCGTAAAAAAAGTTATATATACAAGCTCTGTAGGTATATATGGCGCTTTAGAAAAGTTGCCAGGTTCCGAAGAGTCGCCCTTAAACGCTGTGTCTCCATACGAAAGATCAAAAAAAGAAATAGAATATTACATACCAAAATACAGAGAACGTGGGTTGTCGATCATTAACATACGACCAGTTATCGTTTATGGACCTGGAAGTCCTATGTGGAATAAGATAATATCTGGCGTAGAAGGAGGAAAGATTGCAGTAGGTAATGGTACTAATAAATGGCCATTAGTTTATATAAGTGATATAGTTCAAGCTTTAGTATTGGCTTTAGATAATAAAAATGTAATTAATGAAAATATAATAGTTGCGGATAATAAAGCATATCGCTATAAAGAAATAGTGAGAGAAATACAAAATAATCTAGGTATTAAAAAGGTAGTCAATCCATATATTCCCGTCTCGCTTTTGTATATCCTAAGCTTTGTAAATTTAACTGCGAATAAACTGTTAGGTGTCCCTTATAAAGTGACAAAAGATAAGATAAAACGGTTTGTGCGGAACCGAGAATATAGTATTAGTAAAGCAAGGAGGCTACTCGATTACAGCCCAGCTTATGATCTTGAAAAAGGAATGAAAATAACCGTTGATAGTTATAGATCTGCAGGAGCGACTAAAAAATAATTACTCCACAAAAATATCCATAAAATAAATATGTAATCCTACGTTTTTCATGCGAATGACAATCATAACCATTCACGTAATTAAACGCGTGTTGCAGAAACTAAAACCTGATGCCGATAGCTCACCAAAAAAAGATAAAAAGCTCAGATCTTTACTAATACCTGAATCCGTAACTCCACTACGGCATAGTACAAAAGCTCTTGATTCCACAGCGGTCAAAAAATACCCGCTAACGGATCGGTAAAGCCAAGAACTTTTCCCCGTTAAACCAATATCTTGCAACCTGTTGTCCGCATTAAAATCACGGATTCAGGTAATACCATATAATTTGTATAGTCACTAAAATTTACGTGAAAATATATCAGCCGCCTTTTTTATTAAATACTACTAGTATCCTAGTATCTATTCGGTGTGATTTTATCCAAGAGATGCAGATGTTTGATTTATCAGGCTTCTGCAACAAAGATGTTGCAGCAGAGCTTACAATGACGTATTCACGCGCCCTGATAGATCAAACATCTGTGTCTCAATAGGCAAAGATGCTGAATAGTGACTAACAACTATTCGAGGTTCTCCAGACGCGCGAGCTCTGCATCAGTAAATCCAGCTTGCTTACGCAATTCACGATTGATCGGTCGTCGAATCTTGCCCTTGAACAAGCGCTTAACATAAGCAATATAAGTGTCTTCGGAATCCAGACCTTTTGCTTCGCAAAACGACCGAAACCAGCGTGACCCGATTGCAACATGTTCAATTTCATCATGCAATATACGTTCTAGAACTACGACACTTTCGCTATCATTAATTTGCTTAAATTTCTTTATAATACCCGGAGTGACATCCAAACCACGCGCTTCCATTGTACGAGGCACCAGCGCGAGTCTAGCCAGCAGATCATGCGTAGTTAATTCGGCTATCTCCCAAAGCCCTTTGTGCGCGGCAAAATCGCCATAGTCAACCTCGAAACCCCGCAACCGCTGGCTAAGCAGACTAAAATGCAAGGCTTCTTCTGCAGCGACTTTGAGCCAATCGCGATAAAACGCTTCGGGTTGGTCGCGAAACCGATAAACAATATCCCAAGCCAGATGAATCGCGTAAAATTCTATGTGGGCAATCGAATGCAGCAGCGAAGCCCGTCCTTCTGGGGTAGAAAGACCGCGGCGAGAAAGTTTCCTCGGCTCAACCAAGATAGGCCGAAGCGGAAATACAGTATGAGCAATGAGCTGGGGTTTGCCGGTCGAAATAAACGCTAGGCGGTTTTCCGCAGCTAATTGTGCCGCAAGTTTTGTAACCTTCAGCTTTACTTCGATAGACTCGGTGAATAAACACTGGGCTGCCAAATCAAAAATATTATTCACACAACCGTGTCCCGAGAAACATGAAGCAAATGAGAGCAACGGTTATTGACCTAACGCCACTAACTTTATACTGCGGGTTGATATTCTGGCTTTCCAGTCTCTCAGGCATATCCAATCCCTGTTTATTTCCGCACCAGGATAAGCTTATTCATATTACATTATACGCAGCCATGGGCGTGCTCGCATGGCGGTTCTTCCGCCATCTTATCTCGCAAAAACGTGTGTTGATTCTGGTAACCATCGCTTTTTGCAGTCTTTATGGCATCACGGACGAATTCCATCAATCACTTGTTCCAGGCCGAAGCCCGGACATGCTGGATTGGTTGGCTGATACGCTGGGCGCTACTATCGCGATTTTTCTCATCACGAAAGACGAACACTAACTCAGCAGAATTTATAGCCTCTCCCACCTCCTGGGAGCACAAGTGGGGCGGCGAAATGGTCAAACGACTCTTAAGTGCTACACAGCTTCTTTGAGCTCGACACCATCCGCTAATTTCCGGTAACTATCCATTTGATCGAAATTCAAATATCGGTAGGTATCAGCCGCCATGGTATCAATCTCTTTGGCATATTCCAGATACTCCTCCACACTTGGAATTTCACCTAAAATCGAGCTCACCACGGCTAATTCGGCTGATGCAAGAAACACATTGGCACCGCTACCCAATCGATTCGGGAAGTTCCGAGTTGATGTCGAAACAACCGTAGAATTTACTTCAACGCGCGCCTGATTTCCCATGCAAAGCGAGCATCCGGGCATTTCGGTACGCGCGCCGGATTTGCCATAAATACTGTAATAACCTTCTTCCATCAGTTGTGCTTCGTCCATTTTAGTCGGCGGGCAGATCCACAAACGTGTGGGCAATACTTTATTGAACTTGTCCAATAGCTTACCCGCTGCGCGGAAATGACCGATATTGGTCATGCAGGAACCAATGAATACTTCATCGATACCGGTACCGGCTACTTCAGACAGCGGTTTCACATCATCCGGGTCGTTCGGACAGGCAAGTAGCGGTTGCTTAATCTCATTCAAATCAATTTCGATGATCTCGAAATATTCCACATCCGCGTCTGCTTCCATGAGTACCGGTTTAGCCAACCAGGCTTCCATTTCCTTGACGCGCCGTTGAATCGTCCGCGCATCACCGTAGCCTTCAGCAATCATCCATTTGAGCATCACAATATTTGAGTTTAGATACTCGCGGATCGGCTCTTCGCCCAAACGTATCGTGCACCCGCCCGCGGAACGC